>Ga0196963_10000425_pt1 | contig 39522 bp, 27 predicted proteins | sample S1_5metaG_FD_148600 | JGI IMG/M metagenome (GOLD analysis project Ga0196963, IMG submission 148600) | Soil microbial communities from Anza Borrego desert, Southern California, United States - S1_5 | ecosystem: Environmental > Terrestrial > Soil > Desert | place: USA: California | collected... | reverse complement strand
GTAGCTGCCGCCGCCCACGAGCTGATCCAACGAAACACCGCGGACCTGGGACGCCGGGACGTCGTAGGCCATCGCGGAACCCGCTGCGCCCATGAGGGCCAGCACCATCAGCACATTCTTCATCTGCGTCTCCTCCCTCAAAAAACACACCTCGTCAACCGCTCCCCCAGCAGAGGGCGCGGCGACAGGAACAAAGCCCGGAGGCCATCCTGGGCCCCGGGCCTGCCTGTCTCGTTGAGCAAGGAGGAGGTGTCTTGTCTCTCTCCCGCCTTACTCGGTTGGGGAGAATATCCCAGAAAGCGCAAAGTTTGTCAAGAGATTCCGGACACTTTGCTGGCACAACCGTGTTTTATGCACCCGTTCGGGTCTGCTAATCGCCGTGCCGATCCCGCAGCTTGGGGCTCAGCCTCAGCATCAGCTGCACCCGCTCGAACTCCTGGAGCCAATCGGCCACCGTGCCCCCCACCATGTCCGTGGGGGCGCTGGCCCCCGGAAGCTCGCAGAACGCCCCCATCCCCAGCCTGGCCCCCTGGGACCGAAGGCGGGTGAGGGTCTTGTCGCCCAGGATGGACATGAACTCGAAGTCCTCATTGAGGAACACGGCGGTGGGGACGCGGAGGCCGCCGCAAATGCGGATCTGATCGGACAGGTCGGCGTGCTCGTCACGATCGAGCATGCGGAGCTGAATAACGGGGTTCGCGCCCGCGATGTGAGCGAGCATCGGAACCTGCACGGCACAATCGCCGCACCAGAGGCCCGAGGTCACGAGCACGTTCATGCGGCGGGTGAACCCGTCCAGGAGCGCCCGCTGGGCGTCGGTCAACCGGACCGCGGCGTGGTGCCGCTCCCAGTTCATCCGCTGGTCGGGGCGGGCGCCCGCGACATACTTCTCATAGGGCAGACCCTGCTCGAACTTCGCCCTGAAAAACGCGGGGGTGAGCATGCAGAACCCTAGCCGCGGGGCACGGTTCAGGTGGAACTTAGCGGAGTTGCACCATCCCACCCGGACACTTGGGCATGCAAGGAGGTGCATCGTGACGAGACGGCTCTCGGACACCGGGCGTGCCATTGATGACGACATGCAGCGGCGGTACGGCCGTGACCGCAACGAGCAGGACGCGATCCGCCGGCAGTGTGCGGAGGACGAAGAGAGCGACCGCAAGGAGCGGCCGGAGCACCCGGTGGCGGCGGTGGGCAGCACCTTCCTGCTGGTGGGGGCGTTGGTGGTGGCGTTGACGGTGACGTCGCTGTTCTTCGTGGCGTCGATTCTCGCAGTGCCGGCGCTGATCGGGGCGCTGGTGGCCTTCGGTGCGTACGCGTTCTGGAGCTATGGGCAGAAGAAGCGGGCGCGGCGTGAGTCCAGCACGATGCCGGGGGCGGCAGAGCCCGGGGAGTGATTGGCTGATTGGCCCTCTGTGAGCGTTATCAGTCGGCGAAGTCCCGGGATGCGGGGTCGTACCGCGGGTCGAGCTGCTCGATCAGCCGCTCGATGTAGCGCCAGGCGTTGAGCTCGGTGCGGACGGCCTGGAGCGCCCGGGCCTCGCCACTGGCCGTGAAGAGTTTGGCGACGCGCTCGCGGTATTCGGCGCGCTGCGCCTGGGCCCACTGCTGCCAGCGGCCCCGCTGCTGCTGGTCGCCGCTGGCGATCGCGGCCTCGATCTCCTGGCGCGTTTCCATGATCTTGAAGAGAAAGCCGTCGGGCAGGCTCTTGTCCTGCTCCTTGGAGGGGCCGCCGAGGGCCGCGAGGAGCGCGTTGGCGCGGCGCTCGTCGTTGAGCAGTGTGGCCTTCGCACGGTTGAGCTGCGCGAGTTGAACAGCGGCTTCACTCTCAGCAATTGATCCGTCCCCCACCACATCCGGGTGCAGCAGCGCGGCGCGGGACAAGTACGCGCGTTCAACGGCGGCGTGGTCGAGGTCGTAGCGCGCGGGAACGCCGAGGAGGGTGAAGGGGTCGCTCGTCTGGCTTGTCACGCCTGATGCTACCCCCGCGCGTGTGCCGATCGGGTAAGTCGCCCCTGCAACACATTGACCGCTCCTTCATGTATCCTCCACCCGGAGCCAAACAGGAGGGAAGCGGCCCGGGCCCCCACCCCAGGAAGGACGCGTGAGCCAGTGAGCAGCCACATCGGCATCGTCGGCGTGAGCCCCGAGGGGGCGGCGTTGTTCTACCGCCAGATCATGCGCCGCGCCGCCAAGGCTCTCCCACCGGAGGAACAGCCGAGGGTGTCGCTGCACAATGAGCCGCTGGAGACGTACATCGCGGCCATCCGCAAGGACGACTGGCATCTGGTAGGGAAACTGCTGCGGCGGTCGGCGGAGCTGCTGGCACGGTGTGGGGCGGAGTTCTGCCTGACCCCCGACAACGCGGTGCAGCACGGCGTGCAACTGGCGGAGGTCGGCTCGCCGATCCCCTGGCTGACAATGACCGAACTGGTAGCGGAGGCGATCTCCGCGGACAGCCGCCGGGCCGTGGGGCTGATCGGGACGAAGATGGTGATGTACAGCAGCACCTACCAGACTCACCTTGGCTTGCGGGGGGTGCAGGTGCTGGCCCCTGAAGAGGACACGGCGGACAGGATCGACCGAATCATCTTCGAGGAGCTCGTGTACGGCCAAACCCGTCCCGAATCCAGACTTGCGGTGCTGTCGTCCATCGGCGACCTGGCCCGCAGGGGGTGCGAAGGGGTGATCCTGGCGAGCAGCGAGGCGTCCCTTCTGGTCACGGCCGAGAACTCCCCCCTGCCTGTGTACGACTCCGCCGAGATCCTGGCGGAGGCAAGCGTTCGGCGGTCGATCCGGCGGTAAGGGCGCGCCGGCGTCAACAAATCGCGCGCCCGCTAACGGCCCACGGGAACCGTGGTCAAATCGGGGTCGAACTTCACTGGCCGACGGCGGTCTCTGCGCGCCCATTGTGGGTAGGCATTGGCAGCCGCCGGAAGGTGGGAGGACGGATCGCCAACGTTCCCCAAACCTGTGACTGGACACAACCACGACGTTCCAGTTAGACTGGCGAAGCTGGCGCGATGAGGAACCGTGACGGACAGGCAACTGTCTGGCGCGGTTCTCAGCAGTTGCCCCCCAAAGGGCAGCCGCGCACAGGAGCCCGGGGCAACGACGCTCCGAGCCACGCGACACGCCCACGGCGCCCTGCACCCCACTGCCGCTGGAACGGCAGTCCGCAGGGTCATCCTTATGGAGCCCGGTATGGATCGGAAGGACTTCCGTTCTCTCCTCTCGAAGTTCACGGGTACGAGCACGCGGCAGGCGTCCGCGACCTCTCGACTGCTGTCGAGCGTCGGGCGGGCGATGGGCCTGAACCTGCAGGCCTCGCGGACCGCATTTGAGAACCTCGAGCAGCGGCAGCTCCTCGAAGGCAGTATCAACAGCCCGCTCGCGTTCATCACCTTTGACGCCGAGGGGCGAGGGAACTCGATCCAGAACCCGAACGGGTCGGGCGTGATCAACCCCGCGGTTTCGTCGACGGACGACGACTGGTACAGCTTCCTTGCGCCGGCGACCGACTTCGTGACGATCCTGGCGGACACGTCGAATGAGACGCCATCGAGCAGCCTGAACACGCGGGTGGAGGTCTACAACGAGGCGGGGCTGCTGGTAGCCAGCGGCACGACGAACAACGGGCCGACCGCCGCGCCGGTGACCTCGGGACCGGCCAGCGACGGCTTTGCCAGCTTCATCGCCACGGCGGGCCAGTCATACCGCGTGAAGGTCAGCAGCGACTACCCGAATCCCAAGCCCAACCTGACGGCGAACAATACGTACACCCTCCGCATTGACGCGCGGACGACCCCCACGGACATCGGCGCCGAGCTGGCCACGGAGAAGGGTGTCGCCCGTGAGTTCGGCAGCCCGGTGCCGGATGACAGCGTGGTCCCGCCGATTCCGATCACGCCCATCCTCGGGCAGCTGGGCGGCGCCGGTCTGCCCGTCGAGTCGCGTCTGCGGCAGGACAGCATCGTCTACAAGCTGGTCATCCCCAGCGGCTCGCAGTACAACGACTTCGTCACGGTCAACGTGCAGTCGACCGACCCGAACCTGGCTCGCCGCCTCGATACGCGCGTCGAGGTCTACAACTCGCAGGGCGTGCTGGTCGCCAGCGACAACGATGCGGGCCGCATCAACGATGCGTTCACGACGCTGCGGGCCCGCCCCGGCGAGACGTACTACATCCGCGTCCGCAGCGACGAGATCCGCAACCCGAACATCAATCTCGCTACCGGGCCATTCTTCCTGGTGGTGGATGCGCTGACGGACGAGATTCCGATCGACCGCGTGACGCGCGTGGGCAATCTCACCGGGTCCATGCTCGGGTTCGGCGACCCGTCCACCGCCCCGAATCCGCAGATCCCCAACCCGCGTTTCCAGACACACTCGTGGGAGTTCACGTCGCTCGGCAGCGGCCGGACCATCATCAGCCTGACACCGGCCGGCCTGAGCCGGCTGACCGACGGCGCACTGCGCCTCTATGACAACGCCGGCAACCTCGTCGCCTTCAACAACAACTTCTCGGGTCTGAACCCGCAGATCAGCGCGGTGCTCGAGGGCGGCAAGCGGTACTTCCTCATCGTCGATGGGTTCGAGCTCAACAGCGGGACCACCTACAACCTGACGGTCGAGAGCAACCACACGATCGACACCAACATCCCGTTGGATGATCACCCGAATACCCCGCCGACGGGTGACGGCACCAACTACAACGCGACACGGCGCGCGTTCCAGCTCGCGACGGCGCTCATCTGGGGCGACGCCACGCCGGTGTTCGACCAGTTCGGCAACGTGGTCCGCGATCACGGGCTGCTCACCACGGCCACCGGGCAGGGCCGCATCGAGGGCGCCGGCGACACGGACATCTTCCAGTTCGTGCCGCAGGTCAGCATGCTGGGCAACTACGACGGCGACAACGACGATGCGGGCACCTCCCTGTTCGTCGGCGGCGCGTTCGACTTCGCGCAGGCTCCCAACCCGTGGCCGACCTTCAGCCGCAACCTCGCGATCTGGGATGCGGCCGACTGGTTCGCCGTGGGCGATCAGCGGCAGGCGACGCCCACCGATCTTCTGGGCTTCCAGGACAACCCCGATACACCCGGCACGGCCCGGGCTGAGATCTACGCCCTGTATGACTGGGACCTGGACCCCGAGAGCGAGCCTGCGGACGGTCTGACGGACCATGTGCTGGTCGTCGGCGGCGACTTCGACCTGAAGTTCGTCGATCCCACGGGACAGATCGTCACGGTGAAGAACCTTGCGATCTGGATCCAGGACCCCAACACCGGCAACTTCGGCTGGCTCACCCTGGGCGACACCGACGGTCCGGTCCGCGCGATCACTTCGTACAACCCCGGCGAGTTCGACTCCAACGGCTCGCTGCCGGGCGGCGAGGAAGATGATCCCAACGCGATTCCCGGCGACGACGAGGGTGCGCCGCAGCTGTTCATCGGCGGATCGTTCACGTCGGTCGGCGGCGGAACCGCGGCGAACAACATCGCGTTCTTCGACCTGAACTTCGGCTGGAACCCGATGGGCAACGGCGTGAACGGCACCGTGCACGCGCTGACCACGTACGACTTCGCCGATCCCAACGCGGAGCGCGCCTTCCAGGACAATGAGCCTCCGACGCCGGACATCCGCTTCGTCGCGGATACTCCGGACCGTCCTCTGTCGCTGATTGTGGGCGGCGAGTTCTCCAATGCTGATGGCGTGGCCGCGGGCAACATCGCCGCGTGGAACGGCGTGAACTGGGAGAACCTGGGCACCGGTCGCGTTGGCGCGATCCCCGGCGACCCCGACCCGGACGACGACGGCGTTCCGAACGTGCCGCCCTTCGGCGGCACGGCCCCTGTGTTCAATCTGAATGGGCCGGTGTTCTCGCTCGCGGTGTTCGACTCGGGCGATCCGGACGGTGATCAGCCGGAGGGCGAGCCCGACTTCGAGGCCGTGCAGGAGGGCGTGCTGTACATCGGCGGACGGTTCACGCAGGTGAACGGTCAGGCGATCGGCCCGAACCTCGTTGCGTTCGGCTATGTGGCGCCGTTCGATCTGGCGGACCCGGATGAGCCGATCGACCCGCAGGCCGACATCTACAACCCCCGCCTGATCCACGGCAACTTCGGGCTGTTCGCGGGCGCGGCGGGCGAGAGCGTTCTGTCGATGACGGTGTGGGACCCGCCGAACCTGAACGGGAACGAAATCGATCCGCTGCTCGTGGTCGGCGGCGACCTGCAGAGCATCGGGAACTTCGGTATCACCAACGGCATTGACGTGCCGGTGGTGACACTGTCCGGCGGCACCTCGGGCGTGGTCCGCGCCGTGGTGGCCATGACCGACGAGCAGGCGCCGGACATCTCCGTGGCCATCGCCGAGACGCCGCAGCAAGTGCTGTACGTCGGCGGCGACTTCGAAAGCGTGTTCGACGGCGACGGCAACGAGTGGGACGCCTTCCACGTTGCGCAGTTCTCCGGCCACAACCTGGGCCAGGGCGACTTCTTCGAGTGGGTCACCCCGCTCAACACGGGCGAGCCGAACATCACGGCCCGATTCGGTCTGCCGGGCGTCAACTCCGGCGTCTGGAACCTGGACCAGAACGCGCCGGCACCGACGGTGTTCGCGCTGGCGTCGTTCGACGACGGCAACCCCTTCGAGTACGACCGGCACGACCGCCGCTCCACCAAGCTGCAGCTGGTGCTGCAGCCCGAGGGCGCCTCGTTCCTGAACACGCGGGTGCGCGTGTTCGACTCGAACTTCAACCTGGTCTACGACTTCACGCGCCCGGGCAGCGAGACCATCGCGCCGCCGTTCCCCGATCCGTCGGGCATGATCAACGGCGCGCTGCAGGCTCCGCCCGATGCGCCCGGCGGCGGCTTCAACGTCCAGCTGGAGGGCATCGAGGTCTGGGCGGGTGAGACGTACTACATCGAGGTGAGCGGCACGGGCACCGGCCGCTACTCCTTCAGCGTGACCTCCGCGGCTTCGGCGCCGGACATCGATGGCGACGGCGTCCAGGACGACGTCAACTCGCAGTACGCCGAGGAGCCCGACGAGGGCGAGTTCTCCAACGCGTTCAACTTCTCGATCAACACGACCCTGATCAACGGCGACGGGACGAACTACCGCAACTCGGCCGCGGTGCCGCCCGGCACGCCCCCCAACGGCAATGCGAACCGGACCTTCCACGTCACCCCGTCGCTCAACGACGTGATGACCGAGGGTTACGACATCGGCAACATCCACGACCGCGATGACGTGGACATCTACAGCTTCCGCGCCGAGTTCACCGGTTTCGTCGAGATCCGGATCGACACGGCGTTCCTGCTGGATGAGTTCGGGTTCAGCCTCCAGGGCACGCACCCGCAGGACTTCGAGGGTCTGCAGAAGATCATCACCAGCTACCTGGACGCGGCGCTGCGGGTCTTCCGCAACGACTTCGTGCAGGTCGGCTACAACGACGACAACATGTACGCCCCGGGCGACTTTGTCCTGAATGCTGACGGGGACAAGATCATCAGCGGCGGGACGACGGTTGGGACGATCGGCGGCGTGCTGCCCAACAACGACCAGGAGCCCAACGACACCCGCGATCCGGCGGACCCCGACCGCTTGTACGCGCTGTTCACGCAGCGCGACCCGCGCGTGGTCATCCCCGTGGTGGCCGGCAACTTCTACTTCGTGCAGGTGGAGAGCGGGCAGAAGTGGCGGAACGGGCGCGAGGACGACCCCGACGCCCGCGTCGAGGTCATCGACCGCGAGCGCGAGGCTCGGGTGGACCATGGCGCGTACCGCCTGATCATCAACCAGATGCCCAACCAGAACGCGGAGATCGTCAACGGCCAGCAGGTCCTTGACGATCACGCCAACGCGGGCGGCACGGGGAGCGACCAGCTCGCCACCCCGATCCTGCTGGGCGACAACCAGGCCGACTCGCTCACCAATGGGCGCGGGTCGATCACCGGCGTGATTCGCAACACCCCGCTCAACCCCAACGACATCGACCAGTTCATGGTCATCGCTCCCGGCCCGGGCGCGATGAAGATCGACGTGGTGCCCACCGGCGCCGGCAACGGGCTGCTCCCGCAGTTCGCTGTGTTCCGCTACAACAGCTTCGGGTGGATCGACAACGCGGCCGCGGGCGTTGGCGCCCCGCGTGCGGGCGGCGGCGTGACCTTCACGCTCAACGCCGCGGCGGGCGAGAAGTTCCTCATCCGCGTGTTCGGCCAGGGCGGCAGCCAGGGCGCGTACCGCGTGGACGTGTCGGGCGTGCCCGCGATCGATGACCACGCCGATGCCATCAAGTTCGGCGAGGCCACCGAGATCGAGTTGTTTGACTTCCAGGGACTGGGCAACGCCTCCGGCCGCATCGAGTCGCCTGGCGACAGCGACGCGTTCAAGTTCCGCGTCAGCGGGTTCGAGCCCTTCACCCTTGCGGTGGATTCGCTCGACCCGACATTGAACCCCGAGGTGACCATCTACGAGGTCGGCGAGGACGGCTCGGGCAACCCGGTGCTGATGCGCATCGGTGTGGCTACCGGCGACGGCGGCTCGGTCCGCTTCCCGGTCACGCCCGACCGCCGCATCCTGGACCAGAACGGCGACGTGCTCCGCGAGTACCCCTTCTACTACGTCGTGGTGCGCGGCACCGACCCGGTCGGCGGGTTCGGCCGTTACACGCTGGGCATCACCTTCACGCCCACCGACGACCACCCGGATGGCGATACGGACCTCGACGGCACGTTTGACAACGGCGAGTTCAATGTTGCGACCCGCATCGCGCTGGATTCCGGCACGGGCCAGGGCAATGCGACCGGCAGCATCGAAGTGGCGACCGACAGCGACCTCTTCGTATTCACCGCGCCGGCAGGCGGCTCGGCTTCGATCGTCGTGTCTCGCCCGAACGGCTCCACCATCCGCACCCGCGTCACCATCCTTGATGCCAACGCGAACGTGATCACCAGCGGGCTGGCCGCGGATGATCTCATCGCCGGCACCGCCATCGCGACGTTCACGGCGGTCCGCGGCGTCACGTACTTCGTAGTGGTCGAGGGCTTCGAGGACCCGCTGAACCCCAACGTGAACACGACCACCACGGGCGACTACACGGTCAGCGTGATCGCGCCGCCGGTGGACGACTTCCCCAACGAGGGCGAGTTCAGCCTGGCGAACGCTGCGTCCAACATCCCGCTGAGCTTCAGCACCGGCAAGGGCCAGATCGGCGGCACCGCCGGCGGCGACCCGCTCAACCCGCGGTTCGAGTACGCCGGGGACTCCGACCTCTTCACCTTCACCACCATCCGCAACGGCACCGTGACCATCACGATGACGCCCTTTGATACGGCCGCGGGCCGCATCGCGCCGTCGATGAAGGTCTTTGATGCCCAGGGCAATCTGATCCTGACCTCGGCCCCGGCCGGGCGTCTGGAGACGATCACCCTGACGATCCCCGGCGCCGTCGCAGGGACGAGGTACTACATCCTGACGGACGCGCTCACGGGCGTGCCGCTGACCACCGAGACCGGCGAGTACAGCCTCAGCGTCTCGGGCCCGGCCAGCACGGGCGGCAACGGGAACACCCCCGACGCCATCGACTTCAACGCCCCCACCGTGATCAACCTCAACCCGCGCACGGGCGACGGGCAGGCTTCGGACGTGATCGATGTGATCAACGACCGTGACCTGTTCCGCTTCACAACTACCGCGGCGGGCAAGGTGTTCGTGCAGCTGCAGGCCAACACCGGCTCGCTGCTGCGGGCCTCCATCCGCGTGCTGAACGCGGCTAACGAGGAGGTCTCGTCCGAGGTCGCCTTCGACTCCGACGGCGCACCCGGCTCGATCGCGTACCTCACCTTCGAAGGCGCGGCGACCAGCACCTACTACATCGTGGTCGACGGCCTGGGCGACAGCGTGGGCTCGTACACCGTCAAGGTGAACACACAGCCGCTGGTCAACCAGCTCGTGTACCCCGAGGGCTTCGCCAACGAGAACATCCGTGAGTTCGTATCGATCGTCAACCCCAACGACGAGGATGTGACCTACACGATTGTCCTGCGGTACGAGTACGGCGAGCTGGAGACGGTGGTCGCGACCCGCACCATCCGCGCCAACTCGCGTGACGGCCTCACGATCATCGACCCCAACAACGTCGTCCCCGGCCTGCGCTTCAACGTGCCGTACGCCATCGTGATCAACTCCAGCAAGCCACTGGGCGCGACGCTGGCGCACTACGACTTCGGCAACGGCCTGGGCGACAGCTTCACCGAGACCACCGCGTCCACCTTCAACTTCGCCCGCGTCGAGAAGGACCCGGGCGTCCGCGACTTCATCGTCTTCTACAACCCCAACAACTTCGCGGTCAACGCGACGCTCACCGCGAACGTGGACGGCGTGTCCAAGTCGGTCACGATCCAGTTCGGGGCGAACCGTCGCGGCGGCTTCTCCATCAACAGCCTCGCCGACTTCCCGGTGGGCGTCTATGGGGCGACCCTCACGGTCACCCCCGTGAACCCCGCCAACAACGCGGCGTTCATCGGCGTCGTCGCGTCGCTCAGCCACTACAACCTGGTGGAGACCAGCGCCATCGGCCTGCTGGGCGAAGCGGGGGCGGGTTCGACCGCTGGCGTGATCACCAACATCTCGCACGGCGACGCCGTGAAGTCGGAGGTCAACTTCTACAACCCCGGCAACTCGCCGGCGACCCTGACGCTGACGGGTACCTATGTCCGCAACCCCGGCCTGCCCACCTTCAACCGCACGATCCTGATCCCGGCCCGTTCGACCGTCCGCCTGACCGGCGACACGCTCGGCCTCACGCCGGACCAGCCCGTGGGCCTCACCTACACCTCCAACGTGCCGATCGTTGCCTCGAGCGTCGAGAACCAGCACGGCGACGCGAACTCCACCAACGCCAGCACCGTCGCGGCCAACCAGATCTTCTTCGGTGACGCCTTCATCGACGCCCGCTTCCCCGGCCGCCAGCAGGAGTCGCTCTTCTTCTACAACCCCGGCAACATCGACAACGACATCACCATCCGCATCGCGTTCGTCGACGGCACGGTCGAGACGCTCACGCGGACGGTCAACGCCAACGGCTTCCTGGAGGTCCGCCTCGAGGAGCTCGAGGAGATCATCGGGAAGAACAAGCGTCTGTTCTTCGGCGTCGACGCCTCCAGCAACTCGCCGTTCGTCGCCAGCATGACGCACTACGACCTGGACCTCAACGGCGGCTGGTCGACCATCGGCGTGCCTTTCGGCATCCTCACCCCGCTGAACAAGATCAGCTGATCAGCGGCGACAGCTAGCATCACCTCAGGCCCGGGCCTCACCGCCCGGGCCTGTTTCATTTGGTGCGGCGTTGCGGCAGCACCAATGAAAAGCCCTCGCAGCTGGGCGAGGGCTCGATGGGGCGGTTGATCGCTCTATGCGTGTGAGCGGAAGCACGACCGTCAGAGGACGGTCATGGCACGGGTCCGGTTACTTTGACAGGGCCGCGGCGAGGCGGGTGCGGTCGCTGGAGAACGACGCGATGTCCTTCGCGTAAGAGCCGATCATGTTCTTCGTGGCCGCCGTGCAGTTGGGGTTCTCCACAAGGGCGATGGCGACGTTGGTCTTGTCGGTGCTGTAGCCGCCGTCGCGACGGAGCAGGTAGACGATGCGATGCTGGTCGATCTCCTCAAGGTCGTCTTTGCGGGCGATGGTGGTGAGGGCCGCGGTGCGCTCGTCAGAGAAACTGATGGCCTGGGCCGCGCGGATGGCGCCGGTGTACTTGCCCTCGGGCAGGACGACGGTGGCGGGCTCCTCGTGCCGGCTGACGATGATGCAGCCGGGAAGCAGCGCGGCGGAGGCAACGACCGCGAGCACAATCGAGCGGGACAGGACGGACTTGACGGTGGGGTTCATGGGCTCTCCTGGAGTGGTGCTGGGTTGGTGATCGCTAACAGCGTACAGAGTGATACGGCAGAGGATGGGTTGCGTTTCAGGGGTGTGCAGGCTGCGGCGACCACGGTGTCGCAAGTGCCTCCCCGGAGGTCGTTTGCGTATGGGTGGGAGGATCGCAGAGGAGGGCAGAGGAGGGCAGAAGACTCGCTGATTCCGAGCTTCGGGCCTTCGGTCTTCCCTTCGCGCTCTTCGCGTTCCATGCCCCCGCAAGCTACCCTTCGCCCATGCCATTGACCCGTGATCAGATCACCATGCGTGCGGCGAAGGAGCTGAGGGACGGTTACATCGTTAACCTGGGCATCGGGATGCCGACGCTCGTGGCGAACTACGTGCCCGCGGGGATGGACGTGTGGCTGCAATCGGAGAACGGGCTGCTGGGCATCGGGCCGTTCCCGTCCGAGGCCGAGGTCGACGCGGACCTCATCAACGCCGGCAAGCAGACGGTGACAGCCCGCACGGGCGCGTCGTTCTTCTCGTCGGCCGAGTCCTTCGGCATGATCCGCGGCGGGCACATCGACCTGTGCATCCTCGGGGCCATGCAGGTCTCGCAAGAGGGCGATCTCGCGAACTGGATGGTGCCGGGCAAGATGGTCAAGGGCATGGGCGGCGCGATGGACCTGGTTGCGGGCGTCAAGCGCGTCGTCGTCACCATGGAGCACACCGCCAAGGGCGCGGCCAAGCTCGTCAAGCAGTGCTCGCTGCCGCTGACGGGACGCCGGTGCGTGGACATGGTGATCACCGAGCTGTGCGTGCTGGAGATGGACCCCGCCGCCCGCCGCTTTGTCCTGAAGGAGCTCGCGCCCGGCGTGAGCGTGGATGAGGTGAAGAGCAAGACTGAGGCGGAGCTGATCGTGCGGGAGCCCAAGACGATCGAGGTATGAGCAGGAAGCCCAAGCGTGAGCGCGGGCATCTCCGCGCTTGGCGGCGATACGTGGCGCGTCCGCAATACGCAATCACAAGGTGCACCGTATGGCCGCGAGGACGCGGCCATGCCCTCCCTGACGGTCAGGCTTCCTGCAGCGCAGCCGATGTACCGCGTCCGGCGAGGTAGCCGCTGGCCCAGGCCCACTGGAAGTTGAAGCCGCCGATGCGGCCGTCGACGTCGAGGATCTCGCCGCACAAGTGCAGGCCCGGGCAGACGCGGCTTTCCATGGTGGCGAGGTTGACCTCGGAGAGCGGGACGCCGCCGGCGGTGACCTCGCAGTAGGTGTAGCCGCGGTCGCCGGTGATGGGCAGCGGGAGCGCCGCGCACGCGGTGACGAGGGCGCGGCGGTGGTCCTTGGACAGCTGCGAGACGGGCTGCGCCGCGTCGACGCCTGCGAGCGTGCACAGCACGCGGGCGAGTCGCTCGGGGAGTGGCTCGTCGCCAAGTAGTGGCAGCTCGGTGAGCCAGCGGGCGAGGCTGAGCCTGCTGGTGCGGGCGGCGACGAGGGCGGCGTCGAGCTGATCGTGAGTCGCGCCGGGCAGGAAGGAGATCACCAGTTGGGCGCCGGGGTCGTCGATCTTCGCGGCCGTGTGATAGCGGCTGATGTCCAGGACGCTGGGGCCGCTGAGGCCAAAGTGGGTGAGCAGGGTGGAGTTTGTAAAGCTCTTGAGCTTCTTGCCTGTGGAGGCACGCAGCTCGAGCGTGCAGTTGCGGGTGAGGCCGGAGAGGGTGGTAAGCGGGTGGTCTTTAGGGATGGTCAGCGGCACGAGGGCGGGGAAGATGCGGTCGGTGGTGGTGTGGCCGAGGGAGCGGGCGAACTCGTAGCCCTTGCCGTCGGAGCCGGTGAGGGGGAGGGCGCGGCCGCCGGTGGCGAGGATGATGCGCCTGGCTGTGATGCAGGTGAATGCATCCACCGCGGAGTGTGCGTAGGGGGCGGAGGTACGCGGAGTTGAAGGCTGAGTGTGTTGATCGCGCTCGATGACGAAGCCGTCTTGCGTGCGGTTGATCGACGCGACCCGCCAGGGGTTGATGAGCTCGACGCGGGCGTTGCTGGCGGCGCGGTGAAGGGCGTTCAGAATGGTGTTCGCGTCGTCCGTGGTGGGGAAGAGCTTGCCTGTCTCTTCGCGTTTGAGCGTGACGCCGAGTTCTTCGAAGAAGGCGACGGTCTGTGGCACGTCGAAGCTGCGGAGGACCTTGCGGATCGCGTTGGGTGAGGAGCCGGCGTACTGCTGCTCGTCAACCTGGTAGTGCGTGACGTTGCAGCGGCCGCCGCCGGCGACGAGGATCTTGGCTCCGAGTTTCTTAGCGCCGTCGAGGGCGATGATGCGGGTACCGGGCGCGGCCTTGCGACCGGCCCAGATGGCGGCGAAGAGGCCGGCGGCGCCGGCGCCGATGATGGCGATGTCGCAGGGACCGGTCATGCGCCGATGCTCAGCCAAACACGATCATGAGGACATGATCGTGGCACATCAGAGCTCCGCCAGCCGCTTCTGGGTTTCCTGCGTCAGCAGGTCGCGGAACAGGTCGTCCATGTCGCCGGCCATCAGGTCGCGGAGGGAGTACTGACCGGGGAGGCGTTCGTCGGCGACAATGCCCTCCTTCCAGCGGTAGGTGCGGATTTTCTCGCTGCGGTCGCCGGTGCCGATCTGGCCCTTGCGGGCCGCGGAGCGCTCGGCGTGCTGGCGGCGCTGCTCGGCCTCGTAGAGCTTGGCCATGAGGAGGCGGCGGGCACGCTCGCGGTTCTGCTGCTGGCTCTTGGCCTCCATCATCTTAATGATGATGCCGGTGGGCTTGTGGTGGATCTGCCAGGCGGTCTCGACCTTGTTGACGTTCTGCCCGCCGGGGCCCTGGGCGCGCGTGGCGAACTCCTCGACGTCGTTGGCCCAGTCGATCTTGAGGTCGACCTCCTCGGGCTCGGGCAGCGTGGCGACGGTTGCCGTGCTGGTGTGGATGCGGCCCTGGGCTTCGGTGGCGGGCACGCGCTTAACGCTGTGCACGCCCGCCTCGAACGCGAGCTCGCTCCACACGCCGTCGCCCTTGACGTTGATCACGGCCGAGCGAATTCCCCCCACTCCCTCCTCGGGCGTGACCTCCAGGGGCTCGAACGACCAGCCGCGCTTGCTCGCGTAGCGCTGGTACATGTCGATGAGGTCGCGTGCCCACAGCGAGGCCTCGTCTCCGCCGGTGCCGGCGCGGACCTCGAGCATCACCGAGCCCACGCGCCGGTCGTCGGTGGTGACCAGGCGCGAGAGGACCTCCTGGATGAGCGTGGCCGCCCGGCCCTTGAGGGCCGGGAGCTCCGCTTTGGCGAGGGCAACGAATTCAGGGTCCTTGTTTTCGGTGACGGCCTGCTCGAGGTCGGCGATCTCTTTCTCCAGTGCGGCGAACTCGCGGTAGCCGCTGACGACCGGCGTGAGCGCGGCCCGCTTGATGGAGGCGTCGCGGACGCGTTTGTGGTCGGTGAGGACCTGGGGGTCCTCGAGCATGGCCGCGAGCTCCTGCTCGTTTTTGGAGAGGGCGTGGAGCTTCTCGAAGACGCGGGCGGGCACGTGCGGGGCAAGCTTCGAGGCGACCTGGGACATCAGGGGAGGGTAGGTCGATGTACACTGGCTTCGAGTGGGGCGTTGGGGTGGAAGGGAAGCACCGCATGCGGAGGCTCGTCTGGCTGTTGGCGCTGCTGGTGGGGACGGCCCCGGCATTCACCGCCCCGGTCTTTGCCCAGGGATCGGATGTTCCGGATGAGCCGCCGCGGCCCATCGATGCCGAGCCTGCGCCCGAGGAGGCGACGACCGAGGCGGTGTTCCTGGAGGCGTGGCGGGTGACGCGCACGGCGTTCTACGACCCCAAGATGCACGGCGTGGACTGGGAGGGGGTGAAGGATGAGCTGCTGCCACGGGCCCGGCGGGCCGAGAGCGCGGCCGAGTTGTCAGTGGTGATTAACGACGCACTGGCGCGGCTGAAGGCCTCGCACACGGCCCACTACCACCCGGGGCAGCGTGAGTACTACGAGATTCTCGATGTGTTCTTCCCCGATGGCGTGCCGCGTCGGCCGGGGTCGAAGATCAAGCCGGGGCGGGTGGAGTACGTGGGCATCGGGCTGGCTACGAAGACCATCGGTGGGAAGGTGTTCGCGTTCGATGTGTACGACGGCGGGCCGGCCGAGAAGGCGGGAATCCTCGCGGGCGACGAGCTGCTGGGTGTGGACGGCGGGGCGTGGGGGGACATCGAGCCCTTCCGCGAACGCGAGGGCGAGGAGGTGACGGTCACGATCCGCCGGCGCGAGGGCGAGGAGCCGCGCGAGGTAACTGTCACGCCGAAAAGGATCCGCCCGAAGGCGATGTTCACGGAGTCCATCCGCGACAGCGCGTCGCTGATCGAGCACAACGGCGGAAGGTGGCGTACGTGCGGATCCGGTCGTACGCGAGCCCGGCGTACCAGGATGCGCTGCGGGATGTGATGGAAACGCACTTCGCCCTGGCGCGGACCGAGCACCATGGGTTGCCGCTGATCCTGGACCTGCGCGCGGGGTGGGGCGGGGCGATGCCGCGGTACCTGGAGGTATTCAACAGCACCGTGCCGCGGATGGTGATGACCAGCCGCGAGGGCGAGTCGCACGAGCAGCGGCAGGCGTGGAATCCCCGAACGAACCCGGTGGTGATGCTGATCGACGGCGGCTCGCGGAGCGGCAAGGAGATCCTGGCGTACGGGTTCAAGAAGTCGAAGGTGGGTACGCTGGTTGGCGAGCGGACCGCGGGGGCTGTGCTGGCGGGGACGCTGCGGCCGCTGGCCGATGGGAGCGTGCTGTACGTGGCGGTAGCCGATGTGCACGTGGACGGCGACCGGCTCGAGGGCGTGGGCGTGGAGCCGGATATTGCGGTGGCGCGGGACCTTCCGTACGCGACCGGGAAGGACCCGCAGATACGCGCGGCGCTGGAGCACCTGACAACAAAGCAGAAGGAGTAGCGGCATGCGGGTATGTGTTGTGGGGGTGGCGGCGGTGCTTGCGGCGGGCGTGCCGGGGTATGCGCAGGTGCGGGCTCCGGCGGCCGACGGAAAGGCCGCGCAAGTTGCCCTGGAGGCGCCCGTCGATGTGTCGGAGGTGCTCGAACCGTTGCGGGAAACGGGCGAGCTGCCGGCGCTGGCGGTGGTCGTCACCCGCGGGCGGGAGGTGCTCGCGCAGGGCGTGACGGGCGTGCGAAAGGCCGGTGACGAGACGAAGGCGACGATGGACGACCGGTGGCACCTGGGGTCGTGCACGAAGTCGATGACGGCGACGCTGTGCGCTGTGCTGGTGGAGGAAGGGAAGCTGCGGTGGGATTCCACCCTTGGCGAGGTCTTTCCCGACGTTGAGAAGCACGAGCGGTGGAAGAGTGTGACGCTGGAGCAACTGCTGGCGCACCGGGCGGGCGTGGTCGCGAACCTGCCGCGCCCGGGCGAGTGGCTCGCGGCGGAGGGCGTGCGGGCGCAGCGTCAGACCGCGGTACGCGAGGTGCTCGCGAAGGAGCCGCTGCACGAGCCGGGGACCAAGTACCTTTACTCCAATGCCGGTTACGTGCTCGCGGGCGCCATGGCGGAGAAGGTGTGCGACGAGGCTTGGGAGGACCTCATGCGCGAGCGGGTATTCGAGCCGCTTGGCGTGCGTACCGCGGGGTTCGGGCCGCCGGGCAGGAAGCGCGAGGTGGACCAGCCCTGGGGGCACCGCCGCGACGGCTCACCGACGCGCACCGACAACCCCGCGGCCATGGGTCCCGCGGGCACCGTGCACGCGTCACTGGCGGACTGGGGTAGGTACATCGCCCAGCACACGGGGGGTCACCGCGCGGACCGGCCCGCGGGCACGTGGCTGCTCAAGCCTGAGACGTTCGCCCGCATCCACCGGGCGTACGAGGGGCCTGGCAACGACTATGGATTTGGGTGGGGGATCGTGAGGCGGCCGTGGGGCAAGGGCCCCGGCGGCGACGGCACGGTGCTCACGCACGCGGGCAGCAACACGATGTGGTTCTGCGTGGTGTGGGCGGCTCCGGAGCTCGATATGGCGGTGCTGGTGGCGACGAACGTCGCGGGGGATAGCGCGTCGAAAGCTTGCGACCAGGCGGCGGGGGCGATGATCAAGCGGTTCATGAAACCGGCGGAAGCGGAGCCGTCGCAACCAGAGGCAAAGGGCGAGCGCTAAGCCTGGTCGATGCGCTCGACGCGGACCACCAGCGTGTCGTCCTGGGGTGGGCCGCCGCGGAAGGTGCGCACGTCGCTGACAACGCTCTCGGGCGGCGGGACTTTCTCCAGCATTCTGCGGAAGCCGTCAAGACCGAGCATGCGGTCGTCGGGCGTGCGGCTCTCGATGGCGCCGTCGGAGTAGCAGTAGAGCACGTCGCCCGCGTGCAGCGGGAGGCACTGCGTGCCGGACGTGAAGTCTGGCTCGTCGAGCACGCCGAGCATGGTCGCGGTTGCGTCGAGCGTGCGCCAGCCCGCGCCGCTGCGGCGTGAGAACAGCATGCCCGGCGGGTGGCCGGCGTTGGAGTACGTCACCGTGCCGCAAACGGGGTCCACGCGGACGCAGAGCGCGGTCGCGAAGATGCGGTCCGAGGCCATGGTGAGGCCAACGTACGAGTTGAGGGCGGCGATCACCTGCTCGGGCGCGGCCGCGGGGTTGACGCCGTAGACGCGGCTGAGCTCGGCGTGCAGGCGGTTGACGGCGAGGGCCGCGGCAATGCCGTGGCCGGTGACGTCAATGACGACGAGGTCGATGACGCCGCGGTCGCTGCGCCGTGCGTACAGGATGTCGCCGCCGATCTGGCGCATGGGCTCGTAGGCGAACTCGACGCGCACACTGCCGTCGCGGATGGGCAGCGGGAAAAGACGATCGTGGATGCGGCGAGCGGTGGACAGTTCGGCCGAGAGCTCGGCATACCGGGCACGGACGGCCCGGTTCATGAAGCCCTCGGTGAAGCGGCTGTTGCGCCACCAGGAGATGACGAGGCCGGGCACCACCACGGTCACCGTCACGAGCATGTGCAGGAGGAAGGCGGCAAGATCCGAATCGCCGGTGACAAGCGCCAGCACGGAAATAAACGTGAACACGAGCACAAAGGGCAGGATGGGGCGGATCGCCTCGCGCACCGTCCACGGGATCAAAAGGGCCGCGACGAAGTGGACCAGCAGGCTCGCGAGGAGCGGCGGGATCCCGAAACCCAGATGGAAGGTGCCGCCGTTCTCCTCGATGGCCCGGTTGATGAGTGCGGACAAGGCGAAGGCGGCGGGGATCTGCAGCAGTGTGAAGGCGATGATCAGGCGCCGAACCCGGTTGAGCAGCTGCTCTCGGGTGAACGGGCGCTTTGCCCACGCAACCTGGAGCAGGCGCACCAGCACGCCCCCGCAGCCGGCGAATGCAGCGGCGAGTCCGCCCAGCCTCCCGGGGCGGCTCAGGCTTGCAAGCTCCGCGCTGAAGTGCAGCTGGAGCACGCCGATGGCGAAGAGCATTGCCGCGACGACCCCGGCGAGGATCATGTAGCGGCTGCGGAAGTGGGACAGGCTCTCCGACTCGTACTCGGAGCGGAAGTCCTGCGGGACCTCGACCTCGTTCAGCAGGGGCGTGAGGGGCACGGGGCGAGGGTATCAGAACGTCGCGGTCTCGGGCGCCACCATGATGCAAGAGCACGACCGTCAGAGCGGTCGTGGCACATGCGATCAATCCAGCCAGTCTTTGGCCTTCAGCCGCTCGGGAACGTACGTCTCGGTGACGTAGCTGATGTCCTTGTTGATGAGCGACTCGACTTCCATCTTGAAGCCGTTGTCGAGCATCTTCTGGATTTCCTTCTGCCACTGCTTGTTCTCGGCGAACCACGGGTACGCGGCGATCTCCTTCGCCCGCTTGATGTCGTTGTCGCTGAGGTCGATCTTGACCGCCTCGGTGAGGTCGCACTGCACGTAGTCCTTGGCGCGGATGCCCAGGAACTTGGCCTCGGGGATCGCCAGGCGCGATGATTCGAAGGCGAGCGAAATCGAGCCCTGCTTGATCACCGAGTAGATGTAGTGCCCCCAGGGGTCGCAGTCGAGCAGGCAGATGATGGGGAGCTTGAGCTCCTGGTTGAAGCGCTGGAGGAGCCGCCGGCAGCCGCGCGGCGGCTGTCCGCCGCCGTGGGTGAGGATGCAGTTGTGCTCCTCCCAGAAGCGGTCCTCGTTGAATCGGTTCCAGACCGTGCCCTTCTCGACGTGGAGGACGAACTTGGCCTCGCACTTGCCGAACTCGATGACGTCGGGCTCGACGATGCTCGGGATGGCGTAGCCGCCGCTGCCCATGCGGCGGCAGTCGATCGCGTCGCCCTTGTCGATGATGGTGATGTTGCCCACCATGCTGCCGCGGTTGTCGGCGAAGATGTGGAGCTCTTCGCGGAGCGCGCCCAACGAGACCTCCAGGTCCTCGAGGATGGGGTCGCTCTCGTCCTGGGTGTCAAAGGTGTTCTCCTTCGTGCCCGCGACGGTGTGCTTGGCCTTGTAGAACACACCACGGAGGCTGGAGGTCTTGCCCGCGGCGATCAGGTCCTTGATGGTGCTGGCGTGCAGCATCGTCTGCATGAACTGCTTGGCCTGGTTGAGGCTGAACAGCTCGCGCTCGGCCGCGGCGTCGCCCATCTGGAGGATGCCCTTCTTCTTGTTCCAGATGGTGTTGGACTTGGTGCGCAGCGGGATCTCGATCTTGGGCTCCTTGCCCGAGAAGGTGCGCTTGGCCAGTTCGTCGGCGAGGCCGACGATCTTCTGCTGGGTGCGCGCGTCGCGCTCCTTGAGCCGCTTGTTCGCGCTGGTCTCGGGCTTCCCTGAACTCTTCTTCGCCATCGGGCACTCCGTCGCCGTAATCGTGTGGTCTGTTGGGTTCGTTGTGGATCAGCCGCCGGATTGCCGGCCCTCGATCGCGGTGAGCAGGCAGCCGGTGGCGAGGATCACCAGGTCGTTGATCTCGGGGTCATCCGCCAGCACGGCCACGCTCATGCGGAACACCAGCGGGTTGAAGTGCTGGCGGAACTTGGCGATCGGGGTGCCGTCGGTCTTGGTGAGCGTGAACTTCTGCGGGAAGAAGAACGCGACGAAGTCGAGGTAGCGGCGGCAGAACGCGGCGAAGGCGTTGTCCTCCTTCACCACCGCGACCTGGCGGTTCTTGTCGTCGAACATCAGCCACTCGTCGCGGAGGAACGTCGACGACAGCCCCTTGCGCCGCAGCGAGCCCATCGCGAAGCCGTCGGGCAGCGTGACGTCGTAGGTGGTGCTGAAGTCCAGCACGTGGCGGGCGCGGATCGAGACGAGCTCCTGCTGCATGGACTCGTCGGTGTAGATCCGGATGTCCTCCTTGATCTTGAAGGCCTTCTGCTTGCAGTACCCCGCGAGGTTGCCACTGGGGTCGTAGATGTGGAAGGCGGCGCCGAAGATCTTGAAGACCTTGCGGCGGATGGTGTAGGACTCGCCGGGCTGGATGTTGAAGGCGAGTTTGCGGCCGGTGGACGGTGTGGTGGCGGTGGTCATTGAGATCCCCCTGGTATCTGATCCTCTCCGGTGCTTCTAATGAAGCTCTCGATGGCGGCCCTGAGCACCGGCGCATCCTCAATCGCGGCTTTCCAGACGCGGTCGAAGTCGATACCCCAGTACACGTGCACCAGCACGTTCCTCATTCTAAAGACCAGCTCCCACGGGATTCCGGGAAGTTGCTGTCGTCCCTCATCCGACATCCGGACGGCGGCCTCGCCGATCTCGTGCAACGCGTTTATCACCGCGCGCCGGAACATCGAATCGGATTCGAGATCGTCCCGCGTACGGCCGTTCAAGTACTCGGCGATATCAATCGTGGACTGCAGCATGTGCTGCATCCTCGCGCGATCGGTCGGACCGGTTGGGGCACGGTCCTTACGCGGCATACTGAACCATCGCTTTCGGTTCCACTTCGAGCCGATAAAGAGGCCCGAGCATCGCCGGTGTGTGAAGGTGAACTTCCCGGCCGAAAAGCGTGGAGAGCTCGATCTCCATCGCGGCGAACCCCAAGAGCCCGGGGCCGCCGCGAGGCGGGAACTCGACTAGCACATCGATGTCGCTCCCTGAACCGAACTTGTCAGTAACAATGGACCCGAACAAGCTGAAGCGCAGTACGTCATGCCGCCGACAGAAGGCGGCGATTGCGTCATTGTCGAAGTTGATCCCGTGCAACTGCATCAGAAGAGCCGTTCGTCCGCAGGTATCAGCTTCCCGTTCACCAGCCGCATTTTAGGCTTTGCGGCCTTACCTTCCGGCTGCTTGGGCGCGCCCTTCCCCTCGTGCTTCGTCTTACGGGCTGGTTTCTCGGGAGCCTTGCCCTTGCGGTCCAGCCGCTTGGGCTCGGCGACGTCCATCAGTTTCGGCTGGTCCTCATCATCACCCTTGGCGAGCGAGGCGACCTTGAGGGCCGCGGCCTCGGCCTTTGACAGCTTGCCCGTGGGCGGCTCGTCGGCCCGTGCAGTCGCAGGGCCCCCCGCCGCGACGTCCTCGACGATGATCACGCCGTCCTGGTCAGCAGGGTCTTCCTTGATTGCCCTGCCGTCCTCGTCCAGCTGCATGTCGGCGATAGCGGTGTGCTTCTTGGCTTGCGCCAGCAGGGCCTCGTACAGCTTCTTGGCGTCGGTGCCGTTGATCGCCTGCACGGCCTGCGAGATCTCGCCGATGTACCGCTCGAACACGTCGCGCCGCTCGCTCTGGCGGCGCATGGCCTGACGCTTCCGGAGGTACGTGCCCAGCTTGCGGCCGCACTCCATCAGCGCCAGCTTCATCTCCTTGCGGATCTCGTCGTAGTCCGCGATCGCTTCCTTGCTCTCGCTGGTGAAGGGCACCCACACGCTGGCCATGTGGATCATGATCACCAGCGGGCCCACGGGCAGGCTGCCGCGGGGCTGCTGCAGGTTGTAGTTCTTCCAGCTCGTCTCGGTCACGGCCTTGAACGACGAGCACGCGGACTGCTGGAACAGCAGCGGCACGCGGTTGGCGAAGCGGATGACGCGGGCGGAGTCGTCCGCGGGCAGCTCGCCGCCGAAGGCGATCGCGGCCTCGATGAGGAACGGCCGCCCGCGGTAGATCGCGGCCTCGCGCGAGGAGGCCGCGTAGAACTCGGCCCGCACGCCCTTGAGCATGCCCGCGAGCAGCTGCCGCACGCCGATCGGGGCCAGGCAGTCGGTGGGCGGGGGCAGGAGTTTCACCTCCTGGAAGCCCTTGTACAGGGCCTCGGCGTTCTCGGGCTCGATGTCGGCCACCTTGGTGCGGCTAGTCACCTTCTTGCCCGCGGCGGTGCAGAGCTCGCCGGCGGTCGAGGGCGAGACGCGGCAGAACTTCTCCTGCAGGAAGTTGTAGAGCGTGCCCCCCTTCTCGGCCTGCTCATAGTCCTTGAGCATCTGCAGCAGCGTGCCCAGCTCCACGCCCTTGGGGTGCGGCTGGATCTCCTTGGTCTCCGGCGGCAGCTCGTTCACCGCCCGCGGGAACACGACGAGGTCGCCGTAGTCCTCGGTGATCTTGGGCTTGGCGGGCTCGCTGCCTCCGGCACTGGTCGCCGCTGCGGCCGCGGCGTTCTTCTCAGCCTCCGCTGCGGCTCTCAGCGCCTCCGCCGCCTTCTTGCCGCGCAGCAGCGTCGGCTCTTCCTCCTCCGCGCTCTCGCGCGTGGGGCGGACGAAGGTGAACTTGGCGTGGGGGTTGGCGATGGCGGTGAGCTCGAGGAACTCGTCCACGCTGCCGCGCCCGCGCTGGTACTTGCCCTCCAGCTCGATGGTGACGCTGGTGCCGGTGGGGAAGTCGCGCTGCGAGAGGAACTCGTTCTTCTCGGAGAGCTCGCGCGTCGAGGGCGTCAGCACGCGGATCCGCTGCAGCGGGAAGTCCTCCGTCTCCTCGTCGAGCGTGACCTCGGCACGGTTCGTCTTGGTGTTGATCGCCAGCTCGATGTGGTGGGCCGGCTTGCTGGCCTTGGGGCGGGTCTGGATCAGCATCGGCTTGCCGGTGGTGATCAGCCCGTACATGCCCGCGGCCGAAATGCCGATGCCCTGCTGCCCGCGGCTCATCTTGAGGCGGTGGAACTTGGAGCCGTAGAGCAGCCGCCCGAAGATGTGCTCGACCTGGTGCCGCACGATGCCCGGGCCGTTGTCGACGATGGTGATGCGGTAGCGTGAGCTCTTCACCTCGCGCCCGCGGTCGGGCTGGAGGTCCTCGATCACCACGGTGATGTCGGGCAGGATGCCCGCCTCCTCGCAGGCGTCCAGCGAGTTGTCCACGGCCTCCTTGACCGTGGTCAGCAGGGCCTTGCGGGGGTTGTCAAAGCCCAGCAGGTGGCGGTTCTTGGCGAAGAACTCGCTCACGCTGATGTCGCGCTGGCGGGCCGCCATGGTCTCGGCCGTCACCTTCTGCTTGGGCTCTCTGGCGGAGTCCGCGGCCTTGCCGGCCCGCTCCACCGTCCGGTTCGCTGTCGTGCTCTTTGGCATGTCGTCCGTGGTCAGTGCTGGGGAAGCCATCAGTGCCGTCATCGCCCACGCCCTCCCTGGCTTGGGTGTCCTCTCTCTGGAAACAACTTCGGCGGCAGGGTAGCCGCTGGAGGCCGGTATCGGCAAAGCCCGCGCGATCGGGTGAGCGGCAGACGCCGCGGCTGCGGTTCACCTGTCGCTTGCGCCCGGGTCGGCCCCGGGGACGCCGCTGGCCGGGGGTTTATACCCCCGCCGGGGGGCCGCCAATCCGCGACTTCGCCCCGAGCGGCTCAATCCCGGCGTCGTGGTGGCCTCACCCGCCCCACCACCACCGGCAGCGCCCCGAAGACGCACACGGAAATGACCGCCACCCCCAAAATCGCGATGTCCGCCCACGACGCGTGCCCCTCGCGTGCCACCGCCACCGCGAGCCCCGCGGCCACCAGCACAATCGCGGCGATGGTGAACTTCATGACCGGCAGTCTACCCGTTGTCGCTGGCGAACTCCGGAGGGGTTGAACGCGAAGGGCGCGAAGGGGAGCGAAGGCGCGAAGCGGAAGGCGGGTACAGGAAGGCCGGTACGCGGAGTGGCGCGGAAGGGCGGAGTTGCGCGGAGAAACGCCGGGGCCGGAGGACCGGAGGATTGAACCACAAAGACACAGAGAAAGGCGGGGGTGAAAAAAGGCAGGAGAGAACAAGAACAAGAAACGGGAAGAACAGAAAGGGCGCAAAAAGAAAAGGCGCACGGGCCTGGAGCCCGAGCGCCTTGATCGATCTCACACCTCACCACTCACACAAGGCCTCTGCCCTTCCGGCTCTGTGTCTCTGTGCCTCTGTGGTGAATGCCTCACGCCGCCATCTTGGACGACAGCATACTGAAGCCGCTCCCGCCCACGCCCAGGTCCACCTGCATGGTGGTGCTCCAGGGGCTGGTGAGGCTGCCGCGCTGGGCCAGCACCTTGTACGCGGTGACGCCCATGCTCGGCTCAAAGCCGGTGTCGATGTACTGCTTGGTGAAGGTGGCCCCGATCAGGCGGAACTCGCCCTCGCCCTGCAGCTTGCGGTGGATCATGAACACGATCCCGGCGCTGGGCCCGCTCTCCTTGGCGTCCCACGCGATGGTGAGGATGCCGTCGGTGCTGATGCTGCCGCGGATGTTCGTGGGGACCGAGGGGGCCACCGCGGGGCTGGGCGGGGCGTCCTCGGGGATGTCGACGAGGGCCAGCACCGCCGCCGGGTCCGCCTGCGTCGCGGCGAAGGCCTTGACCGTGCGGATCACCTCGCGCCCGTCGCTGATGGCATCGTCGGAGGTGGCGTAGTACTTCTGCGTGGCGCTCTTGGCCGTGTTGTGCGCGTCCACCGCGGCCTGGCCGTCGGTCTCCGCCTTGTCGATCTTGGCAAACAGGGCCGTGACCGCCGCGGGGCTGAGCCCCACGTTGGCCGCCTGTGCGATCAGCTTGCTCTTGCGGTCCTTGAAGAACTGGACCTTGGCCTTGCGGCCGTTGGGGAGAACTGCCATCGCTGGCCTCCTCTCTGAAAGTCACTTGGAACACCGGGGCCGCGGGCACCCCCCGCGATACACACAAACCCCACGATCGCCGGCGGTCGCACCGGACGGGGTTTCATTGTGCGGTTGGGGCTCATCAAGGCCCGCCGCGAACCCTGTCCATCGTTGCTTCCGGTCCAACCGCCGACCGCACCCAAACCCACGCGGCCAGGTGCGTGACAACCTCATCGGGAATCGGAGCCGGACAAAACAGTGACTTGTCTTCAAAATGCGAACATCAGCGGCCAGGTCCTGCCGGATTTGTGCGGATCGCCCCTGCCGCAGTCTTACGGTCCAGTCTTATCGGGTCCGTTGAGAGGAGAGATGCGCGTGCAAAGGGGCTCAGACGCCTCAAGTTCGCCCTGGACACCACGCCCGGGCTCAACGATGCTGCGGACCCCCACGCTTCAAGCTCCTCTTATCGGGCCCCTCTTTGAGTACCGCTCGGCTTGCCCGTATGCTGCAGGCGGGAGGATTCATGCGAGTTGTTGCCAACGTCGGGACAGACCGTGCCGCTGATCTTCTCGCCTCTGCGGCGGCCGCATCACCCTTCCGGCTCGATATCGCTACGCCGAGCATGTCGCTGTTTGGGTTCGCGGGGCTCGAAAGGGTTCTCTGTAGTGCTGAATCGACACGGCTGATCCTTCCCGGGCCGAAGCACGACATTCTCCTGCAAGGAGACGCCCAGGAGAGGCCTGCACGTAATGAACTGAGGAGCCGTTGGCTCGCGCGGCAGCTGCAAGGCTGGGCGGGAGCGGCCGTTGAAGTTCGGCGGGCCCGATCGGACCTGCCACAAGGAACCATGATCCTGCGCGACCAGGAGCGGTCGCCCCGCCTTGCGACGGTTGGCAGCTTCGCTTTGAATTCTGGGGGCCTTGGGCTGCTTCCGGGCAACCCCCTCGCAATCACGCAGGCGACCGAAAGCCCATCGGAGGCCGCCACTTTCGGGCAGTGGTTCGACGCGCAATGGGCATCGCTCCCCTCTTCGCCCGAGCACCGTGATGCGTTCATCGCCTCGCTGGCCAAGCTCATCGAGCACTCCGGGCCACGATCGGCTTATGCCGCGATCCTGCACCACCTGATCGGCTCCAGAGGCGACGCCCTTGACGAGGACCGCGTCGTCAATGCGGCGACCGGCATCCGTGAGACCGTCGTGTGGAAAAAGCTCTACAAGTTCCAGCGCGATGGTGTCGTTGGCGCGATCGACAAGCTCAACCGCTTCGGCGGCTGCATCATCGCCGATAGCGTCGGCCTGGGTAAGACATTCGAGGCCCTCGCCGTCATCAAGTACCACGAGCTCCGCAACGACCGCGTGCTCGTCCTCTGCCCCAAACGGCTCCGCGACAACTGGACGCTGTACGCCTCGAACGACCGCCGCAACATCCTCGCGGCCGACCGCTTCAACTACGACGTGCTCAACCACACCGACCTCTCTCGCGAAGGCGGCCAGTCGGGGGACATCGACCTCACGCACGTCAACTGGGGCAACTACGACCTCGTCGTGATCGACGAATCGCACAACTTCCGCAACAAAAAGACTCCGCGCGCGGACGGTGAAACCCGCTACGACCGCCTCATGCGGCGGATCATCAAGGAGGGCGTGAAGACCCGCGTGCTCATGCTCTCCGCGACGCCGGTCAACAACCGTCTTGCGGACCTGCGCAACCAGATCGCCTTCGCAACCGAGGGCGACGACACGGCCCTTGCCCCGTTCGGCATCGAGAGCATCGACCGCACCACCCGGCTCGCCCAGAAGCAGTTCAACCGCTGGCTGGAGCTCGATGAGGACGAACGCACCCCCACGAAGCTCGTGGACATGCTCGGCTTCGACTACTTCGCGCTCCTCGACCACCTCACTATCGCCCGTTCACGGCGGCACGTGGAGAAGTATTACGGCACCGCGGAGACAGGCAGGTTCCCCGACCGCCTCAAGCCAATCAACGTGAAGGCGGACGTGGACATCGAACGCGAGTTCCGTCCCATACGCGAGATCAACCAGGAGATCCGACGCCTTAACCTCGCCGCCTACGCCCCGCTCCGCTACATCCTCGGCCACAAGCAGGAGGCCTACGACCGCAAGTACAGCACCGAGGTCAAGGGTGGCAAGGGCTTCTGGCGGCAGGTGGACCGGGAAGAGAGCCTCGTGCACCTGCTCCGGGTCAACGTGCTCAAGCGGATGGAGAGCTCCATCCACTCGTTCTCCCTCACCCTGGAGCGTCAGCTCCGGGACGTCGAGGCCACGATCGCCCGCATCGACGACCACTCCAGCGGGGCCGAGCTCGAAGAGGTGAACATCGAGGACGTAGATATCGACGACCCGGCGTTCGAGCCGCTGCTTGTCGGCCGCAAGGTCAAGGTGCTGCTGAGCGACGTGGACCTGGTCCGCTGGCGGCAGGACCTGATCGAGGACCGCAACCGCCTCAGCACCCTCCTCTCCGCCGCCCGGCTCGTGACACCCGCCCGCGACCACAAGCTCGCGCTCCTCAAGGATGCAATCCTCAAGAAGTGCGAGAAGCCCATCAACCCCGGCAACCGCAAGGTGATCGTGTTCACCGCCTTCGCGGACACCGCCGACTACCTCTACTCGCAGCTCGCGCCCTGGGCGAAGAAAACACTTGGCGTCGAGTCCGCCGTCATGACGGGTCACGGCCGCAACCACACCACCCTCACTAACCTTCGCAAGGACCACGCCTCGATCCTCAGCGCCTTCTCCCCGCGCTCCAAGCAGCGGCCCGAGGACCTCGCGTCCGAGGGCGAGATCGACCTGCTCATCGCCACCGACTGCATCAGCGAGGGCCAGAACCTCCAGGACTGCGACTGGCTGGTCAACTACGACATCCATTGGAACCCGGTGCGCATCATCCAGCGGTTCGGCCGCATTGACCGCATCGGCTCCACCAACGCCCGCGTGCAGCTTGTCAACTTCTGGCCCAACATGGAGCTGGAGGAGTACATCAACCTTGAGCAGCGCGTCAGCGGCAAGATGGTCCTGCTGGACGTCTCCGCCACCGGCGAAGAGAACATCATCGAGACGCAGTCGGGCGACCCCATGAACGACCTGGAGTACCGCCGCGCTCAGCTGCTCAAGCTGCAGGAGGCCGTGATCGACCTCGAAGACCTCTCCACCGGCGTCTCCATCGCCGACCTCACCCTCACCGACTTCCGCATCGACCTCGCCGAGTACGCCCGCGCCCACCCCGGGGAACTCGAGAACCTGCCGCTCGGCGCTTTCGCTGTCACCACCTCCGCCGACGACGACATCCCGCCCGGGATCATCTTCTGCCTGCAGGCCGTGGAAGAAGAGGGCGTGCCCCCGAAGGTCCTGCCCGAACCGGGGTACCCGCTCGCGCCCAACTATCTCGTGCACGTGGGCGACGACGGCGCCGTGCTGTTGGGCTACACCCAGGCCAAGCAGATCCTCGACCGCCTCAAGCGCCTCTGTATCGGCAAGGACCTCCCCGACGCCTCCGCCTGCGCCCGCTTCGACAAGGCCACCCACTTCGGCCGCGACATGCAGCACGCCCAGAAGCTGCTCGCGGCCGCCACCGCCGCCATCCAAAGCCGCAGCGACGAGCGTTCCGCCGCCAGCCTCTTCACCCCCGGAGGCACCACCACCCGCAAGGGCGAGTTCGCGGGTGTCAACGACTTCGAAGTACTCGCGTACCTGGTCATCCTGCCTCCGGCGAGCGGCATCGCGTGACGGCCGACGAAGTCATCGCGGCTTGCGGGCTCCCTTCCAGCGCCCTGGTGGGGCAGCGCGTCCCCAAGAAGCTGCTCGTGGAGCACGGGGCCGCGACCGGCACCGACAAGAAGTCCATCAACGACCTCGTTGACGAGCTCCACTGGACAGCCGCCCTCAAGCCCACCACCGTCGGGCTTGCCGCCTACCGCGACGACGCCCGCGAAGTGCTCGAAGTCGCCGTGCTCACGCTCACCCTCCGCGCGGGGGCGTCTGACGCCAAGGCCGCGCGCCTCACCGAGCTTGTCCACCGTGCCATTCCATACCCGCTGCTCCTCATCGCCTCGGGGATGCCGACAGGCCCACGCCTCTCCCTGGTCGACAAGCGCTGGTCCCAAGGCGAATCCGGCAAGACCGTCCTTGATGGCGACGTGCACGAGGTGCGCCTTGGCGAGCTCCCCACGGCCCTCTGCCAACAGCTTCTCCCCGCCCTCGCCCTCACCGCGCGCCCCCGGCCCCACCTCTACGCCCTCTACCGCGGCTGGATGGACGCCTTCACGGCGGTGGACGCCGCCCGCCTCACCACCAACTTCCGCGTCCCCGCGACCCCGGAAGAAGCCGCGGAAAGACGCGCCGCGCTGCTGGCGGTTTCCGTGCTGGAAAGTAGAATGGCCTCCCTGCGCTCCCTGGCCACCAAGGAGCGGCAGACCTCGCGCTTGGTGGAACTCAACCTTGAGTTGCAGTTGCTCCAGTCGCAGCACCGTGAAGCCATAGCGAAACTGTGACTGGGAGTACCTTTGAAGAACCAGAAACTCACGATCCGGAAGATTGTCGACTACCTCAACAACCCCGAAAACGAGGGAGGCTTCTGGTTGCCCAACATCCAGCGGCCCTTCGTCTGGAGTGAGGACCAGATCTGCCGGTTGTTCGACTCGATTCTCCGCCAGTACCCAATCAGCACGCTGCTGGTTTGGAAGACGACGAGCGGCATTCGGCGACGCAAGTTCATCGACAACTGGCGCGAAACGCTCAAACTATCCCACTTCTACGTGCCCGAGGACAACAAGAAGAAGTGCTTGGTACTCGACGGGCAACAGCGACTCCAGAGCCTCTTCATCGGGCTGATGGGGAGCTATGAGGGGAAGGAGCTGTACTTCAACATCCTCAGCGGCGAAGTCGCCGCGCCTGACGACGTCAAGTACAAGTTCGCGTTCCTCTCTAAGTCGACCGCGAAGTTTCCTTGGGTTCTCTTCAAAGAGCTCGTAAAAACCAACAAGAGAAAGCGGGAGGTGATCGCGGAGTTCGAAAACAGTGAGGACGTGAGTGAGGCAGACACCGAGAAGATGGAAGACCACCTCGAGTTGATCGACAAGACCTTCAAGATCGAAGAGACGGTCACCTACCAAGAACTCGACAGTATCGACAATCCGGAGCTCTACTCCGAGGACGATGTCGTCGAGGTCTTTATCCGGGCAAACTCCGGCGGAACCCGGCTCGGGAAGTCCGACCTTCTGTTCTCGCTGCTGAACGCGACTTGGGAAACCGCGGACAACAAGATGGAGGATCTGCTCGCTTCCGTGAATTCGCACGGGTTTGCCTTCAACCGGGACTTCGTCCTGAAGACCTGCCTTGTCGTTCTCAACCAAGGTGCAAAGTACGAGGTCGAGAAGTTCCGGAAGAGCGGCGTGCGCGAGGAGATTGAGAGCAAGTGGGACGAACTGGCAGAGGCGATTCAGGAGGTTGCCGATTTCGTTCGAAGCAAAACGTACATCCAATGCGACAAAGCACTCCCCTCGTACCTGGTGCTCATCCCTCTGGTGTACCTTCGTTTCCACTTTCCCGCCGAATGGCGCAAGGCTACTGGCGTGGACAGCTACTTGCTGCGCTGTCTCTTAGCGGGTGCGTTCAGTGGTCAACCCGATACCATAATCGACGCACTCGTACGCGAGTTTCGCCATTCCAAACGGTTCGATCTGAATGAGGCGTTCGGGGTGATCCGCTCGAACGGTCGTTCGCTCGAACTTACGGATTCTCGCCTATTCCAAATGGGCTACGGCAGCGACACCATCCACCTCCTATTCAATCTTTGGTACCGTGACTTCAACCACACACCCGCGTACGACAACAACCTCCCCCAAGTTGACCACATCTTCCCTCAGAGCGTTCTGCAGGACATCAAGGACATCAATCCTGAGACCGGCAAACGCACCCTGATGAGGTACAAGAAGCCGGTCCGGGATCAACTCGCCAACTGCATGCTTCTAACCAAAGAGGAGAACGGGGCCGGCGGCAAGAGTAACATCATGCCAGAAGCGTGGTTTGCCGGGAAGCCCGCTTCGTATCTGGACTTGCACCTGATCCCTACCGACAAGGCACTTTGGAAGCTCGATCGCTTCGACGACTTCGTCGATGCTCGTCAAGACCTCATTCGTGAGAAGTTCAAGCACCTCCTGGTTGCGGCATCATGAGCCGAGCCCTCGAGACCGGTCCAATGCAGAAAATCACAGCCTCCGACCCCCTCGTCCAGTCCGCCGACGTGGTCGCGGAGAACATCGCCAAGCTCAAGTCTCTCTTCCCCGAGATTGTCACCGAGGGCAAGGACGGCGCGGCCATCAACGTCGATGTCCTCAAGCAGCTCGTGGGTGACCGCACGCTCACCGATGCCGACGAGAAGTTCGGCCTCAACTGGCACGGCAAGCGCCAGGCCCGCGCCCTCGCTTTGAAACCCAGCACCGGCACCCTCCGCCCCTGCCCCGAGGACAGCGTGGACTGGGACACCACCAAGAACCTCATGATCGAGGGCGACAACCTCGAGGTTTTGAAGCTGCTCAAGAAGAGCTACGCGGGGAAGGTGAAGCTGATCTATATCGACCCGCCGTACAACCATGGCAGCGACTTGGTGTACCCGGACGATTTTTCGAATGGGGTCATGAATTACCAGATGCTTGTCGGGGACCGCGCTTCGGATGGACGTAGGCTCACCTCAAACCTCGAAACCTCCGGCAGATTTCATACGAACTGGCTCAACATGATCTACCCGCGACTGCGGGCTGCGAGGGACATGCTGCGAGAGGACGGAGCCCTTTTCATTAGCATCGACGACAACGAACTGTCGACTCTTCGACTCGCTGCAAACGAAGTGTTTGGGGAGGAGAACTTCCTTGCCTGCTTCTTATGGAAGAGCCGTCAGAACAAAGACAACCGCAGCGTAAACGGTGCCTCGATCGACCACGAATACCTGCTGTGCTATGGGAATCGAGTACGGGGCGACGAGCGGGATCTGTCCCAATACACCAACCCGGACAACGACAAGCGAGGCCCGTGGACTAGCGCCAACATGGTTGGCATTGCAACTGCCGACCGTCGACCCAATCTCCACTACGATTTGGTTGACCCCGAAACTCGAATCAACTACGGGTGTCCGGATATGGGGTGGCGATACGAGCGAAGCACGATGAGCCAACTAATCGCGGAACGGCGCATTCTGTGGCCCACCGAGCGCGAAGGACGCCCCCGCAGAAAGGCATTCCTGAGCGAGCTCGATTCTGATTTCACAGGCGTCTCGTCGATCATCGGTGAGGGGCTCTTCACTCGCGACGGCACCGCCGACATCGACGCACTCTTTGAAACGCGTGTTTTCAGCTTCCCAAAGCCGGTGGAGTTGATTGCCGCCGTCTTGGATCAAGGCGCAGGCCCAAACGACATTGTGATAGATTTCTTTGCCGGCTCCGGGACGACTGGTCACGCTGTCATGGCGAGAAATGCCGCAAAGGGGCTGTCGAGGCGATTCATTCTCGTGCAGCTCCCGGAGCCGTTGGACCCGGACAACCGCGATCAGAAGACGGCGGCGGACTTCTGTCGGAAGCTCAACCGTCCTACAAACATCGCGGAACTGACGAAAGAGAGATTGAGGCGGGCCAGCCGTAAGCTCCGTACCGAGAATCGTGCATTCAAAGGCGACCTCGGATTCCGTGTGTTTCGGTTGGACCATTCCAACGTCACTGGATGGGATCCTGATCCGGTGCGGCTATCCGACTCGATCGAGCAATATGTCGAGCACATGCGAGCGGATCGCAGCGCCCAAGACCTCCTCTACGAGCTCCTCCTCAAACGCGGCCTCGACCTCTGCACCCCCATCGAGACCAAGAAGATCGCAGGGAAGGAGGTGCACTCGGTGGGCGCGGGCACGCTCATCGCCTGCCTGGCCGAGAAGATCAAGGCCAGCGACGGCGAGGACCTCGCCACCGGCATCGTCAAGTGGCACAAGGAACTGAACCCCGCGGGCGAGTCGGTGGTGATCTTCCGTGACAGCGCCTTCGCCGACGACGTGCTCAAGACCAACGTCACCGCCATCCTCGAGCAGCACGGCCTCAAGAACATCCGGAGCCTGTGATGCAGAAGCGCCGTGGCAAGGTCTCCAGCAGGAAGGCGGGCAAACGGGCCGCGAAGCGGTCCAAGGCTGTCCGCAGCCCGGCACGGTCCAAGGCCCGGGCGAAGGCCAAGGAGAAGACGGCGGCGAAGCATGCCCACCGGAAGAAAACCACGAAGCCGCTCTCATCCCGCCGCACCGCGGCCAAGCCTGCAACGGCGGTCCCGACCAAGCAAGCACCGGTAGCCGCGCCCACCCACAACGAGACCGACGGAACCCCCGCGATGAAGCTGCACTTCGAGCCCGACCTGCCCTACCAACTCTCCGCTATCGAGGCCGTGTGCGACCTCTTCCGCGGCCAGGAGGTCTGTCGCTCCGAGTTCACAGTCACGACCAATAGCAGGAATACGCAGGGGCGGCTCGGGTTCGCCGAGTCTGAGCTTGGAATCGGGAACAAGCTCACCCTCCTTGATGATGAGCTGCTGAAAAACCTCAACGACGTGCAGCTCCGAAACGGACTTGCGCCCTCAAGGACCCTTGAATCTGGCGACTTCACTGTCGAGATGGAAACGGGCACGGGCAAGACCTACGTCTACCTGCGCACGATCTTCGAGCTGAACAAGCGGTACGGCTTCACCAAGTTCGTGATCGTCGTCCCTTCCGTGGCCATCAAGGAGGGCGTCTACAAGAACCTCCAGATCACCGAGGAACATTTCAGGTCGCTGTATGCAGGCGTCCCGATCGACTACTTCCAGTACGACTCGACTGATTTGGGCGACGTACGCACGTTTGCGACGAGTGACCACCTGCAGGTGATGGTGGTCACGGTGGGTGCGATCAACAAGAAGGACGTCAACAACCTCTACAAGCCGAGCGAGAAAACCGACGACTACCGGCCGCTGGACCTGATCAAGGCCACACGCCCCATCATCATCGTTGACGAGCCGCAATCGGTTGACGGTGGCCTCGAGGGGCGGGGTAAGGCGGCGCTCGATGCCATGAACCCGCTTTGCACGCTGCGCTACTCCGCGACGCACGCAGACAAGCACAACATGGTGTACAGACTCGACGCCGTCGACGCCTACACCGAAAAGCTTGTCAAGCAGATCGAGGTGGCGGCGGGCACGATCGAGGACGCCCACAACCGCCCCTACGTCCGCGTCGTGGACATGGGGAACAAGCGCGGTCAGGTGTTCGCCAAGCTGGAGATCGACGTGCAGGGGCTCCACGGCGTCAGCCGCGAGGAGCGGGTGGTCTACGGCGGCGAGAAGCTGGAGCAGGAGACCCGCCGCGCCGTCTACGCGGACATCCGCGTCGGCGAGATCCGGGTCGCCAAGGGCAAGGAGTTCGTCGAGCTCCAGGTCCCCAACGGCGAGCACTTCCTCAAGAAGGGTGCTGTGTGGGGCGGGGTCAGCACCGAGGGCGTGCAGCGTGAGATGATCCGCCGCACCATCAAGGAGCACCTGGACAAGGAGAAGCGGCTGCGGCCGCTGGGGATCAAGGTGCTCAGCCTCTTCTTCATCGACTCGGTGGAGAAGTACCGCAAGTACGACAAGGACGGCAATCCAGAGAAGGGCGAGTACGCCAGGGTGTTCGAGGAGGAGTACGCCCGCCTCGCCCGGCACCCCGACTACAAGACGCTGTTCAACGAGGTGGACCTCAGCAAGCAGGCCGCCGAGGTCCACAACGGGTACTTCTCGATCGACAAGAACAAACGCTGGACCGAGACCACAGAGAGCAACGAGGGCGGACGCGAGGCCGCGGAGCGCGCGTACAACCTGATCATGAAGGAGAAGGAGAAGCTGCTGAGCCTGGACACGCCGCTCAAGTTCATCTTCTCCCACTCGGCCCTGCGCGAGGGCTGGGACAACCCCAACGTGTTCCAGATCTGCACGCTGCGGGACATCCAGACCGAGCGGGAGCGGCGGCAGACCATCGGGCGCGGACTTCGCATCTGCGTGAACCAGAAGGGCGAGCGCGTCCGCGGCTTCGACGTGAACACTCTGACGGTGATCGCGACCGAGCGGTACGAGGAGTTCGCCGAGAAGCTGCAGAAGGAGATCGAGCAGGACACCGGCATCCGCTTCGGTATCGTGGAGCAGCACCAGTTCGCGGGCATCGCCACCGTGGACGGGCAGGGCACGCGCAAGCCGCTGGGGTACGAGCAGTCCAAGGTGCTGTGGGAGCACCTCCGGGCCAAGGGCTACGTCAACGCCCAGGGCAAGGTGCAGGACGCCCTCAAGACCGCCCTCAAGGAGAAGACCCTCGACCTGCCGCCCGAGTTTGAGGCTCAGAAGGACCAGGTGGCGGAGGTGCTGCGGAAGCTGTCGGGCCGCCTGGAGATCAAGAACGCCGACGAGCGCCGCCCCGTCAAGCTCAACAAGCAGGTCTACGCGGGCGATGACTTCAAGGCCCTGTGGGACCGCATCAAGCACAAGACCACCTACCGCGTCGAGTTCGACAACGAGGAGCTGATCAAAAAGTGCATCCAGGCGCTCAGGGACGCCCCGCCCATCCCGCGGGCGCGGCTCCAGTGGCGCAAGGCCGACGTGGCCATCGGCCGCGGCGGCGTGGACACCACCGAGACCGAGAGCTCGCCCACGATCACGCTGGACGAGAGCGACATCGAGCTGCCCGACATCCTGACCGAGCTCCAGGACCGCACCCGCCTGACCCGCCGCACCATCTGCCGCGTTCTCATCGAGAGCGGGCGGCTGGACGACTTCCGCAAAAACCCCCAGCAGTTCATCGAGCACGCAGGCGAGGCTATCAACCGCTGCAAGCGGATGGTGCTCGTGGACGGTATCAAGTACCAGAAGCTGGGCGACACCGAGGTCTACGCCCAGGAGCTCTTCGAGCAGGAGGAGCTGACCGGGTACCTCAAGAGCATGATGGACGCTCGCAAGGCCGTGTACGAGCAGGTGGTGTACGACTCAGAGTCGATCGAGAAGAAGTTCGCCACCGAGCTCGAGAACAACACGGCTGTGAAGGTGTACGCCAAGCTCCCCGGCTGGTTCCGCGTGCCCACGCCCCTGGGCGACTACAACCCGGACTGGGCCGTCCTCGTCGAGGAGGACGGCCGCGAGCGGCTGTACTTCGTGGTGGAAACCAAGCCGTCCCTGTACGACGATGTGCTCCGGGGTACGGAAGGGGGCAAGATCGCCTGCGGCCGGGAGCACTTCAAGGCCCTCAGCGAGGCGGGCCACTCTGCGAAGTTCATTCGTGCGACCTCTCTCGATGAGGTACTGAACCACCAAGAGCCGCTCACGGCGGGTGCACAATGATCCCGAGCGGGGAGGACTTCGAGACTGGGTTGCGGGCCCTCTTCACCGCTGCGGAAGCCGCCGGGCTGCCCTCAATCGACGTCGAAAGCTGCGACCTGCACACAAAGCTCGGCGGCTACCCGGGACGAGGCCACCGTATGGCCAACTGCTGCCGCGTCATGCGGAAGCTCATGAACGCTGCTCATGGGGACACGAAGGTCTCGCCGGGCGAACTCAAGAGGGATACGGCACACCTCATCATCCGGTACAAGCTGCCACGACCCACCGTCTGCTAGTACCGACGACAGCGGCGCGTAGCAGCGGCGGCGGAACGGGATCAACCTGGCGTGCGGCGGGCGCATCAGCGGGTGCAACGGGCCGGTGCTGACGATCGATCCGGTGCAGGGCGGGGACACGGGCGTGTACGAGGTGGTGGTGACGAACGCGTGCGACTACACGGTGAGCCCGGCCACGGCGCTGCTGGTGGAGGCCCCGTGTGGGAGCGCCGACTTCAACGGCGACGGCGACATCGGCACGGACGCGGACATCGAGGCGTTCTTCCGCGTGCTGGGCGGGGGCAGCTGCTGAGGGGAAGTGGCAGAGTGGCGAAGTGGCAAAGTGACGGAGAGACGGAGTGGCGGAGTGACGAAGTGACGGAGCAGTCCGGCGCATCCGCACATCCCCCCACTCCTCGTCCCATCCTGCCCCCTCCGCGCACCTCCGCCTACTCCGCGTGACTCCGCGGTGGTGCTTTCGGATCTCCATCTTCGCGGCTGCGCTCCCCTTCGCGGGCTTCGCGTTCAGGCTTTGGCCTTGGGCCGTGGGGAACCAGGACGTGATGGTGGTGGTTCAGGTCTTGGCGCTGCCGATCCAAGCCTTGGCGCGGCAGGTTCAAGCCTTGGCGCGGCAGGTTCAAGGCCTGGCGCGGCAGGTTCGGGGCTTGGCGCTGCCGGTTCAAGGCTTGGCGCTGCCGAATCAAAGACCGGGTCCACGCTTGCGGCGTGCCGGCGGGGGTGGCGGCGGGGGTGTCCGACGCGGTCAATCGGTTATTGGGCGTGGCGGGGAGCGTTTTCGGGTGTCAGCGGATGAGGGCGGCGAGCAGGTCGGTGATGCCCTGGCCGCGGGTGGCGACGGTTTCGAGGATGGGGCGGCGGCCGGCGACGTCGCGGAGGTCTCTTACTAACTCGTTCTCGCCGGGGTGGTCGGCCTTGTTGCACACGAACAGGTCGGCGATCTCGAGGATGCCGGCCTTGTCCATCTGCACGGCGTCGCCCATGCCGGGCGTGAGCACCACCGCGGTGGTGTCCACGAACTTGCGGATCTTCGTCTCGTTCTGTCCAGCGCCGACGGTCTCCACAAAGAGGGTGTCGATGGGCCCGCCGTCGGCGTCCCCATCGAAGGCCCCGCCGATGAGCTCGATCACCGCGGGCAGGCTGGCGTAGTCCTCGCCGCTGATGGCCAGCGAGCGGTAGTAGACCTTGTCGTCCAGGGTGTTGAAGTCCACGCGCAGGCGGTCGCCCAGCAGGGCGCCGCCGGTGATGGGGCTCATGGGGTCGAAGGCAATAACGGCGCAGCGGCCGGAGTAGCCGGGCTCGCCCGCGCCCCCGGCCTGGGCACGCCGCACGAACTCCGCGGCCATGGACGCGACCAGGGTGGACTTGCCGGCGCCGGGGGAGCCGGTCACGCCGATGACACGGCGGGGGCGGCGGCGTCTGGCCCCGGCGCGGAGGGGCTTGCCGTCGTGCACCAGCGAGATGTCACGGGCGAGCTGGGCGGTGACGGCGTTGCCGCCCCCACTCCCGCCCGACATCCGGCTTCCGACATCCGGCATCCGCTCCTTCGTCGCCCCGTGCACGGCGTTGACGATGTCCAGCAGCCCCACGCCGGTGGTGAAGCACTTGCCGATGCCCGCCTCCATGAGCTTGGGGAGGTCCTCCTGGGGGAGGATGCCGCCCATGTAGACGGGCAGGTCGGGGCGGCCGAGTTTCTTGAGCTCGTCCACCAGGCGCGGGCCCAGTACCAGGTGCGAGTTGGACATCATGGAGGCGCAGATGACGTCGCAATCCTCGTCGCGGGCGGAGATGGCGAGCGAGCGCGGCGTCTGCCAGAGGCCGGAGTAGATGACGTGCACGCCCGAGTCGCGGAGGGCGCGGGCGATGACCTTGACGCCGCGGTCGTGGCCGTCCAGGCCCATCTTGCCCAGGAGCACGCGAGGGCGGTGCGGGAGGTCGGCGCAGCGGTCCTTCTTCTCGAACTCGGTAGTGGGGACGTTGAGGGCGGTGGTCATTCGGGCGGATTCTAAGGCGGGAATACCAAACACGGAGCCACGGAGGGGAAGGAGAAAGGCCAA
>Ga0196963_10000424_pt1 | contig 39668 bp, 28 predicted proteins | sample S1_5metaG_FD_148600 | JGI IMG/M metagenome (GOLD analysis project Ga0196963, IMG submission 148600) | Soil microbial communities from Anza Borrego desert, Southern California, United States - S1_5 | ecosystem: Environmental > Terrestrial > Soil > Desert | place: USA: California | collected... | reverse complement strand
GATTTTATGCAAAACATGACTATCGTCTTTGATGATTTCCTACCGCGCTGGAATTACCGCGCGCTTCCACAGCGAAACTGATATCGGGAAGTTATTTTTGACGATATCCTTAGTATAGAAAAATGGATGACAACAAAGGAACCAGTATTCCCCCACCTCCAAGCCCCAGTAAGCCCGCCATAAAACCAATCAAAGCACCCAACACAAGGTATAACAACATCCATTCAACACCGGACATAAAAACTAGCCTATTTATTAGCGTTTTGGAGTAGCCAAGCAGTCTCTGTTGCAGCAACTTTCCTTTTTAATCCACCCTCGACATTCTTGGTTTCAACAAGCTTCAATTGGTAAGCTGCTTCATAATGTTGCATTACTTCATTCTCGGCAACTGAAAACGGAGGACCTTCCATCACTAGCTGGTCATATTCGTAAGATATCAGCAACTGTGGCGCTGTGCCGCTTATGTTTATCAGATGTGACGTATAGCGCTCTCGCATGCCCGCTGGTAAGGCAACTAAAGCCGCGCGATCGTATATAGCGCTTATGGGCCCAAGATATTCAGCAGACAGATCAAAAATATCGCCCACGAAAATGTCTATATCTTTAGCGCTGTACCGGGTCAATTTGCCAGCTATAGAGATTTTCGGCTCTAAGCCAAGTTCTTTAAACAACTCGTTAACGGCGAGTTGGCTCAATTCGGCGCCAACCACACGATAACCGCAGGTAAGCAACCAGGAAAAATCACGTGTCTTGCCACACAACGGCAGGAATACACGACTACCTTTTGCCAGATTTAGCTTTTCAAAATGCGTGACCAGAAAAGGGTTTACTTCGCTTTCATGAAAAGCAATCTCACCGCTTTCCCATTTTTGATGCCAGAAACTTGCTTCCATCTCGACTCCTTAGATCATTAACGTATTAAAAATTACCTTTAACTTGATGTTTCAGTGTTGTACCAAGTTATGTTCCGGGTTAGGATAAAAGTTCAAGTCAACTTGAAGTCAAGTACTAATTTCGACAGGTAAAATTATGGATATAACTGAGGTCGCAAGGGCATCCGGATTATCAGCCTCCACGTTACGTTTTTATGAAGAAAAAGGCCTGATCCAGTCTATCGGTCGCGTGGGTTTGCGCCGTCTATTCAGTCCCGACGTCAAAGAGCGGTTGGCATTGATAGCTTTGGGGCGTAGCGCCGGTTTCTCGCTGGATGAAATTGGTGAAATGTTTACGCCTGAAGGGCCAGACATCAATAGAGCTTTGCTTTTGGCCAAGGCGGATGAGTTGGACAGAAAAATTAAAGAACTGACGGCTATGCGAAATGGACTCCGTCATGCTGCGGTCTGTAATGCGCCAAACCATTTTGAATGTCCAAAATTTCTTCGTCTCCTCCGTATTGCAGGTAAAAATCGGTTTAGGCAACCAAAAAATAAATTGAAGGAAAACAAATTTAAGTGAGGCGTGCAAAAAAGCAAGGGAGACGAATTTAAATACCTGTCGATATACATACAATTCGCCGTGTTGATGATCGAGCAATGGATATAATTGTTCTTTCTCCGTTAAATGCCCGTCAGATTAGAATTAATTCTCCGACAGTCGGAAATCTGAGGTGAATGGCTTTTGTGGGTCGATTTAAGCCATTCACTCCCCACACAATCGAAACTAATTTTGGCAACTGACCGATCAGATCCCCTCGGTAATCACACTTTTCCGGAAAACCATAAACCATGAAGGACACGAAGAAAAATCAAAATAACGTCGCGCTCCTCGTGTCCTCGGCCACTGCTCCCAGCGTCGCTCTGGCTCTCACACATCCATGAGTCCTTCGTGGTTCATCGGCTATCCGTTCAGTCTGGCTTTCAAAAAGCCGATGATTTCCGCAAACGGAATTTCCTGGCTGTCCTGCTCCGTTCTGGCTTTGTATTCGACCGTGCCCGCGTCCAGACCGCGGTCGCTGACCACGAGGCGGTGCGGAATGCCGATCAGTTCCATGTCCGAGAACATGAAGCCGGCGCGGACTTTACGGTCGTCGAACAACACCTCGATGCCGGCCGCCTGCAGGTCCTGATACAGCTTTTCGGAGGCTTCCTTCAGACGCTCGGACTTGTGCATGTTCATGGGACATAGCGCGACCTGGAACGGCGCCAGGCTATCCGACCAGATAATGCCTTTGTCGTCGTGGTTTTGCTCGATGGCCGCCGCCACCACGCGCGAAATACCGATGCCATAGCAGCCCATGATCATGGTCTGGTTTTTGCCGGCTTCATTGATGATATCGGCTTTCATCGCGGCGCTGTATTTGGTGCCCAACTGGAAGATATGGCCGACTTCAATGCCGCGCGCCAGCGTGATGGTGCCCTTTCCGTCCGGGCTGGCATCGCCTTCGACAACCATGCGCAGGTCCTCGATTTGCGCGGGCACCGGCAGATCGCGTTCCCAGTTGACGCCCTGGTAATGTTTGCCGTCCTGGTTGGCGCCGCAGACGAAATCGGACATCAGGACCACGCTGCGGTCGGCGATAATTTTTATCTCCAGGCCTATCGGACCAATGGAGCCGGGTTTGCAGTGGCAGGCACTGTGGATTTCCTCATCGCTGGCAAAGCTGAGCGGCGCGGCGACGCCATCGATTTTTTCGGCCTTGATGACATTCAGTTCGTGATCGCCTCTTAAGAGCAGCGCCACCAGCGCGCCCTCTTCCTCGCCTCTCACTATCAGGGTTTTCAGGCATTGCTTCGGCGAAATGTTGAAGAAGCGGCTGACTTCTTCGATGCTGTGCTGATCGGGCGTGTCGACCAGCGTTAATTCAGCCGTCGGCTGGGCGCGCGATCCGGATGGCATGACGGCTTCGGCCTTCTCGATATTGGCGGCATAATCGCTGTCGGTCGAGAAGGCGATGGCGTCCTCGCCGGAATCGGCCAGTACGTGGAATTCATGCGAGACGGCACCGCCGATGGAGCCGGAGTCGGCGATCACGGCGCGGAATTTCAAGCCCAGGCGATTGAAGATATTGCTGTAGGCCTGATACATGACGTCGTAGGTTTCCTGCAGCGACGCCTGGTCGAGATGGAACGAGTACGCATCTTTCATGACGAATTCGCGCGAACGCATGACGCCGAAGCGCGGGCGGATTTCGTCGCGGAATTTGGTTTGCACCTGATAATAGGTAATGGGCAATTGCTTGTAGCTCTTGATTTCGTTGCGCGCCAGATCGGTAATGATTTCCTCGTGCGTGGGCCCCAGGCAGAAATCGCGGTCGTGGCGGTCTTTCATGCGCGCCAGTTCCGGCCCGTACTGCTCCCAGCGTCCGGTTTCCTGCCACAATTCGGCAGGTTGCAGCGCCGGCATCAGGACTTCCAGCCCGCCGGCTTTTTCCATTTCCTCGCGCGTGATTTTTTCCACTTTGCGCAGCACCCGCAACCCCAATGGCAACCAGGTATAAAGACCGGCGGCCAGTTTGCGGATAAGTCCGGCTCGTATCATCAGTTGATGACTGGCGATTTCGGCATCGGCCGGGGTTTCTTTGATCGTATTGAGTGGAAATTGAGTAGTACGCATTCTGTTTTTTGAAAGATGGAAAAAAATTGAAAACTGTTATTTTACAGATTTAATACGGGTTTAGTCATCCCATTATCTGCGCCTGCGCGCCTGGCCATAAAAAAACCGATGAGCCGCTGAGTTTTTAAGGTAGACTTGATGAAATTAACTATAGATCACCAATGAGACCAATGACTACACTAAATATGTCAGTTAAATATTGGTTGCCCATCATTGCAACTCTTGTAATTTTCTATGCGGCCGGCATGCTGACGCTGCCATTGTCGCTCCCTCCCAGTTATGCGGCAGCCATATGGCCTCCGGCCGGCATAGGGTTGGCCGCCGTTCTGTTATGGGGCAACCGGGTTTTGCCCGGCATATTTGCGGCTGATCTGCTGATACACTATGAGGCCTATGGTATACCGTCATCATTGGCCTTGCCGGAATCAGCGATTTCTTTTCTTGGTCCGCTCGATAGCGTGCTCAGAGTCTGGCTCGGGAGTGTTCTGGTCAGAAAACTGGCGGGATTTCCGAACGACTTGATTTCAGCCCCCCTGATCATTCTGTTTTTTATACTCGCCGGTCCCGTGGCCACCCTTCTGCCGGCTGCCATCAGCGTGTACTCCCTGTTTCTGACTGGCGTCATTATCGAACAGGATCTTGTGTTTTCATTTTTAATCTGGTGGCTGGGGGATTGCACCGGCATCACTGTCTTTACGCCGCTGTTTTTCGTTGTTTTTAACCGCGGCCGTAGAATATGGCGGCAACGCTTGTTTTCCCTGGGCTTGCCATTGATCGGCATTTTCATTGTGATTTCGGCCAGCTATTTGATTGCCCAGCAAAAAGAAGTCGAGCGCCTGCATAAGACAATCCATCACCAATCCATTATGGTCAGGGACGATTTGCAAAGCGGGCTGCTGCAACATCTGGCGACGCTGCAACTGGTTAAAGGATTGGTTGAGTTGCCGAAATACATTTCGCAAGATAACTTTCAGGCATTTGCCCGCTCGATTTTCAACCAACAACCCGATATGGCGCGACTGGAGTGGCTTGAAGCCTCCAACAATAAAAAAGGCCGCCCCTTTGTCAGCAAGTACAGGGCAATCAACAAAGAGACTGCGGAGTTTAAGTCAATAACTGAAATAACGGACGGATTGGCCATCGGCACGCACGAACTGATCATAGCCGGCACCCGCGAATTCATGGTTTGCCTGCCCATTTTTCAGGCCGATACAAGACTGAAGGGGCTTGTAGCCGGCATTGTCAATATTGAGGACTTTGTAAGAAAAGCCATCGATTGGAAACACTTTCCGCACGTCGCCATCAGGCTTTACGATGGCGCAAGCCTGGCCTCGGCAGTCATTTTTCAATCGAGTAATGATTGGCCATTATCCGACCCGCTGAATTTGACCGCTGCAACAACCGTCAACCTGGCCGGGCCGCAATGGTTTCTGGAGATTGTGCCCGACAAGCAGTTTCTCAGTGAGCGCTATTCCTGGTCTGTCTGGCAATGGCTTGCCGGAGGCATGGTATTGGCAGGCTTCATGAGCATCGGCTTATTGGTGTTGACAGGCCATACCGAAACGGTCAGAGCCGAGGTCGACAAGCGCACTGAAGAGCTCAATCAAAGCAATATGAAGCTGGCTGCCAGTGAGCAGCAATTCAGAAGGCTGGTGCAAACGCAATCGGCCATCGTCTGGCGCGCGGACCCGGAGTCATTCAGATTCCTGTTCGTCAGCGACGAGGCGGCAAGCCTGTTGGGTTATCCGGTCGACAGTTGGCTTAACGAAGCTGATTTCTGGCGGCAACATCTTCATGAGGATGACAGAGAGGCCGCCAGCGCTTATCGCGCGGAAGAAATCCGCAACCTTCGGAATCACGACTTTGAATACCGAATGATTGCGGCCGACGGCCGTTGCGTCTGGCTGCGTGATGTGGTTCATTTGGTTATCCATGAAAACAAAGTCACGGAAATGGTCGGTTTCATGATCGATATCACCGATCAGAAGAAGGCCGAAGAACAATTGCGTTTGGCCGCGACCACTTTTGAAAGTCTGCAAGGCATTATGATTACCGACAGGAATGGCAAAATCCTGCGCGTCAACAAGGCTTTCACCGAAATTACCGGCTATTCGGCCGAAGAAACCGAAGGACAAACCCCCAGCATTTTGAAATCGGGCTATCAAAATCAAATGTTTTACGCCGAATTTTGGCGGCAACTGCAAACTGTCGGTAAATTTGAAGGAGAAATATGGAACCGGCGCAAGAATGGGGAGATTTATCCTGAATGGCAGACAGTTACTGCCGTTAAAAATGATGCCAATGAAATCAGCCATTACATAAGCGTTTTCTCGGACATCACCGAACAGAAGGAGGCCGCCAATAAAATCCATAACATGGCTTTTTATGACCCTTTGACAGCCTTGCCCAATCGACGCCTGCTGCTGGACCGGTTCGAGCACGCCTTGGCCGTGGCCAGGAGGCATCGGCAGTACGGCGCTGTCATCTTCCTGGACCTGGATCACTTTAAACTGCTGAATGACTCCCTGGGCCATCAGGTCGGCGATGAATTGCTGATACAGGTTGCGGCGCGCCTGACTTCGGTGCTGAGAAAAGAGGACACCCCGGCCCGTCTGGGCGGGGATGAGTTTGTCATACTGCTGCATCCTGACTTGAACAGTTTAACGGTGGCGGCGGATCATGCCATTGCCGTCGCTGAAAAAATCAGGGCCGCATTAAACAGGGCTTTCTTTCTCGCCGATTATCAGCATCAGATATCGACCAGTATCGGCATTGCCCTGTTTCCCGATAACCATGAAAGCACGGATGTTATTCTGCAGCAAGCCGATACCGCCATGTACCGTTCCAAAGCCAGCGGCCGCAACACGATCAGTTTCTATCACCCCAGCATGCAGGAAGCTGCCGACTTGCGCATCAATACGGAAAATGATTTGCGGATTGCCATCAAGCAGAGCCAATTCAGCCTTTACTATCAGCCTCTGGTCGACAACGAAGGCGTCGTATTGAGCGCGGAAGCGCTGATTCGATGGCGCCATCCCAGTAAAGGAACAATACTGCCAATGGATTTCATCCCTGTTGCCGAGGAAAGCAGTTTGATTTTGGCCATAGGCCAATGGGTACTGATGGAGGCATGCCGCCAAATTAAAGCCTGGCAAGCGACGGGGGTTAATTTGCCGCACATTTCCATCAATGTCAGTTCCCGCCAATTCAGGCAGTCCGATTTCGTCGACCAGGTAAGACAAGCCATGACCAGTAACGGAATTGCGCCGAATCTGCTTGGCATTGAACTGACTGAAGGCGTGATGATTGATAACATAAACGACACCATCGCCAAAATGAGAGCCTTAAAAGCGCTGGGAGTCTCGATTGCCATGGATGATTTCGGCACCGGCTACTCTTCCCTGTCCTATTTGAAAAAACTGCCGATCGATATTTTAAAAATAGACCGCAGTTTTGTCAGGGACATTCTGACCGATCTCAGTGATGCCGTGATTGTACAGAGCATTCTTGGCATGTCCAAACAACTGGGCCTGCATGTCATTGCCGAGGGCGTGGAAACGGCGGAACAGTTCGATCTTCTGAAACAGCAGGGGTGTCAAAGCTTTCAAGGCTACTATTTCAGCCCGCCGCTGCCGGCAATCCAGTTTGCGGAAAAATACTATAGCTTGTGGCGGCGATCCCTAAGCACTTAGGGATACGGTGATAAATAACTTCCCTGAACCTCGACGAGCAACAACATTTGCAGGGACGGCTTCGCCTGGAGCGCCTACTTTTGTCAGTCGCCCGAGCGAATCTTCCTCGGGACCCAAGCAAATTCGCCCTTGCATAAGCGCTGTAAACCCCGGTTTCATCCGGCAAACCGGGAAGTTATCCTTAATCAAATCCTGAGAAAAATCGTCTATTGCGTTTTTTCCAGTTTCATTTGTTTCAGATAATGCACGATATCCTGGGCATCATCGGGCGTAATGGTATTCTCAAACGACGGCATTTTCGTACCGGCCCTGTACGCAGTCGCATTACGTATAAATCCGGGCAGCTCCTGTTCCTTAAAATATTCGGTAATATTTTTTGGAACATTCAGTTCCGGGCCGACTTCGCCTCCGGCAAGATTAACTGAATGGCAACGGATGCAGTAGCGGCTGAACAATTTAAAGCCATTGTTGATCCGGTCATCGGCCTTGGCAGGTGCGGCGGCTCCGAAATAGGTCTTGGCCGGTTGCAGGGAGAGCGAAACCAATTGGAATGGCCAGGGATAGCGCCATTCGTCCAGCCCTTTTTTCGGCCAGACCAGGTAGAACGGCGCCGGCGTAATAGTTTGCTTGCCGAATTTAAATTCCAGCCATTTTTTAGGCTCGGCAGCGTTGTCCTTGAAAGCGACAAAACCCTGCTCGGCCATGGCATCCTGATAAGCCATGGACACGTTATAGCCATCGGCGGCTGTAAATACGAGCACCAGTTCATCAGTTTTTACTGAAGGCGGCACGGGAATTTTGCCCAGGATTTCCGACAACGGATAAGCTTCGTATTCCTTGTCTGATTTGTAAACGGGATCATGGCTGATTTTTACCGTTTCCGGCTTTGGCAGTTGCGAGGGATCGGCTGTAAGCAGGTTGAAATTCGGCCAGTCGGCAGCCAGGCTTACCTGGGGCAGCAACAGCAGCAATACTAAGCTGAGTAATTGTCTTATGCTTGTCATGTCAGAGTCTCTTTTTGTTTTTGTTAAGCAAGTTTTTTGGAAAACGGTCTGATTGTTTTAAATCATATCGCTGGGCTTTTTGCTTCATCCTGATATGGATATAACAGAACTATCCTTAATAATATCGGGATCTTGAGCGGTATTTTTTTTCTCTTGCCGCACATCCATCAATATTTTTATCAGTTTGTTTTCATCGAGCGGCTTGGTTAAATAAAAATCGAATCCGGTATTAAGCGCTTCCGTTATCTTATGGTCATCGGCATAAGCGCTGATGGCGGCCATTTTCAGCGGATTGTGCTGGCTTCTTATGATTTTCACCAGTTCCAGGCCAGTCATGACCGGCATATTGAGATCTATCAGCGCTATCTGATACTCTCGTTCGTTGATTAATTGCAAGGCGTCCTGGCCGTTGATGGCGGAATCGACGACACAGCCATAGTGCTCCAGCATATTCGCCAGTAACAGCAGATTGATCTCGCTGTCATCAGCGATCAGCACGCGTGTGGCGTCATTTCCTTCGGTTTTAACCTGTTTCTGAGGTATTGCGCCATATTGATTCCTGGTGCTGATCGGTAGCGGCAGTGATACTGAAAAAATACTGCCTTTGCCCAACTGACTGGTGACAGTGATATCCCCCCCCATAAAGTCAACCAGTTCGCGGGTGATGGCCAAGCCGAGCCCTACGCCTTCCCTGACAAAATCGGAGGCATTGATTTGCACAAAAGGAGAAAATATCTGTTCCAGATCTTTTTGAGCAATGCCACAGCCAGTGTCTCCAATTGAAACGATCAAATTCCCGTTATGGTAGCTTGAAGTGATGCTCACGCTGCCATGGTCGGTATATTTGATGGCATTGCTGAGTAAATTGACCAGAATTTGCCGGATGCGCGTTTCATCGCCTTTCAAATAACGGGACGTGACTTCGTTGTTGACGATTAGAGCCAGATGTTTTTCATCGGCTTGCAGTTTGAAAACATCAACCAGATTGGCCAGCAGGAGTTCAAAGTCGAAATTACCGATATCAATTTTAATTTTATTGGATTCAATCGCTGAAATATCCAGAATGTCGGTAATCAGCGTCAACAGATTGTCACTGCATTGCTTGATGATATTGACATGCTTTTTGACATCCTCAGGCAGGGAAGATCTCTTCTGCAGCAATTGCGTGAAACCCAGTATGCCGTTCAACGGCGTACGCAGCTCATGACTGATATTGGCCAGAAACTGGTTCTTGGCGTTATTGGCCGTTTCGGCGGCATTTTTTGCCTGCAGCAATGCCGCCGTCCGTTCCTCGATAATGGACTCGGTCCGGAAATAGCGTCCTGTCAGTATCAAAAGACCGAGACCAAGCAGACTGGTGAACAGCAATCCACTGACCAGCACCCACCACATAGGCCAGTAAATGCGTGAGTTCTCCAGAATCGAATCATGGTAAAAGTTCAATCGCCATTGCTGGTCCGCGACTGGGAATGCGTATTGTTCGGAGGCATTGGTTTGCTGGTCACCGACGTTGGAGTAAATGATTTTTTTCTGATTGTCCGCGCCTTTCGAAGTACTGACAGTCAAAAAACTGCCTGTTGTATTCAATCCATTGAACGATTCCTGAACCAGCGCATCAATGGAAATGGTTGTGACAATAGCCCCCTGCAGCAGCTTTCTGTTAAAAACCGGCATTACCAGTTTAACCTTATTGTCTTCGACTGAAAGGTAGCCATAGTCGGAAGATGTAAAATCGCCTTTTAGCAAATGGCCAGGATTTATCGAGAACGCCGGCCTGGTGTCTGAATAGCCGGTTACTTCCTTGTTCAGTATGGCGGTGAATTCAATATTGCCGACTCCCGCCGACACGTGGCTTATCCATGTCAGCGATTCTATCTCTTTAAAGTGGGACAACGCCTGCTTGGCAAACATGGCGAGCGCCTCATTATCAACCTTATCGGAATCCTTGAAAAAAATCCGGGCACTGTCAATGGCGTACAGATCGCCATTAATGCGGTTTTTTAGAGTTTGTGACAAGGTAATGACCTGGTTTTTGAATTTTTGCTGACGCTGCTGCTGATCTATCTCCCGTACATACTGAAAGAAGACAACGACCAACGTGAACGTAAAAACAAGCGGCAAGCCTACTGACGTCAGGCGCTTGCGCCATATGTGTTCCGGCTGGGCAAAAATGATCAGTGCCAGCGGCGTGAATACCAGCACGCCCATGGTATCGCCGGCCCACCAGCTGACCCAGTTTGCAGGAATTTCAGATGTCGAAACAATGCCGCCCAGGCTCATGGCGATCATGGCAATGGTTGCTGGTAACAGACAGCTTAAGGGGCCTCCCAGCAGCATGAAAAGCAGAATGCTTTTATCTTCGACCAGCGGATTTGGAAAGCCTATGAAACGCTTTATCAGATAGGTGCCGGCAAAAGCGCCGGAGGCGGCTCCAAAACCGGTCACCGCATAAATAAGCAGCGATTCTTCACTATAACCAAAAGCCTGGGCACTGATACAGAAATTGCCTATAAATATACCGGGCCATATTCGCTTGCCCAACAACAGCATGGCCGCCAACGCAATGCCGGAAGGCGGCCACAGCGCGCCGGCGTTGCTGGGCGGAACTTTAAGTATTTGGCCTAGTAAGCCGGAAACAAAGTAGGCGCCGGTAATCAGCCCGATTAAAAACAGGTATTTTGATGTACGGATCATTGCAAAACCGAAAGTTATATTCTGGTTGTTATCAACGTAAAATGGTTTTTTGTTTACGTTATGCCCTATTTTCTAAATAGCCTAGCTGATGAATAAAAGCGCCTAAGGATTCGGTTAAAAATAACTTTCCGATCTGTCGATGAATTCGTCCCCACATCTGAAAATTCAGGGAAGTGATTTCTCACCTTATCCTAAACAGCCACTAACAAGAAAAATGCCATTAAGGTAAAATGGTTTGTGTCCCATCACTCTGACCCGCAATAAATAAGGATCTCTGACCGAGACCCTTCGGAATAAACCACATGCTGAGAATCACTGAACTTAAACTCCCTCTCGATCATCCGGAAAGCATGATCAAAACCGCCATCCTTGATCGACTTGGCCTCAGTGCAGAACATTTGACCAATTATACGATATTTCGCCGTGGTATCGATGCCCGTAAGCGGGATTCGATTTTCCTTATTTACACTATCGATGTTGAAACCGACAATGAGCAGGCCATCCTGAAACGCTTTCACGATGATCCGCATGTGTCGTTAACGCCAGACACGACCTATCTTTTTGTCACCCGGGCTCCCAAGGATTTGCCCAGTCGACCTGTCGTGATCGGCGCCGGCCCTTGTGGCTTATTCGCAGCCTTGATTCTGGCCCAGATGGGTTTTAAGCCCATCATGCTGGAACGCGGCAAGGAGGTGCGCGAGCGTACCAAGGACACTTTTGGCCTCTGGCGCAAAAGCGTGTTCAATCCCGAATCAAACGTACAGTTCGGCGAAGGCGGCGCAGGCACTTTTTCCGACGGCAAACTGCATACCCAGATCAAAGATCCCAATCATTACGGCCGCAAGGTGCTGACAGAGTTTGTCAAAGCCGGCGCGCCCGCTGAGATTCTGTATCTGAGCAAACCGCATATCGGCACCTTCAAACTGGTATCGATGGTGGAACAGATGCGTGCGGCCATCGAGTCCCTGGGCGGCGAGATACGCTTCCAAAGCCGCGTGGACGACATGGTCATCGACAACGGCCAGGTACGGGGCGTCATACTCGCCAGCGGCGAAACGATTCCCTGCAATCACGTCGTGCTGGCCGTCGGCCACAGCGCGCGCGATACCTTTAAAATGCTTTACGACCGCGGCGTTTATATTGAAGCCAAGCCTTTCTCCATCGGCTTTCGCATAGAGCATCCCCAATCGCTGATCGATGCCTGCCGTTTCGGCAAAAATGCGGGCCATCCCATGCTCGGCGCCGCTGATTACAAATTGGTTCATCACTGCCGCAACGGGCGCTCCGTTTACAGCTTCTGCATGTGCCCTGGAGGCACGGTAGTGGCCGCCACCTCCGAGGCAGGCCATGTCGTGACCAATGGCATGAGCCAGTATTCGCGCAATGAGCGCAATGCCAACAGCGGCATTGTCGTCGGCATCACGCCGGAGGATTATCCGGGCCATCCGCTGGCCGGCATCGAGTTCCAGCGCCGGCTGGAAGCCCATGCCTTTGAACTGGGCGGAAAAACCTATGCAGCGCCCGGGCAACTGGTGGGCGATTTTCTGGCAAAGCGTCCCTCGGTTGCGCTGGGCGCCGTGCAGCCCTCCTATACGCCGGGCGTGCATTTATGCGATCTCAGCTCCGCCCTGCCTGATTACGCGATAGAGGCGATACGCGAAGCCATACCGGCTTTCGACAAGAAAATAAAGGGATTTGCCATGCACGATGCGGTGCTGACCGGCGTTGAAACGAGAACATCGTCACCGATCCGCATCAAACGCAACGCCGATTATCAAAGCCTGAATACCAAAGGCCTGTATCCGGCGGGAGAAGGCGCGGGCTATGCAGGCGGCATCCTTTCCGCCGCCGTGGACGGCATCAAGGTAGCCGAGGCATTGGCTTTGGCAATGGTTCATGAGCGGGAGAAATAACGTAAAAAAGCTGGCAGGATACAGGGGGCGAACTATGAATGACGCACCCTGTCTGAACTATTTTGATCGTTTTGTCGTATTAAACACAAATGAAGAAACGACACCATTCCTGTCAAACCGAATTAGAAGATCTTCCGTGTTGGCATCGTTGAAAAGACTGTATTCATAAATGCCATAAGTCCAGGTCCTCAAGCCGTTTTCTATCCCGGTTCTCCAAGGATTGCCGAAAGTGGCGCGAATATCATTCTGAGTGGTTTCGCCTATTTTAATCGTTGAAACCTGGCCGGCCGGGAACTCATGTCCTACAGTAGCACATCCGGTAGCACATGAAAGAAACATAGCTATCATCAGACCACTGACTATTTTTTTCAATAATCCGGTAAAAGCAGTTGCATACAGAACGTCAAATTTCATTATTATCATTTTCAAATTTAGAAAATGCTTATCCTGATATTAAAATAAAAATCTGTCAAATTTACCTTTTATATATATGAATAAACGCTTATTTCTGGTGCGGACAATCATCATAAGAAAAAAATAAATAGTCTGTTATATGGCGTTTTAATTTAAACTTCTTGGCAATATTTCCTTATGCATGATCCAGGATTTAATTTGTTCAAAATTGGCTATAAACATTAATGATCAATATATCTTTAACCCATTTATGACATGCTTCAGATAGTGGAATAGCTTTATCAGACATTACTGTGAATAGTAAAAATAAAACCTCAACCCTGACAGAGCGACGATCTTCAAGTATTGCAGCACCACAGGCCGATTCTTCAATTAACCAGGCAATCCTTTAGGTCATTTTTAATGGCTACACGTAAAGCTTCATTAAATATAAATTTTTTCAGTCAATTGACCAAAAAATCCCAATACCTGCGAAACAGTCAATTCCGGTCATTGCCCTTAAAGCTCAAGCTACGAAATATATCGCTTTATCTGCTGATGACATTTCTGGTTACGTCTATCGTATTCTGCGCATTATTACGCTGGCTCCCTGCCCCCACATCGACATTCATGATCTATCGGCACTTTGAAGATCTGATAGATGACCAGACGTTTAAATCCATCAACTATACCTGGGTCGGTTCGGAAAGAATTTCTCCCAACGCTTCGGCGGCCGTTATTGCGGCCGAAGACCAGCGTTTTTTCCAGCATTCGGGATTTGATTTGAATTCCATACAGTCTTCGATCGATGTCTATATGGAGGGCGGCAGACTGAGGGGGGCAAGTACCATTTCCCAGCAGGTGGCCAAGAATTTATTCCTGACTCCGTCAAAAAACTTTTTGCGCAAGGGCCTGGAAGTCTGGTTTACGCTGTTGATCGAAATCATGTGGAGCAAAGAGCGGATATTGGAGATGTATCTGAACATCGCCGAATTCGGCGATCATCTGTTCGGCATAGAAGCCGCCAGCCGCCACTATTTCAATATTCCGGCGAAACAGCTCAGTCTCGCTCAGGCGGCGCTGCTGGCGGCCACACTGCCCAATCCGATAACACTGCACGCAAACCGTCCCTCTAATTATGTACTCAAGCGACAGCACTGGATTCTGCGGCAAATGCGAAACCTTGGCTATCCTCATATAAAGAACAGATAATGTTTTTAACCATAACTGATGCGCTACAATAAATTTCAAGCAAATCTGGCATTAACCGCTTGATCCAACTAAAATAGCGAGTTACTTAGAGCTTTTTCAACGAAATACCGTGGCACCCATTCCTGACGGATTATTAATGACTGATTATAAATTGACCCACCTCAAACAGCTGGAAGCTGAAAGTATTCATATTATTCGCGAAGTAGCCGCCGAATTTGAACGTCCGGTGATGTTGTATTCCATCGGCAAAGATTCTGCAGTCATGCTGCATCTGACCATGAAGGCTTTTTATCCCGGCAAACCACCCTTCCCTTTGATGCATGTTGATACCACCTGGAAGTTCAAGGAAATGATTGAATTTCGCGACCGCATGGTTAAGAAACTCGGCCTGGAGCTATTGGTTCATGTCAACCAGGAAGGGGTTGACCAGGGCATCGGACCGTTTACCCACGGCAGCAAAAAGCACACCGATGTCATGAAAACCGAAGGCTTGAAGCAGGCGCTGAACAAGTATCAATTTGACGCCGCTTTCGGCGGCGCCCGGCGTGATGAAGAAAAATCCCGCGCCAAGGAGCGCGTTTATTCCTTCCGCGATAAAAACCATCGCTGGGACCCCAAAAACCAGCGCCCTGAACTGTGGAACATCTACAACGGCAGAACCGACAAGGGCGAAAGCATTCGCGTATTCCCGCTTTCCAACTGGACCGAACTCGATATCTGGCAATACATCCATCTGGAAAACATCCCGATTGTGCCGCTGTATTTCGCCAAAGAACGCCCTGTCGTCAACAAGGACGGCATGCTGATCATGGTCGACGACGACCGCATGCCGGTCGGCCCGGACGACAAGGTGGAAATGAAAATGGTGCGCTTCCGCACTCTGGGCTGCTATCCGCTGACAGGCGCTGTCGAATCGACCGCCACCACGCTGCCTGAAATCATTCAGGAAATGCTGTTGACCACAACCTCTGAACGCCAGGGGCGACTGATCGACCACGATCAGGCCGGTTCCATGGAGCAGAAAAAGCGCGAAGGGTATTTTTAGTAATATCCGCCACTGCAACCCATCACAGGAATTCAGAGAAACAATACTATGTCACACCAATCAGATTTAATCAGCACCGACATCAACGCTTATCTGGCGCAACACGAGCGCAAGGAACTGTTGCGCTTTTTGACCTGCGGCAATGTCGACGACGGCAAAAGCACATTGATCGGCCGCCTGCTGCACGACTCCAAAATGATCTACGAAGATCAACTGGCCGCGGTTCAGGCCGACAGCGTCAAATCCGGCACCACGGGCGCCGGCAATATCGACCTGGCCTTACTGGTCGACGGCTTGCAGGCGGAACGCGAACAAGGCATCACGATCGATGTCGCTTATCGCTATTTCTCCACCGCCACGCGCAAGTTCATTATTGCCGACACGCCGGGACACGAGCAGTACACGCGCAACATGGCCACGGGCGCTTCCACCTGCGATCTGGCCGTCATCCTGATCGACGCGCGTTACGGCGTGCAGACCCAGACCAAACGCCACAGCTTTATCGCCTCGCTGCTGGGCATCAGGCACATCATCGTCGCGGTCAACAAAATGGACCTGGTCGACTATAGCGAAGAGACCTTCAATCAAATCAAGGCGGATTATCTGGAATTTATCAAAACGCTGGATCTGCACGACATTACCTTCATCCCAATGTCGGCATTGGACGGCGACAACGTGGTCAACCCCAGCGCCAATATGCCTTGGTTCACCGGCGTGCCGATGATGGAAGCGCTGAACACCATCGAAATCGCCAACGACCGCAATTTCGACGACGCGCGTCTCCCGGTCCAGTACGTCAACCGCCCCAACCTCGACTTCCGCGGTTTCTGCGGCACGGTCGCGTCGGGCGTTTTCCGCAAGGGCGACCGCATTACCGCCTTGCCTTCGGGCAAAAGCAGCAAAATCAAAGCCATCGTGACTTACGACGGCGAACTCGATCAGGCTTTCTCTCCAATGGCCGTGACCCTGACGCTGGAGGACGAAATCGACATCAGCCGCGGCGATATGATTGTCGGCACGGAAAAAACGCCTGCAACGGTTGCGGATAAATTCAAAGCGAGCATCGTCTGGATGGCCGAACAGGCCATGACGCCGGGCCGCCAGTATATAATCAAGCTGGCCACGCGCAGCGTACCCGGCTCCATCTCGATGATTCACCACCGCGTCGATGTGAATACGCTGGAACACCATGACGCCAGCGAGCTGAAGCTCAACGAGATCGGCTCCTGCACAGTTTCAGTCAATGCGCCCGTGGTATTCGATCCCTACAAGCGCATTAAGGGCACCGGCTCGTTCATTATCATCGATCGCCTGACTAACGTCACAGTCGGCGCCGGCATGATTACCGGCCATACGAACGATGAAATCCAGCAGCCGGTCAGCGCGGAGGAGCGGGCGGCCCGATTCAGTCAGACGGCGACAGCTATTGCCTTGACCGGCGCTAATGGCAAGGAAATGGCTTATCAGCTGGAACGGAAACTGTTCGACACCGGCCATGCCACGACCGTTCTGGAAGCTGAGGACGCGGCGCCGCTCATTCAGGCCGTCAAAAATGCCGGATTGATCTGCCTGTGCGTGAACAGCAATGCCGGACTGTCCGATATGGCTTTTGACAGCGACAAATTGTCTATCGATGATATTTACGCGGCTTTGAAGGCGCAAAAAATCATTTATTGATCAATACAGCAACGAGGCGCGCATGCGCCTCGCTGCTTTTAAAGCCAAGGATTTGGCAATCAATCATTGTCTTGTTTTAAATCCGGCTGGCAGCTTGTGGGAGCGATGCCTTCATGCCCTTTGGGTATTTATGCCCTTTAGGGTATATATCGCGACTTGCAAAGGACTTTATTTAGTCACGATGTGTACCCTAAAGGGCATGAAGGCATCGCTCCCACAGGAGCTCATAAAAATAATTTGCATCACGTCGATTCAAGCCTATTCTGGCCTGGCTTTTCAACGGCAACCTCCAGCGCATCGTCAACCTTCTCCAGCCAGACAAACCGGAGCTGGTCCCGGACCGCTTTCGGTATTTCCTCGAAATCCCTTTTATTGCGCGCCGGCAACATGACCGTTTTAATGCCGGCGCGCGACGCGGCGATGACTTTTTCCTTGATGCCGCCGACCGGCAGGACCAGTCCGCGCAAACTGATCTCGCCCGTCATGGCTACGTCGTTTTGTACGATTCGCTCGGAAAATGCCGAATACAATGCCACGAATATCGCTACGCCGGCGCTGGGGCCATCCTTGGGAATGGCGCCGGCAGGGACATGCACATGAATATCGGTTTTTTCGAACAGATCCAGGCTTAAACCGAATTCGCCCGCCCGGAATTTGACCAGGCTCAATGCCGCCTGGGCGCTTTCTTTCATCACGTCGCCGAGCTGTCCGGTAAGAATCAGTTTCCCGGTCCCCGGTATGCGCGTCGCTTCGATGAACAAAATATCGCCGCCTACGGGCGTCCAGGCAAGTCCTGTCGCGACGCCCGGCACGCTGGTGCGCATGGCCACATCGCTTTCAAATTTCCTCGGCCCCAGAATGGCCGGAATCTGCTCGGCGTCGATCTGTTCCTGAACCACGTTGCCTTCGGCAATGTTCATGGCCACATGGCGGAACACGGCGCCTATTTCGCGTTCGAGATTCCGGCAGCCGGCTTCGCGCGTGTACTCCTGAATGATGGTCCGGATGGCCCGGTCGGTAATGGAGCATTGCTCGGGCTTTAAACCATTCGCCTCCAGCTGCCTGCCGACCAGATAGCGCTTGGCGATCTGTTCCTTTTCATCGGCCGTATAGCCTGACAGTTCTATCACTTCCATGCGATCGCGCAAGGGAATGGGGATATTGTCCAGGACATTGGCCGTTCCGATGAACATGACATGGCTCAGGTCAAACGGGACCGCCAGGTAATTGTCGCGGAAAGTCGAATTCTGTTCCGGATCCAGCACTTCCAGCAGCGCCGCGGAAGGATCGCCCTGAAAACCCGCGCCGATCTTGTCCATTTCATCGAGCATGAACACGGGGTTATTGGTGCCGGCTTTACGAATGGATTGAATGATGATGCCCGGCAGTGCGCCCAGGTAAGTACGCCGATGGCCTCTGATCTCGGCCTCATCATGCAGGCCGCCCAAACTGGTGCGCACGAATTCGCGTTCTGTCGCGCGAGCGATACTGCGGCCCAGGGAAGTCTTGCCGACGCCAGGAGGCCCGACGAAACAAAGAATCGGGCTCTTGCCTTCCGGATTCAGTTTGCGCACGGCCAGATACTCCAGAATGCGTTGCTTGATCTTGTCCAGGCCGTAATGGTCTTCGTTAAGGATGTCGCGAGCCTTATTGATATCGATATCCCCTGTGCTGGCGACCGACCAGGGTATTTCCACCAGCCAATCCAGATAGGAGCGCAACATGGAATACTCACCGGCAGCCTCCGGCATTTGCCGCAGGCGGTTCAATTCCTTGCGGGCATGCTTTTCCACCTCTTCGGGCATTTTGGCCGCCGTGATGGCGTTGCCGATTTCCTCGATCTCAACGACACCTTCCTCGCCCTCGCCCAGCTCTTTCTGTATGGCTTTCAATTGCTCCCGCAAGACAAATTCGCGCTGGCGCTGTCCCATCGTTTCCTGGGTCTGCTCATTGATTTGATTGGAGAGTTTCAAGACTTCGATCCGATAATTGAGCATCTCCAGTATTCTGTCGATACGCTTTTGAATATCGAACAGCCCCAGTATCTGCTGTTTCTCGTCCGCTTTTGTAATCAGATAACTGGAAATCAGATCCGCCAGCATAGGCGCCGAGTTGATCAATTGAATGGCGCTGACCAGTTCATCGGGAACTTGTTTTGATAAATTCAGTACTTCCAGCGCCTTGTGCTTCAGCGTTACGACACGCGCTTCAATATCCTTGGTGGTTTCCTCGGATTCCTGATAAGGCTCCCAGCGCGCCACCAGAAAAGGATAGCCCGGCAGAAACTCCTTTACCCGGAAACGCTGGATGCCCTGGCAGACGATATGGTGATTGCCGTCCGCCGCCGTCAGATAACGCAATATTTCCGCCACGGTTCCGACCGTATAAAGGTCATCAGGGGTGGGATCTTCATCTTTGTCATCACGGCGCAGCAGCAGCCCGACCGGTTTTTCGGAACGAACCGCATGCTGCACGGCTGCAATTGACTGTTTACGGCCGATGACCAACGGCAGAACGACCTGAGGGAAAAGTACAGTGCCGAGCATGGGCACAATGATCAAGGCGTCACTGGGAATGGATAGGTTCGACGAATCATCCTGAGCTTGCCGGACGGCCGTCGAATCCGCTTCGGATTCTCCTCTTGAACCTAGAATTAAGTCCTTAAGATCCTTGATCCTCATATGAAATCATCCTATTTTCCGTAGTGAAATTAACAGGCAGCCATTCAGGAACTCGTGCGCGCTTAATTTAAAGTGCCCTTCGGGGAGCTCAATGCTCCGCTCGAATCGCCCGTATGGAATCTCCAATCGCTGAATCTCTGCCCCTGCATCCACCGGCAAATAGCGGCGCCCGCCCACGATTAAATGGCCCTCCTCAAGTGATACACTGATATGCTCCGGCTCCACTCCGGGCAACGCAACCATAATTTTGAATTCATCCGGGGTTTCATAAATGTCGATAGGGGGCACCCAGGCGGGGCGCCTGGCCTGCAATACACTAGGCCGGAAAAATTGCCGGTGCAACCGGTCCGCCCGGTCCAGCACTTCGCACGCTTCCGCCCACATTGAAAATTCAAAATTACGTAATGGCATAATGTCTTATTTCAGATTGTCTGTATTGTTACTTGCATCATGAAGCAAAACAAATAGACCACCATAGCGCTGATATGTTTCATTCAAGGTATGACAGAAGGACTAAATCAGAAGCTCAATCTGAAAAATGATCTATTCGCCACTCAACATTGATTTTTCAAGATTGCAGGCTTGTCTTTAAAGTGTTCACAAACTTAAGACTCCTGAGAACCGCATAATCATTTTTAGTTATATCCGATATGCAACGCCATGGTAATCGGTAACATTACTTAGGTAAGCGCCTGTATATCGTGAAATTATTTTTCATCGTAATGTGAAGCATTATTGCGAAAAAACACCCTGACGAATGCAAAATCAAACCATGGCGCCTCATTGGGAACATTTTGCGCATGAAGCCGATATGGGCATACGCGGCATCGCGCCGACGCTCGAACAGGCATTTGAACAGGCAGCCCTGGCCATGACCGCTGTCGTTACCGATCCGGCCGAAGTTCTGCCTTCGGAAGCGATCCCTATTCACTGTACAGGTTCCGATAACGAGTATCTGTTTCTGGACTGGATCAATGAACTGATATACGCCATGGCTGTCCGCAACCTGCTGTTCAACCGGTTTCAGGTGTCCATCGATAATGGGGAATTGACGGCCACGGCCTTCGGTGAAGCCGTCGATCGGCAAAAACACCAGCCCGCCGTGGAAATCAAAGGCGCCACGCTCACAGAGCTGCATGTTTATCAACAACCGGACGGCCTATGGGTTGCCCAATGCGTCGTCGACGTTTAAAGGATACTCATGGATACTTCTCAATTCATACAGCGCGATGAAACCTGCTGGGAAATTCCCGCCCAAGGCCCTATGCGCGTTCCCGCGATCATTTATGCCGATGAACAGCTGCTGCGCAATATGGACCAGAAAGTCTATGAACAGATCATCAACGTGGCCTCGTTGCCGGGCATTGTCGAAGCGGCCTACGCGATGCCCGACGCGCATTGGGGCTATGGCTTTCCTATCGGCGGCGTCGCGGCCTTCGACCCGGCGCAGGGCGGCGTCGTTTCGGCCGGCGGCGTGGGATTCGACATTTCCTGCGGCGTGCGCACCTTACTGACTGACCTTGACATGGCCGATCTGCAGCCCTACAAACAGCAGTTGGCGGACGAGCTGTACCGCACCGTCCCGGCCGGCGTCGGCAGCACGGGACGCATCCGCCTGAATCATGACGAGATGATAGCCATGCTGAAAGGCGGCGCCTCATGGGCCGTTGAACGGGGATTCGGCGTCGCCCGGGACTTGGAATTCATCGAGGAACGCGGCCGTATGGCCGGCGCCGAGCCTCAATATGTGTCCTCGAAAGCGCGGGAGCGGCAAAAAGACGAGATGGGCACGCTGGGCTCCGGCAACCATTATCTCGAAGTGCAGCGGGTCGTCGATATTTATGATCAGGCCCTGGCCAATGCTTTCCGCCTGCGGCCCGATACCGTCGTCATCACTATTCATTGCGGTTCCAGAGGCTTGGGCCATCAGATCGGCACCGAGTTTCTGAAAGACATGGCCATGTCGGCGCCCCAATATCGCATTACCCTGCCCGACCGCGAGCTGGCCTGCGCGCCGCTGAATTCGCCGCTGGGCAAACAATATCTGGGCGCCATGCGCGCCGGCATCAACTGCGCCCTGGCCAATCGCCAGATCATCACGCATTTGACCCGCAAAGCTGTGACGACGGTATTTCCCGGTCTCCATCTCGATCTGCTGTATGATGTTTCGCACAATACCTGCAAACAGGAGCAGCATGTCATCGGCGGACAGAAAAGAAGCCTGTACGTTCATCGTAAAGGCGCGACCCGGGCCTTTGGCCCGGGCCACCCTGACCTGCCGCCGGAATACCGCGACGTCGGGCAGCCGGTGCTGATCGGCGGTTCGATGGGGACAAGCTCGTATGTGCTTTGCGGCACAAAGGACAGCGCACAGCGCTCGTTCAGCTCGGCATGCCATGGCGCGGGCCGGGCCATGAGCCGCCATCAGGCGACCCAGCAATGGCGCGGCCGGGCATTGGTCGATGAACTGGCCAGCCAAGGCATTATTATCCGCAGCGCTTCGATGCGCGGCGTCGCCGAAGAAGCCCCTTTGGCTTATAAGGATGTCCATGCGGTCATCGATGTGGCCGAGAAGGCCGGCCTGGCCAGAAAGGTAGCCCGGCTGGAGCCCGTCATTTGCGTGAAAGGTTAAGCGTGCGACAGTTTTATATAGGCACCAGCGGCTGGAACTATCCGGACTGGCAGGATAATTTCTACAGCGGCATCCTTCGCAAGGAGCGATTGAAGTTCTACGCGGAACGGCTCCCTGCCGTGGAAATCAACGGGACTTTTTATCGTCTGCAAAATCCCCGCACTTTTCAAAAATGGGCCGATGAAACGCCGGCAAGTTTCAGATTCACTATCAAAGCCAATCGCTACCTGACCCATCACAAGAAACTGATCGATCCGGCTCCGTCGGTACTGATTGAGAAAAATCACGCCGAAGCGCTGAGAGAGAAACTGGCCGTCGTGCTATGGCAGTTGCCCGGCCTGGTCAAAAAAGACCTGGGCAAACTCCAGCGATTTATCGCCGCTTTACTGCAATGGCAGAACGTGCGCCATACCGTGGAATTCAGGCACGGCTCCTGGTTTGACGATGAAACGGCACGCTACTTGGCCGAAGCCGGCATTGCCGTTTGTCTGTCCGATGCCCATGACTGGCCCATGTGGGACCGCGTCACCACGGATCTGGTTTACATTCGCCTGCATGGGCATACGCAAACCTATGTATCCAGCTACAGCGAGCCTGAATTGGCGCAGTGGGCCGACCGTATCGAACAGTGGCTGCGGCAGGATAAACAAGTGCATGTTTATTTTGACAACACGGCTCAGAGTGCCGCGCCCCACAATGCGCTTGATCTGCTGAAATTGCTTCAGGACAGGATGCAGGGTACAGGCTGCATGCCATCCGCAGCGAATTAAGGATAAGGCGAGAAATCACTTTCCTGAATTTTTCAGGTGTGGGGGCGACTTAAGTCGCCCAGGATGAAATCCAAAGGGCACAAGCACCCAAAGGCGAATAAATTCACCCCCACATGAACGCCGATTCCATCGACAAATCGGAAAATTATTTTTACCGAATCCTAAATCTCAAAAAGGCACGGGGCGCGTACGCTACATTGAATGTTGCCCGTTTGATTTATGAAACTTGCCGGCATTTGGGTTTTCGACCAATGGCACGAAGGCGACACCGAGAATATCCTGCGTTTCGATTTCGCCATCCGGTTTTTTCTCCACAACCATCAGTTCCTGGGCGCTGTAAGGCAGCCCTAAAGGGATGACCAGGCGGGCGCCTGTGCGTAACTGATCAATCAAGGCCTGAGGGATATGCGGCGCCGCGGCGGTGACGATAATGCCGTCATAAGGCGCATGCTCCGGCCAGCCCTGGTTTCCGTCGCCGGTATGTACCTCTACATTGTTATAGCCCAGCTCACGCAGATGGGTACGCGCCACTGTCGCCAGCTCTTCAACGACTTCGATGCTGTAAACCTGCCTGACCAGTTCCGAAAGGATAGCTGCCTGATAGCCTGAACCCGTACCAATCTCCAGCACGACATCGGAGGGCTTCGTGTTCAGCAAATCGCTCATCAAGGCAACAATGTAGGGCTGCGATATCGTCTGCCCAAAACCTATCGGCACGGGCCCATTCTGATAGGCGTACTCGCGCAAAGCCTTGGGTATGAATTTGTGTCTCGGCACCTGCCTCATGGCAGCCATGACGCGCTCGCTCAATGCCTCTTTACCGATCATGCCGCGGGTTAACTTGACCTCCCACTCAATATCCGACAGCATTTGCTGCATTTCTTTCATTGTCATGCCCTCGCTAATTGCGCCCATCAATGCTATCGAAGTTATCGCTAACTCTCTGCCGGCAAGGAATATCGCGCCATTCCTGTCATTCCCTGTTCATGTATCCCTGCAAGAATGGCGCGACGCACCGGTTATCGGAATCTAACATAATAAAAAGGCGTTTATAACGCATTGTCGGAACTCACGTAATCAGCATGATTACTTATGCATTTATCTTTGATTCAGCAGTTCTTTGGCACCGATGGATAGTTCAGACAGTCGATTAAGGTGACTTAGTGTTTATGGAAAGTTGTTTTTTCCCTTGATCGGGAAAATCGCAAGGCATCGAAAATTTCGTTTTTAATGGGTAAATGCTGTTTATCGTGGGCTTGATTAGCATCGGCATTTCGGTCAATGCCAGGAATGGGTTAGCTCAATTCGTTTCATGCGGCACAGGCGTTAAAAATCGAAGTCAAGGTCAAAATCATCAAATTCACCGAGCTGTTCTTTCAATCTTTTTTTCTCCCAATACATTTCAATTTTTCTACGCGCAGCCATCTTCTTGGCTACCTTATCATTCTCAACCGGCATCATGATGTAGTCTTCGCTTAGATCGAAATCCTCTATATCAAGGTCAATTTCACCTTTGGGTTCATTAGCCTCGGATTCCGGCATGGATTTATCCGGGGTAGCGTCATCTAAAACAGGTTTATCTGATTCAGCTTGAGATGCTTTTATATTCATTTTTTAACCAACCATAAAAAATATTGTTTTCTAATGTCTACAACAATGCCTGAAAATGCAAAATTATACAGACACCCTATTTAAAATGTTACTCGAACGAGAACTGGTCACTACAGTCTGAAACAATGAACAAACTTTGTAAACCTACCGGATCAAAAACGCTTCGCTCTCGAGTGGCGGTACTTATATCGCATTTGTGCGCGCAACATAATTAGTAAATGTACTTAAGTCAATACCCTGTTGTTCATGGTCAGGTTGCGAATGAGCAGAGGCGTTATGGAATCACGGCTGGGCCGATGCCGAAATAGCAAGGCGCTTGCTGACGAATGCCAATTTGGCGCAGTCCAATATCACAACCTTAAAGCTGCCAAAGGATCAGATCATGGAATTTCCAGATGCAATTCCTCCCCTCCTGATTGAGTTTGCCTTGACCGTGGCATTCTCTTTTGTCGTCGGCCTGGAATTTCGCCGTTATCAACGCGTAAACCGGTATAAATTCCATTTTGGCAGTACGCGCACCTTTGTTCTGATCGGCTTATTGGGATTCATTCTATACACCATAGACACCAGGCGCGTGCTGTTCGGCGTCGGCCTGTTTCTGCTCGGAGGCATGCTGCTGATCTATTACTGGCGGTTGGCCTCGGAAGAAATGCTGTCGCTGTTCAGCGTTCTTCTTGCCCTTTTGATTTATCTGACCGGGCCGATTGTCAGCATTTTTCCCAGCTGGTTCCTGATACTTTTTATCGTATTGCTGATTCTGATACTTGGCGAGAAGCCACTGATCCATCGCATTTCCGATAAGCTGGCCAGTGAGGAAATCGTGACCTTGGCCAAGTTCCTTATCATCTCCGGCGTTATTCTGCCGTTACTGCCGGATGAGCCTATCGCCCCGGCAATGCCCGTTACTTACGACAAGGTCTGGCTGGCGGTGATCATCGTGTCCGGATTCTCTTACTTGAGCTATCTGGTCAACACGTATTTTTTCAAGAGCCGCAGTCTGATGATAACCGGTATTTTGAGCGGCCTTTATTCCAGCACCATCGCCACCGTTGTTATCGGACGCCGCGCTCATCATCTGGCGGAAGCCGCTCCCTTTGTTTCATCGGCGCTGATCATGGCAACCGCGATGATGTATATTCGATTGCTGACCATTATTTTTCTTTTCGCCCCTGCCACCGGCCAGCGCCTGTTGGCTCCATTTCTCGCGGCCATCCTGTTGTCCATTTGCACTGTCATCGCCTTGTTCCGCTTCAGAAATGACTCGTCGCAGCCATCCGATGCCGGCATTATTGAGCACCCGCTGGAACTGTCAACCGCCATTGTGTTCGCGGTATCGTTTATGATGTTTACCATCATCACGCAATACGTAACCAGCAAGTATGGCGATCGCGGGCTGAATTTTCTGGCTATCGTCGTCGGTTTTACCGATATTGATCCTTTTATTTTGTCGCTGCTCAGCGGCAAGTTTACCATCTCCGAATCGGCCATTGTTTCCGCCGTGATACTGGCCAGCGGCAGCAACAACCTGCTGAAGGCGATCTATGCCGTTGCCTTCGCCCGCAACCGTTCGGTCAGAGCGGCCGCCATCTGGCTGGTATTTTTATTCGTGGTTTCGATTTTATATGCGTTTAAGATTAATGGGTGATCCGCTCTTCGCGGCAAAAATCCCGTTATAACCGCATCAGCAAACAAGGATAAATTTGTGCTTGGAGGAAAATTGTCAAAAATCCCGCGCACCGTATGGATGCTGGGCTACGTCAGCCTGTTCATGGATTTGTCTTCGGAACTGGTCCACAGCATATTGCCGGTGTTTCTGGTTACCGTGCTGGGCGCTAATGCGTTGACCGTCGGCTTTATCGAAGGCATTGCCGAGGCGGCCGCGCTGATCGTGAAAATATTTTCAGGCGCATTGAGCGATTTTTTTGGCCGCCGGAAATGGCTTATTTTGGCCGGTTATGGCATGGCGGCACTGACAAAGCCCTTGTTCCCTCTTGCAAGTTCCGTGGAGATGGTCTTTACGGCACGCTTTCTGGACAGAATCGGCAAGGGCGTCCGGGGCGCCCCGCGCGACGCACTGATTGCCGATGTAGCGCCTTCTGATATTCGCGGCGCCTGTTTTGGCCTTCGTCAATCCATGGATACCGTTGGCGCGTTCCTCGGTCCCCTTGCCGCCATCGTGTTGTTGTATCTTTACCACGGCGACATGAAGGCGGTATTGTGGTTTGCCGTTGCGCCCGCGGCAATCACGATTGTCCTGATCATCGCCGGCGTAAAGGAACCGTCCGGTAAAGCCGGACCGCGGCAATTGGGCTCGCCCTTGCGGCTGGCCTTCCTAAAGGATTTCTCCAGGCACTACTGGTGGGTTGTCGTTATAGGCGCCGTCTTCACGCTGACCCGTTTCAGCGAGGCGTTTCTGGTGCTGCGGGCCGGGCAAGTAGGGCTGTCTGTCACCTGGATTCCTTTGGTCATGGTCGTGATGAGCCTGTTCTATGCGTTATCGGCTTATCCTGCGGGTGTCTTATCGGATCATGTGAGCAAGAAGTCCTTGCTGGCCACGGGCCTTGTTCTGCTGGCTTTGGCTGATCTGGCACTGGCAAGGGCCGATTCGGCTCTTGTCGTCATGTGCGGCGTCGCTTTATGGGGACTGCACATGGGATTTACGCAAGGCATTCTGGCGGCCATGGTTGCCGCTGCCACGCCTCGGGAACTGAAGGGCACGGCATTCGGGCTGTTCAATTTGGTGACGGGGCTATTCATGCTGCTGGCCAGCGTCATTGCCGGCTGGCTGTGGGACCGTTATGGCGCGGATATGACGTTCCATGCCGGCGCAGCGTTTTCGGTGCTGGCCTTGCTGCTGTTGCTGCTTGATGGAAACCCTGAAAGGTAACGCCTTAAGCTTACGGGAAATACCGCATTCCGCCTTTACCGTTCAGGGTAAAAATTAAAGAAGGAGTTGTTCATCCACGCTTTTCGCCAGCGCTTGCAGTTCGGCGGAAATGATGACCGGATAGTCGGACGCATCGCTTAGTTGGCGCAGCGCCTCCGGCAACTGACTCAACTGGCCTTTGGCATACGCCCTGGATTCCGTCAGCGAGGGCTGCGGCGCCAAGATTTGCCCGGCCCGCATGACCGGCCGCAGCAACGGCTGTCCCGTGCACGGGGCGCCTTCAAGCGTCACGGTATCGCCGCACATGAAGCCATCGTCATCATGATTGCGATAGACCTGCTTGCGTCCGGGCCAGGTCGCCTTGCCTTCCGAACGCTTGCGCCTGGCGATGCCCGCATATTCCTGCAGCTTATAAGCGCAGTCGAAATACGGCGCATCGGCCGAGGTATCGAGGCTTGTGCCGATGCCGAAACCGTCTATCGGCGCCTTACGCGCCATCAATGCCGCCAGCTTGTATTCATCGATACCGCCGCTGGCAAAAATGGTAGCCTGCCGGAGACCGCCCTGATCGAGAACCCGCCTGACCTTTACGGCATGTTCGGCCAGATCGCCGCTATCGATGCGCACGCCTTTGATTTTTATCCCTTGACGATGCAGCGTACCGGCCAGATCGACGACTTTTTGCGCGGCCGCTTCGGTATCGTAGGTGTCGATCAATAACACGACATTATCGGGATTGGCTTTGGCGAAATCGATAAAGGCCTGGCTTTCGCCGGGATAAGTCTGCACAAAGGAATGCGCCATCGTGCCGTAGACCGGGATATCGAAACACCTGCCGGCGTTCACCGTCGCGGTGCCGCTGAAGCCGGCCAGATAACTGGCCCGCGCCGCCAGCAGCGCGGCCTCGCCGCCGTGCGCGCGGCGCATGCCGAAATCGACCAGCAGCCTGTCCGGCGCGATCAGCACCGAGCGCGCGGCCTTGGAGGCGATCAGGGTCTGGAAATGCAGCAGATTGATGAGCCTGCTCTCGATCAATTGCGCTTCCGGCAATGTCGCCGTGACGCGCAGAATCGGTTCATGGGGAAAAAATACCGTGCCTTCCGGCATCGCATGCACATCGCCGGTGAACCGGAAGGCGGCAAGCCGATCAAGCACGGCCGGCTTGAAGTACCCGGTACTGGCGAGCCAGTCAATTTCATCAGGGGAAAAGCGCAGTTCTTCAAGATAAGTCAAAACCTGGGCAAGCCCTGCCGCAATCATATAGCCCCGGCTTTTAGGCAGTTTCCGGACAAAGAACTCGAAGACCGCAAGCTCTTCCCTGTTTTGGTCATAATATCCCTGCAGCATGGTCAACTGATAAAGATCAGTCAACAATGCGCTATCGCAGGTCATGACATCATGGATAAGGTGGCAGGTTCCGCGCCCTTTTCAACCATCTCATCAATGGCTTTTTCGCCATCCTGAGGCTGAACGTTAATGGCGCGCATGGCATCGGTCAACAAAACGACCTGATATTGCTGAGCCAGTGCATCGCGCACCGTGTTTAAGACGCAGTAATCGGTGGCGAGTCCGCCGATGAACAGACGACGAGCGCCGGCACTGTCGAGCTGCTGTTTACAGGAAGGGCTCTCAAAGGCCGAATAGCCGTCGCGCTCGACATCGGTCCCTGCCGAGATGACCTGCACGGAATCAGGAAGCTGCAAATCGGCCGCGAATTCCGCGCCTTTGGAGCCGATGACGCAGTGTTCGGGCCATGGCCCACCCTGCGCGATAAAGGAACTGTGATTTTTCGGGTGCCAATCGCGCGTGGCGAATATGGGCAGCCCGCGATTGACGAATCGTTCAATATAACCGTTCAGGACCGGTATCACCTGCTCGCCTTCGGGCACGGGAAGGCTGCCGCCGGGCAAAAAATCATTCTGCAGATCCACGATGACCAGAGCATCGCCTTCAGCCAAATTGATTTTTTTCATATCTTCTGTATGTGTTGCGCGTAAATAACCGGAGGCGATGTCATGGTTTCAGCGGACCGGTTAGGCTGAGCATGACAGCCGCCACAATTACCGGCCCCGGGCATGACGAAAATATTTTCGTCAATCAGGTTTACGCTCTGGGGCACGCTCGCCCGGGCTTGCGTAACGGTTTCATCAAAGACGTCAAAACCGAATCCGACAGTTAAGACTCCCCCAGCTAGCAGTAGAACGGATAAGGCGATTTTTTTTGTATTCATTATCGGTCGCTTGGTTTGTGGCTTTATCGATAAAATTAACAGATTGAAAATATTAATGAATTTTTAAAGTCAGGATAACGCCCGTCACTGTTCTGCCTCTGTATGAGGTTAGGGAATTATGAAAACTCATTTTTCATTTATGCCGAATTTATATCGAAAAGCATTTTCCTAGTAAATTAGTATAAAAACTTATATGACTTATCCTGCCGAGGGTGCAGGGAGCCGGTTCCGGCATCATCCCTGATGTTCCGCATGGGCCGCTTTTATTATGGGCGACTGAAGTTGCCCCCACAGAAGTCATCGGTGCAAATGAACCGCTGATGGTTGCTTTGCACCTTCGTTTTTAAATCCCCCCGGGCGAGAATAAATATTTCCTGAGAAAAATCAGTAGATTAAATATATTTATTTAATTGGCATGGTAAGTGCTTTCGCATCATTTCGAATGAATTTGACACTGTGAGGATTTAACCATGATCAAGACTTCGCCATCGGCATTGCCTAAAACCGGCCTGGCCGGTTTGAAAGAACACTGGCGCGGCGATTTGCTGTCCGGGTTTCTGGTTTTTCTTATTGCGTTGCCGCTATGCCTCGGCATTTCGATGGCATCCGGCTTTCCGCCTTCGGCCGGAATCATTACGGCCATTATCGGCGGCCTGCTGGTATCGCGCATCAACGGCTCGTATGTAACGATCAACGGCCCGGCCGCGGGATTGATCGTGGTGGTTCTGGACGCGGTGCAAACCCTGGGAGAAGGCGATGCGATGGCCGGCTATCGCTATACGCTGGCGGCCATCGTCGTTGCCAGCGTGCTGCAGATTTTGATGGGCCTTTTCAAAGCGGGCCGCCTCAGTTCTTTTTTTCCGGCTGCGGTCGTGCACGGCATGCTGGCCGCGATCGGCATCATCATCATGACCAAGCAGATCCACGTCATGCTCGGCGTGACGCCTGAAGAAGGCAACCTTTTTTCTACCATGGCGCAGATTCCCCACAGCCTGCTTAACCCCAATCCGGAAATCGCCCTGATCGGTCTGGCCGGGATAATCATTCTGGTTGTCTGGTCCCTGTTGAAAAATCCTGCGCTGAAAATGATTCCGGCGCCCATTATCGTCGTGCTGGCCGGCATGGGATTAGGCCGTTATTTCGACCTGAACCATGAACATATGTATTTATTTTTGCCGGATGCGCCTTTCATCAGCCTTCACGAGGCAACGGTCGGGCCAAGGTTTCTGGTCACGATCTCCGACAATTTCCTGTCCAGCTTCTACTTTCCCGACTTCGCCAAGTTCATGACGACTGAATTCTGGGCGGCCGTAATCAGCATCAGCCTGGTAGGCAGCCTTGAAAGCCTGCTCAGCGCCGTCGCCGTGGATAAACTGGACCCTTATCGGCGCCATTCCGATCTGGACCGCGACCTGACGGCGGTAGGCGTCGGCAACCTGATCGCCGGGCTGGTCGGCGGCATGCCGATGATCGCCGAGATCGTGCGCAGCTCCGCCAACGTCAACAATGGCGCCAAAACCGGCTGGTCCAATTTCTTTCATGGCGCGCTGCTGTTGCTGTTCGTCGCGCTTTTTCCCCGCCTGATCCACAGCATTCCCCTGGCGGCGCTGGCGGCATTGCTGGTTTATACCGGGTTTCGCCTGGCTTCTCCCAAGGAATTCGCCAAAGTCATGGGCATCGGGAAAGAACAGTTCTTCATTTTTATGGTCACAATCACAGGCGTTCTGGCGACCGATTTACTGATCGGCGTCGCTATCGGCATCGTTGCCAAGCTGGCTGTTCATATGGCGCGCGGGGTCTGGCTCAGGAATCTGTTCAAAATCCATTTTTCCATCGAACGGCCCAATAGCGATACGGTGGTGGTCAGGCTGACCGGTTCGGCGGTCTTTTCCAATTTCCTGCCGCTGAAAAAGGCGCTGGCCGCGCTGGAACCGGGTAAAACGGTTGTTTTTGATTTATCGGACGGCTATCTGATCGACCATACGGTCATGGAATTCCTGCATGATTACATGCACAACTACGAAGCGCATGGCGGCCGCTGCCGGCGGATAGGCCGGGCTTCGGAAAAGTTTTCGGATCATGTGCTGGCCGCCCGATTGATGACGGCCGATGAAAGGAAAGGCTAAAGACTTGGTTTTTTGCGTCAAAGACTGGGCGATCCGCCGATCGCCCTTGCCCTGAATCGCTTCACGGAGAATTGGATGATTCTTGTTTTGGCTTATGGTTCTATCCTGTTCAGCTTTGCTTCCTGCCTGCCGGCTCTGGCGATGCATCAGCACCGCCATATTCCGTCGCTTAGCCGGCGCCTGGGCTTTGACGGCTCGGAAGACGCGCGTTTCCCGGTCCTGATGCGGCAAGCCGTATTTGGCCTGATGGGCTTGTCGGGCCTTTTCGCCATCCTGGCCGGCTTGAGCGTGCTGGCCGGCGGCGAAGTGCTGACCGGCCGGATCGGTCTCGGCCTGCCCTGGCTGCCCTGGCACGTGCGCTTCGACAATCTGTCCGGCTTCTTTTTTTTAATCATCGGCATTGCCGTTGGCGCCGTCAGCCTTTACGGCCCTGGCTATGTCTCGGCCTATGAAGAAGACCGCCATCCGTTCGCGGTCCTGAGCCTGTTCAGCGGGCTTTTCATCGCCGGCATGCTGCTGGTGCTGCTGGCCGACGACGCCTTCTTTTTCATGATCGCCTGGGAACTGATGTCGGTCGCCAGCTACTTTCTGGTGGCGTTTCAGCATGACAACCCGGCCAACCGGCGCGCGGCTTTTCTCTACTTGTTGATGGCGGAAATCGGGGCATTGGCCATTATTCTGGCTTTCGGCGTGCTGGCCAGTTTTGCCGACGGCTTCACTTTCGACGCCTTGCGCGAGGCCCGGCTGTCGACCGGCTGGGCCAGCGTCGCGTTTGTGCTGGCACTGCTGGGCTTTGGCATGAAGGCGGGGCTGGTCCCCGTGCACGTCTGGCTGCCGGAGGCGCATCCGGTGGCGCCGTCCCATATCTCGGCCCTGATGAGCGGCGTGATGCTGAAAGTGGCCTTGTACGGCCTGATCCGGTTCTGTTTCGACCTGATCGGCGAGGTGCACTGGCAGTGGGGGCTGGCGCTGATGATGCTGGGCACGCTTTCGGCCCTGGGCGGCATCCTGTACGCCATGATGCAGACCAATCTGAAGCGTCTGCTGGCCTACAGCTCGGTCGAAAACATCGGCATCATCTTCATGGTGCTGGGCCTGTCGATGATTTTCATGGCGCAAAACCAGTCGCAATTGGCGGCGCTGGGTTTTCTGGCGGCGCTGTTTCACGCGTTCAACCATGCCTTGTTCAAGAATCTGCTGTTCCTGGGGGCGGGCATTATCCACCATCAAACCCATGAACTGAACATCGACCTGATGGGCGGCCTGATCAAGCGCATGCCGAAGACCGGCATGCTGTTTCTGATCGGCTGCATGAGCATTTCGTCACTGCCGCTGTTCAACGGCTTCGTATCGGAATGGCTGGCGTTCCAGACCGCGCTGCAGGTCGATGTCATCGGCAACGGCGTGTTGCGCAGCCTGATTCCGGTCGCGGCCGCCTCGCTGGCGCTGACCGCGGCCCTGGCGGCGGCCTGCTTCGTCAATGTCTTCGGCATCATGTTTCTGGGGCTGCCCCGCTCGCGGCATTCCGACAAAGCCCAGGAAATCGCCGACCGAGGCATGCTGGCGGGGCCCGCCCTGCTGGCCGGCCTGTGCTTTCTGTTCGGCATCGTTCCGGGGCCGATGATCGGCCTGATCAACGGCGTTGCCGGGCAAGTGCTGGGGGCTTCCTTGCCGGATGGCGCCAGGCTGAGCTGGCTACATCTGGCGCCCGTCTCCACCGGGCAGGCCTCCTATTCGGCGCCCATGGTTCTGGCCGGCGCCCTGATCGCGGCCGGCATCTGTTTCCGGTACCTGCGCCGCAGCCCTGCCACGGTCATGCGCCGGGCCGACACCTGGGACTGCGGCTTCGGCGGCCTGACGCCGCGCATGCAGTACAGCGCCATTGCCTTCACGATGCCCTTCAGGCGCATTTTCGCCAAGGCCTGGATCATCGACGAACAGGTCAGGAAAGACAGCCAGGGGGCCATGGGCCAGGATGTGGCGGCGATTCATTACTCCCTGCAGATACAGGACCACAGCTGGCCGCGCCTGTACCAGCCGATTGAACGGGCGGTAAACAAGGCGGCCAGACTGGCCGGCCGCATTCAGACAGGCAATATCCGGACTTATCTGGGATATTCGTTCGTTACCTTAATCATCATGCTATGGATCATCAGTTAATGAATTGGCTACTGGCAGCTTTACAAACCGCCCTCTTCGTCGCTCTGGCGCCCCTGCTCGCGGGCTGGATCAAATGGTGCAAATGCCGCTTGCAAAACCGCAAGGCGCCGTCCCTGTTCCAGCCTTACCGGGATCTGCTCAAGCTGACGCGCAAGCAGCCCGTGGTCTCGCACCAGGCTTCCTGGATCTTCACGACCTCCCCTTACATCATCTTCTCGGCCATGGTGCTGGCCGCGAGCATCGTGCCGCTGATCGCCGTCGACCTGCCCACCTCGGCCAATGCCGATGTCATCGTGCTGATCGGCTTCTTTTCCTTCGCCCGGTTTTTTCTGGCGCTGGCCGGCCTGGACATCGGCACGGCCTTCGGCGGCATGGGCTCATCCCGTGAAATGACGATATCCTCGTTGGCGGAGCCGGCCATGCTGATGAGCGTTTTTGCGCTGACCATGTCCGCCTCCACGACCAATCTATCGTTCGCGATCGGCCATGTGCTGCATGAAGGCCTGGTCTTGCGGCCGTCATTCATCTTCGCCCTGTTTTCGCTGATGCTGGTCGCGATTGCCGAAACCGGGCGCATACCGGTCGACAACCCGGCCACGCATCTGGAGCTGACTATGATCCACGAAGCCATGATCCTGGAATACAGCGGCCGCCACCTGGCGCTGATCGAATGGGCCAGCCAGCTGAAACTGCTGCTGTACGGCGTACTGATCGCCAACATCTTTTTCCCGTGGGGCATTGCCGAAACGCTCGCGTTTGAATCCCTAAGCTACGGCCTGCTGGCCGTCATCGGCAAACTGGCCTTGCTGGCGCTTTTGCTGGCGCTGTCGGAAACGCTGTTTGCGAAGATGCGCCTGTTCCGCGTGCAGGAATTCCTCAGTTTCGCTTATTTGCTGGGCCTGCTGGGCATGCTGAGCCATATCATTCTGGAGGGCGCGCGCTGATGAATATCGGGCAGCTTGATTTTTACACGCAGGCCATCCTGTCGCTGGCGGCATTGGTCGGGCTCACGTCTTTTCTGATGCTGGGCCAGGGGCGGCTGTTGCGGCTGGTCTTCGTATTTGCCGTGCAGGGTCTGCTGTTGGCCTTGACCACGGCCGTGGCCGCCTACAGCCTGAACATCCCCCACCTGTATATTTCCGCCGCGCTGACGCTGATCCTCAAGGTTATCGTCATTCCCTGGATGCTGCGGCGGCTCGCGCTGCAAATGAACATACACCGCGATGTCGAGGCGTTGAAGAACAATACCGCCGTGATGCTGGGCGGCGCCAGCCTGATGCTGTTCAGCTATTACATTCTGCACCCTATCGTGCAGACGTCTTCCATCGTCATGCTGAATGCGCTGGCCGTCAGCCTGTCCGTGATGCTGCTGGGGATGCTGCTGATGATTTCGCATCGGCAGGCGGTCGCTCATGTGGTGGGTTTCATGTCGATAGAAAACGGCCTGTTTTTCGCCGCCGTGGTCGCCACGCACGGCATGCCGATGGTGGTCGAACTGGGCGTGGCGTTCGATGTGCTGATCGCGGCCGTGCTGTTCGGCATCTTTTTCTTTCATATCCGCACCAGCATCGATTCGCTCGATGTCGACCTGCTGAACCGTCTGAGCGAGGTGGATAAATGATCGCGGCGTATCTGGTGCTGCTGATTCCACTGGCCGGCATGGCCTTTTTCGCGCTGGCCGGGCACCGGGCCGATTCCGGCCTGTGGAATATCCGCCTGAATGCCGTCAATCTGCTCGCCACGCTCTGGCTGGCCGTCAACGTGCTGCGCGAAGGCACGCTGCTGTCGGCCGGCAAGGCGTTTCTGGTCGATCCCTTCAACGTCTACCTGATCGTGCTGACGGCTTTCGTCGGCCTGACCACGGCCATCTTTTCCGCGCCTTACATGGAACACGAAAAGGACATCGGCCGGCTCAACGATGCGCGCCTGAAGCTGTATCACGCCATGTACCAGGGCTTCATGCTGTCGATGTATCTGGTGCTGACGACCAACAACATGGGCATCCTGTGGGTTGCGATGGAAGGCGCGACGCTGGCGACGGTGCTGCTGGTCAGCCTTTACCGCACGCCCGAATCGATTGAAGCGGCCTGGAAGTATTTCATCCTCTGCGGCGTCGGCATCGCCCAGGCGCTGTTCGGCACGATTCTGCTGTATTACGCGGCCGAACAGATCGGCAGCGAAGAAAACGCCCTGCTCTGGTCGGTGCTTTATGAAAACGCCGGCAAGCTCAATCCCGAAGTGCTAAAGATCGCGTTCGTGTTTTTGCTGATCGGCTACGGCACGAAAATCGGCCTGGTGCCGCTGCATAACTGGCTGCCCGATGCGCACTCCGAGGGGCCGACGCCGATGTCGGCGGTCCTGTCCGGGCTGCTGCTGAACGATGCGCTCTATGCCGTCGTGCGCAACAAAATGCTGGTCGACGGCGCGACCCGCTCGGATACGGCCGGCTTCCTGATGATGGGATTCGGCCTGCTGTCGTTCCTGGTCGGCGCCCTGTTCCTGCACCGGCAGAAGGACATCAAACGGCTGTTCAGCTATTCCTCGATCGAGCACATGGGCATGATGACCTTCGCTTTCGGCATCGGCGGGCCGCTGGCGACGTTCGCCGCCCTGCTGCACATGACCGTGCATTCCTTGACCAAGTCGGCGATTTTCGTGACGGTCGGCCATGCGGCCCAGCTCGCCGGCACGCAAAGCATGGAGAAAATACGCGGCTTGATCAAAACCCAGCCGGCAATCGGCTGGGGCCTGCTGATCGGTACTGTTGCGATCGCCGGCTTTCCGCCTTTCGGCGTCTTCACCAGCGAGTTCCTGGTGCTGCTGGCTGTGATGCGCAGCTATCCGTGGCTGGCACCGCTGCTGTTGTTAGGCATAGGCATCGCCTTCGCCGGCCTGTTCCGCCATATCCAGCCGATCGTCTACGGCGACAGGCCCGAAGGCCAGCAGCCGATCAAAGCCAACCTGTGGCCGGTCATGATCCATCTGGGATTGGTGCTCTGGCTGGGCCTGGCGATTCCGGGCTTCCTGGCCGACTGGTTCTCGCAGGCGACGATATTGATCTCGGGGAGCGTGCCGTTATGAGTTATTCCAATTCCAGCTGGAAGGTCGATTTTTTAAAGCGGGCCAATGAGGCCGGCATCACGGTCGAACAGATTCACAACGGCCCGGCAAGCCTATGGCAGATTGTCGGCAGCGACTGGCAGCGGTTCGCGGAACTGGCTTTGCAGCAAAACCTGCGCTGGGCGGCCGGTTGGGCGGAGCAGCATCAGGAATGGTTTTTGATCAACGCCTGTTTCGAAAGAGAGGGCCGTTACGTCCTGCTGCGGACCCGGGTCCACAACCCGAAACCGGAACTGCCGTCGCAGGCTACGGTTTACCCGGCCGCCAGCCGCAGCGAGCGCCATACGCAGGATATGTTCGGCCTGAATTTCGTGGGCCATCCCGACAACCGCCCCTGGACCCGGCACAAGGCTTGGCCCAAAAACAGCTATCCGTTGCGCAAGGATTTTCCGGTCCAGGGTGAGCCGGAAGCGGTCACACCGCCCGATAAGGATTATCCCTTCGTCAAGGCCTATGGCGCGGGCGTCTATGAAATTCCCGTCGGCCCGGTGCATGCGGGCATCATCGAGCCCGGCCATTTCCGCTTTCAGGCCGTGGGCGAAACCATCTTGAATCTGGAAGAGCGCCTCGGCTATGTGCACAAGGGCATCGAGAAAATCGCCGAAGGCCGGACGCCCGAGCAACTGGCGCGCCTGGCCGGACGGGTTTCCGGCGATACCACGGTCGGGCATTGCTGGGCGGCCTGCATGGCCATGGAACAGGCCGCCGATCTTTCCATTCCGCCGCGCGCGGCCTTGATACGCGGCATTCTGGCCGAGCGCGAGCGGGTCGCCAACCATTTGGGCGACATGGGCGCGATCTGCAATGACGTCGGTTTCGCGTTCGCACAGATGCAGTTCACGCGCCTGCGGGAACTGTGGCTGCGCTGCAATGCGCAGCTGTTCGGCCATCGCCTGCTGATGGACCGGATTGTGCCGGGCGGCGTGGCCTGTGATGTGTCCGGGCAGGCCGGTATCGCGATCAAGCGGGGAATCGCCCAGTTGAAAGTCGAATTGCGCGAGATCCTGCCGGCGCTGGATTTGAATTCATCCCTGGAGGACAGGCTCTACACGGCAGGCTTCCTGTCCGAAGACACAGCCGCCGCCTTCGGCGCCTTGGGTTTTGTCGGCCGGGCCAGCGGGCAGGATTTCGATGTGCGCCGCGATGCACCCTACGCGCCTTATGATCGGCTGACCGTCAAAGTGCCGGTGGAAACGCAGGGCGATATCGCCTCGCGCTTCTGGGTCAGGCACAAGGAAATCAACGTCGCCCTGAAACTGATAGGCGAATTCATCGATCTTCTGCCGCCGGGCGACCTGCGCAGCGACTGGAAGATGCCCGCAGCAGGCCGCGAAGGGTTGGGCATCGTCGAGGGCTGGCGCGGGGAAATCATCACTTATGTCCGTTTCGATGCCGGCAATACCATCGCCCGCTTCTACCCGCGCGATCCCAGCCTGCTGAACTGGCCTGTGCTGGAAAAGCTCGTGCTGGACAATATCGTGCCGGATTTCCCGGTCTGCAACAAATCCGTGAACGGCTCCTATTCCGGAAATGATCTGTAGGAAAGACACATGCTGAGATTGTTCAAAAAAATCCTGACCACCGGCGTGGTCACCGAGCCGGCGAAAGCGCCGAGAGATGAAGAGCTGGAGCAGCTCGGCATCGAGATCAAAAAGCATATCGACCGGAAATTCGCAGGCAGCATCGCGATCCGGGAAGTCGATGCCGGCTCCTGCAACGGCTGCGAACTGGAGATCCATGCGCTCAACAATCCTTTCCATGACATCGAGCGCTTCGGCATTCATTTCGTCGCCTCGCCGCGCCATGCCGACGTGCTGCTCGTGACCGGCCCGGTATCCCGGCACATGCAGACGGCCTTGCTGCGCACTTACGAAGCGACGCCGAATCCGAAATGGGTCATTGCCGCCGGCGATTGCGCCGCCTGCGGAGGTGAATTCGGCGTGTCCTACGCCTGCTGCGGCGCGGTTTCCAATGTCATTCCGGTGGATATGGCGATTCCCGGCTGCCCGCCGACGCCGCTGGCACTGATGCAAGGCCTGCTGGGATTGATGCGCAGCCAAAAGTAGGGTACGCATTTATGCCCTATGGGGTATCGCATACCATTTTCCAAAGATTATCCCGCTCAATAAAGGTACGCACTGCGTACGAGACTGTGAAAGAATCCAGCCGTTCCATCAAGGCGACCAAGTATAATACGGTCATTATCCCTTTGATAAAAAAGAAACGATGACACGCCGCTACAAAACCGGCCAATGCCGCCACCAGATGA
>Ga0196963_10000423_pt1 | contig 39750 bp, 67 predicted proteins | sample S1_5metaG_FD_148600 | JGI IMG/M metagenome (GOLD analysis project Ga0196963, IMG submission 148600) | Soil microbial communities from Anza Borrego desert, Southern California, United States - S1_5 | ecosystem: Environmental > Terrestrial > Soil > Desert | place: USA: California | collected... | reverse complement strand
GCCGAGGGGTCGGGCGATGGTTGACGTCGTGGCGCTCTGGATCGGGCGCTTGCTCCTGCTGGTTCTTGGGATCGGCGCGCTGGCAGTCGCCGCCGACTGGGCGCTGGTCAAGGTGACCAAGGCGTGCGGGTCCTACAAGATCGTCGTTGAATGGCAGCTTGACCGGAGGCGGCGCAGGCGGGGGCGGCTGGTGAAGAGGACCGAGGAGGGGGCGGGCGATGGCTAAGGTAACGCGGCATTACCTTACGGAGCTTCGCGAGCTAGAGAAGCGCGCGACGCCGGGGCCGTGGGGATGGACTGACGGCGCGGGGCACGACCCGGGGCCGTTTCTCATGCCCCTGGAGGAGTATTTCGGCGTCGAAATCCGCGCCGAGGACGAGGCGCTTTTGCGAGCGATGCGCGAGGCCCTGCCCGCCTTGCTGCGGGTCGCGGAGGCGGCTCGCGCGGCCGAAGCTGCATACGGGGGCAGCCGAGAGCGCGTGGCCATGGACGCCCTACGCGAAGCCCTCGACGCCCTGGAGGCCCCGTGACCAGCAAGTCCGAGATCAAGCGGCTGGCGACCCTCGACCCCGGCAAGCTGGCGGAGAGGATGGCGAGGTTGGAGCGGGTCATCGACATCATCAGGCGCCAAGAGAACACGATCGACGGGTTGATGCTTCGGAACGACCTGATGCGCGAGTACCAGGAAGCGATCGAAGCCCTCGACGCCCTCGGGGGCCGGTGATGCGCTGGAAGTGCCGCGCCGAACCTAAAGAGCACGATCGACGGCAGGTGAGACGCTTCGCCTGGCTGCCCACGCGCATCGACGACAAAGCCGTCTGGCTGGAGCGGTATGGCGTTCAGCAGCGCTGGCGCGTGATCTACTCCGAGTTTGGCCCCTACGGCATTTGGGAAGATGAACAGCGTTACACGCTGGAGGATCCGTGGGCATGAGTGACGCGCGGCCGGAATTTACATAAGGCGTGAGCCAATGAAAGCCACTCTCGTTTTTTCGCTCCCGGACGACGAGGCCGCGCACCGTCTCGCCGTCAACGCCCGGCGCTACTGGACGGTGCTATGGGACTATGACCAGTGGCTCCGCGGCCTGGCCAAGCACTCCGACGAGGACGGCGATTGGGCCGAGAAGGCGCGGGACAAGCTGCACGAGATGCTTGCGGGGGAAGGGGTGAGTCTCGATGACGTTGAGTGAGAGGCCGGATCTGGACGCGATCGAGCGCGAGCTGGACGAATGGGGCGCTACCATTACGTCGCCAAAGGCTGCGCGCGTCGCTGTATGCGGCCTTCTTGCGTATGCCCGCCGCCTGGAGGCCGAGCTAGCCGCCCGCGATCCGCTGGCCATGTCGCAGCGGATCACCGAGCTGCTGGAGGAGCGACGGCGCCTGGAGGCCGAGCGGGACGAGGCTCGCGAGAATCACCTCCGCGTCCGAGACGAGTGCTTTGCTTGGGTCGAAGCCTACAAAGACGCCAACGCCCGAGCCGAAGCCGCCGAGCGCGAGCGGGACAGACTGAAAGCCGAGCTGGAGGAGTCCCTCACCGAGCTAGTCGAGGCCGAGCGCGAGCGGGATGAGGCGCGGGCCAGGTGGGCAAACCGGTTCGCTCTCTACGCGGAATGGCGAAAGGCCGACAAGGCGTGGGCCAAGAGATGGAAGGCGGCGGCGAAGCGGTGCAAGGAGCGCTTCGAGGTCGCTCACTTCGACAAGCGCAACTGGGCGCGCATGTGTCACGAGGCCGAAGCCGAGGTGGCGAGGCTGCGGGCCGCCGGAGAGACCGTCCTGCGCGCGTTCTACTTGGCCGAGGGCGACCTAGAGAGCGAGGCGTACAAGGCGTGGACGGGCCTGAAGGCCGCACTAGAGGCGAAGGACGAGGGCGAAGGGGGCGGGGGGTGATTCGCGAAGGCGTCATCGTTGGGAATGCTTTGCCGCAAATGCTCTACGTGCAGACGGCTCTGGCGCCCGGCGTCGACCCGAGCCCGGCGCTTGCGCGGCAGCTCCGCGTGCAGATGGCGAAGGCGCTCGCCGATGCCTTCGTAAAGTCGGGCTACGCGCAGTTCGACGTGGTTGAGAACCTAGATGGCCGGCGCGTCATGCGTGCCGTGGTCGGCGTCTTCAAGCCCGCGCGAGGGGAGGTGCCGTGATCGATCTGTCGGCGATCCGTGCGAGATGGGGCGCCGTTTCCCCCGGCGTCCGCGCCAACGTCTACGGTCACTCGCAGGCGGTGCGGCGGTTGCTCGAAGAAGATCTGCCAGCCGCCATCGCAGAGATCGAGACGCTCCGAAAGCGGCTCCAGGAGCGGGCGGAGAAGTCAATAGACGCGGAGTTCGTGGTAATATAGGGAAACGTCCGTCCTGTTTATCCGGGAGGGATTCCCATGTTAGCCGTCCTCGTCCAAGAACGTCGCGCCATCCTCGCCCAGCTCGCTCGCCTCGAAGCCGTTGAGCCGGAGTGGGTTGACTACTGCCGCCGCGCATCCTTGGAAGCCTGGCTCGCCGAGATCGACCGGCAGATCGAGCTAGAGCGCCGCGAGCTGTTCCACGCCGTCAACTAGGCCGAGAAGAATCACGCCGCCGCCGGGGCTGGGCAGGCGTGACCTTCGGCGCGCATCCGAGAGAGGGGCGTGGTGGGATGCCGCTATTATACCGCCCCGGGCGCGGTGGGATAGCAGCAGAGAAAGTCGCGGCGGTATTTGATCGGGCGGACGCGGACGAAGGCCCGGCGCTTGATCGCGGCCTCCAAGGTCGTCGTCTGGGCGTCGCCGCCGCCGGCCTCGAGGATCGAGTTCCCCGAGAGGCAGAAGCCGACGTGGGTCACCACGGCCGGCCCCTTGCCGTAGAAGGCCAGCCACCCGAAGTCGGGCTTGGTGCCGGCGCCCAAGGTCGAGGCCAGCATCTTGAAGCGGTCATGCAGGCCCTGAGCCGAGAGGTCTGTTCCGTGACCTACCCGGCCCCAGGCCTGAAGGAGCTCGACACAAAGCCCCGAGCAGTCGAGGCCCTCCATCGGGCTCGCCCCGCCGTATCGGTAGGGCAGGCCGACAAGTGAGAGGGCCAGGTCATAGATCAGCTCGCGATCGACCTCGAGCGCCGTCACAGCTTCACCGACCACGGCCACGAGACCCCGCGGGTCGTCACGGCGCGCAGGACGACGTTCAGCACGCCGACGATGAGGCCGAAGGCCTCCGGGTTCGACTTCACCCAGGCGTCAGCCCCCGGGACCAGCGGCGCCGCGGCCAGGGCGATGTTCGTCCAGACCGTTTTGCTCTGCCAGGCCTTCTTGGGGGCAGGCGCAGGCGGCGGGATCTCGATCCTCATGACCTCGGTCATAGCGTGCCTCCAGCGCGCGGATTTTGCGAAAGGCCTGGTCGACGTCGCGGCGCGTCGCCCAGACGGTTTTGACGAGCCAGACGGCGCCCGTGCAGATGGCGCCCACGGCCCACTTGATGAAGCTGTCGGTGATTGCGTCCATCGGGGGAAAGGGCCCCCGAAGCGCAGTCGCCCCGGGGGCCATCCGTATTGGAGAGCTCAGTGCGCAAAGCTCCGTCCGATAGGAACCAAAAAGGCCCCGACGTCTTTCGACGTGGAGGCCTCTGAAATCCTGATCGGACGGGTCTGCCCTAGATTATACCATCGTCGTCGGCCGCCTCACGCTCGCGGCGCCGCTCTAGCCGGTAAGCCCGGGCGTCGTCGATGGCGATGGGGCGTCGCTTGCCGCTTCCGCTAGCGGCTCTAGGGGGGCCGGCGTAGGCGCTGCCGGGGGGAGGGGTTGGCCTAGCCTCCGGGGCCTGCCGCGCGGGCGCCTCATGGCGGTCGCGATCTTCTGGGGCGTGCTGACGGCTGCATCCAAGGGAGCTACGGAAGCCGAGGGCGATGAGGACGAGGATGGCGAGGCTGATGGCGAGGTGGGCGATTTCGAGGTAATCCATTCGTCTACCTTGATCGAAAGAAGGTGGGCGTTCCAATATCTGCCGTCCTTCCAGTAGAAGTCACGCCGGGTGCCCTCGCGAACAAACCCCAGGCTCTCGAACATCTTGATCGCAGGATTCCCGTCGAAGCTCTCAGCCCAGACGAGCCTGAGGTTGAGGTTCACGAAGGCGTGCATGAGGAGCAGATCGCAGGCCCTGCGGCCAAAGCCTTTGCGATGGTGCTCGGGCGCGATGTAGAGCGACAGCTCGGTCCGCCGGTTTCCCCAGTCGATGTTGGTTAGGCCGCAGACGCCGACGGCTTCAGCTGGGCGGTCGTCGATCCGCAGGTTGATCCGGAACATGCGCGTCTGGTTGCACTTGGACATGCGGTCGAACCAATCGCGCTGGGCGACGTCTGAGATGAAGCAGCTCTGCCGAGTCCAGCGCCAGATCCGCGGGTCGTTCCGCCAGCGGCGGATCTGCTCGATGTCCGAGCTATCGAGTGGCCCGAGCTCCAAGGTCACGTTCACGCCTTCCCCCTCACCTGTGCGGCAAACGGCGAGCGCGGCGGCTCGCCTTTCAGTTCCACCTGGCCGGCCCGGATGCGCTTCATGATGTCCGCCAAGGTCCCCAGGACGGCCTCCTGCTCGTCGATATGCGGGAAGCAGTAGAACCACGATGGCCCGAGCAGAATCCCCGCGCGGCAGGCCTCCTGCCACAGCAGCGCCTTGACGCCGGCGTCCCCCTGGAAGGCGCCGCGGGTGGGATAGCCGACGATCTTGATGGCGTCCGGCCAGAGGCGATTGAAGCGCTCGAGAAACGCCGCCCCCTGCTCCCAAAGGCGCGAGAGCGAGTAGCGGCCGCCCAAGAGAGCCATCACCGAGTTGGCCGCCGCCAGGGCCGCCTGGTCGCCGGCGAACGTGGACGAGACGAAGTACTCAGAGCCATTCATCACGGCGTACTTGCCGCCGACGACCGAGAGCGGCAGCCCCCCGCCGATGGCTTTGCCGAGGCAGATGAGATCCGGCGTCACGCCCCAGGCCTGCGCGACCGTGTAGCTCGGCCAGCGCCAGCCGGTGATGACCTCGTCGTAGATGAGGAGCGCGCCGGCCCGATCGCAGGCCGCGCGCAGCTGCTCAAGATAGCGGCGGCGCTCGGCCGACCAGTCGGTGACGACGGGCTCGACGATGACCGCGGCCACCGACGGCGTGATCTGCGAGAAGTCGGTGAGCTTGGCCACGCAGAGCGACTCAGAGTCGGGGACGACGCCGGCGGCGGGCGGCGTGAGCGAGACGAAGGGGTCCGACCAGCCATGGTATCCATCTGATAAGACTAGCCTTCTGCCTGTCTTGGCCCGGGCAATCTTGATCGCCGCCATGCAGGCCTCGGTGCCGGTCTTCAGGAACTTCACGGCGTCGATGAAGGGCACGAGGCCCTTGATCCGCTCGGCCACCTCCATCTCGAGCACGGTCGAGAGCGAGAGCGTCGCGCCGGCGCCCATCTGCGAGATCACGGCCGACGTAATGGTCTCGTGCGCGTAGCCCATGAGGTTCGAGCCCAGGCCGCAGATGTAGTCGACGTACTTGCGGCCGGCCGTGTCCCAGAGAAAGCAGCCTTGGCCGCGGATGACGTGCGTGGGGTAGACGCCCTTTACGAAGATCTCAGGGCGCTTGGAGTTGGTGAGCGCCCCTTGCGCGATCGAGAGATTGGCGCGGCGCTGATCCGAGAAGTCGATCATAGGCGCAGGACTCCCTCGGGGCCGTAGATCTCAAGGCCCCGGCGGATCTTGGCCTCGACGCGGTCGTCATCCTCTCTGACGCGCCTTAGGTCGTCCTCGGTGTCGACGGAGAGCTTTTTGGCCGAGTCGTCGGTAAAGCCCACCGTCACCTTGCAGCGAAAGTCCCTAGAGAGCGTCCTCTCTCTCACGCCGCGGCGGATGAAGGTCGTCACGTGCTCTCTGTCAAAGGCCGACTTCGCCTCGGCGTGGACGTGGTCCAGAAGCCGCCGGCTGATGACCTCGCAGTCGTGGCCGTCGGGCGACGTGCGGGCGTCCTCGTCGACGTTGGACAGATAGTCGAGCGGCGTCCCGGGTGCCAGGGCACGAGCGACGTGGGCCGAGATCACGTAGGGCGGGATCTTGGGGCAGTCGGCCGTGATTCGGACCACGTAGTGGGCGCTAAACTCCTGGGCGGCGTAAGCATAGCGCGTCAGGACGTCGTCCTCGGGGCCTTCGACGATGTAGCAGCGGTCGCGAAAGGCCGCGGCGATCGGATCGCCCTCGGGCACGAGCAGGGCCACGCGGGCCAGTTGGGTCCGGCGGCGCGCGTTGTTGAGGTAAAAGGCCGAGTCCTTACAGGCCTTCAAGACGTGGTCTAGGAGCATCCGATCGCCGATCGTGGCAAACGCCTTTCTCGGCAGCCGCGTCGAGGTCGACCGGGCCTGGATGCCGATGAGTACCGTCTTCACGCCGAGGCCTTCATCTGGGCGACCTTCAGGTGCCACTCCATGAGCCGCCCGGAGTCGTCGCGCGGGGCCTTCAGCCATTCGTCCACCATCTCCACGTAGGCACGGTCCATGTCGGCAAGCGACAGACGCCGGCCGTTGATCTGGCACTTCCACAGGGGGCTCTCGCTTGCCAGCCGGACCGTCCCCTTGGCCAGCGACACGATCGAGATGCAGTCCCAATGGAGGCCGTCCGATCCTGAGCGAAAGTAGTCGTACTCGGTGAGGCCCTCGTCCTTCTCCTCCACCAGCCTCTCGTACTGGCGGACCATCTGGAGCGGCGCCTTTCGGGCCTGCACGTCGTCTAAGAGCGCGCGCAGCGCAAAGGGGTCGCGGGAGATGGGCTTCTCGCAGAGGATGGGGCGCCCGGCGCGCATGTACTCGTGGATGGACGCAATGTGGGCGTCGGTCGGCGTGGCGATGAGTACCCCGTCGCATCCCTGGGCTTCGGCGATACGGACGCGCAGGGGCTTGTAGCCGTCGGCCAAGTCGTGGCCGACGACCCGGTAGCCGAGGTGCTTGAGGACCGCCTGATAGCGGCGACCCATGCCGCCGCGGTGACCGACGAGGCAGACCTTTCTCACGCGCAGCCCTCGATGAGCGGAGCAATGAGGGCCTCAAGGTCCTCTTTCGAGAAGCGTTCGGCCGTGTCGGACCTGAGGCACTTCTCGTGCGTCGATTCGATGGTCTCGTGAAGCTTCTCGCCGTTGCGGATGCCGACCACCTTGACCTCGAAGTCGGTCATCTTCATGAGCCGGGCGGTCGCCTCGGCCAGCTCCATGACGCTCGAGGCCCGCATCTTGGGAATCATCGGCCGATCAGGGGCGGCGTCGCGGTAGGTCGAGAGCATGAAGGCGACGGCCTCCTCGATCTTGAGCCAAAAGCGCGTCATCCGAGGGTCGGTGACCGAGACCGAGCGCGAGGTTTCAAGCGTTCGGATGAAGTCGTGGATCACCGAGCCGCGCGAGCCCAGGACGTTCCCCCAGCGGTAGACGGCAAAGCGGGTGGCGACCTGCCGGCGGTTCATGGCCCACAGATACCGCTCGGCCCAGGCCTTGCTCATCCCGTAGGCGTTGACCGGGAGACAGGCCTTGTCGGTCGAGCTGAAGACGACGTGCGGGACGTCGGCCGTCATCGCCGCTTCCGCGACGTTGGCGACGCCCAGGGCGTTGGTCTTGAGCGCCTCGAGCGGGTTGTCCTCGGCGACGTCGACGTGCTTCAAAGCCGCGCAGAGAAAGACGGCCGAGACGCCCGGGTCGATCGCCTCGTACATCGCGTCTTTGTCGCGCACGTCGCCGATCACAAAGCGCAGGCGCCCACGCGCGTACTCGCCGGGGTTGGCGTCCCTAAGCTCCTTTTGCTTTAGCTCGCCGCGCGAGACGATGAGGACGCGCTCGGTGTCCTTCTTGGTGAGCAGCGCCTTGGTGAGCGCTTTGCCCATGGTCCCCGTGCCGCCGACGATGACGTAGCGCATGCCGCTATCCCCGTGGTGAGCGGATGAAGAAGTCCCCCGGATCGAGGACGTCGATGCGGACGATGGCCGACGAGGACGCCAGGGCGGCCAAGACGCGCTTGGCGTCATGGGTCGGTGCCGGCGCCTTCTCGGCTGCGGCTAGCTGCTCGGCGGCGCGCTTTTCATGGGCGGCGAGCGCTGCGCTATAGGCCTGGCGCTCCCTTCGGAGACGCCAGGCCAGGAACCCTGCGGCCTGCACGACGGTTAATAGGCCGAGGGCGAGAGCCCAGGTGATCAAATCCATCAATAGAAATCCGACGGCGATAAATCTGATTTATCGGGCAAGGTAGCAGGCCTCGGAGCCCGAGGCAATGGTCACGAGGTGAAGTAGACGCCGGAGAACTGGATGGAGCGCGCCACGGCGCCGTTGTTGTCGCCGAGCGCCGTGCTCGCGACCGTCCCTCCCTCCTGGCCATGCTCGATGGCGATGTAGCTCGTGCTCGTATCGACCTCGCCGTTGAACCAGCCGGTGCTCGTGATGCCTGACTGGCTGATGTTCGACGGATGCAGCAGGATCCGAGCGCGCTGCGCCGCCGCGAACGGCAGGCCCGTGATCCTGAGGTTGCCGGAGCCGCCGGAGCTGTCGCTCCAAGCGACCATGCCCCAGATGAAGACGACCTTGCCGATACGGGCGTAGTAACCGGTCTGCGTCGTGTAGGTGTTCGTCGGCGCGCCGCCTGAGCCCGTCATGACCGGGGTCCACGTCTGCGCGTCGGCGTAGTAGCTGACGTTGCCGGCGGCCGAGGACGTGGCGTTGAAGGCGCTATCGCTGTGAGCGGTCCACGACGTGACGCCGGAGCCGTTCGTCGTGAGCAGGTAGTTGGCCGTCCCCGCCGACACCGGCAGCGTCAAGGTCCACGTCGCCGACATCGAGGACGAGCCCTTGATGTTCACCGTCTGGCTGTTGGCCCCGAAGTAGAGCGCCCGGAGGCCCAAGGTCGACGAACCGATGTCATAGCTCGCCGTCGTCTTGATGGGGATTGTCGACGCCAGCGACGCCGTGATCGTCAGGTCGTCGCCCGAGGCGTTGCCCAGGTTGACGTTGCCGTTCAGCGTCGCCGTGCCAGCGACCGTCAGAGCGCTGATGGACAAGTCTTTCGTGCCGTCCGAGACGCCGTTCAGGATGTCGGTAAAGTTCTGCTGAACCTGGCTCGCGTCGGCCGTCGTGCCGTTGGTGAGCGTGTAGGTGTACGAAGGCGCGGGCATGGTTATCTCCCTCCCTGGAGCTTGCGGCGGATGGCCTCGCGGCGCGCGTTGTTCTCGTCGGTATCTTGGGTCGAGTAGACCTGGGTCGCCTTGCTCCGCCATTCGACGGGGCCGCGGCGGAAGGCTTCGGGCAGAGCGCTGGACACGGGGCCGCCTTTCCTAGGGGCCTTGCCGGTGGGCGGGCCGAACTCGTCGGCGAGCCCGCTCATGGTCTCGGACCCTTTGATCTTCGCGTCGGGGATGATGGCCCCTGGGCGAGAGCGCGCGCGTTCCATGGCGCGGCGCAGGAAGGAGTCGGTGATGAAGGCGCCTTTGGTCCCCTCTTTCATATTGGACAGCACGAGACCGGCGCTTGAGCCCGAGCTCGAAAGCTTCCAGTCGCCGAAGCGGTCGCCAAGGCGCACGAGGTCGACGATCTCTTTCACCTCGGCGGGCTCGAAGAGGTTCTCAAGAACCTGGCGCCCCCTCGGGCTCTTGAGCGCCGACTCGAGCCTTGGGAAGCTCCACTCACCGTTGAGGTCCGGCGCCAAGAGCGAGTCGAGAAAGCTGCCCTTGAGACGCTGAAGCTCCTCAGGCCCCAAGATCGACCTGAGTGCGGCGATCTTTTTCGAGTCGCCCGACGTGATCACGGCGTCGAAGACCCGCTCGTCGGACAGCATCTTGTTGCCGACGATGCCATCGAGGACCGACTTGTCGCCGAAGAACTGCGACATCTGCTGGTTGTTGGCACGAAGGGCCTTGGCGACTTCTGGGCCTTCGGTGGCGGCGACCGTGTCGACCAAGGCGTCGGACACCTTGCCGTAGAGCTCGCGCAGGCGCTTCACGTCCGGCGGGTCGAGGCTGAGGGCCGTCTTCGACTTATAGGCCGCGTCGCCTAAATTCCGTAGAACCTCGAGCGTCCCCTGATAGCTCCCGTTCGCGTTCTGGAGGGCCCGCGAGGCGTTCATGAGGCTTCGGGCCTGGCTTTGCTGTTCGCCCGTGATGCCGTGCGAAAGGCGCCGCTGGGCGAAGGCCTCGACGTCGTTCAGCGTGTCGGCCAAGCGGCTTTGGATCTCATAGGGCATCTGGAGGCCCGGGTGCCGCTGGCCGACTTTGGAGTAGGTGTCCTCAAATTGCCCGAGGAACTCCGAGACGCGCTCATCGTAGGCCCGGCGGATGAGGGAGCCGGCGTCCTGGCGAGTAAGCGGCGGGCCGCCCGCGATCTGGCCGATCTTGGCTTCGGTAGCCTTTCTCACGGATTCCTGGCCCGCACGGAACTTTTCGATGTGAGGCTGCCCCAGGGGTCCTTCGGCGCGTGCTCTACCCACCCGCGAGACGATCGAATCCGGGCCGAACTCCACCGCCTCCGGGAGAAGACGCGGGTCGATGCCGTTTCGCTGGGCGATCGCCACCATCTCGCCGAAGTCCAGGGCCTGCTTCGGGTTGAAGACGGCCTGAAAGGTCTCGGAGGCCGCCTTTTTCACGTCGCCCGTGGCGCCAACAAGCCGCGACGCCGCTTTCATGCCGGTCGCCGCGTCGACGGCCTTCGCCGTCCCCTTTGCCGCCATGCCGACGCCGACGACGCCCACCTTCGCGCCGGCGCCCGCCAAGGTCCGCCCCGGGATGAGGTTCGTCGGGTCCGCGGCGACGTCGATCCCGAAGCCAGCGACGCCCGCGGGCGAGGCCTTCACGTTGGCGCCGGTGACGTCTTTAAAGGGAGCGAGCAGGTTAGCCTCGGTAGAGAAGCCCGCCTTGGCAGCGATCTCCTTGCCGGTGGGCGCGGTCTCGGCTGGCTCGAGGTATTGGCGGCCGACGCGGCTGGCGACGCGGCGGGCAGCGCCCGCCAGACCCTCGAACGGCGCGCCGGGGGCCATGGCCTCGTCGATACCAGCCCTCACCGGAGCGCCCGTGAGGCGGTCGACGGCGCTGCCGATCCAACCGGCGGCGCCTTTGGCGTAGGAGCCGACAGTCTGGCCAGCGGCGAGGGCCTTGGTCGATGCCTGCTCGACAAGCCCCGGGTCCGATGGTCCCGCGGCGATGGCCTTGAGATCCTCGGGCGAGAGCTTCGCGAGGTCCGGCATGGCCGCCTGCTGCTGCGGCGCCGGCCCGGCGGCGATAGCCTCAAGGTCCCGCCTTGAAAGCTTCGAGAGGTCCACTAGCGTCTCCCAAAGCCCATAGCGGGCGGCGGACCGAAGGACGGCGGCGGGGCCGATTGCTGCTCAAGAAGCCTGCGGGCGGCGGCCTGCGCTTCCGGCGACCATTGGATCTGCTGGCCGGACGGCAAGGTCATCGTCTGCGGCTGCGGCAGCCGGTTCTCAGCGCCCCTCGGGCCGCCGGCGATGGAGGTATTGGCAGGCGCCGCGGCCGGAGCAGGCGAGGCGGCCGCCGGCCGCGGCGCGGGGGGCTGGTAGTCACGTCCCGTGATCGTCGCGTAGTTCTCGGCGAAGTCCCCGCCGCGAGCGCGCGTGAACTGATGCACCAGCTCGGTCGTCTTTTGTTCCTTCCGGCGCTCGGCGGCCTCGGTCATGATGCGCGCGAAGTCCTGGGCGAACTGCAGATCTTCGTCCGTCGCGCTGCCGCTGACAGACCGCTCGACGTAGCGATTGAAGCGGTCGACGAAGCCCTGGGAGCCGCCATAGCGCTGCGCGTCGGCGTCGGTCAGGACGCCCTTTTCGCCGGCGGCGCGCGCGAGTGTCACGCCCAGCACGTTCGACGCCATGGCGTTGCCGGCCCTCGCGGCCTCGACGAGTTGAGGGATGCGGTTGGCCGCCGCTGTCTCCTCCTCGATGTTGCCCATGATCCGGTTGTGCTCGGCCGTTTTGCGCTCGATGGCGGACTTGAACCGCTCGTCCCTAGCGTCCTCGCGGCGGGTATCCGCGGCCGACGCGTCTCTCGGCTTCACGAAAGCCGGGAATTCCGCGCCGGGCTTGGGTTCGACGAACCGCGTCACCGGCTTTCCGTTGGCGTCGACCGTCTCGATAGCCTGCGTCTTGGGCGTCGTGAGACCTTCTTTGCGCCTGGGCATCGCGTGGTAGATCGACGGCGCGTCGGTGTCTGTCGCCCCCTTGACCTTGACCTCGAAGCTGCCTTCCGAGGCCTTTCCAGCGAAGTCGTAATCCTTGCCGAGAGCCAGGAGTTCCTTGCGCGAGACGAAGCCCGCACGCTCGTCGGCCAGCGCCTGCTGTTTGGCCGCCTGCTCGGCCTTCATCATCTCAAGCTGATCCATGTTCGACTTGATGCCGTACACGGATTGCGCGATCTGCAGGCCCTTCAGGATCGTGTCGATGTCCGAGTCCTTCGGGGTCGGACGTTGGACGGCGACGACCATTAGAAGGTCCTCCGCTGAAGCGTCTGCTGGTGGCTGGCCTCCTGGAGAATCGGCACGTACTGGTCGGCCAAGGGCTTGGGCAGGCGCGCGGCGGCATTCTGCGCCTCAAGAAGAGTCGCCCGCCGCTGCATCGCGTCGGCCATGGCCGACGGCCCGGGAGCCGTTGGGGGCATCTGGGCGGCTGGCGCTTTGGACGGCATCTGCGTCGCCGAGACGGCGCCGCCCCCTCCCGGCTTCGCTGCCGCTTGGCCGGCGACTTGGCCGGCGACGGCGCCGCCCACGGGGCCGCCGAAGTAGGTGCCGGCGAGCTGGGCGGCAAGCGGGATGATCTGCTGGTCGGTCTGGTCTCGCTGCGGACGGTAGACGTCACGGGCCATGGCTTAGATCCCCCACCGGCGAGCGGTTTGCTGAAGGAAGCCGCCTTCGCTCGAGGCGCCCAGCGTCGCGGCTCCGGCGATCTTGTCGACGAGGCTTTTCTTGTTGGCCTCGGCTTCGGCCATCCGGCGGTTAAAGGCCGTGACGTCGCCGTCGAGCTGGAATTGCCGCTCGGCCAAGGCCATCTGCTGATCAAACTGGCGCTGGGCCTGGGCGAGTTGCTGCTGCTGCATCTCGCGCTGGAAGCCCTGTTCGCCGTGCTGAAGCTGCACCTGCTGCTGGAATGCTTTGTCGGCCTGTCCACCCTGCCAGGCCTGCGTCGCCTCGCGCTCGCGCTGGGCGAAGCCTTGGGCTTGGCCCACCATGCCCTCCTGCCAGGTCTGCTGGCCCAAGCGCTCCGAGGTCTGGAACTCCCGGCCAAGGCGCGCCTGGTCGGCCGTGAAGCCGAACTGCTGGCCCTGCATCTGCTCCTGGAAGCGGCGCCCCAAGGCCGATTCGCCGGCCGTGAACTCGCGACCCAGACGCGACTCGCCCGAGGCGAACTGCTGGCTCGCTTCCCGCTCGCTTCGCGCGAAGTCCCGCCCCTCCTGCACCTCACGCCGGCGGCGAAACTCCGCCCGCTCGGCTGCGTCCACTTGCTCGGTGGCCTGCTGGAGCTGCTGCTGGCCCTCGTCATGGGCGATCTGCTCCTGCTTGATCGCCGCCCCGGAGTTCAGCGCCCCAGCGGCCGACATGCGGCGCTTGATGGCGTCGGTCTTGGCCTGCGTCGCGGCGGTGACCTGCTGCTGCGCGCGCCGTCTGGCGAGCTCGAACTCGTCGGGGCCTTGGGCTTGAGCTGCCGGCATGGCCATCAGCGCTCCCCTTTGACGTTGTAGGTGAAGTTGAGGCCGTGGACCTTAAAGCGCTGGCCCGCGGTGTTTTGGTTGGAGAACTGGAACTGGATGCGTTTTCCCCGGCACTGCCCCAGAGGCACCGAGATCTCTTTCTGCGTCGAGCCCGAGCCCCAGGTTGATTGCCCCCAGACGCCCGTCCCCCAAATCATCGAGCCGGGGTTGAGCGAGAGCTGCACCGACTGGCCATCGCCCGAGTCGGAGTCGGTGCGGTAGCGCATCGTCATGTAGTAGGCGCCGGCCATGTCGACCAAGACCTTGGCCCAGCGGAAGTCTTTCTCGAGGTTCTCGTGGCCCTTGAGCCCCGCGAATTCCTTGGTCCAGAAGTAGCTGTCGATCGCCGCGCTTCCAGCGTCCGTGTAGACGGACTCGTGTTCCAGCCGGTAGACCAGGCCGTTGGCCGTGGCCGAGCCGAAGTACAGTTTCCCGTCATAGACCGTGAACTGGGCGGCGTTGGCGCCCTTGTAGATCGTCCAGGCGGCGCGCTGCGGCTTGTTCAGGCGCTGCACCGAGAAGTCGTAGACGAAGACGCGGTTGTTGGTCGTCGCGCCCGAGCCGTAGGTGACGGCGAGGTAGGCCTTGTTCCTAAAGACGAAGGCCGAGATGTTCGAGACGTAGGCCTCTTGGATGTCGAAGATCTCGGGCTCGATCCGGTCCGACGCCAGATCCGACTGCATGGCCGAGACGGTGAGAAGGGTCGTCGACGGCTGCAAGGTGTCGCCAGAGACGATGCCAAAGCCCACGAGCTTGGAGTTCTGGATCGCTGGGAACATGACGCCGCCGTCGACCTGGGCGGCGCCGTAAGGGGAGCGGCTGCCGTAGGAGGAGCGGACCTTGACCTTGCGCCAGTCGGAGACCGTCGTGGACGGCATGTACCAGACCCACTGGCTGTTCTCGCAGATGACGACCAGCGAGTTGTCGTAGACCTCGAGCGCCTTCGGCAGATCGGCCGAGGCGTCGCCGAAGGTGTCGAAGTTGGTGGAGGCCACCGTGTACGGCTCGCCCAGGTTCGAGTACCAGACCTGGTTGGGGGTCGTGGCATCGATCATGAAGAGCCGGTCTTGGTGGGCCACGGCCACGCGCCAGAGCGGCGGTACGCCGTTGTCGGTGGGGGCGGTGGCGCCGGCCGTCGCGCCCGCGTCGTCAAACGTCGTCGTCGTGTTGTCGCCGATGGTGCCGACGCGCTTATAGGAGCCAGAGTCGTAGCGGTAGATGCGCCGGCTGGAGACGCCGAAGCTCTGCGGCGCCACCGGCAGAGAGGAAAGGCGCACGCCGCCGCCCGTGGCCGTGACCGAGAACGTCGTCGCCGGCCCCAGGTCGCTTTCGGCGAGCTGGCTGTTGACGTAGGTCATCTTGTAGGACTGATCGCCCGAGAGCGTTCCGGCGATGCTCGCCGCTGTCGCCGTCTGGGTCGGCGGATAGACGCCGTGGCGGGTGAAATCGGTGCCGTTCCACTTGTAGGGGAGCGTGCCGCCGTTGCCGAAAAAGATGTGGTTCTCGTACTGCGCCGCCCCCACGCGCTGGCCAGCCGTGTAGACCGACTGCGCCGAGGCGATCGTGGCGAAGGTCGACGTGCCGGTGAGGTTCCAGGCCGTGCCGCCGAACCAGGCGACCATGGTCTCAGCGCCCGTATTGGCGCGCCGCGTGTAGATGCCGTCGCAGACGAACGAGCCCACGGCCGTCGTGTTGAGCTGGGTCGCCGCCTCTCTCGTGGCCACCGCGCCGTTGGCAAAGACGACGTTCTGGCAGTCCGGGCTCTCGTTCGGAGCGATCAGCGCCCGCTCGAACTTCGAGTTCATGCCGCCGTCGAAGGCCTGCCGGCCGTCGAGGGGGAAGACGACGTTGTAGCCGTCACGCCTCACCGCGACAGCCAGCCTTCGGCGTCATAGACCGAGATGAGGTTTCCGCCCCGGTATTTCGCCCGCTCCTGGCGGACGGCCTTGGCCTTGGTGAGGTCCCAGCGCTTCTCGAACCACTGGGCGGCCTGGAGGTTCTTATCCTTGGCCGCCATCATCATATTGAGGTAGTCGCAGAGGCCTTGATGGTACTCAGTCGGAACCTCGAGCGTCGAAGTCGAAGTGACCTCCTGCGGCTCGCAGTACCCATAGATTTTCAGCGTGTAGGCGCCGTCGGGGATGGGCCTGAGATAGAGCGTCTCGTTCCACTGGACGAAGGTCTCCGGCGGGCCCTGGTTCGTCGTCGTCTCGTAGAAGCTCGTGAGGTCGTCATCGACCGTGAACTGCACCTCGTCCAAGCGAATCCCGTTGTAGATGATCCGCTTGATGGCGGTGACGTTGGTCGGGAAGGCGTACTCGCGGGTGCCTGCCACAGTCGTCGTCGTGAAGACGCGCCGGATGCACTTCGCCTCTCTGGCCAGCTCCTGGCAGGCCTGCCAGATGAGGCCCATCATCTCGGTCGACGCCCAAAAGCTGTCGCCGACGGCGTTGTAGCGCTGGCGCGCCATGGTCTCGATCTCGAGCGGCGTCATGCGGCGCTACTCCACGAGGTTGAGGTGGCCGTGCCCGAGGTCCAGGTGACCGACGCCACGGAGCCCGAGGTCCAGGTGGCAAACGACCGGCTCTCGCCGTCGGTCACGTTCGAGGGGAAAACGTAGGAGTAGGAGCCGGAGCGGAGGACTTCGGAGCCCAAGTCCTCGGTGGAGGCGACGGAGTTCGCGAGCGAGATGACGAAGTCGGCGGCGAGCGAGAGGGACTGGCTCAGCGAGAGGGTCTCAGATGAGACCTTGACCGTTTCGGTCGTGAGGTCGTGCGTCCCCTCGCCCCACTTGAAGGCGTTCCAGTTCCACGCGCCCCACTTGTTCGAGGGGGCGGGCCCCCACGAATTGATGGAGTTGTTGATCGTGACGCTGAAATCCGCCATGGCCCATCATGAGAAGGTGAAGTTGGCCTGCACGGTGAGGGTGTCCGAGGCGCCCTTGTTGATGACCGACTCCGTGTCGCGCGCGAGCAAGGTCCCGCCCGTCGAGGACGAGAGAAGCCCGTACTCGACGATGGCGCCGGTGCCGGTGCCGGCCGCGAACGTCGCCGTGACGCGGTAGATGGCGCCCGAGATGTAGGAGACGGTGCCCGTATGGCGCGCCAGCTCGGTCCCAAGGCTCGTATTGCCCACGGCCTCGGCCGTGGCGTCGGTGCCAATCGCCACGTACTTCGCGGTGAAGGTCGACGCCGCGGCGGCGGCCGAGTAGAGGAAGCTCGCCAGGAATTCCTTCCCGACCGTGGTGACGACGTTCGGGCCCTCAAGCTGCGCCTTAACGGCGCCGTCCGGGCCGGTGAGCGTCTTCGTCCACCGGCCGTAGACCTTGATGAAGCCCGAATCGCTCACTGCGGCACCTCGGCCTTCTTGGGGCGGCCTGGGCCGCGCCGCGGCACCTGCGCCTTGATCTCAGCTTCGGCCTCGGCGTCATGCGCCACGGCGTCCGGGTGCTCGGTGGCGTAAGCCTTCAGGTCGGCCTCGAGTTCGGCCTTGGTGGCAAAACGCCGGCCAGTGACCGGGTTCACGTGCTGCGCCTCGACGGCCTCGCGCTCCTCTGGCGACGGCGGCGTCCTCTCGACCCGGATCATCTTGTAGGAGGTCGGCAGCGGCACGCCGCCGCCGTCTCTCTCGATGGGCGAGAAGGTCCCCTTGAACTGAATCGCCTCCTCGCGGTCCATCATGATGAAAGACCGCGGCGGAATGGCGATCTCCTCGCCCTTGAAGGTCTGGCGGAAGGGGTGGACGTTGTCGTTCCAAACGCGGACCAGTGGCATCGGCTCTCCTAGCTTTGCGCGCAGATGATCTTGAATTCGGCGCCGTTGGCGACCGCGCCGGTGGCATGGAGCTTCACCGAGTAGAAGGCTCCGGCCGGATGGATCGGTACCCAGCCCGTGACGCCCGAGGCGACGACGAAGGCGTTGGTGCCGACCGTGGACGAGTTGATGGGCGGGTGCATGACCCGGTTGTAGGTCGTCCCGTCGTTAGACCCGAAGACCTCGACGGCGGCGTTCGTCGAGAAGCTCGGGATGAGCGCATAGACGGCCGACCACGGCCCGCCCGGCTGAAAGGCGGCCGTCAGGCTCTCGCCCGAGGCCATGGTGACCGTGAAGGTCTTTAGTCCGCGGTGCGGCATGGCGCGTCACCGCGTGCCGAAGACGGTGACGTAGACGTCGTCGCCCGCGGCAAAGCCCGAGCAGCCCAGGACGCCGTGGGACTGCACGCCCGAGGCGTTGCTGTTGATGTAGATGTAGCGGCCGGTCTGGCTCGCCATGGAGTTGAAGGTACCAAGCGCGTACCACTCGATGGTCTTAAGGCCCGTCTCGATGGTCTGCGTCGCCGCGTCGGCGGTGAGCTTCAGACCCACGGCGGCCTTGTTCCCGAAGACGGTCGGATACCGGGTCACGGTCCAGGCCATGGCAGGCCTCCCTTAGAAGAGGATGGTTTTGTCGTCGGCCTCGGGCTCGAAGGCCTGCTTGCGCGTATGTTCCAGCATGCGCCAGGTCTTGAAGACGTCGGCTAGGTCCATGTACTTGAAGGCCGCAAGGTTCCCGGTCGGGTAGGACCCAAGGCAGCCGCCCTCGGTGGCGTTCACCCAGGTCCCGGGGACCGTCAAAGCGATGTGGTCGAACCACGCCTTGAAGTTGGCATAGGACTGCCAGGTGAGCCGCCGCACGCCGTAGACGTCGGTGAGGCTCACGCAGTGGCCAAGGTGCTTGTCGTACTTGGAGTCCCAGGCGTGGAACTTGTGATCGTAGGAGAAGCAGAAGTCCGCCCCCACGAAGACGATGTCAGAGGCCCCGAGATACCCCTTGGCGATGTAGAGGCAGGCCCCGAGCACGTTGCCGCCGTTGGAGACGTGGCAGCCGAAGGTCTCGATCTCCGAGAGGGCCTTCTTCAGCTCGTCGTCCGGCACGGGGCAGTTGAAGAACAGGACCCGGCCCTGCCACTTCTCGAGGAGCTCGGGGTGAGTCCCGATGTAGCAGATGAGCGTCCGATCCTTCGTCAGCGCCCAATACTCGTCGGCCGAGCGCTGCCCGCCTTCGGAAACCTCCTCGACCACGACCTCGCCGGCGTCCAGCGAGACGTAGTAGTCCGCCGGGCAGCCCAAGTCCTCGAGGTAGTGGAAGTTGTGCAGACACGAGACGAGCGGGATGCCCTCGCCTCGGTCTTTCAGCAGATGCGCGTTGCCTTTGAGGGAAGGTCCCGCGCCAGCGATGATCGCCGGGCGGTAAAGTCCCTTCCCCCAAAGCTGGCCTAGCGAGTGGTCCTTAAAGGCCCCGAAGCGCTTCTTGTTGGCCTTGGCGTGCTTGATCCAGGTCGGCCGCCACGAGGAGATCGTGACGCCGTCGTTGGAGCACGCCTGGCTGTAAAGGGCGCTGCGGGCCACCGGGGGCTCTGAGATGAGCCCCTGGTAGCTAAGGTAGACCTCGGCCTTCTTGACCACTCGCTAGCCTCGTTCCGTCAGAAGAACTTGAAGAAGGCCGTGGCGACGCCGGCCGAGCCGGTCGCTTCCATGACCTTGCCGTAGACGATCCCCGGCGCGTCGGTGGAGATCGACTTCACGGCCGAGACGCCGTCGGCGCCCACCGTGAGCAGTTGACCCGCCGCACAGCCGGAGTTGGCGGGCATCTTCGCCGTGCCGAAGCCGTAGCGGAGGAGCCAGCCGTAGGCGCCCGTCGTGATCGTGGCGTGCTTACAGACGCCCACCGGGTGGTCGATCATCGTCGTCGTCGAGACGGTGACCGAGTAACCGGTGACGGCCGAGACCGTGGCCACGTAGCCGGGGCTGATCTGGGCGTTGGAGCCGGTGTTGTAGACGAAGAGGTACTCCTCGTCCCCTTCGCGGCGCACCGTGCCAACTTCCGGGTCATTGGTGCCCAGCGTCGCCGTCACCATCGAGACCGAGTCGAACCAAGCGCCCGCGTTTTGCGCGTAGACGGTCATGGGGGTACCTCCTTAGGCGGCGACGGCGCTGAAGACGCCGTGCATGCGGTTGTTGGAGCTGGTGAGGTTACCCATCCAGTAAAGCTTGGCCGTCCGGGCGTTCTGGTTGGTGAAGTCGAGGAACTTGCTCATACGCATGTCCTCGTCTTTGTGGGCGACCAGCTTCAGGTACTTCTCGTTGAGCGCGAAGATGTAGTTGGCCGGGACCTTGGAGCCGACGATGTACGGCTTGCCGTTGAACATCAGGCTCGTGAAGCCGGCCTTGGCCGTCTTCTGGTCCACGAACCGCTGCTGCGGCTGCAGGAGCGCGTAGAGCCGGTTGTAGTTGGCCCGGGTCGCGATCCAGACCGTCGGCCCCTCGCCGTCGATGGTGAGGTTGGAGTCCATGGTCTGAAGGGCCGAGAGGGTGAGCGTCGTAGTCGACGAATCGACCTCGGCCTGCCACCACGAATAGGTCCCCTGGGCGATGCCGCCCACCGTGTTCGACGTCGAGACGATGTGGCGCAGGCCGCCGATCGCCTTGGAGTCGGTGCCGGCGTTGTAGAGGCCGTCGCCCAGGTAGTCCTTCATGGTCTTTTCGGCGACCTGGAGCTTGCTCTCCACCAGCTTGATCTTGGCGGCGTCGCCCGAGTTGATCAGCTCGTCACGACGCGAGATCGTGACGTTGACGTAGAGCTGCTTCCAGGCGAACTCGGCCGCCGTGAAGGTCTCATTGTCGGCGGTGGACAGGGTGTCGGCCCCCTGATACCAGCCGGCGGCGGTGAGCGAGGCGTAGAGGAGCGGCTGCATGATGGAGGTGCCGCCGTCCTCCTTCGTGTACCAGCCCTCCGACTTCGAGCGCGCCAGAAGCGGGTCGGAGTCGAAGATGTTGTCGACCAGTTTCGGAAGCCACTTCTTCTCGGTCAGCGCATTGACTTGGTTCCAGGTAAGCGCCATGGCGCCCATCCCCCCTTATAGGCCGTCGATTTGAATGCCGAGCTCGTCCAGGCCCTCACGCGTGAGGTCCCGAAGGCTCTTTCCCCGGCGATCCGCGGCCGTCTGAAGCTCGCCCTTGGTGGGAGCTCGGGTTTGCCCGAGTAGTCCCTGGCGCTTTGTGGCCTGGATCTCTTTCGCCGCGGCCTCCTTGCCGCGGGCCTCGGCTCTCTTCACCAAGTCGTCGGCCATCAGGTCCCGGAAGGCGGCGCGAAACGAGTTGATGCCGTTTTGGTTGGCATGCTTCAGAACGCGCAGCTCTAGCGAGAGACCGTCTTGGCCGGGAGCATCCCAGTCTAGATCCGCGAACTGGTCGCGGATGGACTTGATCTCCTGGTCGAGAGCCTCGTTTTCGTGCTGAATCTTCGCCTCGCGCTCGGCTGCCTGCCGTGCCTCGAGGTCTTTTTGGAAGGGCGCCAGCCGCTCTTGAACGAGCTGCTCCACGGTCGCCTTCACCGGGTCAAGCTGGCCATTGGCGAGGAGCTGCTCACGCTGCTCCCAGGCGCGGTTGACGTGCTCCAGCCAGTCTTTGCCGCGGGGGTCGGACTTAACGAACTGGTCGATCTCGGCGTACTTGGAGTAGCCCTGCCTTTGGGCCTCCCACGCCTGCTGCTCCTGCTTGAAGGCCGCCATGCGCTGGGCGTAGTCGTAGCCCTGGGCGACCCACTGCTTGACGCGCGGGTCGGCAAACGGCACTTGGACGCGCTTGCCGGCGGCGTCGAACTCTAGCCCCTGAAACGGCTCCGGCGTCTTTGGTGCGGAAGTCGCCGGAGCCTGGGAGCCGGACGTCTCAGGCGTTTGCGGAGGAGCGGTATCAGCACCGGGCTCCTCGTCGGCCAGCGGCGCGTCGTCTTGAATGTGGGACGACGGACCGGAAAGCGTCGACAGAAAGCTGTCGGCGTCGAAGCTGCTGTCCTCGGGGCCGGATTCGGGCATGAGCATGCGGCTGGCGTCCGTCAGTACGCGGGTTGAACGTCCTCGTTAGCGCCTGCTTCCACCGGAGCGGCGCCCGAGGCTTTAGACGGGCCGGACTTCAGCTCGTCGACGACGCCGGCAAAGGCCTGGGCGAGCGCCTCAAGCTTGCGGCCGATGGCCGGCGGCGCGCCTTGCGCCAAGGCCATGAGGCCCGAGCCGACTTGATCGACCAGACCTTCGGGGGAGCGCTCGTCGGGGGCTTCGGCCGGAGCCGACGGCGCGGCGCCGTTTCCCCCCATGGATGGACCCATGGAATGCCTCGCTTCTCGCTGCGAGTTTTTGGGGAAATCTAGGCGCTAAATGGCGGCGACCCTAAGGTCGCCGGGGAGAAAACGGAAAGTGCTGGGCTAGATCCAATGTGCCTTATCGGCGAAATTGCCGCAACATTAGGCAGCCGGTGGCGGCGGCGCTGAGGGAGCGGGTGCTGCGCCGCTGCCGCCGGCTTTCATAGCCGCCGCTTCGGCCTCGGCGGCCTGGGCTTGAGCGGCGGCGGCCTGCATGCGTTGCAGGACGGCCTCGTAATTCGGCCAGTCGACGTGCTTCAAGGCCTCCTCCTGGTCGATGAGGCCGCGGTCGAACAGCTCCAGCGTCTGGGAGCGCTTTTCGGCCTTGTTGAACGGCAGCGAGGAGCCCGTGGAGACGCGAACGTCGAGCTTCCCTCTGAGCGCGTACTCCTGGATGCCGGTCGAGAGGCCTTCGGGCGAGAAGGTCTCTCTCACGAGCATGGTCGTCCCGTCCTGGGCCTTGGAGATGTGCGCTTTGAAGTAGGTCTGCGCGCCGTCTTTGCCGGTGAGCCGGAAAACCCGGGGCGCCGAGTAATGCTGCATCACGAGCTGGGCGTAGCACTGGCCGACTTGCTGGAGGTAGAGGTCCAGATTCCGCGACTTCTGGCGGACTCTCGTCTGCGCGGCGTCCTGGAGGCTCGAGATGGCCGACGCAGCGGTGACGCCCGTGGGGTTCACGCCTCTCGTGATGTCCTGGCTGCCGCCCACCTGGTTGAACCAGTCGGCGAACTTGTCGATGAACTGGCTCACCCACGGCTGGAGGTTTACCCCCTCGATCCGCTGCGGCGGCGCCTCGCGGTTGTGCGGGATGACGAGGCCCGTGCGGTTCTCAAGCTGGTCGTCCTCGACGCCTGAGTCAAAGGGGTTCAGCCAAATGGGGTTGCCCATCAGCGCCAGGACGTCGAGCGAGAAGGAGACGAGCTTGTTGAAGACCTGCTGCGGGCTCTTGAGGTTCTCGACCTCCGACACGCCCCAGAATTCGCGCTGGAGCACGTAGTTGTCGAACTTCTGCCACGGGAAGGTCCCGTCCTCCAAGGGCGCTGGGCCGTCAAAGACGGGGATGTCGTTGACGATCACCGTGTAGCGGCCGTTGGGGTACTTGAGCCGCTGCTCATAGACCGGCGGCACGGGCGCGCCGTTGGCGTCCACACCGCCTGGGACCTCGATCTCTTCGATCTCGTCGCAGCGCCAGACCATCTCGATCATGAGCGCCTTGTCGCGGAGCTGAAACTCCGTCTCGGCCGTCGTCTCGACCACCGAGCGGTTGTCGATCGGCGAGCGAATCCGAAGCGGCGTCACGTCGTGCTTGGTGTCGCTCGTGAGATCGACCAGGTCGGCCTTCATGTACTTGGCGTACTTCGGGAAGGCCTTTTTCAGCTTCCGAAGGGAGACCGGCTGCGCGTAGCAGAAGTAGTCGGAGCCGACGAAGGGGTCCTCGTCGTTCACCTTGGAGCTATCCGGGTCGGGAAAGCAGTAGAACGGGTCGGCCGAGCGGTAGTCGATCTCGCCTAAGCCCTGGCCGGCCTCGGGGTCGTACTTCATGCGAGAGAGGCCAGAGCCGTACTGCCAGCCGTCGAACGCCACTTCCGTCAGAACGCCCATCCAGCCCTTTTTCTCCCAGTCCGAGGCCGCCAGGTCGTTCATGATCTCGGCAAACTCGCGGTCGGTCGGCTCGGTCGCCATGAACTCGAACTTGGGCCTCGTGTCGAGCATGATCGGCACCATGCTCTGGGCGTTCTGAAAGATGAAGTTTACAACCTCGCCGTGGCGGTAGCTGGGGCGCATCGTCTCCCACTGCCGGCCGCGGTACATCTTGTAGTAGGTGAGCCAGTTGGCGTCGAAGAGGCTCTTGTGCTTTTTGGCCTCCTCGAACTTCTTCTTGAGCCGCTTGACCAGCTTTCGCTCGGCCGGCGTCCCCTCCCAGGCCTCTTGGGCGGGCTTTTTCTCGTCCTCGGGGCCGGTCCTGGGGGCGTGCTCGTCTAGCATCTGGCGGGCTCCATCTCGAGGGCCACGCGGCCCCATGTCCATAAATCCATGTACACAGGCGCGGCGTCAGTCCTCGTAGACCTTTTCTCGGAGGGCGTCGGCCCAGCGCTGCTGGCGCTTTTCCTCTCTGCGCTTCTCGTCGTGGGCGATCTGCTTTTCGGGCGAGCCGAAGTCGTTTCCGATCTCGACCATCCCTTGGCGCTTGGCCTTCTCATCGCGGTCCCTTTTGCCCGTCGTCCACTGCCCCAAGCCGTGGTTGAACTCGACCTTGCCCCAGTCGGAGGCGCCGTTGAAGTTTACGGCGCAGATGGTGCGGTGAGCCGGACCGCCGCACCGGCGGCAGACTTCAGCGGCGTTCCAGTCGCTGATCCGGTGGACGACCTCGAAGGCCGAATCGACGCAAGCCGTGCAGCTATAGGGGTACGCAGGCACTCACCACTCCTCCAAACCGCCCCGAGCCGAGCGGCGCTTTAGTCTCTCGATGCGCTTGAACTGGTCTTCTTCGGGCTTAGGCCTGCCGCCCTCGCCGCTCGGCACGATGGGCCGCCGCTCGCCGGCTAGGTTCCAGGTCCCCATCGTCACGTAGCGCATGGCGTCGGCCGCGTGATTGTGCTGGTCCACGGGCTTTGGCTCTTTGGGATTCTGGTCGGGCTTTAGATCCTGGGGCTCAGGGTAATGATACATCGACAGCTCGTCGAGTAGGTGCGGGCACGCCCCTCTGAAGACCCGGTAGCGGCGGGTCTTCACGAGCTCATAGTGCCGGCCGATGCCCACCAGGATGTCGTTGTCGGCCCCGGTGGCGACGCACCCGTGGCGATTGAGCTCGGCGATGAGGCCTGGCTGGCTCGGGTCGCAGAAGAACTGCCTCACGCCCCAGACTTGGCGCTTTTGCTGGACCAGCGAGACCATCTGCGAGGGTGTGAGCCCCGTCTGGTAGTGCTCGGAGACCTCGAAGTGCTTGCCGTCAGGCGTCACAGCCCGGATCAGGAGGACGAAGGGGTCCGGGTTATAGCCCCAGTCGATCCCGCCGTAGAACTTGGTGCCGGTGGGCAGCGGGAAGGGGTCCACGACGTTCTCTTCATCGTCGAAACAGTCGTAGACGAGGCCCTCCATCTTCTCCCACTGGCCGCCGAAGACCATGCGGAAGCGGCGGGGGTCCATGGTCGCCTTGCGCCTCTCGTACTCCTCCTTGGGGAAGTACGGATTTTCGTCCGAGCGGGCCTGCACCAGCTCGACGTCGGGGCGCGCCGCGGGGTCCTTCTGCCGGGGGCGGATGATCTCGGAGAAGACCCAATTGAGCGTGTACGGCGAGGTCGTGAGGACGATCGGCGCCTCCTTGAAGGCGGCTCTGGCCTGGAGGTTCTCCCAGAAGTAGAGGGAGAAAAGGCCCGCCTCGTCGCCCCAGACGCCGCGGACGTTGGTGATACCGATCACCGAGTCGGGATCAGTCCCCGTCCGAAAGTAGACCTGGGAGCCCCAGGACGTCGTGAAGACGGCGTCGGCGGCCGAGTAGGTGCCGAGCCCTCGCATGACGTTCAGGAACGCCGGCAGCGTCGCCTGCTTCAGCACCTTGTACGTCGGCGTCGCCACGACGAAGGCGTCGCCCGCGGCAGAGTGCTCGTGCATGAGCATTTTGAGCCGCACCGCGCCCACGGTGGACTTGCCCCACTGGACGCCCGTTCCGCAGACGGTGATGCGGCGGTCGGTGAAGACCGCCCGCTCCTGCTTTGGGCTGTGGGGGGACCATTCAGGCAGAGAAAAACTCCGCCGCGCGACATGCGAAAAACACGATGAGGCAAATTGCCGCGAAGATGGCCAGAGCAGCTAGCGGCACCATCCACCACGACGCCTCAACGCCGCCGCCGTTGACGACGGGATCCGGCACGATGATCGGCACGCGCCCTGGCCTCGGGATGATCACTCGAAGTCCCCCGGCCCCACGCCCTTCCCTCTCGCGATCGCCTTGGTCGCCCGCTTCCCCTCGACCGCCTCCCACGCCCAGGGCGAGAGGCCGCGGTAGTCGTCCTCGAGCGAGCGGTAGGCGCCGAAGTTCTCGCCGTAGCGCAGCGTCTCGCCCTGGGCGATATCGCGGGTGGCGATGAGCCTCCGGTTATGCCGGAGCACCATCGCCTTTTCTTCCGGCGACGGCCCCAGGGTCGGCACCCGCTTCCCCCGGATCGTATCGACCATCAGCTTGAAGCCGTCGGCATCCAGCGAGTGCGGGCGATCGGGCGTGTCGGCGTCGATGAAGGTGACGTGCTTTTCTAGGACGATGGCCCCGAACTCTCGGGCGGCCACAACTGGGGCGGAATAGACGTCCTGGCTATGATCAGAAAATCCGACCGGACCACCAACAGCCTGCTGCATATCGCGCAGGAGGTATGGCTCGTGTCTTCGTGACGGGTATGCTGCGGCGCAGTACATCGGCACCACATGCTCCCCGACCGCTCTCCCGTGATGAGCCAGTGTTTGAAGCGCAGCCATCGTATCCGCCACACCGTGGGCTCCGAAGCTGATGATGATGGGCTTGCCGGTTGCCGCCACCGCATCCAGCATCTGCGGCCACGCGCAGTCACTGCTCGCCACCTTGTGCCATCCCACGTAGGGGTCGACTGCCTTGACGAGCTCCGGGCTGAACGCCGTGACGCCCAGCTCGATCCCGCAGGCGTCGGCTTTCTCGCGGAGCTTGGGGAGCCAGAGCGGGTCGATCGATCCCTTGGGCGCGAGGTCGGGGCGGCCGTAGAGCGCGGCGCCGTCGAAAAGCTGGAACTTGCACGCGTCGGCCCCGCACTTGGCAGCCTTGGCAATCGACTCGAGGCAGTCACTCAGGCCAAGGTGGTTTGATCCCACCTCGGCCACCAGAAACGGGCGGGCTTCGAATAGACGCGTCACGAGGCCTCCTCGTCGGGCTTCTTAGCTCCCATGACGACCTCCTCTCCCGTGAGCCGCCGCACGATGAAGGGCTCGGGCAGCGTCAGCTCAAGTTTGTCCGTCGCCTTGCCCACGATCCGGTCCAGGAGCGCGTTCATCCGCGAGTGGTCCCCGTACTTGGTGGCCTGCACGATGATCGACGCCACCAGCTTGTTCAGAGCCGGCCCGTTGCCCTCGGCCGTGGCCTCGACCTCGGGGAAAGGCATCTCGAGGTAGACCGTGGCGAGCCGCTTGAAGGTGTCGGCCGAGAGGGCCTTGACCGCCTTCAGGTCCGGCGGGATGGGCGCTCTGCCGGCCGGATTGCCCGACTGGCCCTTGGCGAAGTCCCTGCCGCCCGTTTTCCTGCCCTTCGCGATCGCTGCACCTTCGCTGTTTCTTTCTTGAGCATGCCTCGGAAGGCTAGGCCTTGGCTAGCCGCTTCGCTAAGGCCGCCAGGTCATCGTCGGCCGTCTTGAAGCCCGCATAGTAGCGCTCGCAGACGACGACCGAGTTTCCCAGGAGCTCGGCCACGCGCTTGATTGCGATGTCTTTGGAGAGCAGGTGGATGGCGAAGCTGTGGCGGAGGCCGTGGAGCGTCACATGCCGCCGGGGCTCATGGGGCCAGAGCCTTCTGGCGGCGTCGCGGATCTCCTTCGAGTAGCGCTCATTCCGGAGCGCGTGGCGCTCGGCTTCGGGGCGCGCTAGCCACCGCTCAAGGGCCGGCAGGCCTGCGGGGACCACGAGCGTCGACCGGGGCTCTCTCGTCTTCGTCGGCCGCCTTTGGCCTGAGGGGACGATCTGGCTCTCGACGTAGACCTCGCGGCCCTCCATCCGCACCGACTCTGGGCGGAGGCCAAAGATCTCGCCAGCCCTTAGGCCCGTGGCAAAGGCGATCCACGCCAAATCGCGCGCCGGCTGGGTGAGCTTGGGGGAGAGCTCGCGAAGCTGGGCCAGGGTCACGTAGCGGACGTCGGGACGCTCAGGCCGCTTTAGCCGCACGCGCACGTCTGTCCGGCCGGCAAAGCGCAAAAGTTGGTTTAGCCGGCTGGCCGCCCGGCGCTGCTTCTCGGCCGGCAGGTTGGCCAAGGCCAGCCAGAGGTCTTGGCGCGAGGCCGTGAGGAGCGAGAGCGTGCCGACCGCCTCGACAGCGCGGCGCAGCGAGCGCTTCATGGACCCTGGGTCGACGATATCCCTGTCCAGGTACTCCGACGCCCAGTAGCGCTCCATCAGGGCCACGTTCTCGGCGTGGGTGAGGGGCTTGGGGTCGGCCTCGCGCTCTCTCTTATAGAGCCGCTTTCGGAGGTCCAAGACCTGGGCGTAGGCCTGAGCGAAGTCGTGGATGCCGGCCAGGAACGCGCGATTGATGCCGGCGAGCTCGGGCAGGTCGCTCTCGGGGATCACCGTGTAGGTCGACTTGCCGTCAGCCCCCCGGCGTTGGCGCGCGATCGCCCACCGCTTGCCGGCGGCGCCGGGCTTTCGGACGTGAAAGAAGTCGCGCCCTCTCAAGCTCGAGCCCCGTCTCGTAAAAGCCCTCTAGAGTCGCCCCCTTGATACCGAGCTTTCGGGCGTCCTCGAGCATGGCCTTAGCCCGGGCGTAAGCCCAAAGCGAGACGGGCGCCATAGAAAGTCTATGGGCGGTAGACTTTTCAGTCTGTGTATCCACAGGTGGAAAACTCCGTAAGGTGGCGTGCCCGCGGCAGGATTTGAACCTGCACGACCTCTCGGTCCCAGGATTTTAAGCACCGTTAGTCTATGGCGCTGGGTAGGCCTTCGGCCCCCGGCCTTAACCGGGTTAGCTGGACGCCGGCTGCGCGTCTCTAAGCCAGCTCTTTCACTCGCCTATTGGTACTCGCGCGGATCGCCGCCGAGTCTGAGATACGTGGCCACCGCGAGGTCTAGCGCCATCTCCGCCTCCTCCAAGTCGCGCTTGGCTTCATCGACGACGGCGTCCAGCTTCTCCGCGGTGAGGCGACCAGGCTTGATGCCCCGCCTTAGCTCGGCGCGCAGGCCGTGGAGGCACTGGTACCGCTCCTCGCGAATGGCGTGCTCGCGGTAGGCGTCGTCGGCCGCCTCCCTGGCTAGCGCCAAGTCATAGGCGCGCTCAGCCTGCTCCCGCTGGCGCTCTAAGACGCGCTCGAAGTCCACGACCACGCTCAATTGGGTACCTCCACGGCCTCGAAGCTCAGGCCGTCGCACCCTCTAGGCTCGCAGACCAAGGGCTCGTCGCGGTAGATCCGGCCGCACCGCCGACAGCGCCAGAGGCAGCGGACAGCCGCGACGATCTCTCTGACCTGACGGTCGAGGGAGGATTCGGGGGTTGGCGGGGTCACTCGTCACCCTCCTTGGCGGCGGCTCTGTGGTGGGGCATCACGACGAGGACATCCTTTGGCGCCTTGATGAGCAGCTGGAGGCCGCCGACGTCGCCTTTGCGACGCTTGATGAGCGTGATTTTCGCCGTCCCGACGAACACCGACTCGCCAACGCGCATGCTGACGACGAGGCCGCCGGCCCGTGGCTTGTCGCGCGGGCTCATCGGCGTCCCTCCGTGACGCGCCGCCTGACGGCCGCGACGAACTCGCGCAGCGGGTCGCGCATCCGCGCGCGGACCGCCTGCGGCGTCTCGATTAGCGGCCGAAAGCAGTCGTGGTCCGGGTCGTCGTACATGAGTCGCCACCGGCGCCCGTTGCCGCGCGCCCAGACGAGGTTCTCGCCGTCGCCGATGGGCACCTCGATCTCCTCGCGCAAGCCGGCGGCTTCGAGCGCCGCCTCGACCTCTTTGATCTCCACGCCGATCGCGTCGAGCACCGCGAAGTCGGCGGTACGCGCGTCCTGGATCGCCTTCAGGTCGTCCCGCAGGCTCACAACCCCTCCCTCAAGTCGCCCAAGTCCCACTCTCTCTCGCCCTCGCGGTCCAAGGGATGCACGCCGCCGTCGTAGCGCGCCCAGGCGTCTCTGGGGACGTCCTCGGGGTCGAGCAGGCGAAGCTCCATCTGGCAATTGCAGCCGACGTCAAAGCCGCGCGGGAACGTATGGCCGCAGCCGGTGCAGTGGATCCAGGCGTCGCGGTGTCTCATGGCTTGGGTCTCCTTTGCTGCTTGTCGAGGCGGTAGAGGTTGAGCGGCTCTAGGGGCTGGTAGCTCGACCGCACCAGGCCGGCGGATTTGGGTCTGGAATCGCGTCGGCGGATGAGGCGGCGCCAGACGAGGGAAAGCCAACGGACGAGACGGGAGAGCCTCATGCGTCGTCCTCAGGTGGCTTCCCGTTGGCGATGGCGAGAGCCCGACGAGCGAAGGGGTTGGTGACGGCCGGTCGGGCCGCATCGGGACCTGGCGGCAGCGCCGGCGCCGCGTCCAGTTCTCCGAAGCGGGCGCGCTCGGCCAAGGCCTTCGCCAGCTCGCGCCACTGGGCGAGCATCACGGTTTTCTCGCGGGCGTAGGTGTAGTCCTCGCAGACGGTCTCCCAGCCGCCCATCCGGTGGACGATCGCCCAGCCGATCTCGCCGACGGCAGCTCGCGCGCGGTGCGGCCAGTTGTAGCCGTGGGTCGAGATGGCCTGGACGATCTTCGAGACCGTGTCGCGCGCCTGGGCGTCGTCAGAGAGCGGCGTCTTGCCCATCGCCGAGAGGACGTCGTTCACCGACGGGAAAGAGCGGCCGGGCTTGAGATCGACCATCAGGCGCTTCAGCGCCTCCGCCGCCGCCAGGAGTCCGTGCGGGGCGATGTGGTCGGCGTAGAGGCGGGCGACCTCCGGCGAGAGACGGTAGGCGCAGAGGTCGGCCACCACGGCGAGCATCTTCAAGAACGCCTCGCGCTCGGTCATGACGCGCCGTCCTCCCGAAGCATCGCGTCGACGACGGCGGCGTTGTGCGAGTAGAGCTCGGCCTGCCGGGCGCCGGCCGACGTGATGGTCTGGCCGGTGTCCGCGTAGGCGGCGACCTTCGTGAGGTTGCTCTCCAGCGTCGCCAGGTCGTGGTTGCGGGTGAGGAACCACGCGTCCCCCATCGCCACGTAGGCCTGGGCGCAGAGCTTTGCCTTCTCGAAGCCGACCTCGGCGACGATGCGGCGGGCGATCCCGGCGCCTTTCTTCCCCACCGTCGGCCAGGTGCCGTAGCGGGACTTGAAGGCGTCGCAGTAGACCGCGATGAAATCTTTCACGGGGGACGACGGCTCGGCCGTCGTCGCGAGCGGAGCGAGCTGCTCTTTCGGAGGCTCGGCCGGGGGGCGCTTTTCCCGACGGCTGCGAACCTTCGCCCCGATAGGGATCCTATCCCTATCCAATCCAATACTATCCAATACAGCGCCGCTTTTTCGCGACGATTCGAGAGCCGTCGTCGAATCGCTTTGGCTAAGCCACTGAATCTCGGATGCCTTCACGAGATGTTGACGCGGCTTGTCGATCTTTTGATGCGACCAGTTGACGATTAGAATCCAAGTTGCGTCGGAGCTGAGGACGACTTGCCCGCCAGTTACTAGCTTCTTGATGAAGAGTCGGACCTTACCTACGTGCCACCTGCCACCGAGTTGAGCGGCAAGTTCGACGGGGTCCCACTTGAGCTTTCCGTCGTCCTCGGCGGCGTTCCAAAGCCCGATGAAAAACAGCGCGACGGAGTCACTCATCCGCTTCACGTCGCCGGAGACCCAGAACCTCGGCTTGATCGACCGAATCCGCATGTCGCCCATTCCCACTCCTCCCGGTGCGTAGCTCCACATCCCCTTGTCCCCGCTCACTCGCTGAATTCCGCCGGAATGGCCTCCGCGCGCCGGACGGCCTCGATGATCGCGTCGAGCTGGTCGGAGTTCTTCCCGATCATCGCCGCGTCGATTGGCGCCCAGAGATCCTCGGGGACCTTCCGGGCGACGAGCATCTGCATGAGCTTCGCCTGGGCCTCCGACGAGCCGTCGTAGGGCGGCTTCTTCGGCCCCGCCTTCGCGATGATCTTGGCGCCCGAGGACTCGTCGACGACCGTTCGCGTTTTGGTCTGCTGCTGCTGTTCTGCCGCCGGCTCGTGCGGCATCTCCTCGTAGGGCGTCGGCTCGTAGCCGGCCAAGGTCATGACCCACGAGAAGGCCAGCCGGTAGGCTTTCCCCGTGGCGCGCGTGATCGCCATGGAGCGGCGGGCGTAGCGATCGGCGTCGCCCCAGCGCCGCTCCTCGGAGCCGCAGAGGGCCGAGGCGCCGCCGACGACGACGCCGGTGCGGAGGTTGATGAGGTCGACGTGGGCCTCGTAGCTGCCGTCCTCGAGTTCGAGGACCGACCGCTCCCGGGGCGTGATGCCGAGCATGGCGCCCATCGTTGTCCAGCCCTCGCACTTCACGTAGTCGCGGTTCTGGATTTTCACGTAGAGCTTCTGGCTCGAGATGATCGAGCGAAGCTCATTGGCGACCTCCGTCGCCACGGCGATCATGGCCGACGGCCGAAGGTCAAAGATGCTTGGCGCCGGCGCGTCAGGGCGCACTTGGATGGCGGTCGTCACGACTTCAGTCCTTTCACGTTGTCTTCGATCTGCGGGGAGTAGGATTCGCGGATGGTAGCAAAGTCTACGGGGGCCGCCTTTCCGGCAGCGAGCGCCGCGCGGATGGCCGCCTTGATCTCGTTTTTCTTCCAGCTCAGCTCGAGCTTGGCGGAAACGAACTGCGGGTAGGCCAAGGCGTCGGCCTCGGTCGGAGCACGCAGAGTCTCGCAGGACTCGTCGCGTTTCAGCCAGACGTAGAAGTCGTGGCCGTAGGCCTTGTCGCGCCCGCGCTGGCGCATGATTTCGGCAAGCCGTTGGCGCTTCTTCTCGATGCGATCGAGCCGCGCCCGTTTCCGGGCGGTGTGGCGCCTGACGACGTCGTCGTGGAAGTTGGCGACCGCGCGCTCGGCCGACAGGTAGGCGGCCCAGCCGTCGATCTTGGTGGCGAGCAGCTCGTCGAGACGGCGGCGCTCGTCGGCCGTGAACGCGACCTCCGCCGCGTCGACGGCGTCGTCGAGGATCATCAGCTCGTCGAACGAGAGCGTGTTCGCGGCGTCGGCAAAGCGCGCGAGCAGGAGGTCGAGAACCGACGGCGGGGTTGGTTCGGGCGGAAGGGAGTCAGCGGCGGTCATCGGTGGAACTCCTAGGTTGAATTCCCCTCCGTGGCTGAGGTAAAGCAGAGGGGCTCCTCAGACCCTCCGTGGAGAACCTGAGGAGCCCCTACCCAAGCCGAGCCCATCCCTAAGCCCCGGCAAGTCCAACCAAGCTACATTCCTGAGCCTTTCACCCGCCTACTGCGCCGCCACCCCCCGTGTCTGCGCCGTCCGCGAGCTTTCAGCTCGTCGGAATCTATTAGCACGTAATTTAGATATTCTGCAATCTGAAGACGTTTGGGAACGTCTAATATGCTACAATGATTGAGGGAAATGCCGCTACGCCCGTGTTACATGTCGCTCAACCCGTTTACGGGGGAGACATGGCTCGGCCTGCGTTGGTCTTGGGGAAAAACATCCGGCGGCTCCGGAAGGAGCGCAGCTGGAGCCAAGCGGATTTGGCGGAAAAGGCGGGTCTATCGATTCCGACCGTCTCGCGGCTGGAGACGGGGGATACTTGGATCGGGCAGGAGACTCTTCAAGGGATTGCTGAGGTTTTCGGCGTCCCGCTCCACGAGCTACTTCTGGAGGGGGCGCCGCCGGCAAAAGTGCCCGTCCCCGTGGCGCTTATGGAGGCCCTCCGGGTCATCAACGCCCACATGCCGGAACTCGTGCTCAAGCGAAAGACTTCTGGTAAAGCGTAATCCGAAGTCAGTTGCATGAGCCATAGGGCGTTAATCCTATGCGCAAATCTTGTCTTACCTAGCGCCGAAATCCACCGATCCGGGCCTCGCCAACTTGGTGGGAGGCGGCGATGAAACGGATTCTGGCTCTCTCGGTCCTGGTGCTTGGCTGCGGCGCGTCGGACGGCGGAACGGCTCCGGAGCTAACGGGCGGACACCCGGGCGTCGTGAAGCCCGACGAGAAGGCGGGCGGCGATCCGGCGGGCGCTAACGCGCCAGGCGGCCCCTACGTCATGCTCGTCGCCGACGACGCAGCGCTCCCGAAATGCGATGCGGCGGCGAAGGACCGGCTCGTCTACGTGAAGGCCGCGGCGACGTTCAAGCACTGCGACGGCGCGGCGTGGACGGACATCGATCTGAAGGGGAAGGATGGGGCGGCGGGCGCTGCGGGGCCGGCGGGTCCGAAGGGCGACGGAATGACGGTCGCCGAGACCTGGGATTGCTCGATCGCGGCCGCCGACCTGGATCCTGACCCAAATGTCGAGAGGCGCGGCGTCGACCTCTCGGTAACGCGCTTTTCGAGTGGCGACTACTTCGTTACCTGCCAGAGCGCCATCGCCTATTACTCGGGCTCCGGCGATCTAGACCGAGGTTCTGCATCGGATTTCTACTCTGGGTCGAGCGTCGCGGTCGGCGAGGGGAAGCTGCTCTGCGACCCGTTCCACGTTTTCGTCGAGTACTCGATCGCGACTCACAAGGCGACGTATGTAAACAAGGCCGATGAGACCCAGAAGGCAACGGTCGATTGCACGAAAGGCTATCCCTAGCCCCCGAGCGCGCGACGAGGCGAGGGTCGGCATCGCATTTAATGCGATAGAAACGGGCCGCGCAGGATGCCCCACGCGGCCCGTCGCATCGGCCTCGCTCAGTGCCGGATGTGGAGCGTCACCTCCCCACCGCGTGCGGTGACGAGATGGGCGATCGCCGTCGCCGCAATCGCCACTACGACGACAATGATCACAAGCTGATACCCTAGGACTCGCATACCCCGGCCTCCCTGCATCGCTTGACGCGCAGAAAGCCGCGGCGCTACCCTGAAGGTACGCACTACGCTTTGGCTCTCTTGGCGCCAAGCTTAGATGGTGGCCTCGCTCGGGTGATGACCGATGCGAGGCCGCTTCGTATCAGCCGCTCCCTGCGGCTGTAAGAGCTACGGCTGACGGCGCGCGTACCAGCGGCCGTTGCGCCGCGTGAAGCGCGTGCGGTGGCGCTTCAACTGGGTCGCCACGTTGATGGCGGGGTGGGCGTTGGTCAGCAGGCGGCCGCGCGCCTGAAGCGCTCGTACCAGCTCGCTCATGCTCAAGCCTCCAGGATGTTCGGTGAGAATCACGTGGATGACCTCATGCAGCGGCTCGACGCGGGCCAGAGCGCGCCGCTCTCGGACTTTTTCGCGGAGCTGTTGGCGCAAGGATTCGACGCTCGAGGCGAGGAAGGCGATCTCCTCGTCGAGTCGCCCGACAGGCGTGGAAGCCGCTGCGGGCGCTGGTTCTGGCATGTGGCTTGTACTCCCATACTACTGCTCCGGATTGCCGAAAGCAACTTATAACACGAGCGTTCCGCCAACCGTTTTCCCCGGTTTTCGCCGCACGAAACCGACTCTCCCCGAACCTCCCCGCCGTCGCCGACGCCGACGCCGCGCGCCCGGATGTCGTTGACCGCCCGCCCCGCGCGGGCTAGAAGGGTTCTGCCATCCCCCGGCAATAGCGGCGCCCAGCCGCGTCAAGAGCCCTTCCCTTGAAGACGACGCCCGAGAAGGCGATCCAGAACGCCATTCTGGATTGGCTGGCAGCCCATCGCTGCCTCGCCTGGCCGACGGCCTCGGTCGGCCTATTCGATCCGACAAAGCGCGTCTACCGGCGCCCCGGGAAGCACTTCCGCGCGGGCGTCTCGGACATCCTCGGCATCTGGCTCGGCTGGCCGCTTGCCATTGAGGTCAAGGCGCCCCGGGGCAAGCCCACCGAGGCGCAGGAGAAGTTCCTCGCCGACTTCCGCAAGGCCGGCGGCATCGGCTTTGTCGCGCGGTCGATCGATGACGTTGCGCGCGAGCTGGCGCGGTGGGGGAAGGCGGGATGACTCCGATCACGTTGTGTCGCGCCAGGCTATGTCATGTCCAGTTGCGCCATGTCTCGCTTTGCCATGCCTCGTCTTGTCCGCCGGAGGAGCTCGCATGACCACGTCCGAGGCGAATTCGTTCTTCGTGATTCTCGTCGTCGCCGTCGCGTGCGCGGCGTCATGCCAGCCGCACAAGCCCGGGTCTTACTTCATCTCGAATGAGCCGAAGACGTGGCTCATGCGCGACGGCGGGCCCGCCTGGTGCGACGCGACGACGCTGCCGCCGACGTGCTGGGAGCCGGTGGTGAAGAGATGACCTCCCAACCCCCCGCCTACCGCCTAGCCGCCGCCTACCGCATGGCTAACGCAATCTGCGGCTGCGGCGCCCTGCACTTCCGCAAAGGCGGCCCTCGGCCCGGGACGTGGCTGGACGTGACGTCATGTCCGGCCTGCCTGAAGGCGCAGCCTTTCCGAACGTCCCTCCAGAGAAAGCGCGACAGAGAGCGACACGCCGGCTCGAGGCCGAGGAAGGAGCTTCGGTGAACCTGAACGCGCGCCTGAAGCTTTGGTACACGGGCGGGAAGGAGGGCGCCGAGCAGATGCGATGGCGCACGCTCTGGCGGCTCGAGCACCTGACCGAGCCTGAGCGGCTGCTTCTGATGACGCTCGTGGCGCACGACAACAAGCCCATGACCGAGGAACAGATAAACTCCTACATCTGGGCCAAGCACGGATGCCCCCGCTGCGGCGCCAAGAATCCCGCGCTGGAGGGCCTATGATCCCCGACTGGGCCTGGCGCGCCGCGGCCGTGATCTTCGCCCTCTCGACGGTGATGCTGGCGGTGGCGCTGGTGGCGGTGGGGTGGCGCAGGGAGTTGGGAGAGGAATGAAGCCGGGCAACTCGGGTGAGCTGCCCGGCATGACGTCAACCGGGCTCGTCAGCAGCGGCGAGCGACGCCGTCAGTATCCACATGGCGAACAACAGCGCGATCAGTTTGGGGTCAACGTAGACATGCATCTCCATTGCAGCCCCTCCTTCCTGGAAGCGCCGCTAGTTGACGCAGAGTTAACCGCGGGGTATCAGGGAATTGGACTAGTCCCCTCTTTGCCCCTCTGCGCCAGCGGCTGGGTAAAGCAAAGGCCTTCCGGTTGCACCCGGGGGCCTTTTGCTTTTCGATTCACTTGTCGAAAATGGTGCTCTGCCAGTGCCCCCGCGAGACCTGCCGAAACAGCTCCGGCCGCTTGTACAACGACATGTAAACGATCGCCCTCAAGTTGGCATACTTCTTCCCGAGGCCGCGGCGCTGCACCTCTCGTATCAGCTCAGCAACCGTCGCGCCGCCGGGTCGCTCCCTTAGAATCACGTCAAGGTGCTCGTAGAGCCCGCTACGCCCACGCTTCGGCGCCTCGGCCGCGGGCGCAGCGCGCATCGCTGCTCGAATCTCGAGTAGCTGGCCGGCCGCATCGATCAAGGCTTTCGCCGCTTCCTGCAGCTGCGCTGCGACGCGCTCTAGCTTCGCGTCGGGCGACGCGGGAAGGCGGCGGGGCTTGGACTTGCGGGGCATCGGCGCTCGTCGTCGGTGAAGGATGGAAGGGATCGTAAATGGCCGGAACCAAAATGTCAAACCTCTCGTTTACGTTGGAGGACGCGCCATCAACTTGCTCGACGCCGTAAAGTCCGGCCGGCGGTTTAGGCGCAGGCACAACCAACAACATGATGTAGCGCCCGCCGGGTGGCTAGGATCTGACCGGGTTTTTGTCGTGAGCCATGACGATGTTTTGGCCACCGATTGGGAGCTAGAGCCCGCGCCCGTGACGGTGACGCGGGAGCAGTTTCTTGCGGCTTGGCGCGACACCGAACAGTACTGCGAGGGAATGGCGAAGCGCCTCGTGATCCCGTCGGCGCTGAACTGGCGCGACGAACTGATGAAGCGCCTGGGCTTGGAGTGACGATGCGTTGGTTGACGGACAATGAGCTAGAGGCGTTCGTGGGGCGCGTGGAGACGCTGCGGACCACCGAGACGATCGACGGCCACGAGGTCGAGATTCTCGACGGGGCGAAGCTGTCGTGGCTGATTTCACAGGCGCCGGCGGCCCTCGCCGAACTGCGCGTGCTCCGGGCCTTGGCGACGGCAGCGACAGCGCTCTGGGAGGCCGACGACTCGCCGGCGCCCAACGCGCAACTGATGTACGAGGACGCGAAGTTCGACGTGTTCAAGGCCCTCGAAGCCTGGCGCGCGGGGCGTGAATCATGAGCGGCGGAAGCTATGAGTACTTCTTCTACAAGGTGCGCGACCTCGCCGAGCGCCTAGAGCATGTTGACCGCGACCCAAGGCGCGCAGCATTCCGGGGTCTCCTCTTTCTCATCGCCGAGGCGCTGCACGACATCGAATGGGTAGACTCCGGCGACTATGGCAAGGACGGCGACCATAAGGCGATTGACGCGGTCTTCGCCTTCCTCAAGGCCGATCCGGAGACGATCCGGAGGGCCCGCGCATATGACGAGCTAGCCAAGATCCTGCGGCAATTCTTTGAGGAGCCGAAGCCATGACCCCGCTGGATGCGGCGCGCAAGCTCGTGAAGGGCTGGCCCACAGCGCCGAGCATGCGCGGGACGGTGCCTGCGGGCGTGGCTGTGGACGTGGCCCGCGCGTTCCTCGACCTGACCGACAACTGCGAGATGATCCTGGCCTCCGAGGTCTGGCGAGGCGACGAGGACAAGCCGCTGCCCGCTTGGGCGCTGCACCTGCGCGACGTGCTGAACCGCCTCCGCACCGAGAGGAGCCCCGATGAGCCCGCTTGAGTTGGCGCACTTGGCCGTCAAGCGCAAGCGCCGGGGCGTGCTGGTCGCGCGCGCGTTCCTGTATCTGTTCGGTGCGGCGAAGGCGATCCGTCACCACGCGCCGCTGTGCCCGGCGATCTATGCGCGGCCCTGCACCTGCGGGCTAGCAGAGCTTCGGCGTGTCATTTCCGAATGCGGCCGAGAGGAGCCCCGATGAGCAAGGCGTCTGAGTATGCGGCGCGGTGCCGAAAGTTGAAGGACGACAGATTGAGGCTACTCCTGCCGCGCAGGGTCGGCATGGTCACGGGCGACACGCCGGGCGGCGAGATTGCCTTTGTCGATGACGACGGCCGGCTGGTTTGCCGGCTCGCGCTCAATGCTACCGAAGCCCTCGCCCTCGCGGCCTGGATCGTGGAGACGTTTGGGGAACAACCCACCAAGGGAGAGTGACGATGCGGTTCAGCTACGTGAAGTACGACAAGATTAGCCAGGACAAGCAACAAGTGTTCAAGGAGATGTTTGAGCGGATCGAGTCCTACGCGGAGGCCGTCTTGAAAGATAGTCGGCCGAAGTCGCTGCTGCTGACATCGTTGGAGGAAGCCTACATGTGGACCGGCAAGGCGATCCGCGACGAACAGATCGAGCGTGACGGCACGGAGGTGGAGCAGGTCGAGCGGTCGTGCGAATGATCGGCGAAGGCGACGGCGGGGAGGGCTCGCGTGAGTGACCTGACGGCCCTGCGGGCGATGGTGGACTCCTGCATCGAGCAGATTGACGAGCGTGACGCTCGCATCGCCGAGCTAGAGGCCGAGCGCGACCGGCTGCGGGAGGAGGTGCGGTCTCTCCGCGACACGGCGAACTGCGGCACGCCCTGTGCGTCGGAGATGGCCGACGTGAAGCGCCAGCGTGACCTCCTCGCGGCGGCGCTGCGGTCCATCGCGAGCCGAAACACTGGGGTCGCTGCTATCGCACGCGCCGCGCTTGCCGAGGCCGGCTTGGGGGAGGGGGATGTTTGACGACATCGATCGCCGATTGATCGCCTCGGCGCTCCGTTCCTATGCCAATCAGATGGAAGGCCCCGGGCCGTTCGGCGACTTCATCCGGACGTACATGCCAGCGCGCTTGAAAGACGAGCCGGGACGCTGCCGTGAATTGGCGGCGCTGTTCTGGCCGCAGATGGGCCTCGGGGGACAGGACGCCCCCGAGAGGGCCGAGGGGTCGGGCGATGGTTGACGTCGTGGCGCTCTGGATCGGGCGCTTGCTCCTGCTGGTTCTTGGGATCGGCGCGCTGGCAGTCGCCGCCGACTGGGCGCTGGTCAAGGTGACCAAGGCGTGTGGGTCCTACAAGATCGTCGTTGAATGGCAGCTTGACCGGAGGC
>Ga0196963_10000422_pt1 | contig 39759 bp, 36 predicted proteins | sample S1_5metaG_FD_148600 | JGI IMG/M metagenome (GOLD analysis project Ga0196963, IMG submission 148600) | Soil microbial communities from Anza Borrego desert, Southern California, United States - S1_5 | ecosystem: Environmental > Terrestrial > Soil > Desert | place: USA: California | collected... | reverse complement strand
TGCGGGTATTCTTCCTCCCGCTTTACTGCTAGTAAAGCGGAATGAGCATACAACTGATCGGTACTTTTGGGCAGAAAAAGGGTTATTTGGTGCTCAATATGTTGAAGAAAATCATTTCCTATTTCCCAGTTTGCGAGTACTCGATAGCCCTGTAGAAAAGCCTGTACTCGCTGTTCAAAGTGTCTGAGATATCGGTACAGGATTGACGATCTCAGCTAGGTTTAGCCCTACTCAAGCAGGCTGGTTTGGGTGGGGTTAATATTTTTCAGGTTATTCACACGGCTTTAAATGCAGGGCTTCTTGGAGCGCTGCCAACTCATCTCGATGAGCGGTGACGGTAATTAAACTTTGGGTTTCCTTTGCCTCACTGGATATCGTTTCTAACTTCAGGGAAACTTGCTCTGGACGTTTGGCTCTTTGCCAGTAAAACAGTCCAGCCGCAGGTGCTAGTAGCATTAATGCTAAAAAAATGCTGCCAATCCCGGGGAAAAGCAGCGATAAAACCAATGCTAAACAGAGGAAACCACAGGCTGCTAGCAAGGTTAAAAAGATAGCGAGGAACCAGCTAGGTCGAACAACCCCTTGAAACGTGACTCGGTTTTGAGCGGCATCAACTGCCGTCACTTGGTAGGCACGCTGGTCAAAGTATTGTTGCAATTGAGCTAGCAAAGATTCCTCTGATTGTTCAGCAAGCAGCTTTACTTGTTCGGTGCGATCTTTGACAGAGGCTCGGATAAAGAAAAATAAACCAATCGCTAGTAATAGCGTTAGGAAAAAAGTCGAGGACAGGATCGGAGTATTCACAGCAGCCTGAGAAAAACGTGCGTCTCAGCCTTTACTTTATATCAAGTGAGGAATCCGAGCCTACTATCAACCGAGAAAAGAACTACTAGATCCGACTTAGTGGGGGACTTTTTGTAGTGTAATCATTCCAAAGCGTAGCAAGTTCCTGAGCCTGATTTTGCCACGCAGGTTTGATTTGGTACATGCGACGAGGGCGTCCACGTCCTTCTACTTTTTTCCAATACCCTGCAATGGCTCCAGTCTCTTCCAAGAACTTGAGCGCACTGTAGAGTACGGTGTCAGAAAGTCGATAAGTCGGAGATTCCCTCTCCAGTCGTCCGATGAGTTCTGTCCCATAAGATTCTCCCTCTAACAGGACAGCTAGGACGTAACACACCGCAAGCTCCTTGTTGAGGTAGAAGGGAGGGGGATTGCTAAAAAACTGATAGATATCTTCAAATTTCATCTGCGAACCCGCTGAATACCTCAGCCAAAGACGTTAGCTCACGACACGGTTGAACGATACCATCAATTTTAGACATTGAACTCTGGGTTGGCTTGCCAAACTTCATGGATGATTTTGCCTTTATGATTGATGCGCACCTGATGGGAAACGGAAAAAACCACAATCACTCCTTCAGGAGACTTTGCAGTCATCCGGATTAAGGCTTCGACCTGCTGATTGCCTTGCTTGTGATTTACCACTCGGAAGTCTTGAATTTGGTACTTAGAGACAAATTCCTTCCAAGCTGGGTAGATCGACTGTCCTTGATAAATTTGATCAACAGCACCATAAGAGCGGATGAAGACGGCATCTTCGCTATATTGCTTAGCGGTTAACTGTGGGTTAGCCGAGGCGATCGCTGCCCAATGTCTTTGAGCCACAGACATTGGCTTTAGTGTAGCTACGCTTTTGTAGATCACTAAACTGCTGACTAGGGCAACAGCATAAATACAGTAAAGTAAACGCTGCCTTAAATCCGATCGCAGAGACTGCATAGTGCTGCTTCCAAGTAAATAAGGACTGCAAAGGAAATAGCAGGCAATATTTCGATGGTTCAGAGTCTAGTTAGGAGCCTGCACAATGACAGTGACGGCGAAAGCGGCGAAAAAGTTCTCAAAGATCGGGAACTTTTTGTCGTTTGTTGCCTAGTTGCCTCAAACTGGTTGATAGAGGGATTGCCATCAAAGTTTGGATGCCTTAGTCCTTCTTTGAGAACCTGTATTACGTGAATGTACCTGTAATCACTCTGGTTTAGAACCCATATGCCCGACAAGTTTGACTCCCCTCCTCTACCAGCAGTCCTGCAACGGATTGCTGGTGCATTTCGCCTAGCTGGCTGGATTGGCTTTTGGTTCCAGTTAGTGTTAGCTATTGTTTCCACAATCATTTTTCTATTTGCTATTCCCTCCGCACAGCCACGGACTACGGCTGGATCAGCTGTTAGCAATCCTGGAACGGGCGGGAGTATATTTTTTGCTGTTTGTGGACTTTTAGTCTTATATTTCAGTGTTTATCAAGCTTTTAAGTACACACGTATTGCTTTACGGCTGCAAGATCCGAATCCTAACCTCCGTCCGAAAAAGGCTGATACCATTCAAGTTTTGCGGTTTGGATTAATCGTGAGTTTGGTGGGGATGTTATTAACCGTTTTGGGCGCAGAAGCTATTACAGGCACGCTATTGGGCAAGTCTTTGGCGCAAGCGCAAGGGGTTGCTATCTACGATCCCCAATTTATTAATCGAGTTATTCAGCCGTTAGATATTTTTGTAGTACTAGCAAATACCCATACAGTTACGGCTCATTTTGTGGGGCTAGTTACTTCGATTTATCTAATTAATCGCATTGATCGAACGTAACATCAAATCTGTTTAATCAACTAATAGCTACTAAAAAGGGCAGCGCCATCAGCGTCTGCCCTTAATTCAAGACTTGAGGTGAGTAAAAAGGAGCTGCCAGTTAAGGGGTTAGGTTTTGGTGTACGTCTAATTCCTGATGAAGTTCTCTTTAGTGAGATACCATGCAGTTATTTTCTCAAACCCAAAACCTAACACCTTAGATAATTGCCGCCATCCTGACGTCGTTATTCGCCAGTACCTCTTGCAATTCCTCAGCGTCTACTGTTTCCTTCTCAATCAGCATTTGAGCTAGTTGATCTAAGACGTGCTTGTTATTGAGTAATACTTCTTTAGCACGGCGATAGGCTTGCTCAACTAAGGTGTGGACTTCATCATCAATGGTGGCAGCAGTTTCTTCGGAGAAATCGCGCTCGGCGGCGATGTCACGACCGAGGAACATGTTGCCTTGCTGACGACCCAGTGCCACAGGGCCTAAGCGATCGCTCATACCAAATCGCATCACCATCTGACGCGCTACACGAGCAACCTGTTGTAAGTCATTAGAAGCACCCGTTGTTACTTCTTCTTCACCGAAGATAATCTCTTCAGCGATTCGACCACCCAGCGCCACTGCCATCTGATTTTGCAGGTAAGAGCGGCTGTAGAGACCTGAATCCATGCGATCTTCACTCGGCGTAAACCAAGTTAAACCACCTGCACGACCACGAGGAATAATGCTGATTTTCTGCACCGGGTCATAATCCGGCATTAAGGCACCCACTAAGGCGTGACCCGCTTCGTGATAGGCTACTAAAGTTTTGCGCTTCTCGCTCATCACGCGATCTTTCTTTTCTGGCCCTGCTAGCACTCGGTCGATCGCATCATTCACCTCATCCATGGAGATTTCGGTCAGATTGCGACGAGCCGCTAAAATTGCTGCTTCGTTCAGTAGGTTAGATAAATCAGCCCCTGTAAACCCAGGAGTCCGACGCGCAATCTTCTCTAGATCCACATCCTTAGCCATGGTCTTCCCACGAGCATGGACATTGAGAATTTCTAAACGACCGCTGTAGTCGGGTCGATCCACTACTACTTGACGATCAAAGCGACCAGGGCGTAAGAGTGCAGCATCCAAAACGTCTGGACGGTTGGTAGCCGCAATGATAATGATGCCTGTGTTGCCCTCAAAGCCGTCCATTTCGGTCAGCAACTGGTTCAGGGTTTGCTCCCGTTCATCATTACCTCCCCCTAGTCCTGCACCCCGCTGACGACCTACGGCGTCAATTTCATCAATAAAGACGATACAAGGGGCATGAGTTTTGGCTTGTTCAAACAAGTCACGGACGCGCGAGGCACCCACACCGACGAACATTTCCACAAACTCAGAGCCAGAAATAGAGAAGAAAGGTACACCGGCTTCACCCGCAACGGCACGAGCTAACAGGGTCTTTCCAGTTCCTGGTGGCCCTACTAATAAAACACCCTTAGGTATTTTGGCTCCTACAGCAGTGAAGCGGTCTGCGTTCTTGAGGAAGTCAACAACTTCGTTCAATTCCAGTTTGGCTTGGTCAATCCCAGCAACATCTGCAAAAGTGACTTGGGTTTGCGGTTCCATTTGCACTCTGGCTTTAGACTTGCCAAAGTTCATGGCTTGAGAGCCAGGGCCACTTTGGGCGCGTCGTAGCAAAAAGAACAGTCCCACTAGCAGCAATACCGGGAAAAATAAACTGCTCAACGCTCGGAACCAGAAACCTTCATCGTTCTGAGGCAGAACGGCGATGTCTACATTGTTATTAGACAGAATGTTGATCAGGTCTGGGTCGTTTGGAGGCAGGTTAACGAGCACTTTATTGCCGTCTTGAGGCGTAACGAGTGCCTTGGAGCGATCGGAACTCAGGCTAACTCGCTCAATTTTACCGCTCTCAACTTCCTGAATAAACTCGCTATACTTCCAGGACTTCTGGGTTTGAGCGGGTTTCTCTAAAAAAGTGGTTGCTAAGGCGATGACAACAATTGCCAGCAGAGCATATAGCCCTGCATTTCTCCACCGCTTATTCACTCTTATTGCCTCCTAAGGTTTAAGATGTGCAGACGTTTTAAGTGCTTCTTATATTAATTTATGTTAACGTCTCTCAGAATTTCTTGACAGGGTTGGGTGATGAAAACAGCTTAGTCTTGGAGGAATAAGCTCCGCAATTGCTCTAGAGAGGGATGAGAAGGATTATAAGCAAGGGTTGTCTGCTGGTTGATCAGGGCGCGGATAGGAACGAGTTCCATAACGCTGTTCGTATAGGCGATCGCTTCTAACCCTTTGACCCAATCTGTATCCCAAGGAACTTCCCCCACTGCTTCATTGTGACGCTGCAACCACTCAATGAGTTGCGATCGCAGCAGTCCCGGTAAAATTCCCGCATCTAATGGAGGTGTCCACCATTGGCCATCCCGCCAACCCCATAAGTTTCCCGTACAGGTTTCTAGCCAGTTCCCAGGCGCATCGATCAAAATGCCTTCTTGGGCACCTAGTTGAAAAGACTTCTGGAGGGCTAACCAAGCAGCGAGATAGTTCCCCGTCTTGTGATCGGGTAGAGAACGACGAAAATGAGACTCATCTGCTAACCAAGCCGTAATTCCTTGCTGTTGGCGTTGAATTAAATCTGGAGGCAGGAACCGTCCTGTAATCCATTCTCGCCCATCGGCAAATAAGACAATTCTCAGCACCGGAAATGAAGTCATCAAGGCTTCAGCACCCTGTCGGATACGGTTCCAGTCAGGAGTCTGCCAGCCAAAGGTACTTAAGGTAGAACGCAGGCGATCGCAGTGTCCAGTCCAATAGGTCAGGGGATGATCTAAATGACCATAGATTCGTAGGGTTGTAAAAATGGTCGCCCCATAAATTAGCCCTGGATCATCAATTGCCAGTTCCAGAGTCTCTTTTTCAATTAAATTACCGTTATACCAGAAGAGTTTTTGCATCTGAAATGCGGAATACGTGCAGCTTAAAGGAGAGGAACCCAAGGTAGCTTTTTTCGCTTCTATCCTCTGCTGCTTTATTTCCTAGTCAGTAGTTACGAGATATTATCCCACACTTAAAATCAAGACTTCTCTCTATCAAATTCTTTATTATTAAAAAATATTTACTCATTTAATTTAAGAAGACAAGCTAAAAACTTTGTGCTAATACCCACTTCAAATAAATATTAAGAATTCTCAATTGAGGCTAAAAACTTTGGCAATCTTTTGCTTACATAGACTTAGCAGAAAACGAAGGCTTTAGGCGCTAAAATTTGATTACTATATAACTGAAATAAATTATTTTTTAGGCAATTTTTCCTGCTCGCCTCTCAATGGGTCGTTAGAACTAGCGAAATCAGCAGTTGAGCAACTCCTATGAAACTCATCAAACGGACTACTCTGCTTTATCAGGAAGGGCGCTCAGATAAAGTCTATGAAGTCGATTTGTGTCAGGTTGGTGAAGAGCGTTATCTGGTTAACTTCCGCTATGGACGGCGTGGTACTACCCTAAAAGAGGGTTCTAAAACGGTTCAGGCTGTCCCGCAAGCAGAAGCACAGCGAGTGTTTGACAAGCTGATTAGCTCCCAAATCCAGAAAGGCTATCGGGATGCCAGTGAGCAAGCAACTAATGCACCAATTCGTGAATCGGTTTCTCCACCGCCTGTCCCTATCGTTGGAGATGCGCGTAAACAGGCAATTTTAAATCTTTTGGTGTATCAAGGCTCTAGTAAATGGCCTCTAGAACGGGCTATTTGGCGGGCTGGTGAACTGAAAATTCGAGAAGCGGCTCCCTTCTTGATGCAGATGCTAGGGACGCAGGATAACCCTCGAAAGAGAAGCAATAAGTCATCTCTGTCAGGGGATTCCCTCAAAGATTATTGCATTGTTTGGGCATTGGGTTGGTGTGGGGATGACAGTGCTATCCCGCTGCTCAAACAACTGATTCAGGATGTATCTGTTGCCGAATTTATTCGTCGGATTGCTTGGGAAGCATTAATAAAACTTTCTGACGAAGAAACACGGGCAGCGCTGCGTTCTGAGAAAATGAATCAGTTACCGTCAGAGTTGCGATCGCTTGCTGAAAATGGATCGGCTGAAGCCTTTGCCCAGGCGTTAACTAGCTACCTCAATGGCGCTGACTACAGACAAGTTGCGATTCTCGATACCTTGTATCAAATTGATAACGAGTATATTCGCCCAGCCCTACTAGAAATCTTGCGGACAGCGCCCCTGAAACCGAATTATTTCCAGCGTATCCGCCACATCTTTAAAATCGCTGAGTATCGTCAGGATGCGGAAGTATTTGGCATTCTTTCTTACTGCTTTGAGCAGAAAAGGTCAAACTTTCGCAGCAATAAGTACTATATTTCTCTTCCTGACGGCACCTATTTGAGCCGATATGAGTCTCGATATAACCAGCAAACTCGTCGGTATGAAACTTCTGAGAACCCTGCGTTTCAACAAGAAATGCAGAGTCCTAATGCACGGGTGGCTTACAGCGATAAAACGCGGGAGTATCTGTTACGCAGAGTGTGGCGCAGTTTGCGGCAACTTGGGGAAGAAGGCGATCGCAATTATGTAAAGATGGCAGTTGGGATTCTGCTTCAGTATTCTGATGCTGATGCTCAATCGATCAAGCAATCAAGCTTCTATCGCTGGGATTCTACAGCTCGCAGAAGTATTCAGTACAACCGTAGCTGGGATGCTTATGCAGGATATCTGACTTTCAACCACATTCTGTATGAACACAGTCCGCGTTATGTCTTAGCGTCTAATAAAACGTGGCGTTGTCGAGATACTTATCAGCCCGGTAATCCAGCACCTGCTGTGCGTGAGGAAGCGTTTCCCAAGCTGTGGGAACAACAGCCAGAGGAACTGCTGCGACTGCTTTTAGAAAGTCAGTGTAACCCTGTACATCAGTTTGCTGTTAAAGCTTTTCGGGCTTGTCAACAATTCTGGGCTGAGGTTGATTTAGAAGCTGTTATCAAACTAGTGAATCAGCCTTATGAAGTGACAGCACAACTTGGGTTTGAATTAGCACGAGAACGTTACAATGCTGCCAATCCTAACTTAGAATTAGTACTTGCTCTCGCTAACTGCTTATTTCAGCCAGCGCGAACCCAAGCGTATCAATGGATTGATTCACAACGCGATCGCTTCCTGGCAGATAGTTATTTTATCGCTGCTTTAGTCACTAGCCAACACGCGGATACTCGTAGCTTTGCCCGAAGACTTCTGAGTTCCTCAATTCTCTCAGATCAAACAGCCAGAGTTCTGATTGGACGCATTATTGCCGCGTTAGTTACTCTAGAACCTACTCAAACAGACTTAGCTAGAGAAGTGGGTGAAACCTTACTCCTCAGCTTTACCCCTCAACTGCGTAACTTAGGCTTTGATATCATCCTTGACTTACTCGCACATCCGATGCCAGAAATTCAGGAATTAGGCGCGAGGATACTGCTGAACCATGAAACACCAGCGATTGAGTTACCCTCAGATTTGATTGAATCTCTCCTCAACTCCCCTTATGAAGGCGTGCGGGGAATTGGGGTAAGAATTTTTGGGCAGCTACCGGAAGCAACGCTGTTACAACGTGATGAGATTCTAGTTGCTATGGCAACTCACGAACTCGCGGATATGCGGAGTAGTATCCGTGGCATCATTCGCCGTCTAGGAATGCAATATCCAGAGTTTGCCATACAAATGGCGATCGCACTCATCAATATTTTGATGAAACGAGAACGCCACGACGGGGTTCACAGCGATGTTGTACGCCTGCTACGAGAAGACTTACAGGGGTGGATGTCTGGGATTTCTACCAAGACAGTGATGGGATTACTTCGTGCCCAGTCTCCAGCCGCCCAAGAAGTCGGAGGTGTGGTATTAAAAGAAAATAGCGATCGCTTCCTGCACGAATTTGATACTTCAGAACTGGTAAGGCTTGCCAATCACGATATTTTAACCGTGCGCGAGGCAGCACGGGAAATGTTTTTACAGAGATTAGACCGTATTCGCAGCGATAAACAGGAAATGCTCTCAGCCGTGCGGATACTAGAATCTCAATGGGATGATTCGCGGGACTTTGCGGTTAACTTGTTTACCCATTCCTTCACCAGCGAAGACTGGACACCCGAAATCATGATTAGCCTTTGTGACAGCATTCGGGAAGATGTGCGTCAGTTTGGGCGAGATTTAGTTACCCGCAACTTTCAAGCTAGTGAGGGGCAAGATTACCTGCTGAAGTTTAGTGAACATCCTTCTAGTGATATGCAGATGTTTGCGACAAACTATTTAGAAACCTATGCAGCAGATAATTCTGAGCGACTGCGAGAGTTAATGCCTTATTTTATTACGGTTCTTTCAGCCGTGAATCGCGGTCGGGTAGCCAAACAAAGAATTTTCACCTTTTTAGAAACAGAAGCCCAAAAAAGTGAAGCGGCTGCACAGATTGTTGCGGAAATTCTCACGCGGCAATCTTTAACGATAGCGATTGGTGATAAAGCAAGATCAATTCAGACAATGTTGAAAATTCATCAGCAATATCCTCAGATTTCGTTACCGATTCAGATAAAAGCGGTGGCGGAAGTAAGGCGTTGAGTTGCTGGCAAAGGTATTTGATTGTGATTTTAACGCAGATGAAAGCAGATGGACGCGGATGAACGCAGATGTAGTATCAAGTTATTCTGTCTTGCTTCTAAAATTTAGAGAGTTGGTATAAATGGGGATATTAATATAAAGAACACCTTTAATTACATCTCCCTTAACTTCTATAAACTATCTGCGTTTATCCGCGTCCATCTGCTTTCATCTGCGTTAAAAATCCCGAAAATTTAGATTTACGCAATCGTTAAATCCTTATCCTCACCCCTAAAAACTCTCATGGAATTTAACTACGCCTACAAAGGAAATACAGCAGTAGTTGAACGGGGCACTAATACCCAGATGTCCTTTTACCCAGATCTTAAACGTCCTCCCACCTACTTCATCGGCGAACTACGGCAAAACGTAGCCTTTCGCGAGGCAATTAGCGCCTTACATGATGTCGTTGTTTCTGACATGCGATTTCAGCCCAAAGATAAAACTGCTTATAAAGAATGGCGGGCTAAACAAGATGAAATTAACTGGCAGTTAGTTGCGGTTCAACGAAAAGAAGTTGCTGACAGAATTAAGCAACTACAGGCAGAAATGAATGACTTAAGCACGCGCAGTTACAGCCGCCTTAAGCCTTACTACGATGCGCAAGAAAAATTCCGTCGATTTGTTTGGCAAAAGCAACTCGATTTCTATTTTGTCTTTGATCCTGTTATTACAGTTCACCCAGACGAAGTCTTTTTTGAATGCTTTAGTGTCGATGAATCTAGCTATGGGCGTTTGGGTGCTAGCTATGAAGTATTTAAAAATATCAATGAGTTCGCATGTGGCACGACTAACGTAGATTATTCCGCCGCACTTTATGACGAATTCCAAAAGATTCGTAGTTACAAAACTACTAAATTAGAAGTTGATCCCTCTGGTTTTGAAGTTCAAACAACCAACGAAGAAGCGTACAAAGAAGTCAAAATTGATTTACCCGATAGTTGGGTAAGAGGCTTTTTGCAAGTGAGTTCTGCAATGTCTTTACCTGCAACTAGGTTTGACTTGCATCCGATGGATATTTACAATCTCTGCTTGGTGCTGCGTCGCCACAAAGAGAAAAAAGGCCCTCGCAGTATGCGTTACCTCCTAAAACCAGGTGAACCTGTGCGGGTGGTATTTGATCCCTGGGGGATTGAAGTTGTCTGTGCGCGATCGCCTTATACTGGCTCCCAAGAACAACAAATCCGTGTATGGGGACGCCGCCGCCTCCACATCTTAGAACGGCTGATTCCCATCGCTAAAAAGTTTACCGTTCACCTGTTGGGTACAGGGATGCCTTCTTTCTATGTCGCTGACTTAGGCGATATGTCCTTTACCCTCGGTCTATCCGGATGGACAGCGAATGATTGGGCACAATCTGGTAACTTTGATTTAATGGCTCCTCGTGCGGATGTAGACAGTTGGACACAGCAACGCATTTTTGAAGCCCTGCGGGAAAATTGGGTCGAAAACCCTGATGCTTTAGCGCAACGCCTCAACTTGAGCCGGACAGCCGTTCTGGGTGCTTTAAGCGCTTATACTCAAGCAGGACGAGCGATTTATGACTTGAATAAGCAAGTGTATCGAGTGCGAGAACTCACTCGTGAACCCTTACCCATGGAACGCCTCCGTTTTGCCAATGAACGAGAAGAAAATGCAACGCGCTTCTTAAGCCAAAATGCTGTACGGGTGACTGCTTCCAGTAGCGATGCAGCGGGTGCAGTTGCCCTACAAGGGAATGTTACAGATCGTCAAAAAACCTTCAATCCGGCTTTGACGGTAGATGCTGATGAACGTATAATCCAAGCAGAATGTACCTGCAATTGGCATCAGCAAAATAAGCTGTATAAAGGCCCTTGTGAACACATTCTTGCGTTGCGAATGCAACATGCTCGTCAGTTTCGATAAATCAATCACGCATACTAGTTTCGTTGGTAAACAGCCTTGCAATCTGGACGATGGATCGTCGTCCTTGCGCTTAGCCAAGACACGCATCACTAGCCTGCTCTTGACTGTGCGGTCTTTCGGCTAGTAGTGGTATTCCGGTTTGACTTCCGTGAAGTGAATGAACCACTACTAGCCGAGACCGCTTGAGTTGAGCAATCTAGTCCTGAGGGGTTTACGAAGGGGCAACCAACTACTAGCAATGCGTGATTTTTTGTCTTTATCAAAATGCACTTGACGTAAATTTATCTAGGTGTTAAGTTTTAATCAATTAGCTGAAACATCAGCATCAAGTTAAAGATTTGGACTTCTTTTGAACCTACAGAACACCCAAGTTTTGCGGGTTCAAAGGCAGTCGAACTTAAAGACCATTAAGAGTCTTTAGGCTCTGAGTAGCTCTACTTTTCCATGTTAAGAAATTATTTCTATGGGAATATAGGAGTCAGGAGAAACATTAACTGCTTTTTAAAATCTTCTGATTTTGGTAATTTCTAATAATTAGAGATTACTGGAGCAATACTCTATTTTTGCTAGGTGCGTAATGTTTCTAAGCTATTAAAAACAGAAAATAGCAGGAAACATCGTAAAATGAATACGAAGCAAAAGCGCAATAGGAAGCAGCAGCTGATTAAAATATTTGGCAGTAACTGCTTGTGGTGTAAGAGACAATTCCCCGAGAAGGAGATAACTCTTGAGCATTTGTGCCCTAAAAGCCTTGGTGGTTCTGATTCTCTTGAAAACCTTGCTCTTGCTTGCCGTCCATGCAATATTACCCGTGGAAACAGTCTTTACCCTCCTCAGATACAGAAAAAATAAATTTTTTTAAGTAATAGATTAGTTCATTTAGAATTCCAGTTGTTTAAATTAACTGGGCTTCTAAATGAACTGCTCACAATTTGTACTTTTCCATTAGAGCCAGTCTCAATAAGGAATGGAGAAATAATGATGAAAAAAATTCCCCCTTTCAATAATCGTTCACTCTTACAGCAAGCGCTTACCCACCGCTCATATGTTAATGAAAACCCAGACGCAGGTGCTGATAATGAGCGTTTGGAGTTTCTGGGAGATGCGCTGCTGAATTTTCTCAGTGGGGAATATCTCTACAAACGTTATCAGCACATGAGTGAAGGCAAAATGACTTCTATTCGTTCTAGTTTAGTAGACGAAAAACAATTAGCTGAATTTGCTACTCACTTGAGAATCGGAGAGCGAATGCTACGCGATGAAATGCGTTTAGGCAGAGGAGCAATTCTAGAAGGTGGTCGCCAAAATCCTTCGTTACTTAGTAGTACATTTGAAGCAATTGTTGGTGCTTATTATCTAGATTCAGACTCGAATATTGAAGCTGTTCACAAATTCGCAGAAGAATTATTTGACTCTGTAATTGACGACCTGATTGTTACTGATGGTGTTGTTTTTACTCAGTCAAATATAGATTACAAAAGTCTATTTCAGCAGATGGCGCTAGCGAATATTTTCCGAAATCCTCATCGAGAAAACCCCGAATACACGACTAAGCGCACTGGAGGAACGGACGATGCGCCGAGGTTTACAGCTACAGTTTATGTAAATAAAAGACCCTATGGTCAAGGTAGAGGACGTAGTAAAAAAGAGGCTGAAAAAGCTGCGGCTGAGGATGCGATCACTCGTTGGAATCGCGAAAACAAACTAATAGAACCTTTTTAACAATAATCCAATCTGAAGATACATAGAAGTTCGTCAAGATCATTTTCGAGTTTGAAAATGATCTTAAAAATATAACAATTTTTTTTGCTAATTCATACAGAGTTATATCTTTTACCTAAACTGTTTGCGCCCTTGCCTCATATTTATACAAAATTTGTTTTACCTAAGTTTCAGGTTTTTTATTAAGTTGAGAATTATTGCTAGAGCCTTGGTAAAAGCTGACATTTATAAAGTCCTGAGGTAAGGTATTATTGCCTTATTCTTGTATAGTACATTTGTTCTGTTATAACTGAAGCTGGCTGAAAAGACTCCGCTACTTTTACCACTACCTATATGACTGACCAGCCACGTACTCGCCAGGAACTATACGATCGCATCCGACAAGTTGGCAGAGAAGAGTTCATCCTTGAAGAGATGATTCGCTATGGCTTCTGGCCCGCTCAAGGAGAGATGCCCCAAGATCCAACCGATGAAATTCGACGGCGGGGAGAAATCCAGCGAGAACTGAATGATTTGCGAAGGCAGTCTAGTCATCTTCACAATGAACAAGCACTACGTAAGCAAGCCCTAAAAGAACGTCTAGCTGAATCTCGGCGTAAACGTCAGGAAACCAAAGAGCGACGAGAACAGGAACGGCAACAACGAGCTGAAGCATGGCAACTCAAGCAACAAAAAGACATCCTCTATCTAGGTGAAGAGGTTTCTGCGGGTCTTAATTTTATAGAGGGCAATCAAGAACGGCTACAAAGTTATGGATTGCCCATCTGCAATACGGCAGAGGAGATTGCCAAAGCGATGGAGATTAGTGTCGGGCAGCTACGCTTTCTCGCTTTCTCTCGGAAAACCGCCACGATTTCCCACTATATTCGCTTTAAAATTCCTAAAAAAACTGGGGGAGAACGGTTAATTTCTGCCCCAATGCCCCGCTTGAAGCAGGTGCAGCATTGGATATTGAGACAGATTCTTGAAAAGCTGGAACTTCATGATGCAGCTCATGGGTTTAGACGCGATCGCTCCATTATGACAAACGCTCAACCTCATGTTGCGGCGGATGTCATTATCAACTTTGATCTCAAAGACTTTTTTCCCTCTATTTCTTATCAACGAGTCAAAGGACTTTTTCGCTCATTCGGTTATTCGGAAGCAGCCGCAACCATTTTTGGCTTACTCTGTACTGAAGCAGAAATTGAGGAAGTTGAACTAGATAGTAAAACTTACTATGTAGCCCAAACAAACCGCCACCTACCGCAAGGTTCACCCGCCAGTCCCGCTATTACTAACCTGCTGTGCCGTCGCCTAGACAAACGCCTTACCCAAATGGCAGAACCTCTAGGCTTTATTTATACTCGTTACGCTGATGATCTCACCTTTTCCGCCTCAGGCGACAACCTGCGTCATATCTGTAATCTCCTGAGACGCACTGAATCAATCGTGGCTCACGAAGGCTTTAGTATCAACGAACAAAAAACCCGCATCCTGCGCCGTAAGTCTACCCAGCTAGAAGTTACAGGAATTGTCGTCAACAGTAAACCTAATATTTCTAATAAAACACTTAAACGCTTCCGTGCTACCTTGTTTCAAATTGAAAAAGACGGTCTAACGGGAAAACATTGGGGAAACTCTACAAATATAATTACTGCTATCCAAGGTTTTGCTAATTTTGTGGCAATGGTCAATCCTGAAAAAGGTACAGAATTTAAACAGCAGGTACAACGAATCAAAAATAAATATAGAGATTGATCAACTTTATTTCTAGCGAAGTTAGAGGCAATATTTTGCTATAAATCTCAAAGGAGTTAAAAATAGTTATAACTCTCTTATCTACCAAAAATAAAGATGAAAAAACCCTCTCTAGATTGGAGAGGGTTGGAGGAGGAGTATAGTCACGGAAGTTAAACTTTTACATTGAAACCGAGCTAGCTGCCCCTACATAACCAGTAATCAGTAGAGGCATACAGCGCTAGGCTTTTACAGCTTTATGGGTTGAGCGATTTTAGATATCAGAACCACTAGCTGCCTCAGCACCCATGGGTAATACTGTACCTCTTAAGAAATCAAGCTGTTGACCAAAATCCATTGATTCCAGGTGCTGCAACAGATCTTTTCCTTCTTGAGGAAATTCATAGTTTGGAGGCATGGGAATAATCGTGCCACTTTCCATGCCTTGTGCAAGGAAATACCAGAAAGCTAACTTGGTTTCGGGACTCAGAGAGCCATATTCACGGCTTATCTGAGTATCTTTCTTACCCGCAATGTCACGCTGAGCTTGTAGCTGTTCTTCGTGAGAGAGTTCTTTAACTTGATTGAACAATCCCTGAGCGATCTCAATACCAGAAGCGCCTGGTGCAGCTGGCGTAATAGAGGTGCCTACTTTTTCATAAACGAACCACAAGAAAGCAAGTTGATCATCCACACTTAAGCCTTGAAAAGCTGTTTTACCTTGATCGTAGGCACTCACATCAGTAGCTGTCATTTAAAAAAGTTTGAACTCAACTCCCTGACGCTAGCAAAGGGGCAAAGGTGGGTTAAACCTACTAAAGACAGAGGTGAGGAACTCTCCCCAAGACAGAGGTAAGCTCAATATTTCTTCACGAGTGTAATTAGGGAGGGTATAGCCAGAGGAGGCTTTTGGGTGAGTAGACGGTTGGAAGGAAAGGTGGCGATTGTTACCGGATCTGGAACTGGGATTGGAGAGGCGATCGCTCACAAGTTTGCCAAAGAAGGTGCAAAAGTTGTTGTTAATGGCTTGCCGAGTGATCCCATAACGCAAGTGGCAGAGGCGATTCAGCAATATGGTGGAGAGGCGATCGCCTTTGCAGGTGACATTGCCGAAGCCTCCCAAGCTCAAGCTTGCATCGAGGCAGCCATTAGTCATTATGGACAATTAGACATCCTGGTGAACAATGCAGGAGTCTTTCTGGTTACGGGTGAAACGCAAGATTATCCCATTGAAGACTTTGATCAAACCCTGCGGATGAACATCCGTTCCGCCTTCTTAATGACCAAGTATGCCTTGCCTCACCTACAAAAAACTCATGGCAACATTATCTCTGCGGGATCTGAAGCCGGATTTAATGGGTTAGCTAACAACACTCCCTACGGCGGCACCAAAGGTTGGATACACTCTTTTATGAAAGGAGTTGCGGTAGAACAGGCACAGTACGGCGTCCGCGCTAACTGCGTATGTCCTGGGCCAATCGATACCGCTTGGACGCATCCAGAAACGGGACCAATGGATGCGGAAATGGAAGAAATGTTGCTGAAGGCGACACCCTTGGCACGACGCGGAACCCCCGAAGAAGTCGCCAATGTTTATGCTTTCCTTGCTTCTGACGAGGCGAGTTATGTAACAGGCGCACTGTGGCTGGTGGATGGTGGCATCACAGTTGCTAAAGGTGCAATCGGTAGCAAAACGCCTGAATCCTTGCGGGCTGAACCTCGAGGTGAACTGCGTCTTGATCACTCTTTAGAAGGATTGGAAGGTAAAAAAGCACACGCTGTTTAACTGCGATCGCGGAGAAATTCTAGCGTCCAAAGAAAAAATTTGTAGTAGCGCCTATCACCCATTACCTCCACAGTCAATTCCCTCCTCCGCTAGAAGTTACATGCCATCCTAACCGCTAACTTATGGGAGTCTATTCCCCTCAGACTTAGCAGTATTTAAGCAAAAAGTAGCTAAGAGCAAAAACGCGATCGCTTGAGAGTCATTCCTCATATATCCGGAAACAACCTAGGCAATTTTTGGAGGAACAAGCTAATGGAAGAATCATCCGAACTGACAAATCCACAAGATGCCCAAAACAAGAATCTTGGGGAAACTGAACGCTGGGCATCCTTAATTGGCGGCGGTGCAATGGTATTGATGGGGCTAAGACAAGGCTCTCTTAGAGGTGCTCTCACAGCCCTTGCCGGCGGCGGTTTAATTTATCACGGCGCAACATCCCAAAGCAGCTTACAGGAAAAAGTTGGTATGAGTCAAAGCATTAAAGTTGAAAAAACCGTAACCATTAACAAGTCGCCGGAAGAACTTTATCGCTTCTGGCATAACTTTGAAAACCTACCGACCTTCATGAAACATCTTAAATTTGTGAAGGTAATCGATAGCAAGCGATCGCACTGGATTGCCAATGCACCCTTGGGCGCAAGCGTTGAATGGGATGCAGAAATTGTCAACGACCAAGAAAACAAACTGATTGCTTGGGCTTCCGTTGAAGGCGCAGATGTGGATAACTCTGGGTTTGTTCGCTTTAGCCCCGCTACAGGTGGACGGGGGACTGAAGTGAAAGTTGTAATTGAATACAACCCGCCAGGAGGAACCATTGGCGCTGCTATTGCCAAACTTTTTGGGGAAGAACCTGAACAGCAAGCTGGCGATGATCTACATCGCTTTAAGCAACTTATGGAAACAGGTGAAATTTCCACAACAGAAGGTCAGCCTTCTGGCAGAAAGTAGCCAACCACTCTGAGGGTTTGAATTTGCAAACCAAGAAGATTTCTATGAAACCTATCATTAATTTAGTGAAGAGGATTAAATTGCGCCGAATCGTTCAGGTTTGCTTACTAGCAATTACTTTTTTCGTCTTTGGTTATGGCAACTATCTTCAAGCATTGGCTGAAGATTCAACCCCGGATTATTCCTATCAATTGGAACTGACTGCGGAAAATATTAAAGAAAGAACGCATCAATCCGGTGAATTTTTGCCTAACAATGCCTTGCAGAATGTTGAAAAAGCAGTTGACGAGGCGAGGGATAAGCTGAATCTCAAGGAAACTACGAAAGAGGTAAACAAGCAAATTCAAGAAAAAACAAAATAAGCAACTCTTAAAAGCAAGATGGCTATACAACTAATCACTTCGTTTATAAAACCGATGCCATTACGCCGAGTGGTGACTATTCTTTTATTAGCAGTTACCGTCTGGCTAGGATCTGCCTTTAGCTACAGTCATACGCTGCAAGCTAAAACCTTGACACCAGAAGCTAATTCTTATCAAGTTGACCGCAGCAAGGCGGAAAAAGGCACCAATAGAGCGCAGTATTTACGCGAAGATTTAGTCGAGAATTCTCAGAATCAACTGAAAAATACGGCGAATAATGTCAAGGAAAAATTAAAGCTGAAGGAGCCGCAAACCTCTAGCCAAAGTAAGGTTGCTCATCAAGTTCAAGAGAAAATTAACGAAGCAATTCAGGTCAAATAGATTCATAGACAAACCTGAAATAAAGTTTCATCCCTGTAAATACTTAAATTTTAAGGAGACAAATTAAATGAGAGCACTGTGCTGGCATGGCGCTAACGATGTGCGGGTAGATACAGTACCTGATCCCAAAATTCTCAACCCGCGTGATGCCATTATCAAAATTACATCCACAGCGATTTGTGGCTCTGATTTGCATATCTACGACGGCTACATCCCAAGCATGCAAGCAGGAGATATTCTTGGTCATGAGTTCATGGGAGAAATTGTCGAACTGGGCAGCGCAGTCAAGAATTTGAAAGTGGGCGATCGCGTCGTCATCCCCTTCACCATTGCTTGCGGGAATTGTTTCTTCTGCCAACGGGATTTGTCATCACTGTGCGACAACTCTAACCCAAATGCTTGGATGGCAGAAAAAATGTATGGTCATTCACCATCGGCGTTGTTTGGCTACTCCCACTTATTTGGTGGTTATGCCGGAGGTCAAGCCGAGTATGTACGGGTACCATTTGCAGATGTGGGTGCCTTCAAAATTCCCGATGGATTAACAGACGATCAGGTACTATTTCTCACTGATATCTTCCCCACAGGCTACATGGCAGCAGAAAACTGCGATATTCAGCCCGGTGATGTTGTCGCAATTTGGGGCTGTGGCCCAGTCGGTCAATTTGCGATTAAGAGTGCTTATATGCTGGGGGCTGAGCGGGTAATTGGCATTGATCGCGTTCCTGAACGCCTGCAAATGGCTAAGGAACAATGCAACGCAGAAATCATTAACTACGAAGAAGTGGATGCCGGCGAAGCCCTGAAAGAGATGACGGGTGGTCGAGGTCCTGATGCTTGTATTGATGCCGTCGGTATGGAAGCCCACGGTACCGGGCCTGATTCCATCTACGATCAAGTTAAACAAGCAGTGCGTCTAGAAACAGACCGACCCACTGCCTTGCGGCAAGTCCTGGTTGCCTGCCGTAAGGGGGGACATGTATCCATTGCCGGTGTTTATGGTGGCTTCCTCGACAAGATTCCGCTGGGTGCAGCTTTTAACAAAGGCTTGACCTGGAAGATGGGACAAACTCACGTTCATAAGTACCTGCAACCTCTCCTAGAACGAGTTCAAAACGGTGAAATTGACCCGTCATTTGTGATTACCCACCGGATGAGCCTAGAGGATGCGCCTAAAGGCTACGACATTTTTAAAAAGAAAAAGGAAAACTGCATTAAGGTTGTCCTTAAGCCCGGAGGTTAACCTGTGAATATTGAGCCAGATATCAACATTGACAAGATGGAGATGGTCACGCGATCGCTTGCAGAAGTTTTTCATTTTGTTGAAGAACTCGAACAACAGGTAAGAGATGATCAACCCCCGTGGGCATCAAGTATCAATCCTAGCGATCTGGCAGTAACAGATTATTCCCTGGTTAGTCAAAGTGAGTCGGAGATGTGGGATTAGCGTTGAGTAATTCTCCATCTCTCTCCTTGCCTAACTGCTAAGGAGTTTCAACTACCTTACTTAATGAGAACATCAGGCGTTATTGCAAATATTCCTAATAACGCCTGATGTAAATAAAACTCTAAAATTCCTCTACTCAATGGAAGAGGATAATTACTAACTTCTAACTAATAACTAATATTTGACAACTTTTGATAGATGACTAATCTTCAATAATAAACTATTAATGTAAATGAAAGCAATTAGAGCTAATTAAGGTAATTTATGCTGCTTAAGAATAAAGAAAATGGCACTTTGATAAAAATAGCCGACCTAGAAAACTTGATTAACCCTAATCAGAATGAAGTGACTGGACAAGATCAAGAGGGACAGGAGGAACAAGACCCCACTTCTTACCAAAAAGAGGCACTGGTTTTCCCTTCGGGAGAAGAACTACCCCGCTGTTGGAAAGATGCAAATTATCAAAAAGCGCAATAGTAAATTAGTCATTGGCAAGAAGAAGGAGAAGGAAATTACTAACTTCTCATTAATAACTAATGGCTGATGAACCATAACTAGTAATAAAGGTGAAAAACATGGTAGATACAAGCGTCAAAAAAATAGATTCTACCTCTTCCCCCCACGGTCAAATGGGACAAAAATATCTTGCATCAGGCAAGAATGTTTCAATGCGTCTCTGGGAGGATGAACAACCTGGTGAAGCGAAACCGGAAACACGACGGGATTACGAAACGGTCGGTTACGTAATTAACGGTCGCGCTGAGTTGCACCTTGAGGGGCAGATGGTATTACTAGAAGCGGGTGACTCGTGGACGGTACCTAAAGGTGCATCTCATACCTATAAAATCTTAGAACCGTTTACAGCCGTTGAAGCTACCAGTCCCCCGGCTCAAGTTCACGGACGAGACGAGGCTTAATTTACGGTCAGATGTCATCTGTAGAGATGTTGTTTACAACGTCTCTACACTTTTAGTTTATAAATAACTTTTTTCTGATTTCTATCAAATTACAGATTAAACGCTAACTTCTAACTATTAAGCAGTTTTATATAGCAGTCACAAATAAGTTGTAAACATGAGATCTTCAGCCTCTAGATGAAATTAGTGATCTCGTGTTTTTTATATCTTAATAAATGACTCCTATACAAGAAAAAATACCTATATAAATTGATTTTTATTTTGTCTTACTAGAGGCTGACGTATCACCAATTTTTAAATAGTTACCTAAATAAAAGAAGCAACACCAAAAACAAATTTAAGGTGTCAGCCAGATTTAGCAAAAAGTGTTAAAAGCACCTCAATGTTGTCCTAAAAAAGAAGCAATTTAGGAAGAAAACTAATGTTTTACCACAAAAAGCATCTCCAATATTACACTCGACCTGAACGTCCCGATCCTGTTTACGCCAAGAATGTCCAAGAACTGATTGGCGGCGTGTTTGGGGAAATGACTGTTATGATGCAGTACCTATTTCAAGGTTGGAACTGCCGAGGTCCAGCCAAATACCGAGATATGCTGCTTGATGTCGGTACCGAGGAAATCGGGCATATCGAGATCTTGGCAACTATGATTGCCCATCTCCTAGATAAAGCCCCAGTAGCTGCACAGGAGGAAGGTGCCCAAGATTTAATCGTGGGTGCAGTCATGGGAGGTCAAAAGCCACGAGATCTGATTATGGGAACCATGAACCCACAGCACGCCATCATGTCAGGTTTGGGCGCTACAGCTAGTGACAGTGTTGGCTACCCTTGGAACGGTCGCTTTGTCACTAGTAGTGGCAACCTATTAGCCGATTTCCGGTCAAATCTGCATGCAGAATCCCAAGGGCGATTACAGGCAGTGCGCTTGTATGAAATGTCAGATGATCCGGGGGTAAGAGATACACTGAGTTTCTTGATTGCCCGTGATACCATGCACCAAAACCTGTGGTTAGCAGCAATCGAGGATCTGGAAAGCTCCGGCGCTGAAACCACCCCAGTTCCCAGCTCTTTCCCCCAAAACTTAGAGAAAACCGAGCATTCCTATCAGTTCTGGAATCACTCTGATGGTGAGCAAAGTGCTGAAGGACGCTGGGCTAAGGGTAAATCCATGGACGGAAAAGGAGAGTTTGAATATGTGGCAGATCCTCAACCGCTAGGTCCAGAACCGGAACTACCACCGCCCCATCCCAAACTTTACGGCACAGGTAAATAACTGATTTGTAGGGGTGGCCGTGGTCGCCCCTACTAAGAATTTTCGCTTTTAAGCGATCACCTACTCATTCAAGAGTTGCCTAAATTCAGATCTTGCCTCTGTTGCAATCACCTATTAAGGGTACGAACTCCTCGCTAATAGCAAAAGTATTCTCAAGAGGCTAGAAACCAGGTTCAGTTATCAGCGTTGAAATTGATTTCAGCGCTTTTTCTGTAGCTAATTGAAAATAGTGCCAGATCCCGCATGATCTGACACTTCGACAAAATTTACCCAAACTTTTTAGAGGAGACTGAAAACCAATAATTTCAGCCTTTTTTATTTACGGAGTAGCGAAGCCAAAGATTGACGCTTTCGCAAATCCATCATGTCCGCAAGTGTTGCCTCGTCCCAATCAAGCGGATGACTTTCCTCAGGTGGTAACACCGTCACCATAGGTTCTACAATGAACGCTGGCTCAGCAGGGATAGGCGATCGCTCTCTTGCCGTTGGCGAAACTGGACGGCGCTTTGGCGCAGAGCGTTGCTGTGGCTTACGAACTTTTGCCGTCGGGACAGGCTGTGGTTTGGTTTTCCCCCGTTTGGCTGGTTTGCGAGGCGGTGTAGCTCGCTTGAAGCCTAAGGAAATCAAAACTGAACCAGCGGTGCAGCCAAACGCGATCGCCCCGTATAACCATAAGGGGACACCTGCGGGTTTTTGGGCTACCTTAGGTGGCTTAGGCGAGGGTTCTGGTAAAAGTTCAGGTACCCGCGTAAAGGTTGGCAGAGTGCTTGGAGTTTGCTGAATTTGAGCCGGAGTGGACGAGGTGTCTGGCATTGCCGGCTCAGCAGCATCCTGAGCCATCAATTCTGACTCTGGCTTCTCTTCAACCGGACCAGCACTTAACAGACCTTTTGCTGCCACAGCACCGACGACTAAAAGCGTGACCCATACCCCACCCCACAACACTAACGGACGGGTGTAGAATGGCTGGTGCCTCGCTTGACGGGGAAATCCCTTTGTCGAATCATTAACAGACGTGTTGACCATCAAAGCCCTCAACTGGGACGATTAACACTTGGTGTTTTGAAGCCTTAGTTTCAAGCAGCCGAGTCGGGTGTACTATCACTATGCTTTTATACCAAAGTTTTGACCGTTAGGTGGAAATGCTTGCCAGAAAATTTAGCGAAACTTCAAACTCTTTACTTTATCTAGTAATTTATACTTAACAAAATGCCAGTGAACAAATAAACCCAGATTTCAGAGCTAAACTGATGATCGCCTGCACCTAATGGCAGAAGTCAGTCCTGATGAAGAATGCGATACACTGACTTTGCGAGAGATGGTGAGGTTATACAAAAATGGGTGTCGAGCTATCGCAAGCTAAAGCTCTGGCAGAAAATTCATTGGCTAACGGCTCTGACACAGCCGTCGAAAAAGAGGAACCCAATTTAATGCGGGTCAATCGAACTGAATTGTTACCCACGAAATGGACAATTGAGCAGAGTGAGAATCTCTATCGGATTCAGGGGTGGGGTGAGCCGTATTTCTCAATCAATGCTGCTGGTCATGTGACTGTTGCTCCTAAAGGCGAGCGTGGCGGTTCATTAGATTTGTATGAACTAGTCAACGCTTTGCGGCAGCGCAATCTCAGCTTACCACTCCTGATTCGCTTTTCCGATATTTTGGAGCACCGAATTGATCGACTGAACGCTTGCTTTGCTAAAGCGATCGCTCGGTATAACTATGCAGGTGGTTATCGCGGTGTGTTCCCAATCAAATGCAACCAGCAGCGGCATTTGGTTGAAGATTTAGTTCGATTTGGCAAACCTCATCAATTTGGTTTGGAAGCCGGGTCAAAACCAGAACTGATGATCGCCTTAGCGATGTTAGATACTCCCGGAGCGCTTCTCATCTGCAATGGTTACAAGGATCGAGAGTACATTGAAACTGCCATCTTAGCCCAGCGCTTGGGTCACACCCCCGTAATTGTGCTAGAGCAGATCGAAGAAATTCCGCATGTGATTGAAGTGAGTCGTTCACTCGGAATTGAACCCTTTTTGGGCGTTCGCGCCAAGCTGAGTACCAAGGGAATTGGTCGTTGGGGTGATTCCTCAGGCGATCGCGCCAAGTTTGGTCTCACTATTCCAGAGATTCTCCGGGTAGTGAATCAGCTACGAGAAGCAGATATGCTTGGCTCGTTGCAGCTATTACACTTCCACATCGGCTCTCAAATCTCTTCCATTAGCGTCATAAAAGACGCCATCCTCGAAGCCAGCAAAATCTATGTAGAGTTGGCGCAACTGGGTGCCAACATGAAATACCTGGATGTGGGTGGCGGACTGGGTGTAGACTACGACGGCTCACAAACCAACTTCCACGCCTCAAAAAATTACAACCTGCAAAACTACGCTAACGATATCGTTGCTGAGGTCAAGGATGCTTGTGAAGAGCGTCGTTTGCAACCCCCCATTCTCATTAGTGAAAGTGGTCGAGCGATCGCCTCGCATCAATCTGTCCTCATCTTTGATGTTCTCAGTACCAGTGATGTCCCCACCGATCCTCCTGCCCCAGTGCAAGAAGACGAACATCAAATTATCGCCAACCTCTGGGAAACCTACTGTACCATCAACGTTGAGAATTACCAGGAAGCCTTCTACGACGCGACTCAGTTCAAAGAGGAAGCCCTTAGCCGATTTAACTTAGGCTATCTCAGCCTTACCCAGCGAGCGAGAGCTGAGCAATTGCATTGGGCTTGTTGTAAGAAAATTTTAGACATCGCTCGGCAGCAGACCTATGTGCCGGATGACTTGGAAGACTTGGAAAAAATCATGGCGTCCATTTATTACGTCAACCTTTCCGTCTTCCAATCGGCTCCCGATAGTTGGGCAATTGATCAACTATTTCCCATCATGCCTATCCACCGCTTGGATGAAGAACCCACCCAGCGCTGTATTATCGCCGATCTCACTTGCGATAGTGATGGCAAAATTGATCAGTTTATTGACCTGCGGGATGTCAAACCTGTCCTAGAGCTGCACACGCTTAAACCCGGAGAGCCTTATTATCTTGGTTTATTCCTTGCTGGCGCTTATCAAGAGATCATGGGCAATCTGCACAATCTCTTCGGAGATACGAATGCCGTTCATATCCAAATAACCCCCAAAGGATATCAGATTGAACACGTCGTTAAGGGCGACACAATGACCGAGGTGGTTAGCTATGTGCAATACGATGCAGAGGATTTGGTAGAACGCATTCGTCAGCGGGCTGAACAAGCCTTGACGGAAAAGCAGATCACTCTTCAAGAAGCCCAACGACTGCTGCAAAATTACGAGCGTAGCCTCAGTCGGTATACTTATCTGTCTTGGTGATGCAAATTCAAGGTTGGAAGGTTGAACGTTTACTGATGAACTTTCAACTTTCCACCTTTTAGCCATTAAAGGGCATCGGTTCCCAACAGTTCTGCGATCGCTTGTCGTTCTGCTGGTGGCTGTGAAGGCAGCACCTGACGTGCATCCGTAATCAACCAGTCGAGCGCAGCCGCCTGAACGTCAATCGTCGCCCCTGTCTTGTCCACGCAGTAGCGTCCAAACACCAACTTATCGACCAAGCGAACCCCCGCTCCTAAGCGAGAATATTCAAAAATCACGCTATTATCGACCGTGGCTCCGCTACAAATCCAGCAATTAGGGCCAATCATCGTCGGCCCCACAATTTTTGCCCCATCTTCAATTCGGGTCATTGCCCCAATATAGACAGGACCCGTAATATCTACTTTGTCCCAATTCACCGCGACATTTAGACCCGTGTAGATCCCTGGAGCCACTTGTTGTCCAGGAATCTGCACATTATTGACTTCTCCTAATAGCACGCTGCGAATCGCGCGCCAGTAATCGGGCACCTTGCCAATATCTACCCATTGGAAGTCCATAGCAATCCCATAAAAGGGAGCACCCATTTCTACAAGTTGAGGAAATAACTGACCCCCAATGTCGTATTCCTGACCAGAGGGGATATAGTCGAGGACTTCGGGTTCAAAAATGTAAATCCCTGTATTAATATCAGTGCTTAGCGCTTCTTCAACTTTTGGCTTTTCTTGAAAGGCTTTGATCCGACCTGTCTCATCGGTTACCACAACCCCGTAACTGGGAACTTCTTCCTTAGGAACAGAGCGCATGACTACGGTGGCAATCGAACCTTTTTCCTTATGCCACTTCACGGCTGCTGTCAGATCAAGGTCAATCAGGGCATCTCCGCATAGCACAACAAAGGTATCGTCAAAAAAAGGATTGAAGTCTTGGATGCGTCGCATCCCACCCGCAGACCCTAATGCTTCCCCAACCAGTTCGCCGTTTTCTTCAATTCGACCCTCAAAGGAATAGGCAATTTGGACGCCAAATTTTTGACCGTCGCGGAAATAACCTTCAATTTCATGAGCTAGGTGGCTGACATTGACCATGATTTGGTCAAAACCATGCTGGCGCAATAATTCCAGTAAAAACTCCATTACTGGTTTTTGCATGATGGGGATTAATGGTTTGGGAATGGTATAAGTAATCGGACGAACACGAGTCCCTTTACCAGCCGCCAGAATCATGGCTTTCATGAATTATTGATTCCTCAAACGTATGCCAACTTACATTGCTTCATCATCTCAAGTTCTACGGCTCAATCTTTGAGGAGGTAGAACTTAGTTAAGACTTTTATGCTTACAACAGACGAATAGTGAAACATTTTAGTCTATATTCTTCTAGTCAGTTATCCTACTCTGGCAGTAAGTAAGGGGCTGAGCCTGAAAGGGATAGGCTAATAAAGAAGCTACTAGAAGTTAGATTCATCCAGCTAAGTCATCCGCTGACAAAGTGCGGATTTTAATCTCCTGATAAAACTCTTCTTGAACTAATTCAACCTTAGACTGAGCGGAGAGCAGGAGCAGTGCCCAAAACACACCCACCCGATCATGCGATCGCGGCTGGGTTGTAGGGGTCGCCGTTAATGGCTCAGGCTCAATCGCTGCGGATGCCCTAGACCATAACTCTAATAACTGTTCTAAATCGAGCCAATCTTGCCCGTGGGTTAACTGGGCGCAATGATGAGCCAAAAACCGATCCAGTTTACCAGCGGTTTCCGTGAGATTTTCATCATGGGCAAGCTGAGCGATCGCGCGAGCAGCTTGAGTCCGAGATTGGACACGCGGACGGCGATGGCGAGAGGTTAGCGGTTTTTCCTCTAACGCTTCTGCCATCTGCTGCAACTGCTCAATTAATTCCTGTAGGGTGACAGGTCTTCTTTGCAAAGGCTGTGCCGTTGGGCGTCGTCGTAAATGACGCTCTAAATTTGCTGGCAACTGGGAACCTGTTCCCTCCTCACTTTCCGCCTCTGGGTCTATAAAGTCAGGTTCCACCTCTGCTACGTCTGGGCGTCCTAGTGTATCTGCCTTTAATAACACCAGCATAGATGCCCACAAAAAAGCCTGCCCTGACTCAGACAAATCAGCATCTCGGCGTCCTGGTTCTGTCTCACCTGTCAGCGCCAATTGGCTCAAGTAGCGATCAATAACATCAATAACCTGAACATCCCAGGGATCAATTTCACCTCGCTGAGCCAGATCAATGAGGATGGCGATGCCTATCTCCTTAGCAGATGCTTGGCTAAGGTCAAGCGTTGCTAACGCATCCGGAGCAGGAGTTGCAGTCATTCGATTTGGGATTTTCTCCTGAGTGACTCAAGTCTAATCAAGTGTCTGAAGCCGCAGATGCAAATCGGTTGGAATTCAAACTCTGGATTTTAAATTTAACAGAACTTCCCCAGAATCCCAAAAATCTAGACTTGTCGAGGTAGGTTCGACCGGAAGGGAAACCGTGTATCTATCAACTTAGAATTCCCCTTCTCAGGTGGATGTTCCTTCTGTTAGCACTTCGGATGCAGGCGGCAGATGACGTTGTTCTAACTCTGCTTTGTAGCGTTCAACATCTTGCTCTAGTTGCTGAATGCGTTCATCTTTCTGCCGTTTTTGGCGAATGTCTTCACGGGATGCTAGCAAGCGCTGAAACCGTGCCCAGATACTAAAAAACCAGGCAAGTATGGCTCCAACCCCCATTGCCATAATCAGTTCAATGCATAAGGGAGCTTGCACCTGAACCCCTTGGATAACCTGAATGGAAACAAGTTCAGTATTCTCTAAGCTAAATAAAACTAAGGCTAACCCTACGGCAAAAATAATTAGAAAATTAATCTGTCGCATTGACACTCAATCCTCAATTTCCTTCAATTGCCAATTTTACACAGTGGCAATTGCCCATTGTACTCATACCTTTTGCTGCTTTGACGAGAGGGGTGTAACGGGGAACTGAGGAAGGCGCAAAAGGTACAAGGGCAAAGTTGAGCTAATTTATATTTGCCCAGCAAGCTTGAGGAGCTACGAGAGTTGCCCAAAAATTACATCACCGAACCCAAGTCTCAAGATTTCCTGCAACCTGGCAAATAATCGACCCCATTCTTTGCAAAGATTAAAATTGTTTGCCATCCAGTAAATTAGCAGTAAGGCAGATGCCTGGAAAAGCAGTAGATAACAGCGCCACAGGCTGTCTAATTCTCATCGTGCCAACGGCGTTTTTAATGGCCTTCTTATTTGTGGCATGGCCATTTCTGCTAGCACTGACGGTTCTCAGTGTGGCTTCGAGTATTTGGCAACGTCGTCAATGGCAAAAATGGTGCCAGCAAATCAACCCCATTTTCAATCGGCTGATCCTGGAAAACCAGGGGAGTGTGACACCGTTGGATTTGGCAATGAAAGCGAACATCTCTGGAACCGCAGCACAGCGATACCTAGAGTCGAAAGTGGAGGAATTCGGTGCCCAGCGTCGAGACTATGAAGGCCGGGGCACTGTCTATTACTTCGTCACTGTCAATACTTTAGGTAGCATCTTTGATGACAGTGAACCACTGGCTCGAAGTGAGAGCCAATCACAGACGAGTGAAACTCTAGAATCTCCGGAACCAACGCCAAAGGAGGAGCAGCCACCAGAATCACCCACTCAAGATCAAGATCAAACAGATTTGGCAGAATCCTCTGCTGAACCAGACAACGCTTCTCAATCGCTCATACAAGCAGAACTTGCTAAGCGCTTAGATGTTCATTCCAGCACAGTTTACAAACGAAGGTCTGATCCAGATTTTTCTGAGTGGACTCGTGAACGAGATCCGGAGGGAATTGCTTGGAAATTCTCAGCGGAAACGAAGGAGTTTTATCCCCTGGAAACCGAACCGTAAAGCCAAAACAGCGACATGCTATTGAGTAATTAACTCTGATGGTTATTTCCCGTCTTGCTAAGGGATGGGGGAGCTTACCAACTGTATTAGCAGCTGGACGCGATCGCCTCCCAGCTGCTTTTCTATATCCGCTGCAAGCAATACCTCTGTTAGAAAATTTTTGCCATAGGGAACTCTATGTAGACCAACCTGATGCAAATAACACTTTCTTGGTTTGAGGGCGATCGCACTCGAAGATTTTTTGAGGTTGACCTAAATTACTAATCAGGATAATGAGTATGAAATTTTCGCGGTTAAAGTTCTTGGCTATTGTGGGGATCGTTTTCAACAAGAATTCAGCGCGAAAGTTTCAATTCTTAAAGTGCTTAGCACTACTTCTTGCCAGCTTTTTGGTAATTACTGCCTGTAAGGGGACAACTTCTGTAACGCCCAAAACAGATCAACCTCCCTTAAAAGTTGTTTATAGCTTATGGGCTGGGTATTTTCCGCTGGTGATTGCCCAAGAAAAAGGCTTCTTCGAGCAGCAGGGAGTCAAAGTAGAATCACTCTATACAGATAGCTATCTAAATTCAGTATCTAGCTTCAGTGCCAGCAAAGCCGATGGTTTGGCGACAACTTTAGGTAGCATCATGAGCATCATTGGCAAAGAGCCAGATTTGCAGATTCCCTTAATCACTGATGAATCGGCGGGTGCTGATGTGGTAGTTGCTCAGAACAAGATCAAAAGCATTGCTGACCTCAAAGGGAAGCGTATCGCTGCTAAAGTAGGCGATTTTGGAGAATTGCTCATTACTCACATGTTGCAAAAGAGCAATCTGACTACGGACGATGTAAATCTGCTGAGTCTAGAACCCGAATCTGTACCCAAACGCTTACAAACCGGTGATATTCAAGCTGGACATACCTGGTTTCCTTACACATTAGAAGCGACAAAAGCAGGCGCTAAAATTCTCTTCAGTAGTAACCAAACCCCTGGATTAATTCCGGGTCTCTTTGTGTTTCGTAGCAAAGTATTGCGCGATCGCCCTGATGAAATTAAAGCTTTTATCCGTGGTTGGTTTCAAGCTCAAGACTACTGGCAGACTAACCCAGAGGAGAGCAAACAACTCATTGCTAAGAAATTAAACCTGAAACCAGAAGAAATTTCAACTGAGGGGATTCGCTTGTATCAGCTAAAAGATAATTTAGCAGGCTTTACCCAAGGTTCAACCACAGCCTCGTTGTACCATACGGCTAAATTGTATAGCGACTTCTTTATCCAAAAAGGCGGGCTAAGTACCGCGCCCGATATTCAAAAATTAATTGTTCCTTCTTTTGTAGAGCAGTTGGGAAAGTTAAATTAGACTATGCGCCTGTTCCATCTTTCGACCCTCCGCAGTAAATTAATTTTTTCTTTCTTGGGAGTAGCCCTTCTTCCTTTATTAATTCTCTCCCTCTTAAATCAGCGAGTTACCCAGAAAGCGCTGACTAATAATGCTAACGACACCTTACTAACAGCAGCGTCCCAAACTGCCTTAAGTATTGATGCTTTCGTGACAACAAATCTCGATGCTCTTAGAGTCGAAGCTCAGTTACCCGTATTAGCTAAATACTTAAGTTTACCTGTCAATCAAAGACAAAGTATGACGGCTGAAGTTGAGGGAACATTACGCGCTCTTAGCCGCAAAGACACGTTGCATATCTCATCCTATGCACTACTCGATAGTCAAGGAAGAGATGTTATTGATACTGATACCACCGATCTAGGCAAAGATAAATCTCAGCGAGAGTACTTTCAACAACCACTCAAAACGGGTTTACCCTACGTCTCATCCTTACAATTTTCTCCGACAACTCGTGAAGTGAGTCTTTATTTCAGTAGTCCAGTGAGAAATGCTGTAGGGAAGATTATTGGGGTTTTGCGTGTACGTTACAATGCTACGGCTCTTCAACGCTTGATTGTGCAGAATAGTGAGCTAGCCGGAAGATCTCAATCTTTTGCTATTTTGCTCGATGAAAATCATATTCGTTTAGCTCAAGGCAACAGTCCAGAGCTTAATTTTAAGTCGGTGATACCGCTACCGCCTGAGCGAATAAAAACACTACAAGCCGCGGGAAGATTGCCAGATAATCAATCAATTGCAGAACTTTCCACTAATCTACCTGCATTTGAGCAAGGTCTATTACAAGCGGAAAAAACTCCTTACTTTACTACTCCTTTAGCCTCGTCTAATCAAGGACTCAACACAGCCGCTGTTACTAAATTAAAGACAAAACCCTGGTTTGTGGTATTCGTTCAGCCGCAATCTGTGTTTCTTGCTCCTATTCAAGCTCAAATCCAAGACACAGTTGTGCTAGCACTAATTATTGCTGGGGTTGTAATTATTGCGGCTGTCAGCATTGGGCAAATCTTGGCTAAACCGTTAGTTTCTTTAACTAGCACCGTTACCCAATTTACCACTGGCAATTTAGATGCTCGTTCCTTAATCAAATCAAAGGATGAAATTGGGGTGTTAGCTTTTAGTTTTAACACCATGGCAGAGCAGGTGGGTAAACTGTTTCAAGGATTAGAAGAACGGACTCGTGAACTGGAATTGAGCCAACGCGTAACCGTAGCCGTCAGTGAACTCTCCAAAGCACTCATCGACCCTGCACAGTTATTGCAAGAAGCGATTGCCCTGATGCAAAATCGCTTTAATTTACATAATGTTCAGATTTATCTATTAGATCAAAATACAGACCAACTAATTAGGCAGGATAACGCTAACCAGGCTGATCCGTCAGATCAACCCACGGCTATCTCTATTGACCACAATCAAAGCCTCATCGCTCAGGTGGCTCGTACTCAGACGACAATCTGGATGGATAATGTGAGCATCGCTAGCCTAGAAGTTGAGGGGAAACAGAGCCAAATCGGATCTAAAGTCATCGTCCCCTTGCTCAGTCGTGGTCATCTCTTAGGGGTACTGGATATTCAAGACGATGAGAGCGATCGCTTTAGCAAAACAGATTTAGAAACCTTTAATACCCTTGCTGGACAAATTGCCACAGCACTAGAAAATGCCCGCTTGTTTGAAGAGATTCAAAAGACTGAGGAACGCTTTCGTACCCTATTTGAAGATGCTCCCATTGGCATGGCAATTGTCAGTGTTGAAACCCATCACCCCTTGCAGGTGAATAAAGCTCTGTGTGAGATGTTGGGTTATACTCCATCAGAACTGACTGTAAAAACCTTTGAAGAGTTTAGCTATCCAGAAGACATTGAAAAAGATGTTCATTTACTGGAGCAGATGATAACGGGGGCGATTCCCAGCTATCAAATTGAGAAACGTTATCTGAAAAAAAATCAAGAGATTCTTTGGGGAAATTTGACTGCCACCCTGATTCGCGATCGCAACGGGAAGATCTGCTATTGCTTAGGGATGGTAGAGAATATCACAGAACGAAAGCAAGTACAGGCAGCTTTACAACTATCAGAAGCTCAATACCGAGATAAAGCACAAGAGCTAGAAAAAACTCTATACGAGCTAAAACAAACCCAAACTCAATTAATTCAAACTGAAAAAATGTCGAGTTTGGGACAACTGGTAGCAGGGGTTGCTCATGAAATTAATAACCCCGTAAATTTTATTTATGGAAATGTTACTCCTGCCAACGAATATCTACAAGATTTACTTCAGCTTCTGTATTTATACCAGCAATATTATCCAAATCCTGTACCAGAAGTTCAAGATCATATCGAAGCGATTGATCTAGCGTTTCTCAGCAAAGACTTTCAAAAAATTATGTCTTCTATGAAAATCGGTGCTGAACGCATTCGTCAAATTGTTTTATCACTGAGAAATTTCTCTCGGTTAGATGAATCGGAAATGAAACCCGTGAATATTCATGAGGGTATTGATAATACGCTGTTGATTTTGCAAAATCAACTCAAAGATAAACCAGGACATCCTGAAATTCAAGTGATTAAAGAATATGGCAATCTACCTTTAGTAGAGTGTTATGCCGGACAACTTAATCAAGTATTTATGAACCTGCTGACGAATTCAATTGATGCGATGAATGAGTACAATCGTCGGCGCACAGTAGCAGAAATACAAAATGATCCAAGTACGATTTGGATTTCTACCAATGTTATAGATAAAAATCAGGTTGAGATCCAGTTAAGAGATAACGGCTTAGGCATGACACCAGAGGTGCAGCAAAAGCTTTTTGATCCATTTTTTACCACTAAAGCAGTTGGAAAAGGTACCGGACTAGGCTTATCTATTAGTTATCAAATTATTGTAGACAAGCATAAGGGACAATTGCAGTGTATTTCAGCCCCCGGTAAAGGGGCAGCCTTTGTGATTAAGATCCCGATTCGTCAATATTAAGATAACTAAGCGGGTCAACTTTTAATTAAAGGTAAAAGCCTAGTCTGTACATAACCAGGGAGCAGAGTTTCGGTTTAATGTCTTTTCAGAAGCTACTTAATAAACTGAATTTATTCATCCTTGCTGCTTCCTCTATATAAGGAGACATTTTTATGTTCACGGGCATCAGGCACCGGATTGCTGACTGGCTAGAAACTCGCTGGGTAACTCCGGCTTATGCAGGTTGGCTACTTGCCGCCGTCGCTATATGTTTCTTTGGTGCAGCAACCAATACGATGGCGGGATGGTTGTATGTGATCAGTGGGATTGTTTTTGCCCTACTAGGGTTGGCTGCGGTGTTACCTGTGCGATCGCTTCGTGCCCTCAAAGTCCGTCGCAACCCCATTTTGCCAGTCACCGTAAGCGATCAACTCACGATTGAAATTGAAATCGAAAACTCCACCAACCAACCCAAAACCCTGCTGCAAGTCCAAGATTCTCTTCCCTATGTCTTAGGCAAACCTGTCCAAACTTCAGTAGAAAACATTCCTCCCCAAGGGATTTATCGCTGGGTTTACTACCAACCCACTCAACAACGGGGCGTTTACAGGTGGCACACCGTCCAACTTAGAACCGCTGCGCCTTTGGGACTCTTCTGGTGTCGTCGTTACCGAGAAGTGCCAGCGTGTGCAATCGTATATCCAACTGTTCTCCCCCTGATAAACTGCCCCATGGTAGACGAAATGGGGCGAGATGAAAAAGCCCCTTTTTATAGCCGCGATCGCCGTGCTAAATCTGCAACCGAAGGGGTTACCCGAACCTTGCGCCCCTACCGCATAGGAGATCCTACCCGTTTAATTCATTGGCGAACTAGCGCTCGCTATGGTGAGTTCAAGGTTCGTGAGTTGGAAGTGTTCACAGGGGGGCAAGAAGTCATCATTGGCTTAGATAGTGCTGCTCCCTGGAATCTGGACGACTTTGAACAAGCCGTTATTGCCGCCGCCTCCCTCTACTTCTACTCCAGTCGGCGTCAATTAAATGTGAGACTCTGGACTGCTGGTACAGGGATTTTGCTAGGTAATCAAGTCGTTTTAGAAGCCTTAGCAGCCGTTCATGCTGGAGAAGAAAACTCTGCGGGGACTATCCCCGATCTGCCTCTAATCTGGCTGACTCAAAATCCCGTAAGTTTAGATTCCTTACCCGTTGGTAGTCGATGGGTATTATGGACACCCTCCTCATCCACTGAACCCGTTAAATCTATTAGTCACAGTTCTCCAGGAATTGTTATTGAGCCTGAGCAACCGTTACAACGCCAGCTACAGCAAGTATTAAGGTAGCTGGAGGGGGCAGGAATCAGGAGTTGGAAAAGAAAGATTTTTATCCTTAATCTGCAACGGATGAAAGAAACACGACTAGCTGAAATCCTTCAACCATCAAGGTTTCATAATCGTGACTTACGCAATTAAAGCCCTTAAGAACTCAACCATTGCTGATAAATTCAGGCTTTTACCCAGTCGCTAATCCTCACTACCCAGTTCCTCAAACCAAAACTGCGTAAGCCCTAAGAAACACATTTTTAGGAGTCTTATTCAGAAATTTGATCACGAGTGGGCATTGAGAGCGTAGCGATTACAGGATAGGGAGTTCACGTTACAATTACAATGCAAAAATGTAATTTAGCGGTCTGTAATTGTCATCATGAACCCAGCAGAAACCGACAATAAATCCAGCGAAAAAAGTCTGGAGGCAATGCGGCATTTTTCAGAAACCTACGCCAAACGCACTGGCACCTACTTTTGCGTTGACCCTTCGGTGACCGCTGTAGTAATTGAAGGTCTTGCCAAACATAAAGATGATCTCGGCTCTCCTTTGTGTCCTTGTCGCCATTATGAAGACAAAGAAGCAGAAGTCAATGCCGCTTTCTGGAATTGTCCTTGTGTCCCGATGCGGGAGCGGAAAGAGTGCCACTGCATGCTGTTCCTCAACCCAGATGATGATTTTGCGGGTGAAAAGCAGGAAATTGCCTTAGAGGAAATTCTCACGGTACGAGATAGCATGGCATGACGGGCGTAATGCCGCCTGAGCAATTTTGGCAGGGTGTCGAGCAGTTTAATCAGCAAGAGTTTTATGCCTGTCACGACACCCTAGAAGCGCTGTGGATGGACGCTTCAGAACCGGAAAAAAGGTTTTATCAAGGTGTCTTGCAAATTGCAGTGGCTTGCTATCACTTAGGCAACCATAACTGGCGGGGTGCGGTGATTTTGCTGGGAGAGGGAATTGCCCGCATCAAAGACTATCAGCCGATTTATGAAGGGATCGAGGTTACTGAACTGCTAACTCAGAGTGTGGCTTTGTTACAGGCACTGCAACAAGCAGGTCCCGAAAAGATTACTGATTTTGTGGCTGAGATTCAGGGGGTTGCAGCAGTGACTCTGACTAACGGCTGTCAGTTGCCAAAAATTCAAAAAGTAGACGCATAAACTAGGGAGTGCTGTGGCGAAACTTCTATCAATAGGAAATCGTCAACAGAATTGTTGCTTTAGTAGCATAAGGTGTAAGCTTGGGAGCCGGATTTGGGATTGACTGAATTCGGTACACTATCCACAACAGGCTCCACCGTTTTTGAGTTCCAGTAGCCAGTACCACTCATGATGTCTTCCTTTCACTTGACTTACTCGCTAAAACGTCGCTTGGGATTAGGTTTGATAGTGCCCGCTGTGCTTAGTGGGGCGATCGCCTTTCCTTCTCAATTGCAAAATGCTCAAGCGCAGACAGCCGGAGATTCTCGCGCTCTCACGGTTCGTTCTGATGTCCAAGAAGCCAACTCTAAAACTGGGGTCGTCACCGCACGCGGTAACGTGCAAATGTACTATCCAGCGCGGCAGATTCAAGCCACGGCTACTCAAGCGCAATATTTCAGCCGCGAACGCCGTATTGAGCTAAGAGGCAATGTTTATGTGCTGCAACAGGGCAATAGTCTACGAGGCGAGAACATCACCTATTTGATTGATGAAGGACGATTTGTGGCGACTCCCAAGACTAATCGCCAGGTAGAATCTGTTTATCTGGTCTCTGATCCCAGTTCTCCATAACCCACATTGCTACCGTTTTGCGTTTTTCCAAGTCTTGCTGGAGGCTGTTTTCCCCATTTCATCGCAGAAAATTTAAGGGTGCAAAAATTGAGGACTCACTCACAATCTACTTCCTGGGAGCACAGAGGCTTAAGCCTGACTCAAACTGGCTCCTGGATTCTGACTTCTGAATGCTGGCAAACTTGCAACTGATAGGAGCAGGTAGTGTGAAAATCGTCCTAGAGAATGTTCACAAGTCCTATGGCAAGCGAACGATTGTCAATCGTGTTAACCTCTCGGTGATGCAAGGGGAAATTGTTGGGCTGCTAGGCCCTAATGGTGCTGGTAAAACGACCACTTTTTACATGGCAACCGGCTTAGAAAAACCCGATAAAGGAAAAGTTTGGTTAGATGAACTCGACATCACCGTGCTGCCTATGCACAAGCGAGCACATTTAGGAATCGGATATCTAGCACAGGAAGCGAGTATTTTTCGTCAACTGAGTGTGAGTGACAATATTCTATTAGTGCTAGAACAAATTGGAGTTCCTCGGCGTGAGTGGCACAAACGGCTTAACGATCTGCTGCAAGAATTTCGCCTAGAAAAAGTTGCCTCAACGCTAGGCATTCGAGTTTCTGGAGGCGAACGTCGGCGCACAGAATTAGCCAGAGCCTTAGCCGCTGCTCCCAATTTTTTATTATTAGATGAGCCTTTTGCCGGGGTTGATCCGATCGCTGTTTCTGAAATTCAAAAAATTATTGCCAAATTGCGCGATCGCGACTTGGGGATTTTAATTACCGATCATAACGTCCGCGAAACCCTAGCCATTACCGATCGTGCCTACATTATGCGAGACGGGCAAATCCTTGCCTCTGGTAGTGCCGAAGAACTTTACGATAACCCTTTAGTACGACAGTACTACTTAGGAGATGATTTTCAACGCTAGCCTTGACTCATGACATTAGGCAAACTTAAATTTTTTCCGCTCCTTGGTGGTATTTCGGTCATGGATCGATATATTGCCGCCCAGTTAATTCCTCCCTTCTTATTTGGGATGGGTGCTTTTTCGTCCACAGGGGTGGCAATTGGTAGCCTCTTTGACATTGTCCGTAAAGCAGTAGAAGTGGGGATTCCCCTGGCAATCGTTTCTAAAGTGCTGCTGTTGAAGATGCCGCAGTTTGTTGCCTATGCCTTCCCCACTTCGGTGCTACTTGCAACCTTAATGTCTTATAGTCGTCTTTCCAGCGACAGTGAATTAGTAGCTCTGCGTAGCTGTGGCGTGAGTATCTATCGTATGGTGCTGCCAGCCATTGTCCTGAGTTTCGTCGTTACAGGGATGACATTTGCTTTTAATGAGTATGTGGTACCCGCCGCTAACTATGAAGCAACTCGTACTTTAAATCAAGCACTCAAGCAAGAAAAACCATCTTTTCAAGATAGCAATATTTTCTATCCAGAATATGAGGAAATAAAACGTCCTGATGGGGGAAAGGAACGGGTTCTTAAGCGCCTGTTTTACGCGAACAAATATGATGGTCAACAGATGAAAGGGTTAACCATTCTTGATTGGTCTCAAGAAAACCTGAATCAAATTTTGACCTCAGAATCAGCCGTCTGGAACACAGCCCAAAATACCTGGGATTTTTTTAAAGGTGCAATTTATATCATCTCTTCAGATGCAGCTTATCGGAATATTGTCCGATTTGAACACCAACAGTTGCAGTTACCGCGTACCCCATTAGCTCTGGCAGAGCAAGGTCCAGACTATGGTGAAATGAACATTGCTCAAGCGCGTGAGCGTTTAAAAACAATCCGTTTGAGCGGTGATGTGCAGAAAATCCGCAAGTTGATCATTCGGATTCACCAAAAAATTGCTTTACCCTTTTCTTGCGTGGTGTTTGGCTTAGTTGGTTCTGCTTTAGCGAATCGACCTCAACGTACCAGCAAAGCTACGGGTTTTGGTATTAGTGTGTTGGTGATCTTTATCTACTATTTGATGATGTCTTTTGGGGATGCTTTGGGTTTAAGTAACTTCCTATCCCCGATGATTTCAGCCTGGCTACCAAATTTGTTTGGTTTTATAGCCGGGCTATGGTTATTGGTGCGCTCAGCTAAATAGATTGCCGCCCGCGATCGCAGAGGCTAGAATCTACTTACAGTTAATACGATTTTGGCTAGACAATTGGGGATGATTCCGAGCAAAAGCTCAGGAAGTTTTACCAAAATATCCCCAAACCAATCGGCAAAATTGTTAACAAAGCCCATTAGCCCCTAGAGCTATGTCATCTCCCCATAAATCCCCAGCCTCTTTTCGCTATGCCAAAGCCCGGTTACGGGTGCTAGCGCGACCCAGCGTTTGGGCATCAACGATTGGCTTATGTTTGTTGCTCGCGGGAGTGTGGCAGTCTTGGACTCATCCAGAGTGGCTCAATGCTACGGGAAATAATTCAGGAACGCAAAATAATCAAGCGGCTGATTCAACCGATACAACGGAAGAGCGATCGCTCTCTGCCGATGATATTGCTGCAATAGGCGCAGATATTGATAGTTCGCCAGTCCTCGCGGCAGAAATTGGCAGTGGGAATGTTCCCCCACTGGAGGCTCCATTAATCCCCAAACCTTCTACCAAACCAGAGAGTTTATTAGAACTGCTCACTCGTCAGCAGTCGCCTGCTAAAACAGCATCAACCAATCCAGTTTTGACGGGAACCTCTACAGAGAAGCTAGCCCCTAGCAATCCTTTTCTGCCTTCAACACTAGAACTACCTACAAGTGAGGGCAGTTTGTTGGGTATCAGACCTGTTAGACGCGAATCTCCCTCATTGGCATCAGGAATCCCCTCTAGCTCAGGTTTAGACTTCAACGGAGTCAATCCCCTAACGACCAATCAAAACGTAGCACGGACATCTGTAAGCCCCTTACAGGAAGCTCTCAATCAGGTGACTCGTAGCAATACTGCCCCTACCTCTACGGCAACTGAGACACCTACAAAGGCATCGAACCAGTCTGCCTCAACAGCCAAAACTCAAGGACAGACCGTTGCGCCTACCGCTGTTCCAGCAGGTACCAACAATTACAATCTTTCTTCAACAACCCGATCTAACCCTTTATCAAACGCTTATCCAGCTAACAGTTACACGTATTTGAACCAACCTCAGTCAGCGTCATCGGTTCCAGGTACAACACCGCCTAATTCCACTGCCAGCCCTTACTCTAATAATTCCTATACCTACTTAACTCAACCTCAGTTGGTTCCCACTACTCCCACTACTCCTACGACAGCACCAGTAACGTCGAGTCCTTTCAATTCTCCGGCTATACAAAGTGCTAATCAGAGTAATGGATTTAACAATTCTGGATTAACTTCCAATTCAGCGAATTCCGGCCTAC
>Ga0196963_10000421_pt1 | contig 39781 bp, 36 predicted proteins | sample S1_5metaG_FD_148600 | JGI IMG/M metagenome (GOLD analysis project Ga0196963, IMG submission 148600) | Soil microbial communities from Anza Borrego desert, Southern California, United States - S1_5 | ecosystem: Environmental > Terrestrial > Soil > Desert | place: USA: California | collected... | reverse complement strand
GCTTCTGGTACGAGGACGACGAGGTCGTCGCGGTCGCCAGCGAGCGCGTGGCGCTGGTCACCTGCTTCGACGTCGAGCCCGAGCGCGTGCCCGAGATCACGCCGGGCAACGCGCTGATCATCGGACCCAAGGGCGAAGTCCGATCGATCGAGGTGCTGCCGGCGCTCGAGAAGCGCTCGTGCTCGTTCGAGCGCATCTACTTCAGCCGCGGCAACGACGCCGAGATCTACCGCGAGCGCAAGGCGCTCGGCCGCGAGCTGGTGCCGGCGCTGCTCAAGGCGATCGAGCACGATCTCGAGCACACCGTCATCAGCTACGTGCCGAACACCGCGGAGACCGCGTACTACGGCCTGCTCGAGGGCCTCGAGTCGTATCTCGCCGAGTGGAAGGAGCGCGAGATCCTGCGCCTCCAGGAGTCCGGCCCGATCGATCGCGCCGACCTGGCGCGCATCCTCGCGGTCAAGCCGTGGCAGGAGAAGGCGGCGCTCAAGGACGCCAAGCTGCGCACGTTCATCAGCGGCGATGTCGGCCGCAACGACCTGGTCAGCCACGCCTACGACATCACCCGCGGGATCCTGCGCCCGGGCGTCGACAACCTGGTGGTGATCGACGACTCGATCGTGCGCGGCACGACGCTGCGCCAGAGCATCCTGCGCATGCTCGGCCGGCTGAAGCCGAAGAAGATCGTCGTGCTGTCGTCGGCGCCGCAGATCCGCTTCCCGGACTGCTACGGCATCGACATGTCCGAGCTCGGCCGCTTCGTCGCCTTCGAGGCGGCGATCGCGCTGCTGAAGGAGCGCGGCCAGGAGCGCGTGATCCGCGAGACCTACGATCTCTGCCGCGCCGAGGAGGCGCGCTTCGCCGGCAAGCCGATCGCCTTCGCGGCCTCGCTGCCGGTCAACCACGTCAAGCGCATCTACGCGCCGTTCACCGACGAGGAGATCAGCGCCAAGATCGGCGACCTCGTCCGTCCGCGCGACGCCGTCGGTCCTGGTTCCGCTGGTTCCGAGAAGGCCTGGCAGGGACAGCTCCAGGTCGTGTTCCAGACCGTGCCCGGACTGCGCTGGGCGATCCCGGCGCACACCGGCGACTGGTACTTCACCGGCGACTACCCGACGCCGGGCGGCTACCAGGTCGCGAACCGCGCGTTCATCAACTACATCGAGAACCGCCGCGGTCGCGCGTACGAGGCGGCGGCCGGAGCGTCCTAGATCACGGATCGGGACGTCGGGCGACCGACTGATCAGTGGTTTCCCTGAGCTTCGCGCTTCGAGCTTCGAGCTTCGAGCTTCGAGCTTCGAGCTTCGAGCTTCGAGCAGCTTACGCCGCGGTCTCGGCGCCCTTGATGCGCGCGAGGATGCCGATCTTGGCGAAGCGCTGCTTCGCGCTCTCCGCCTCTTCCTTGGTCACGCCCTTGAGCACCGGGATGATGACCTTCTTCGACAGCGCCTCGGCCTCGTCGGCGGGGATCTTGGCGAGTTCGACCAGGAGCGTGACCGCCTTGGTGCGGCGCTGCTCGTCGCCGATCTTCGCCAGGAACAACGAGAAGCCGGAACCGCCGCCGATCGCGTGCGCGCCGGACGAGTTCATCGGCGTCGAGCCGTGCGCATGGACGACCGGCTGCCCCTCGTCGGGCAGCAGGCGATCGAGGATCGAGGTGATGTTGTTGCTGTCGGGGATGAAGCCGCCGTCCTCGTCCGGGAACATCTCGTTCAGGCGGTCGGAGGCGTCCTGGCCGGCGGAACCGGCGGCGGCGCCGTTGCGCGCCGGCGCGGCGACCGACGACGTCTGCGGCTGGACCCGGTTCGAGAACGGCGTGATCTCGGGCAGGTTCGAGCCCTTGTATTCCTGCAGCTTGGTCGAGCCGCCCTTGACCGCCGGCGTCGCCTGCTGGACGGGCGCGGCCAGCTCGATCGGCTTGTACTGCTTCGACACGCCGCCGGCGTCGCCGCCCAGGCGCAGGACCAGCAGGTCGATCAGGCGGACCTGCTTGCCCAGGTCGGGCACCGGCACGGGGAAATGGTAGTCGAGGACGTAGTCGGCGATCTCGCGCTTGAAGAGCAGCGGCCGGCGCGGCCAGTCGATCTTGGGCAGCTCGTCGGACGACTGGTCGGTGAACGACACGACGACGTTGGCGATGCGGCCGAGCCCGGCGACGGCCAGGGACATGGCGCCGGCCTCCTCGCGCGTCAGTTCGGTCAGCAGGGCGATCGGCGCCGAGGCGGCGATGGTCTCGGCGGTGTTCTCCTTGAGGGCGAACGCCTTGGCGAGGAACTGCGCCACCGCCGGCCGGCTGGCCTCGGGCACCTCGCGCAGGATCAATGACCAGGAATCGCTCATTGGGCCGGGGGAAAGGTTCACCCGGACCAGGAGTATGTCCACCCCCGGATCCAAACCGCATACACGAAGGCACCTGGAGCCCGTGCGGGCGGCGTGCGTCAGTCGGCGCGCGACGACGGCAGGCGCGGTCCGGCCACGGCGGCGCGCGGGTGCGGCGGCTTTCGCATTGGCATCGCGACCCGATCCCAAGCATGCGGCCATGCCGATCCACCGCTGCGCGTCAGTGCAAGAGTTGCGTCCGGTGCTAACGCGCGCCCAGGCCGAGCGCGGCTCCGCCCTGCTGCTGTTCTTCGGCAGCGAGGATCCGCAGACCGGCGCCAGCTGGTGCCCGGACTGCGTCACCGCCGACCCGGTGCTGCGCGCCGCCTGCGTGCGCGAGCGGCCCGACCTGGTGCTGTACGAGTGCCCGGTCGGCCAGCGCGCGGACTGGAAGAACCAGCCGGCGCACCCCTACCGCACCGACCCCGACACGCGCATCCAGCGCATCCCGACCCTGATACTGATCGAGGACGGCTGCGAACGCGGCCGCCTGGTCGAAGCCGATTGCGCCAAGCCCGAGGCGGTCGCCGCGTTCCTGAAGAAGCATGCGTAGCCGCGCCGGCACCGCGCAGCATGGCGAGGCTTGCCCTGGGACCCCGTGGCGCCGCGCCGGCCCCGCGGTTCATTGACGGCCATGGCCAAGCAGGGCGCGAAGGGTTCGGGCGACGCGAAGAAGGACGAGGTCCAGCTCATCCTCAAGAACCGCAAGCTGCGCCACGACTACGCGGTGATCGACACCTACGAGGCCGGCATGGTCCTCGCCGGCAGCGAAGTGAAGAGCCTGCGCAACGGCGACGTGCAGTGGGCCGACGCGCACGCGCGCTTCGACGACCGCGACGGCCTCCTCTGGCTGTACGGCCTGCACATCGGCGAATACCGCCAGGCCAACACCTTCGGCCACAAGCCGCTGCAGCCGCGCCGGCTGCTGCTCAACCGCGCCGAGCTCGAGAAGCTGCGCGGCAAGATGACCACCAAGGGCCTGACGCTGGTGCCCGATCAGCTGCACTTCCGCCGCGGCTGGGCGAAGCTGGTGATCTGCCTGGCCAGCGGCAAGGACAAGGGCGACCGCCGCCGCGACCTGATGACGCGCGAGGCCAAGCGCGACGTCGAACGCGAAGTCGCGCGGCGGGCGAAGCAGCGCTGAAACGCCGGAGCCCGAGGCGCGCGCCTCGGGCTCCGGGGACTTCGAGCTGAGAGCCTCGAGCTGCGAGCTGCGAGCTGCGAGCTGCGAGCTGCGAGCTGCGAGCTTCGAGCGCGGCTACTTGTCGCCGCCGCCCTTCTTCTTCTCGCGCTCCTCCTGCGCCTTCTTCGCCCGCGCCTCGGCGCGCTCCTGCTCCTTCTTGGCCGCGGCGGTCGCGTCCTGGATGCTCTGCGCGTAGTCAGGCAGCTTGGCGAACTGCTTGTGCATGTCGGTGTTCTTCTCGATCTGCGCGTACAGCGCCGGATCCATCTTGAGCGCGGTCTTCGCCGTCAGCCAGGCGAGGTCGACGCGGTGGTTGTCGAGCGAGCGCTTGGCGCTGCCGAGCAGCTCCTTCGCGTAGGCCTTCTCCATGCGCATGTTGTCGAGCGAGGCCAACGCCGAATCGAGCGTGTAGTCGCGCATCGCCATGAATTCGAGGCCGTTGCCCTGCCCGACCGCGCGGTAGGTCAGGATCTTCTGCTGCTGCGTGAAATCGATGATCACGTCGAGGGTCGACGATCCCGGAGCGACCGCGGCCTGCACCGGGCTGACGTTCTTCGCCGCCTTGACCTGCCGCTGGCCGACGATCGCGCGCAGCTCGGCGAGGTCGAACTGGACGATGCCGAGCGTTTCGACGAACGCCTTGCGCGCCTTGTCGCGCGTGAACTCCTGGAAGAGCTGACGCTGGTCGGGCGTGCTGTTGTAGGACGACGGGATCAGCAGATCGACTTCCATGTTCCGCACCGAGCGCAGCTCGATGCCCTTGCCCGGGAAGTGGTAGCTGAGGACGCGGGTGTTGGCGATGTCGACCAGCACCCAGCGATCGGACGCGGGGCCGGCGCCGCCGGCGACGATCCACACCTCGCTGTCCTTGGTGGCGATGACCTTCGCCTGGTCGGTGCTCATCGCCTCGAGCTGCTCCTTCAGCGCCTCGCCGTGCTCCTCCTTCACGTCCTTGGGCAGCTGGTCGAAGATCTCCTGCGGCAGCGGCGTCGAGTTCCAGACGGTGGGCACGTAGAGGTCGACGCCGTAATTGCGCCAGCCGCGGGGCTCGATCTGTTCGCCGACCACCTCGTAGACCAGGAAGCAGCGCACCGCCGGCACGACCACGATCAGGTAGCGGTTGCCCAGCGCGGCGCTGATCACGCCGTCGTAGGCCTCCTCCTTGTCCCAGATCTTCGACCAGAACTCGGCCTCGGTGTTGGCCGCGCGCACCGGCAGCGGGATGTGCGGCGGCGCGTCCTTGTCCTGCTTGCGCGGACGCGCCTCGGCCTCGGCCAGCTTGGTCATCAGCTGATCCGGCGTCGGGATGTTGTTGGCGCTGCCGATCTCGAGCGCGGACATCGGGCGCGACTCCTCGCCGCCCTTCTCCATGCGGATGATGGTCTTGCGGTAGACGTTGAGGTCGGTGAGGAAGTTCGCCGTGCCCGGGCGCTTGTTCAGCCGGCCGTCCTGCACGTAGTAGAGCGAGATCGTGCCCAGCCCCGGATCGATGGTGATGGTGTTGGGGCCGCTCGCGAGCGTCAGCGCGGTCTCGAGGGCGGACGCGGACGTCGCCATCAGCGCCAGCACCGTCGTGATGAGGATCGTCTTCATGGAGAGCCCTTTGCCTGCCACCGTGGTCCGACGAGCGGGATCGTGTCGGCGCGGACGCATCGCGGCGTCCACACCAGCGAGGATGACGCACGCTGTGTGCGTCGCCTGACCGGATAATCCGACATCGCGCGTCGGCGCGCCGGGATCGTCGAGATGTCCCACAGGAACCGAGGTCGCTCGGTCGAGTCCTGTCCCAGCCAACCGCGCCCTACCGCTTCGGATCCGGCGGCAGGACGAAGTCCGACTTGCCGGTCCGCTCCTGGACCCAGCGGACGAACTCGCTGAACGGGCAGAGCAGCGCCGCCAGCGTCAGCTCGTTCGACAGGGTCAGCGGCGGGTAGTGGTCCTTGGCCATCGCGGCCAGGCGCTCGCGCGTGCTGAGACTGACGAAGGTGTCGCGGTAGGACGGGTGCTGGGTCGCCAGCGCGACGCGGGCGTACATCTCGTGCAGCTGGACGATCTTCTGCAGGAGCTGGCCGAGGCGGAACGCCTTCTGCTGCGCCGGCTGGCCCTGCATGAAGCGGTAGAGGTGGCCGGTCGCCTCGACCGATTCGAGGAAGTGCAGCACGGTGGGATGGGCGTCGACCTCGCGCTGGTCGAGCTCGTCGGGCGACAGGTAGATCAGGAAGACGTCGCGGTAGAAGCGGCTGCGGATGCGGTCGCGCACCAGCAGCTGGCGCGCCTGCATGCGCTCGGCCTCGGGCAGGGCCGAGAGCGGCTCCTCCTGCTCGCGGCTCAGGCGCGGCTCGCCGCCGGCGTCGTGCCAGGCGCGGTCGCCGTTCTCGGCCAGGCGCAGGCGGCGGATCGAGCGCAGCGCGCGCTCGGCGAAGGTCGGCGTGTACGCCAGCGCGTCGCCCAGGCGCGGCGAACCGAACTCGGCGGCGATCGGGTTGAGCAGCTTGCCGAGCATCGCCACCGGCAGCTCGCGCAGGTCGGCCAGCGACGGCGCCTGGCCCTGCGACTTGACCAGGCGCGCGCTGGTGGCGCGGTAGACGCCGATGACGTGCATCTGCAGGGTCGCGATCTCGATGCCGCCCTGCTCGCGCAGCAGGCACAGCTCCTCGATCAGCGCGCGGCGCAGGGCGTCGTCGCGGTGGTGCGGATCCTCGGCGATCGCCTTGAGGGTCTTGGCGACGCGCGCCTTCTCGCTGTCCGAATCGAGCTCGTCGAGCATCTGGCGCAGGCGCGGGTTGTCGCTCTCGCCGGTGATGAACGCGTCGGCGAGGCTCGACTCCATCTCCTCGACCAGCGCGCGATGGCGCTCGATCAGCAGCGGACGCCGCGCCTCGGCGATGAACTCCAGCGTCGAGAACTCGGGATCCTCGCCGGAACTGCTCGCGGGCTTGCCAGTGGCCATGCGGTGTATGTAGCCGCGGACGCGCGTCCTATCCAGACCGATCCCGAGGGCTGCGTCGTGAATCGACCGGGTTCGAGGCTTGCAGGGATGATCGTCGCCCTATCGTCCGAGCCGGCCCGGCGTCGGGCGCCGAAAATGATCGGCCGGACGCCAGTTTTTCTCTCTTGAGGAGGCGGCAACGGTGGCGGTGAACGCGACGACCTCGGCCGGCAACGCCGGGAACAAGGTCATTCTCGGCCTGCAATGGGGCGACGAGGGCAAGGGCAAGGTCATCGACGTGCTGTCGGGCGCCGCCGACTTCGTCGTGCGCTGCCAGGGCGGCGCCAACGCCGGGCACACGGTGGTCGTCGACGGCAAGAAGACCGTGCTGCACCTGCTGCCGTCGGGCGCGCTGCACCCCGGCACGACCTGCGTCATCGGCAACGGCGTGGTCATGGATCCGCTGGCGCTGGTCAACGAGCTCGGCGATCTCGGCGAGGTCGGCAAGGACCTCGAGAAACGCCTCGCGATCAGCGACCGCGTCCACCTCGTCCTGCCCAGCCACAAGGCGATGGACGCCGCGTTCGAGCGCCGCAAGGGCGACGCCAAGGTCGGCACGACGCTGCGCGGCATCGGCCCGTGCTACGGCGACAAGATCCTGCGCACCGGCATGCGCGGCGGCGACCTCGCCGACATGAAGGGCTTCGAGCGCAAGCTGCGCGAGCACCTCGACATCGCCAACCACCAGCTGAAGTCCCTCGGCGCCGAGCCGGTCGCGGTCGTCGACGCGCTCGAGAAGATCCTGCCGGCGTGCGCCCGCGCCGCGACGCACATCGTCGACACCGCCGACCTGCTGCACCGCGCCGTCGCCGGCGGCAAGCGCGTGCTCTTCGAGGGCGCGCAGGGCGTGATGCTCGACATCGACTACGGCACCTATCCGTACGTCACCAGCTCGAACACCGGCACCGGCGGCGTGATCTGCGGTTCGGGCCTCTCGCACAAGCACCTCGGCGAGATCATCGGCATCGTCAAGGCGTACTCGACGCGGGTCGGCGGCGGTCCGTTCCCCTCCGAGCTGATCGGCGCGCGCGGCGACGCGCTGCGCGAGCGCGGCGGCGAGTACGGCGCCACCACCGGCCGGCCGCGGCGTTGCGGCTGGCTCGACCTGGTCGCGGTGCGCTTCGCCTGCCGCCTCAACGGCGTCGACACCATCGCCCTGACCAAGCTCGACGTGCTGTCGGGCGAGCCGTCCCTGCCGGTGTGCGTCGGCTACGAGCTCGACGGCGCGCGCATCGACACCGTCCCCGCCCAGGTCGAGCGCTTCGCCGCGGTGAAGCCGGTCTTCGAGGACCTGCCGGGCTGGCGCGAACCGCTCGGCGCGTGCAAGCGCTTCGACGACATGCCGGCGAACGCGCGCGCCTACGTGCGCTTCATCGAGGAGCGCTCCGGCGTGCGCGTCGGCTGGATCGGCACCGGCCCCGGCCGCGACGAGATCATCGCGCGATGACGGCGTCGCCGGCGGTCGCCGAGCGCGCGCGCGCCGCGGGCCTCGATGCGTCGCGGCTGCCCCGCCACGTCGCCATCGTCATGGACGGCAACGGCCGCTGGGCGCAGGGCAAGGGCTGGGAGCGCACCCGGGGCCATCGCCGCGGCGCCGAGGCCGTGCGCACCGTCACCACCGAGAGCGTCGCGCTCGGCATCGACCGCCTGACGCTGTACGCGTTCTCGAGCGAGAACTGGACCCGGCCGAAGCTCGAGGTCGAGTTCCTGATGCGCCTGCTCGACGACTTCCTGGTCGGCGAGCTGCCCACGCTGACGACGAACCGCGTGCGCCTCGAGGCGATCGGCCGGCTCGAACGGCTGCCCGCGCGCGTGCGCGCGACGCTCGACGCGACCCGCGCCGCCACCGCCGGCAACGACGCGATGGTCCTGTGCCTGGCGCTGAGCTACGGCGGGCGCGACGAGATCGCCGACGCGTGCAGGGCGCTGGCCGCCGAGGTCGCGGCCGGACACCTGCGTCCGGACCAGATCGACGCCGACGCCGTCCAGCGCCGGCTGTACGCCGGCGATGACGTCGACGTGGTCATCCGCACCGCCGGCGAGCAGCGCCTCTCGAACTTCCTGCCCTGGCAGGCGATCTACGCCGAATACGTCAGCGCGCCGGCGCTGTGGCCCGACTTCGGCGCCAGCGAGTACCACGCCGCGCTGCGCGAGTTCCAGGGCCGCCAGCGGCGCTTCGGCGGGGTCGCGAACGCATGACGATCGCCGTGGCGCATCAGGACGGACGCTGGTTCGCGACCCACAGCATGGGCGGACGCACCCTGTCGATGGGCCTGACGTTCGCCGCCGAACCCGTCGCCGGCGCCGAGGTCGTGGTCGAGCGCACCGGCGCCGAATCGCCGTTCTTCTCGCAGTCGCGGGTCGTCGCCGAATGCATGCAGGGCGTCGGCCAGGCGCTGGCCGAGGCGCGCGTCCAGCGCTGGGTCAGGCGCATCGACCTGCGCGACTGCGACGCGGCCGCGCCGGCGCAGGCGATGTACCTCGCGTGCGCGATCACGCGCAAGGCGATCGCCAGCGGCGGCTGAGATCAGCGCGTCGGCCAATCGCCGCTGAACACCTCGACCGCCGGCCCGGTCATGACCACGGTCGCGTCGTCGCGCGCCCAGCCGATGCGCAGGTCGCCGCCATCCAGGCGCACGATCGCCTCGCGCCCGTCGATGCGCCGATCGATGATCGCCGCGGCCGTCACCGCGCACGCGCCGGTGCCGCAGGCCTGGGTCACGCCCGAGCCGCGTTCCCAGGTGCGCTGGCGCAGCACCGGCAGGCCGCCCTCGTCGGCGAGGCGCTGCACGATCTCGACGTTGGTGCGGCGCGGGAAGCGCACGTGGCGCTCGATCAGCGGGCCGATCTCGGCGAGCGGGAAGGCGCCGGCGTCGTCGACGAAGCACACCGCGTGGGGATTGCCCATGCCGACCGCCAGGAAGCGCAGCGCGCGTCCGCCCGCGGTGATCAGCACCTCCAGCGCCGGTCCGGGCCCGAGATGGTCGACCGGCACGGTCGCCGGCGTCAGCCGCGGCGCACCCATCTCGACCGTGGCGCCGACGCAACGGCCGTCGACCACCTGCAGCCGGATCGGCAGCACGCCGGCGCCGGTCTCGATGCGCGGGGTCTGCGTGGCGACGCGCTTGCGGTCCCACGCCAGCTTGGCGACGCAGCGGATGCCGTTGCCGCACATCTCGGACTCGCTGCCGTCGGCGTTGAACATGATCATGCGCGCATCCGCCTTGCGCGACGGCGCCAGGACGATGAGGCCGTCGGCGCCGACGCCGGTGTGGCGATCGCTGATCGCGCGCGCCAGGCCGGGGACGTCCGCGGGCAGGACCTCGTCCCAGGCATCGACGAAGACGTAGTCGTTCCCGCAGCCGTGCATCTTGGTGAAGCGCATCGCCGGCGATCGTCGGCGCCCGCGACGCCATCCAAGCGCCGCCCGGAGCGCCGTCCGCGCACCAGCTCCGGACCCGCTGCGCTTGCGCCCTCACGACCCATGCGAGACTGCCCCCATGACCCGGCGGACCCGCGTACGACTGCTGATCGTCCTCGTGCTGCTCGGCCTGCCGGCGATGGCGGCGCTGCTGGCGCTGTGGTACGTGGGGTCGGGGCGGCTCGAACAGCGTCTGGCGCACGAGTACGCCGAGCTCCTCCCCGGCGAGCTGACCGTCGGCAAGGTCGAGGTCGACGGCGTCGGCCGCGCCCATCTCGACGCCGTCGCGGTCGGCCCCGCGGGGGATGCGAAGGTCACGGCCGAGCGCGTCACCGTCGACGGCTCGCTCTTCGGCGGCCGGATCTCGGCGCTGCGCATCGACGGGCTGCATGCGACGATCGATCGCGACGCGGTGGCGTGGATCGGCGATCTGGCGCGTTCGCTCGCCGCCCGGTCGGGCGGCGGCGGCGCCCCCGCCGATCTCGAGTTCACGGTGTCGGGCGCGATCGACATCGCGCAGGCGATGCCGCTCGACAATCTCTTCATCCGCGGTGCGGTGCGCGGCGAGCGCGTGCGTGCGCGGCTGACCGGGACGCTCGCCGGCGAGCCGATCGAATGGTTCGTCGATCACGAGGACACCGCGGCCGGCGTACGCCGGATCTTCGAGGTGCGGCACGCCCCGATCCGCCTGACGCCGCTGTTCACCGCGCTCAACCGCCTGACCGATCTCAAGGAGCAGGCCGACCTGCTGCGCTGGCTGCCCGAGGTCGCCGAGCTGGGCGGCACGCGGCTGGTCCTCGAACCCGGTGCGACCGCCGCGGTCGGGCCGTTCGTCGCCACCTGGCAGGGCGGCGAGGGCGGCGGCCTGCTGACCTTGTCGGCGACCGGGCTGCGCCTGGACGACGCGCGCGCCGAGGATCGCGAGCTCGGCAACGCGCGCGGCACGCTGCAGGTCGCCTACCAGCCGACGCGCCTCGAGGTCGACGTGCCGGCCTGGAGCCCGGGGCCGCGCGTGCCGATCCCGGAGGAGGTGCCGCTGCGCGAGCTGTTCGCCCTGCTGCCGGCGGCGCACCTGGTGATGCTCGAGGAGGACGACAAGTCGCGCGTCTACCTCACCCTCGCGCCCGATACGACGCTGGCCGGCAAACGCGCCGTCGAGGTCCGCTGGCGCAAGACCTCGCCGTGGCGGATCATCGCCAACGACCTGCCGCTCGACCTGGCCAAGCCGTGGATCCCGCCGAACCTCGCGTTGACCGGCGGGCGCATCGACCGCCTCGAGGTGACGATCGACGACGGCCTGCGCTTCCTCGAGGCGCGCCTCGACGGCGTCGCGCTGGCGAGCGAGGACTGGACGCTCTCCGAGCTCGCGCCGGTGCTCACCGTCGTGCCGCTCGCCGACGATCCGGGCACGGAGGAGGAGCCGAACTTCGACGCCACGGTCGTCGCCGACGCCTTCATGCTCCGCCACCGCGGCGATGATCGCCAGGGCCGGGTCGAGATCGCGATCCCGGACCTCGACCGCCTCGGGAGCCACGTGCAAGGTTCGCGCCCGACGCCGACCCTCGCCGGATCGGTCGGGCTCGACCTGACCTGGCGCGCACGCGCCGACGACGGCTGGGACGGCGAGCTGGCCAACCTGACCGCGCGCGACGTCGCCGTCGCCGGCGCGCTGGTCGACGTCGACCTCGACGCGCGCGGCGCCTTCGGCTGGAGCGCCAGCGCGCGCAGCGTGCGCCTCGACGGCACGCTGACGGCGGGCGAGCTGCGCGTCGCCGGCCGCGCCGTGCCGCTCGCCTCGCGGTCGCCGCGCTTCACCGCCACCGTGCTCGACGAGGCCGGCCACATCGTGCTGAGCGAGCTGCTGGCGCGCGCCGAGGGCGACCACGGCTTCACCGTCGGCCTCGACGGCCGGATCAACCGCGCCTCGCTGGACGGCGAGCTCGGCATCGTGGTCGACCGCGCCGACCTCGGCTGGCTGTCCGAGCAGGGCGAGCTCGTGCCGATGCCGAAGAAGGCGAAGCTGGCCGGCGAGATGTCGCTGAGCGCGACCGCGCGCATCGCCGACGCCGCGGTCCAGCGCGTCGACGGCTGGCTGCTGCCGCTCGGCACCGAGCTCGATCTGAACAACGGCGAGATCGTCATCAGCGGCATCAAGGGGGCGATAGCCTTCCGCCTCGCCCCCGCCGAGACGACGACCAACGACAAGGAGGACTGACATGAGCCTCATACCCGTGTCCGACCAGGCCGAGATCGACGCCGCGCTGCGCCTGCCGCGCGCGTGGATCCTCAAGCACTCGACGGCCTGCCCGATCAGCGGCGCCGCCTACGGCGAGGTCCGCGCCTACGCCGACGCGCATCCCGATGAGCCGGTGTCGGTGATCGTCGTGCAGACCCATCGCCCGATCTCGAACTGGCTGGCGCAGAAGCTGAACGCGGTGCACCAGAGCCCGCAGCTGTTCCTGGTCGAGAACGGCGCGGTGCGCTGGCAGACGACGCACTGGTCGATCACCGCCGCGGCGATGGAACGCGCGGCCGCGGCGCCCGCGAAGCAGCCGAAGGCGTGAGACGGCCGCCGGCGCGACGGGGCGGTCGGCGATGAGCCACGTCCTGTATCTCCATGGGTTCGCCTCCAGCCCGGCGACCGCCAAGGGCCAGGCGATGAAGCGCCTGCTGACGGGCGTCGCGCGCAGCTACGCCGTGCCGCGCCTCGACGGCGACGAGTTCCAGGCGATGACCGTGACCTCGATGCGCCAGGTCGTCGCCGACGCGGTCGCGGCACTGCCCGCCGACGGCCGGCCGCTGATGCTGATCGGATCGAGCCTGGGCGGCTACCTCGCCGCGCTGGTCGCGCGCGATCTGCCGCGCGTGCACGCGCTGGTGCTCATCGCGCCGGCGTTCGAGTTCACCGAGTCGTGGGCGCGGAAGTTCACCGCCGACGACGTCGCGCGCTGGAAGCGCGAGCGCAGCCGCCCGTTCTTCCACTACGGCAGCGAACGCGATCAGCCGCTCGGCTACGGCTTCTACGAGAGCTGCCTGTCATTGCCGTCGTATCCGGAGGTCCCCGGCATCCCGATCGCGATCGTCCACGGCCGGCGCGACGACGTCGTCGACTGGCGCGTCAGCCTCGAGTTCGCCGAACGCACGCCGACCGCCGAGCTGCACCTGGTCGACGGCGACCACCGCCTGACCGAGCCGCGGCACGAGGAGCTGATCGCGTGGTGCGCGCGCGACCTCCTCAAGCGGCTCGGCTGAGCGGCGACGCCAGGCCTACGCGTCCGGCAGCGCTGCGAACCAGCGTTCCCATTCCGGCGCCCGCGGCTTCTGCTCGGCGGTGAACTCGACGACCACGACCGGGCCGCGGCCGCGCGGTCGCCACGCGATCGGGAACGCCGGGTCGGCGTAGCCCGTGAACGCCGTCACCACCGGCACGCCGAGCGCCGCCGCGAGGTGGTGGCCGACGCTGTCGTAGCTCACCGCCAGGCCGCACGCCGCGGTCGCGCCCGCCCAGCCGGCGATCGAGCCGTGGAAGCGGATGACCTGCGCGTCGGCGAGCGCCCGGGCGGCCAACGCATGCGCATCGGCGCCCAGCGCCTTGCCGCTGTCGTCGATGTCCACCGCGCTCCAGCCGACCGCCGCGAGCAGCGCGTCGCTGTTGGCCAGCTCGTCCGCGCCGAAGCCGCGATCGATGAGCACGCGCCAGCCGCGCTCGCGCAGCCGGCGCAGCAGGCCGGCCTCGGCCGCGCGCGGCAGCGCCTTCGCCGGGTTGCCGCCGTGGTCGAGCTTCACCGCCGCGATCGGACGCGGGCCGAGGGCGGCGCGCAGGCGCTCGTGCAGCGCGCGGTTCGGCGCGTCGAGCGCGATCGCGGGCAGCGCGGGCGGCGACGCGGGCAGGGCGAGCCGCGCGCGCAGCCAATCGTCGAGCAGCTCGCCGAGCGGCCGCGGCCGCGCCGGATCCGGCTGGGTGTTCTCCCACAGCAGGTAGCGCCGCTCGTCGGCGATCAGCGGCAGCACGCCGAGCTGGTCGAGACGCGAGTCCGGCGCGACCACCAGGTCGCAGCTGCTGCGCGCCAGCGCGTCGCCGAGCGCGATCCACGACTGGAAGCGCTCGCGCAGCGGTCCGCGCCGCCCGTACGGCACGGGAAGCACGCGCACGCCGGCCAGCCCGCCGAACAGGCCGGCCAGCTTGGCGTCGCCGGCGAGCAGCAGCTCGGCGTCCGGATAGCGCTGGCGCAGGCGCGCGAGCGCGACGCTCGTCAACGCGATGTCGGCGCCGATGGTCACCCGGCTGAGCACGGCGATGCGGCGCGCATCGTCCGGCGCGGCGTGCGACGCGCGGCGCGCGCGCTCGTATCGCGCTCGCAGGGCATCGCCCGAGGTGATGCCGAAGCGCGTCAGCGCGGCGGTCAGGGCGGCATCGCGCGCGCAGACCCGCCAGGCGAGCCGGGCGAAGATCGCCGCGTACACGGCCCGTCCGGCGACGCTGAACCCGTCGTTGAGCGGCTCGACCAGCCCGCCGAACAGCGCGGCGAGGCCGGCCGAACGCGTGGCCTCGTCGCCGTGGTCGGCGGCGTCCGCCAAGGCGTCGGCGGCACGGGCCAGCGGATGATCGTCGCCAAGCGCCTCCGGCGGCCGACCGTTCGCGGCCAGCCACGCGAGCGCCGCCTGCGCGTGCGCGGCCGGCGTCATGCCGGCTCCAGACCGGCGCGCAGCAGCAGCAGCGTCGCCAGCAGGTCGTGCGGGCCGAGCGCGGCGCCGACGCGCCAGCCCACGCCGGGATGCGCGGCGGCCGCGGCGGCGAGCTCCCGCGGGATGTCCTCGCGGCTGTGCCGGCCGTCGGACAGGAAGTAGGGCAGCGCGACGACCTCGCGCGCGCCGGCGGCGACCAGCGCGGCGAAGCCCTGGGCGATGGTCGGCTCGGCGACCTCGAGGTGGGCGATGACCACCGGATCGGCCGGGCGCAGGCAGCGCACGCGCGCGGCCATGTCGCTGAGCTGCTCGTTGGCCTCGGCGCGGCGGCTGCCGTGATCGATGAGCAGCAGGCCCGGCATCGCCGCACGGTACGGACGAGGTCGCGTGGACCAGCGCCGCGCCGGCCCGTCGCTGGCCCGCCCGGCGTGGTCGCCACGCTTCATCACGGCATGATCTACCTCGACTGGAACGCGACCGCGCCGCTCGAGCCGGCGGCGCGCGCCGCCTGGCTGGCCGCGCAGGACGAGGCCTGGGGCAACCCCGGGTCGGCGCACGGCGTCGGCCAGGCGGCGCGCCACCGCCTGGACGCGGCGCTGGCGGCCTGCGCGCGCCTGCTCGGCGCGGCCGCGCACGAGCTGATCGTCACCAGCGGCGGCAGCGAGGCGAACGCCACCGCGATCCACGCGGCACTCGCCGGGCGTCCCGGCGGCAACGTCGTGGTCGGCGCGGTCGAGCACAGCTCGATCCTGCGCAACGTCGAGGCCGCGGCGCGGCGAACCGGAGCCGCGGTGCGGCCGCTGGGCGTCGATCGCGACGGCCGCTACGCGCCGGCCGCGCTGGCCGCGCTGGTCGACGCCGACACGCGCCTGCTGTGCGTGCAGTACGCGAACAACGAGCTCGGCACGCTGCAGGACGTGCCGGCGCTGGCGGCGGCGGCGCGCGCTCCCGGGCGCGACGTGCGCATCCACTGCGATGCGTGCCAGGGACCGGGCAAGCGCGCCATCGACCTGCGCGCGCTCGGCGTCGACAGCGCGGCCATCGCCGGGCACAAGTTCGGCGCGCCGAAGGGCATCGGCCTGCTCTGGACCGCGAGCGGCTGGCGCGCCGCGCCGCTGATCCTCGGCGGACGCCAGCAGCAGGACCGCCGCTCGGGCACCGAGGACGCCGCGCTGGCGTGCGCGCTGGCGGCGGCGCTCGCCGCGCGCCTCGCGCGCGCGGGCGACGAGGATATGCGCCAGCGCCGCGCGCTCGACGCGTGCTTCGCGCGCATCGCCGCCGCGCTGCCCGGCACGTGCTGGCTGGCGCGCGGCGCGCAGCGCCTCGCCAACACCATGTGCCTCGCGCACGGCGGGGTCGCGGCCGACGTGCTGATGACGCGCCTCGACCTCGCGGGCTTCGCGGTGTCGAAGGGCAGCGCGTGCATGGCGAAGCGCTCGGATCCGAGCCATGTGCTGGACGCGCTCGGCATCGACGTGTCCACCGCGCGCAGCGCGATCCGCGTCTCGATCGGCCCGACGACGGACGACGGTGCACTTCGGTCGTTCGCCGACGTCTATGCACGCGAGGTGCGTGCGATGCTGGCGCGCGCGGCGGATTGACGCCGCGGCTGCTCATCTCCTGGACGCGCGCACGCCCGGATTGTGCACCGCGATCAGCGCCCGGATGACCGCGACGGTCGTCCAGCGCTCGCCGACGATGAGCCGCGCGCATGCGCAGCGGTCCGCCGCGGATAATCGGCGGAACGCGATTCTACTGCATGACCTCGTGGCACCACACGCGGCGCCCGACGGGCGCGTGCGATCCGGCATCCGCCGGAGCACGCGCCGGGGCCAGCGATCTACGCAGGAGCACAATCAATGGGCGCAGCACTCATCAACGGCATCTGGATGGCCGTCCTCGGCATCCTCGGCGCCTCCAGCCTGGTCATCGCCAAGAAGCCCGACGCGAAGGCGCTGATCGACAAGCTCGCTCCCTTCCAGGGCTGGATCGGCGCGATCTCGGCGCTGTGGGGCGCGTGGGGAATCGTCTCGTCGATCCTCAACCTCAACTGGCTGTCGGTGGTGCCGATCTTCTGGATCACCTTCCTCGCCACCTCGATCACCCTGCTCGCGCTCGGCCTGCTGCTCGGCGTCGGCGTGCTCAAGACCTTCATCAAGGCGCCCGCCGCGGTCGCGAAGCTCGACGCGACCATCGCCAAGCTCGCGCCCTACCAGGGCACGCTCGGTCTGATCGCGATCGGCCTGGGCGTGTGGATGGTCGTCGCCGGCTTCCTCTGGACGGTCGGGTGAATCGGATCCCGGTTCGGGCGGCGACGCCGCCCGAACCGGGAATCGCGCGCTGCACCGATCAGGGTGTCGGCTTCGGCGCCGCGACCGTGCCGTACAGCTCGAACACCTCGTCCTTGTCGCGGTCGCCACCATCGTCGACCCCATCGGAGCCGATGCTGTAGGAAGCGATGACGCGGCCGTCACGACTGATGCGGAGGAGCGGGCCCCCTGCGGACGACCACGGATCGCCAGGCCACGGCTCATGTGCGATCTCGGCGCACAGCAGCCGAGCCATGAGGTGCGTGCGGACCATCGCGTCTGCGTAGGCACGATGCATTTCGGCCGAATTGATGATCCAACTTCGTCCGCCTTCATCGGCATCCCGCAGCGACGTCGACAAACCGTAGGCGCGTCGGTGGAAATCGACAAGCGAAGCGCTTCCAGCGAGCTGAACGTGCCAGTCGAGCTGCTCACGCAGAACGCGCGACCGCAGGCGGCGCGAGTCGACAAAGGCGAGCCAGGACGATGGGGCGTCCCACTTGTCCATGAGCAGGCCGAGAAGCGGAAGGGAACGCCAAAGATTCATGGTCGACCGGTATTCACCTGCGGTCGCATCGCCGACATCGAAGCCCGCATCGCCGATACGTGTCAACTCGAGCAGCAATGAGCGATCACCGCTCTCGACGATGTCGGACAGGCGGTAGGCGAGGGCACGCAACGCCTTCACCTGGACCGCCACGGAGCGCACCGCGTTCGTCATATCGATCAGCTCATAGACCGTCGCGAGCTTCAGGAATCTGCGCATCTCGCCAGCCACGTCGTCGCGGTGCGCAAGCGCGAGACGTTCGCCCAGCATCTCGGACAGATCACTAATCGACAAGCTGACCTGGTCCGTCGGGCGGCCCTTCACCAACGGGTGGCGGATGCACCGCCCATCCAGGCGATCGATCAAGGCGATCAACTCACCGATCGTGGCCACATCGAACGCCGCATGGTGGAGCTTCATCCTCGGCGGCGGCGGTTCCCCGATCACGAGCTTTTCAGCGAGTACTCCGACGGACTTCCGATAGCTCGGCAAGCCCTGGCTCAATCTCAAGATCCGCTCCCACCGCGCGAGCGTGGCCGCGTCCGAGACGTCGCGCTCCACATCGGACCAGCGCGTTACGATCCCACGCTGGAGCGCTTCCGCTTCGACGGCGCGCAGGTCGGCGTCGCTGTGAAGCCAGCCCAGGAGCGTCACGACCGAAACCGCCGGCAGCGCGAGGGCGGCTACCGCCAGCAATCGCCACCCGCGCAGCCACCTCACGCCTTCACCCGCCGCCCAGCGTCCGCAGGTGCTGGTGCGTGAACAGCCCGGTCGAGTGCCCGTCCGAGAACGCGAAGCGCGTCGCGTAGTTGCCGATGGTCTGCTGGTCGGTGATCGCGACGTCCGCGGCGACGCTCGCGGGATCGAGCAGCGGCTCGCCGGTGATCTCGTGCACGCATTTCGCGCACGGGCAGACCAGCCGCAGGGCGCGCGCGCCGTGGCGGTCGACGCGGCCGTCGCGCCAGGTGACGACGACCGCGCGGCCCGCGTCCTCGACGAGGATCTGGCGCGGGACCTGCGGGCGTTCGAGCTTCACCGCGTCGCCGATGCGGGTTGCGTCACCGCTCGGGGACCGGCTGGGGCGGCACCTCGATCGGCGTGTCGGCCTTGGGCTCGTCGGCGGTCTCGGCGAAGACCTGCTTCATGAACTCGTACTCCTCGGTGAACGCCGGGTCGTCGGCGAAGCGCTTGGCGGCGCGCTCGGCGACGATCAGCGCCTTGTGCGGCGCGTGGTTCAAGGCGGCGCGCCAGGCGATCCAGTACCACTTGGGCTTGTAGTCGACGATCTCCTCCCACATGCCGATGACCCGCGCGTACCAGGCGTCGGCGGTGAAGCGCGCGACGTCGCCCAGCCACTGCGCGGTGTCGTCGCGCAGGCGCTTGTCGTTCTTGTCCTTCACGAAGGTCAGCAGCCTGCGCAGGGCCGGCTCGTCCTCGCCGATCAGCGCGGTGATCAGCGCGCCGGTGTGCGCCTGGTGGTTCATGAACGGGCTCTCCCAGCCCAGCTTGCGGCAGGCGGCGTCGGCCTCGGCGAGGCGGGCGCCGAGCTTGAGCGCCAGCGGCAGGTCGAGCTCCTTCTCGCCGCGATCGAACTTGGCGGTCAGCTGCACGGTCCAGTACGGCACCGACAGCTTGATCCACGGCAGGTCGAGGCGCACCTGGGCCAGGCCGTCGACGCGCGCGGCGTGGTCGCGCTCGACCGAGGTCGGCAGCGCGACCGGCTCGAGCATCGCGTTGAGCTCGTCCGAACCGAGGATCGCCGCGTAGAACGCGCCGGCGCTGGCGTAGCGGGCGAGGTTGTCCTCGGGCTCGTCGATGTCGCGGAAGGCGATCTTCGCCAGCCACTGCTGCACCGCGCCGACCAGGTTGCGCAGCGATTCGTTCTCGGGCAGGGCGTCGGTGCCCATGCCCTCGATGATCTGGATCGCGGTGCCGACGAATTCCTGCTGCATGCGGCGCAGCGGGATCGCCGATTCCCACTGGCGCGGGTTGAAGCGGTTGGAGTCGAGCCAGCCGGCGACCTGGGCGATCTGCTCGGTCATCTGCTGGGTCGCGGTGTCGTCGAGCGCGCGCAGCGCCAGCTCCCAGGCCTCGCCGTGGACCAGGGTGTTCGCGAGCTGCAGGCCGAGCTGCAGGGAGCGCGGGCCGAGGCTTCCGGCCAGCGCCGGCAGCTGCTCGTCGAGGATGTCGGTCGCGACCTCGCGCGCCTTGGCGGCGTCGTCCGCGTCGAAGAGGTGCTGCACCAGCTCGACCGACGAATAGAGCTTCGATTCGGCGTCGGGCGTGCGGTCGATCGCCTGCTGGTGGTAGTCGGCGGACTTCGCGTACTGACCGGTGAAGCTGTAGAGGCCGGACAGCTCGCGGTAGTTGGCGGTGTCGTCGTCGCCGTCGGCGATCAGCTTGAGCATCTTGGCGATGCCGCGCTGGTAGGTCTGGTAGTGCCAGTCGCGCTGCACGTCGATCATGGTCTGCGCGTAGGCCGGCTCGGCGAAGATGCGCCAGCTCAGGCGCCACGACGAGCGCGTGTTCTCGCCCGAGAAGCGCAGCAGCAGGCCGAGGCCGTTGGGATCGAAGGTGTCGGCCTCGTCGAAGCTCGAATAGGTCTTGGTCAGCGCGCCCGGCAGCGTCGCGTCCACGAACTCGAGCGGCTGGCCGGTCTGGAGCACGTACACGTGCCACTGCTGCTCGGCGTCCTGCTCGGCGAACGCCACGGCGGCGTGCGACGGCAGGGTGATGATGTGCGCGGTGCGGCCCTGGGCCTCGGCGATGCCCTGGTACAGCTCGGACAGATCGTCGCAGTCGCCGCGCAGCATGCCGCCGCACGCGGTCGAGAGCGTCTGCTCGCAGGTCTGGTGGATGTCGCCCTTGGTGAGCTTGTTGCCGATCACCAGCGGCACGCGGCTGTCGGGGCTGTCGTAGACGTAGTAGAAGAGGTATTCGCCGACCAGGTCGAGGTGCGCCGCGTCGGGGAGCGCCTTGGCCGCCTGGGCGATGAACTGGCTGGACGCCGCGGCCGCGCCATCGGCGAGCGTGTCGACCGCGCCGTGCGCGGTGATCAGCCGGCGCACGTCGCCGTCGAGGTCGACCAGCAGCACGTGCGGCGGCAGGAAGCCGGAGACCAGCCCGCCCTCGGCGGCGGCCGGACGCTCGGGCAGCGCCTTGCGCCAGGCGGCCTCGTCGTGCGCGAAGCCGGACTCGGCGCTCCACCAGGCGATCGGCGTCGCGCCCTGGAACAGCCTGATCGCCGCGGCGTCATCGGAGCCTGCGAGCGGATCCGTGCCCGGCTTGAGGTGGGTGACGAGCGACAGGTTGGCGTTGCCGCCCCACAGGTACATCGGCTGGGGATGCGGCCGCGTGTAGGCGGCGCGGCTCGGCGTGGTCAGGATCCAGCCGCCGCGCTTGAACGCGTCCTTCACCTCGGCGAGGCGCGCGCTGGCGCCGTCGGCGAACAGCGTCGTCGGCTGCGCGGTCTCGGCGGCGGCGACCGCGGCTTCGAGCTCCTTGGCGGCGGCCGAGATGGCGACGTCGCTGCCCAGGGCGCGCAGCCAGCCGTGACGGACGACGCGGCGCGCGAAGCTCGGCCAGACCTCGTCCGGCTCGTACTTGCGGAAGGTGTCGGCCTGGGCGAGCCGGTCGAGCACGTCGGCGATCGCCTTGATCGCCAGCGGATCGAGACCGCTCGCGGCCAGCGCCGCCTCCAGCGCCTCGGCGCCGGCGCGCACGCGTTCGATCTCGGCGCCGCGGTCGGCCTCGGGCACGTCCGACTTCCTCAGCGTCGCCTCGGGGAGCACGACCGCGTCGGGCTTGGCGAGATCACCGACCTTGAGGTGGAAGCCCGTCATCACGCCCTCGGCGAGCGTCAGGGTCGCGTCGCCGCCGGCGACGCCGTCCGCCTTGGCCCGCGCGACCAGCCCGGGCAGCGCGGCGAGCGGCTCGGAGCGGCCGTCGGCCAGCAGCTTGCGCGTCACCGCGACCAGCCCGGCCTCGGTCTCGACCTGCGGATTGCCGTCGTCATGGCCGACCAGCTTGAAGCCGGCGCCGTCGCCGACCTGCCACCACAGCCCGCCGTCGCGTTCGACCACGGCGGGGGTGTCGGGCAGCGCCGCCTTGAGCTCGGCCACGGGGTCCGGCGCCTGGGCCGGCGCATCGACCACGGGCGTCGCCTCCTCGACCGCGAACGCGCCATGGGGGGCGACGGCAAGCAGGGCCAGGGCGGCGAACACGGTGGTCAGAAAGCGCATGAGCGGCTCCGCAAAGCGAGTGCAGACGGGAATACGTGAAGGACGATGCCCCCCAGGGGTCAAGGTCAAGCGCGCCAGGTGGCGACTTTGCGGCGTCATGGACGGATCGGTACACCGCGCGACGCCGGAAACCTTCAAACGACGGCCCGAGCATGCCGGTTCGCCGCTTCTTTCGCGGTTCCGTGGCGCTATCCATGGCCCTCCTTTCCGCGAAGCGGATTTTCCGACCCGCCTCCCTCGTCACGCCTCCCTTTCCCGCGACTGATCCCATGACCGCCGAACGCCGCACCGACATCCGCAACATCGCCATCATCGCCCACGTCGACCACGGCAAGACCACGCTGGTCGACGGCATGCTCAAGCAGGCCGGCGTGTTCCATGCCAAGCAGCACATCGAGGTGTGCGTCATGGACTCCAAGGACCAGGAGAAGGAGCGCGGCATCACCATCCTCGCCAAGAACTGCGCGGTGCAGTACGGCGACGTGCGCATCAACATCATCGATACCCCCGGCCACGCCGACTTCGGCGGCGAGGTCGAGCGCGTGCTGAAGATGGCCGACGGCGCGCTGGTGCTGGTCGACGCCTTCGAGGGCGCGATGCCGCAGACGCGCTTCGTGCTGCGCAAGGCGATCCAGTCGAAGCTCAAGATCGTCCTCGTGGTCAACAAGATCGATAAGCCGGGCGCGACGCCGAAGATCATCGCCGACCAGATCTTCGACCTGATGGTCGACCTCGACGCCGAGGACTGGCAGCTCGACTTCCCGGTGCTGTTCGGATCCGGCCGCCAGGGCTTCATGAACACCGGGCTCGACGACGAGGGCCGCGACCTGCGTCCGCTGTTCGACGCGATCGTGCGCTACATCCCCGGCCCGCCCATCAAGGCCAACGCGCCGCTGCAGCTGCAGGTCGCCAACCTCGACCACAACGACTTCGTCGGCCGCATGGCGATCGGTCGGATCTTCGCCGGGGCGATCCAGGCCGGCCAGGCGGTGTCGATCGTGAAGGGCCCGGGCGGCATCCCGCACAAGGCGCGCATCCTCCAGCTGCACCGCTTCGCCGGCCTCGGCCGCGAGGAGATCAAGGAGGCGTCGGCCGGCGACATCGTCGTCGCCACCGGCATCGAGGACATCGACATCTCGGACACGATCTGCGACGTCGACCACCCCAACGCCCTGCCGGCGATCCCGATCGACGAGCCGACGATCAAGATGACCTTCGGCGTCAACACCAGCCCGATCGCCGGCACCGAGGGCAAGCCGCTGCAGAGCCGCGACCTCAAGGCGCGCCTGATGCGCGAGGCCCAGCGCAACGTCGCGATGCGCGTCGCCGACACCGACCAGCCCGACGTGTTCGAGGTCTCCGGCCGCGGCGTGCTGCACCTCGGCGTGCTCATCGAGGACATCCGCCGCGAGAACAGCGAGCTGCAGGTCGGCCCGCCGCGCGTGATCTACAAGACCGACGCGCACGGCAACCGCCTCGAGCCGATCGAGCTGGCGGTGGTCGACGTTCCCGAGCGCCTGTCGAGCAAGGTCATGAACCTGATGCTCAGCCGGCGCGGCGAGGTCACCGAGATGGCGTCGAAGGGCGCGCTGCAGCACCTCGAGTTCACCATCCCCAGCCGCGGCCTGCTCGGCCTGCGCAACATCCTGCTGACCGCGACCCAGGGCGAGGCGACGCTCAACACCATCTTCCACGGCTACGGCCCGTACCGCGGCGACATCTCGAAGCGCGAGAACGGCGCGATCATCAGCATGGGCAACGGCGAGGTCGTGGCCTACGCGCTGTTCATGCTCCAGGACCGCGGCGAGTTCTTCGTCGACGTCGGCCAGCCGCTCTACGAGGGCCAGGTGGTCGGCGAGAACTCCAAGGACACCGACATGGCGGTGAACCTGACCAAGGAGAAGAAGCTGACCAACGTGCGCTCCTCCGGCGCCGACGAGGCGATCCGCATCACGCCGCCGCGCAAGATGAGCCTCGAGGAATCGCTCGAGTACATGAAGGAGGACGAGATCGTCGAGGTCACGCCCAAGGCGATCCGCCTGCGCAAGGCGCTGCTCAGCGAGACCGACCGCAAGCGCGCGAGCCGCGCGGCGGGCGGCTGATCGGGGCGATCGGCGCGGGCGGGCACGGCGCCGAACCAGCCGTGTGGTTGACTGATCGACCATCGTGAGATCATCCGGCCTTCGCGGCGCCACCCCGCCGCCGGAGGTCCCCATGCGCATCCTCGCGCCGACGCTCGCCCTGATCGCCGTCGGCACCGCCACCGCGGCGGACAACGCCATCCGCCCGGAATTCGAGTTCGGCGGGTTCCTGAACGTCCTGGGCCGCGTCGGCGACATGGAGGCGCAGAGCCTCGGCTTCAACTCGATCGACGACGACCGCTGGCACGCCCGCTTCAACGGCTTCGCGGGCGTCGACATGGACGTGCGTTTCACCGATGCGATCGGCGCCCGCGCCGACCTGTGGCTGGTGCACGACGAGGCGAGCTTCGCCGACCCGGTCCTGCGCGACGCCTACCTCGCCTGGTCGCAGGGCGACTGGCAGGTGAAGGGCGGCAAGATGATCAGGCCGCTGGGCTGGATGTCGCCGCATCCCGAGCGGCAGTACCGCGTGCGCGCCTCGACCATCGGCTACGACGGGCACGAACCGTACTACTTCAGCTCGCGCGTGCTCGGCAACGACCCGCTCGGCGGCAGCGTGACCTGGGGCCGACGCGACGCGCCGGTGCGCCTGACGGCGATGCTCAACAACGGCTTCTTCTATGACGAGGATGCCGGCAACTACGCCACCGGCACCACGCGCGAGAACAATGGCCTCGGCTATGGGGCGATCGCCACGTTCGTCCCGGTCGATGTCGCCGCCATCGAGTTCCAGGTCGCCTACGATCACGGCACCGACAACAACGCGACCTACGTCTTCGGACCCTCGGGTCCCGACGTCGTGCCGAATGGCGAGGACCGCGGCAACACCTACCGCGACAGCTTCGGCGCGCAGGACGCCGGGGGCGACGCGCTGTTCCTCGACCTCAACGCCACCGTCAAGCCGATGTCGCCGCTGACCATCGGCTTCGAGGTGATCCGCTTCGCGATCGGCGAGGGCCAGGACGACGGCGACACCATCGACGGCACCGACTACGAACGCTGGCAGGGACTGCTGATGGGCAACTGGGCCTTCGACCGGGCGCCCTTCCCGACATCGGTGACCGGCATGATCCAGCACATCCGCGCCGAGATGGGCAACGGCCCGGAAGGAACCGCCTGGGAGTACGCGGTCGCGCTGCTGACCGAACCGCTGGACCGCGTGCCGTTGCGTCTCGACGGCGAGCTCACCTGGGTGCAGGCGGAGTCGGACGAGACCGGCGCTGCCCACCAGTGGGAATTCGCCGCGCGCGCGCTGCTCACGTTCTGATCGCCGCCGCGACGACGGGCCGAGCGCTCCTCGCCTCAGCGCGCCACCACCGCTCCGTCCCCACCGACCACCAGGCGCGAGCCGTCGTCGAGTTCGACCTCGTACGCGGCCCCGGCGGAATCCGGCTGCGCGCGCACCGCGCGCACCGCGCGGCCATGCGCCTCGCGGTCGACGGCGGCTTTCGCCTCCGGCGGCAGATGCGCGAAGCCGGCCGAGCCGTCGCCGCCATCCTTCGGCGCCATCCAGTGCTCGCTGCCGGGCTGCGGCGGTGGCGGCAGGATGTTGTCGCGCGGCAGGCGCGCGCCGTCGCTGCCGATGCGGATCAACGAGCGGTCGCCTTCCGGCCCGACCCGGGCGAGATAGACGTCCTCATCCGCCTGCCGCTGCAGCGCGATCCATTCGACCTGGCCGCCGCCGGCGGCCAACGCGGCCTCGCGCACCGGCGCGGGGACATCCTCGAGCGCGATGCGCTCGCTCTCCACCGCCACGGCCAGGCCGACGCCGGCGACCAGCACCACCAACCAGCGCATACATCCCCCTGACGAGATGGCCGATGGCGGTGGATCCGTTCCACGCGCCATCGGCCATCGATCATCAGCGATCGTACGCGTGCCCGGCCGACGGCCGGCCTAGCGTCGTCAGTGCTTCTTCTCGATCAGCGCGCCGTCCTCGCCGACGCGCAGGTGCAGATCCTCGCCGTCCTCCACGTGGACCTTCACCTCGTAGAAGTGCTTGCCGCCCTCCAGCTCGTGGTCGACGTCGCGCACTTCGCGCCCGGCCGCCTCGCGCTCGACGGTGGTGCGCACCGGCGCCGGCAAGCTGCCGACATCGAGGTCATCGCCGTCGAAGAAGTCCTGGGTCTTGTCCCAGGCCTTGTCGGTGCCGGTCTTGGTCTTGTCCCAGGCCTTGGCCGAACCTTCCTTGGTCGCCTCCCAGGCCTCGCCCGACTTCTGCTTGGTGGTCTCCCACGCCTGGCCGGCCTTGGCGTTCTCCTCGGTCCAGTCGCTCTTGTCGAGCACGGTGCCGTCGGCGGCGACGGTCAGGCGGGTGTCGATCCCCTCCTGCTCGATGCGCGCCTTGTAGACCAGCGCACCGTCGTCGCGATCGCGCTCGATCTCGGCGATCGGCTGCGCGCCCGCCTCGCGCTTGATCGTCGCCTGGACCGGCAGCGGCGCCTGGTCGAGCGCGATGTCGCCTTCCAGATCGTCGGCGCGGTCCGTCGTCGCGGTGGCATCGGCGTCGCTCGCCGGGCTGCCGTCCCAGTCGAGCTTGCGCACCAGCGCGCCGTGCTCGTCGACGCTGACGCGCTTGTCGAGGCCGTCCTGCTGGATGCGCGCGTGGTAGACCGCCTTGCCATCAGCGAGGTCGCGCTCGATCGAGCGGATCTCGCTGCCGGCGGCTTCGCGCTCGAAGGTCGCGCGCACCGCGGCGGGCAGATCGGCGATCTGCATCGAGTCGTTGCCGGCCATGCCGCCCGACGACGTGCCGCCCCACTCGGGGCTGCCGATCAGGCTGCCGTCCTCGCCGACCACCAGGCGGCGGTCGAGCCCGTCCTGCTTGATGCGCACGGTGTAGACGGTGCGGTTCTCGAAGGTGTCCTTCTGCACCCAACGCACGTCCTGGCCGAGCGCCTCGCGGGTGATGGTCTGCTGGACCGGCTTCGGCACCTGGTCGATGGCCAGGTCGGTGCCGGCGTCGGCGGCGGCGAGCGGGGCCAGGCCGATGAAGCCGAGCAGTCCGAGCGCGCGCAGTGTGGTTGTCGTCTTCATCCGTGACCCCTCCATTCTGTTTGTGGATCACCAGGGATTGTAGAGGGCTCGCGGCACCGCGGACGGCAATGGCGCGAGCCTTATTCGCACGTCGTAAGCAGCCGTGGCGGCGCATCGGGCGGCGGGCGAGCCCATCGTGCTCGAGCGGAGGTCGGCGCCGTGGCAGACCGTGCAGCGCCGACCGATGAGCGGCTATCGGCGGTATCCGGTGAGCATGTGCGCGCCGGAACGACGGCGGCAGGCGCTCTCCACGCTAGAGGGATGCGTGGCCACCGGCGATGCCGACCAGCGCCCAGCCGCACGCGACGGCCGTCGCGACCAGCCCCGCGACCAGCCAGATCCAGGCGTGCATGGCGCGCTCAGTACGGCGCCGGCGCGGCGGCAGCCTGCATCAGGTTCCAGCACGCCCAGAAGACCACCGCGGCAGCGAACGCGAAAAGTAGGAATGCCATCCTGTCCACGGTGCACCTCGGGGTGCAGTCTCAGCCGGCCCGGCATGCGTGCGCCATCATTCTCGGCACGCTGCACGAGGCTCGCGCGCGACGGTCGCCGGCACTGGCGACGGACGGCGCCTCGTGGCGTCGTGGAAAGCGGCCGAGGCCGTGAATCGCGTGCGCCGGGATCGCGCTACGCTGGTGCGCTCGGAGTCGATGAGATGGCCCACCGGATGCTGGCGCGCGACGTCTTCCATATCATCCCGACCCGCGCCAATGGCTGGGAGATCCGCCACGAGCACAAAGCGCATCCGCACGCCGAGTTCGCCACCAAGAGCGACGCCATCGAGCGCGCACGCCGGATGGCCGAGGCCTGCGATGGCGAGATGGTGGTGCATCGGCGCGACTTCAGCGAGGAGCAGCGCGTCAAGTTCGGGGAGTGAACCCTCCGTGTCCGGACGCTCCCAGCGACCCAGCGTCGATGAGGACGCGTCGCGCCGCGATCGACCCAGACGGAGCGGTCCGGCGCATCATCCGGAGACGGGAAAAACATCCGCCCGAAGGCAGCGATCGGCGCGGCCGCGATCGGCCTCGTCGACGTACGGCCGTCGCGGGCGCGTCATGCTCATGACATGCCCGCCGCCCAGCGTCTCCCGGCTTCCACGACGTACCGGAATCCGGTCGTCGCCGCCGACTGCCCGGACCCGACCATCCTCCGCACCGGCGACTGGTGGTGGACGGCGACGACCAGCGGCGACCGCGCCGACGCCTTCCCGGTGCGCCGCTCGACCGATCTGGTGACCTGGGTCGACGCCGGCTTCATCTTCCCCAGCCACCGTCGTCCGGCGTGGATCGCCTCCGCCTGCTGGGCGCCGGAGCTCGGCATGGTCGATGGCGGCTACGCCTGCTGGTACACGGCGCGCGACCACGGCGGTCGGCTGTGCGTCGGCGTCGCGACGTCCGACCATCCGGCGGGGCCGTGGCGCGATCGCGGCGAGCCGCTGATCCGCACCGCCGACGTGGGGCAGATCGATCCCGCCTTCTTCCGCGACGCCGACGGAAAGACCTACCTCTACTGGAAGGAGGACGGCAACGACCTGCGGCCGTGCCGTCCGACCGCGCTGTATGGCCAGGCGATCGCCGGCGATGGCGTCACGCTGCTGGGCGAGCGCAGGACGCTGATGATCAACGATCTCGCCTGGGAAGGCGATCTGGTCGAGGGTCCGGGACTGATCGCCCGCGACGGCTGGTACTGGATGTTCTACAGCGGCAACGCGTTCTACGACGGCCGCTACGCGACCGGAGTGGCGCGCGCGCGGCATCCGCTCGGGCCGTTCGAGAAACGCGGCGATCCGATCCTCGTCAGCAGCGATCGGTGGCTCGGACCCGGTCACGGCGTGCCGTTCGCGATCGGCGACGAGCACTGGTTCCTCTACCACGCGTGGCGCGGTGTCGCCGACTTCAAGAAGCACGGGCGGCAGCTGCTGCTCGATCGCATCGTCTGGGGTCCGGATGGATGGCCGGGGTTCGCGGGCGGGGTGCCGTCGAGCGATGTGCGGGCGGCGCCGCTCGCAGACCGTGGTGACGCGGTCCGCAGGAGCGCGTAGCACGTCGGATCGCTGACCTCGCCTCGCCGAGCTTTGCGGACCGGCCGCCGGAGCGGCTTAGGAGCCCACGCCAGGTCGGGCGGCGACCCGCGCCGGAGCGCAAGCCACGGCCGACGGTACCAGGTCGCGCACGATGGCGCGGAACCTCGGGCCACCGTGATCGTCGAATGCGCACCATGGCCCAGATGTTCGCGAGACGGCGCTGGATGACCGGGTTGGCGATCGGCGCGGTCGCGGCGGGGTCCGCCTACCTGAGCACCTACCTGGGCTTCCGGACGTGGGAGTGCCGGCTTCAGACGGGTCCTTCCCACCCCACCTCGTGCGATGTCATGCAGTACCTGATCACCGTCACCGACAGCCCGTCGCTCGCGCGCCTCTTCTTCCCGTTGGCGGCGATCGATCGCCGCCTCACCGGTCGGCGGTTCCGCCTCGAGGCACCCGGTGGTGGCGAGGACTGGCGCTATCGCCGGTAGCTGTCGCGTGGCTGCCGATCGGCGAGCGCAAGCTGGCGCCTCGCGCCGTTGCGGTCCTGAAGCCTACTCCCACTCGATCGTCCCCGGCGGCTTCGACGTGATGTCGTACACCACCCGGTTGATCCCGCGCACCTCGTTGATGATGCGGTTGGAGATCCGCCCCAGCACCTCGTACGGGATCTGCGCCCAGTCAGCGGTCATGCCGTCGGTGGAGGTCACGGCGCGCACCGCGCAGGTGTTCTCGTAGGTGCGCTCGTCGCCCATGACGCCGACGGACTTGACCGGCAGCAGCACGGCGAACGCCTGCCAGATGGCGCGCTCGAGGCCGGCGATGGCGATCTCGGCGCGGACGATGGCGTCGGCCTCCTGGAGGACGCGGACCTTCTCGGCGGTGACCTCGCCGAGGATGCGCACGGCCAGGCCCGGCCCGGGGAACGGCTGGCGCCAGACCACCGCGTCGGGCAGGCCGAGCGTCGCGCCGATGGCGCGGACCTCGTCCTTGAACAGGAAGCGGAAGGGCTCGACGAGACCGAGGCCGAGGTCGGCGGGCAGGCCGCCGACGTTGTGGTGGCTCTTGATGACGCTGGCCGGGCCGCCGTGCACGGAGATCGATTCGATGACGTCGGGGTAGAGCGTGCCCTGGGCGAGGAACTTCACGTGGCCGCCGCTGCCGCGCTTGATGCGTTCGGCCTCCTCCTTGAACACCGCGACGAACTCGGCGCCGATGATCTTGCGCTTGCGCTCGGGATCATCGACCCCGGCGAGCTTGGACAGGAAGCGCTCGCTGGCGTCGACGTAGTCGAGGTTGATGCCGATGTGCTCGGCGAACAGCGTGCGCACGCCGGCGGCCTCGTCTTTGCGCAGCACGCCGTTGTTGACGAAGATGCAGGTCAGCTGCTTGCCGATCGCCTTGTGCAGCAGCACCGCGGCGACCGACGAGTCGACGCCGCCGCTCAGGCCGAGGATGACGTGGTCGGATCCGACCTGCTTGCGCGTGCGCTGGATCTCCTCGTCGACGAACGAGCCCATCTCCCAGTCGCCGTGGCAGTGGCAGACGCCGAACAGGAAGTTGCGGATGATCTCGGCGCCGTGCTCGGTGTGCGCGACCTCGGGATGGAACTGCACCCCGTGGAAGTTGAGCGCCGGCGCGTGCACCGCCGCCAGCGGGCAGTTCGAGGACTGGGCGATCACCGTCGCGCCCGGGATCGCGTCGATGCGATCGCCGTGCGACATCCACACCGTCTGCTGCTGCGGCAGGCCCTTGAACAGCGCGTTGCCGGTGTCGCAGGTGATGACCGTGCGGCCGAACTCGCGCTCCGACGCGCGCTGCACCTTGCCGCCGTTGACGTGCGCGGCGAGCTGCATGCCGTAGCAGATGCCGAGGATCGGCAGGCCGCGCGCGAAGATCGCCGGGTCGATCGTCGGCGCGCCCGGCGCGTAGACCGACGCCGGACCGCCGGAGAAGACGATGCCCTTGACCTCCGGGGTGATCAGGCCGTCGAGCTTGGTGGTGCAGGGATGGATCTCGCAGTACACGCGCGCTTCGCGCACGCGCCGCGCGATGAGCTGGGTCACCTGCGAGCCGAAGTCGATGATCAGGATCTTGTCGTGCATGCTCTTCTACACTTCTGCGATGGCGACGATGCGGGTTGGATCGATGAGGGTGACGGCGCCGCGGTCGTCGATGCATTCCAGCAGCGTCGACCCCTGCGCGCCAGGCCGCGCGCCGGCAAGGCGGAACGGACCCAGCAGCCGGCGACCGTCGCCGTCGTCGACGACGATGCGCACCGCCGATTGCTGGTCCGAGTCGCGCTCGAGCCGGTCGAGCGTCGAGCGGCGCGTCCGCTTGCGGCCGACGGCGTGGCGGACCACCGGCATGAACACGCCGTAGGCGAGCCAGCCGACGAGCACGATCACGGCGACCTGGACGAGCGAGCCGGCGACGGACGGACCCGGCACGATCACTCCGGCCGGTAATTCGGCGCTTCCTTGGTGATGGTGACGTCGTGCGGATGCGACTCGCGCAGCCCCGCCGAGGTCATGCGGCAGAACACCGCCTTCTTCTGCAGCGTCGGGATGTCGCTGGCGCCGCAGTAGCCGAGCGCCGCCTTCAGGCCGCCGACCATCTGGTAGACCACCGTGCTCAGCGGGCCCTTCGAGGGGACCATGCCCTCGATGCCTTCGGCGACCAGCTTGTCGGCCGAGCGCTCGCCGGCCTGGAAGTAGCGGTCGGCGGAGCCCTGCTGCATCGCGCCGATCGATCCCATGCCGCGGTAGGCCTTGAACTGGCGGCCCTGGTAGATGATCGATTCGCCCGGCGACTCGTCGGTGCCCGCGAGGATCGAGCCGAGCATCACGCACTGCGCGCCGGCGGCGAGCGCCTTGGCGATGTCGCCCGAGTACTTGATGCCGCCATCCGCGATCAGCGGCACGCCGCCTTTGCCGACGCCCTTGGCGGCGGCGAAGATCGCCGAGAGCTGGGGCATGCCGACGCCGGCGACGACGCGCGTGGTGCAGATCGAGCCCGGGCCGATGCCGATCTTGACGGCGTCCGCGCCCGCCTTCATCAGGTCGGCGGCGCCCTCGCCGGTGGCGACGTTGCCGGCGATGACGTCGATGTCGTGGGCCTTCTTGATCGCCCGGACGGTATCCATGACGTTCTTCGAGTGGCCGTGCGCGCTGTCGACGACGATCACGTCGACCCCGGCCGCGACCAGCGCGGCGACGCGGTCGAGATCGCCGGCGCCGACCGCCGCGCCGACGCGCAGGCGACCGCGGTCGTCCTTGCACGCGTGCGGGTACTGCTCCTGCCGTTCGAGGTCCTTGATCGTGATCAGGCCGACCAGGCGGCCCTTGTTGTCGGTCAGGATCAGCTTCTCGACCTTGGCCTGGTAGAGCTGGTCCTTGGCGTCGCGCAGGCTGATGTTCGGCCGGGCGGTGACCAGCTGCGTGGTCATGACCTCGGTGATCGGCGTGTCGGGCGAACGATGGTACTTGAGGTCGCGGCGGGTGACGATGCCGACGACCTTCTGGCCATCGACCACCGGGATCCCCGAGATGTGGTGACGCTCCATCAGCTTGAGCGTGTCGCCGACCGTCGCCCCGACCGGCAGGGTCTTGGGGTCGGTGATGACGCCGTTCTCGCTGCGCTTGACCTTCTCGACCTCGAGCGCCTGGTCGGCGATCGCGAGGTTCTTGTGGACGATGCCCATGCCGCCCATCTGGGCGAGGCCGATCGCCAGGCGGCTCTCGGTGACGGTGTCCATCGCGGACGAGAGCACCGGGATGTTCAGGCGGATGCGCTTGGTCAGGTGCGTGGCGACGTCGGTATCCTTCGGCACGATGTCGCTGCGCTGCGGTACCAGCAGCAGGTCGTCGAAGGTCAGACCGTCCTCGTCGAGGATGGTCGCCATGGGCAGCTCCTTGAGAAGAAGCGCGGATGGTAGGGCGACCGCTTCCGACGCAACCGCTCCGGCCGTCGACCTGCGTACAACGTGGTCGGAAATCGCGCCCGGTCGGAGCTGTGCAAACCGGCTCCACCCCGCGTTGAGACTCGCATGCCCATGGCGACGGTGCGCGGGAGCACGGCGTGGTCGCCGGCGCTGAAAATGGTCCGGTTCAACATGTGCAGAGGAGTGGAATCGTGGAAGACGCCAACGAATTCGAGATCCAGGACGCGAGCCCGGCCCCGATCTACGCGAGCGACGACGAGGACGAGGCCGCCGAGCTCGCCGCCGCCGACGCCGAGATCGACGCCGAGGAGGAGGAGCTGGACGACGACGACTCCGCCGACGAGGCCGCCGAGCTGATCGAGGACGAGCCGCTCGCCCGGGCGGGCGACGAGGACGGCGAGATCGTCGCCGGCGACGATGGCGAGACCGTCGCCGAGATCGCGCCGCAGATCCAGCTCGACGGCGAGGTCTACGCGCGCATCCACGAGTGCCTGGCCACGCAGCTCGCCGGCGTCGAGGCGCAGATCGCCCGCGCCGACGCGATCGCCGAGGCCGACCCGTTCTTCGACCGCTGGCGCGTGGTGCTGATCGCCCAGCGCGACCGGCTGCTGCGCCAGATCGACGAGGCCAAGGTCGCCAAGGCCAAGGCGCCGGCGCGCGCGGCGCCGGCCGAGGCCGCCGAGGGCACGAGCGAGCTCGATTTCGCCGAGGACGAGGACGAGGCCGGGGCCGGGGCGGAAACCGCCGACAGCTCCGTCGACGCCGAGCCGGAGCCGCTCAGCGCCTGATCCAGCCGGCCCACCGGGCGCGCAGCGCTTGCACGCCCGGCCACAGGGGCAGACAACGTCCCGCCCGTGCGGCCGACGGCCACGCCGTCACCCCCATGCCGCCGGGCCGGGACGGCCATGGCCAAGATGGGTTACGCGTGGCGCTTCTTCCGCGCCGGCGGTCTCGACCAGGTGCGCCTGGAGAACGCCGACGACCTGGCGAACCTGCGCACCCTCGACCAGAAGCTGTGGGTCGCCCTGAGCCTGCCCGTCAAGGGCACCGAGATCGACAACCGCACGCTCAAGATCATGGACCTCGACGGCGACGGGCGCATCCGCGTGCCCGAGGTCATCGCCGCGGTCGAATGGGCGGCGAAGCGCCTGAAGGATCCCGCCGAGGTGCTCAAGCCGCCGGCGGATCTGGCGCTCGACGCCATCGACGACAGCAAGCCCGAGGGCCAGGCGATCCTGCTGTCGGCGCGCGGCCTGCTCAACGCGCTCGGCCGCCCGAAGGACAACAACGTCTCGGTCGGCGAGCTGCTCGACCACCAGAAGATCCTGGCGAAGACCGCCTTCAACGGCGACGGCGTGATCATCGCCGACTCGGCGGCCGACCCGGCGGTGCATGCCGCGATCGCCGACATCCAGCGCATCCAGGGCCCGACCGAGGATCGCTGCGGCAAGCCCGGGATCGACAAGCCGCGGGTCGAGGCGTTCTGCAACGACCTCGACGCCTTCGCCGCCTGGTGGGCCGCCGGCGAGCAGGTCGCCAGCGGTCTGACGCGCGGCGATCGCGCGCCGATCGCCTACGCCGCCTTCACCGCGGTGCGCGCCAAGATCGACGACTTCTTCGTGCGCTGCCGCATGGCGGCGTACGACCCGCGCTACCAGGCGTTCCTCGGCGGCGGCGAGGCCGAGCTCAAGGCGCTGGGCGCATCCGACCTGTCGAAGCCCGACGAGCGCCTGACCGCCCTGCCGCTGGCGCAGATCGCGCCGGGCGCGGTGCTCGACCTCCACGAGGGATTGAACCCGGCGTGGCGCGCGCGCATCGCCGCGTTCGTCGCCGAGGTCGTCGAACCGCTGCTCGGCGCGACGACGCGCGCGATAGACGAGGCGCAGTGGCAATCGATCATCGCGCGCTTCACCGCCTACGACGCGTGGTTCGCCGCCAAGAAGGGCGCCGCGGTCGAACGCCTCGGCATCGCGCGCGTGCGCGAGCTGCAGGCGCTCGACACGCGCGGCAAGGTCATGGCGCTGATCATGAAGGACATCGCCACCGGTCCGGAGATCGCCGGCTTCGAAGCGGTCGAGCGGCTGGCGCGCCTGCGCCGCGACCTCGGCGAGCTGCTGCGCAACTTCGTCAACTTCTCGACGTTCTACGGGCGCAAGGCGCTGGCCTGCTTCCAGGCCGGCACGCTCTACCTCGACAGCCGCAGCTTCGAGCTGTGCGTGCGCGTCGACGACCCGGCGGTGCATTCGGTGATGGCGCTGCACAGCAAGATCTACCTCGCGTACTGCAAGTGCACGCGCATCACCGGCGAGGTCATGTTCATCGCCGCGGCGGTGACGCAGGGCGACAGCGACTACCTCACCGTCGGCCGCAACGGCATCTTCTACGACCGCCTCGGCCGCGACTGGGACGCGACCATCGTCAAGATCCTCGACAACCCGATCTCGATCCGCCAGGCGTTCTGGTCGCCGTACAAGAAGGTCATCCGGCTCGTCCAGGAGCAGATCGAGAAGCTCGCCGCGGCGCGCGAGAAGAGCGTGCACGAGGCCGGCGCGACCAAGGTCGCCGCCGCCGGCCAGGTGATCGAGGCGCCGCCGGTCGCCGGTCCGCCGGTGAAGAAGGAGCCATTCGACATCGCGCGCTTCGCCGGCGTGTTCGGCGTCATCGGCCTCGCCCTCGCGTCGATCGGCGGGATGATCAGCGGCTTCGTCGCCGCGATCCTCGCCCTCGCCTGGTGGAAGGTGCCGCTCGCCCTCGTCGGCCTGCTGCTCGCGATCTCCGGGCCGTCGGTGATCATCGCCTGGCTCAAGCTGCGCCAGCGCACGCTCGGACCGATCCTCGAGGGCAACGGCTGGGCGGTGAACGGCCGCGTCGCGGTGACCATCCCGCTGGCGACCGCGCTCACCGCGATGAAGCAGCTGCCGTTCGGCGCGCTGCGCGCGGTCAAGGATCCGTTCGCCGAGGAGAAGCGGCCGGGCCGCTGGATCGCGATCGGCGTCATCCTCGCGCTGCTCGGCGCCGGCGCGGCGACCTACTGGTACGTGATCCGGCCGTGGTGGGCGAAGCACCACGACCACGGCACCACGACCGAGGTCACGGTGACGCCCGGGGCCGAGGGCCAGCCGGCGGAGGTGAAGGTCGAGACCACGACGACGACCCCCGCAGTCGAACCGGCCGCGCCGCCGAAGCCGTAAGGGGGCGCGCTTCGAGCTGCGAGCGTCGGGCTGCGAGCTGCGAGCTGCGGGCTGCGAGCTGCGAGCTGCGAGCTGCGAGCTGCGAGCTGCGAGCTGCGAGCTTCGAGCTTCGAGCTTCGAGCTTCGAGCTTCGAGCTTCGAGGACGAGACTCGGCGCTCAGCGCGCGAGCATCGCCGCCTCGTCGCCCTCCTTCACGGTCGCCTGGTCCTCGCTCCAGGTGCCGGGGATGATCTCGCAGATCGACATCTTGTCCTTCACCTGCACGACCACCGCGCGCACCAGCGGATAGCCTTCGCGGCGGATGATGAACTCGGTGCCTTCGACGACGTCGCGATCCGCGCCGCCATCGAGCACCAGCATCGCCGGCTTGCCGACCTCGTTCTTCTGCACCGCGAGCACGGTCGTCACCACGTCGGTCGCGACGGCGGGAGCCGGCTGCGCGGCGGGGGCCTGCGCAGCAGCGGCCGGCGGCGCGGCCGCGAGATCGCCGTCGAGCACGGAGGCGACGCGCTCCGGGGCGATCGCCGGTCGCGGCGGGGAGGCTGCCGCCGCCGGCATGGTCGTCGCCACCGCGACCGCCGACGCGTCGCCGACCAGCTCGACGATGCGCACCGCCTGGTCGAGCGTCACCTGCTGCTTGTCCAGCGCCCGCGCCAGCGCGTCGAGCGCGTCGGCCATCGCCGCGCGTCCGGCCAGGCGGGCTTCGGCGGCGCGCGCCGCGACGATGTCGGCGGCGAGGTCCTCGGGCTGCGCGGCGGCCAGCGGCGCGGCCGCGGCGATGAGGAGGGCGATGATCAGGCGTGGCATGGCGGATTCCTTCAGCCGATGGCGTCGGCGCGCGAACGGCAGTCGTCGAGGCAGGCGCGGACGATGCCCGCGAGGTCGTGCGATTCGCGCCAGCCGGTGAGGCGTGTCAACTTGGCAACGTCGGGGACTCGACGGCGCAGGTCCTCGAAGCCGCCCACGGGGAAGGCCTCGTCGTACGGGACGAGGCGGATCGCCGCGCCCGTGCCGGCCTGGTCGGCGACCATGCGCGCGAGATCGCGGATCGCGACCTCGTGGCGCGAGCCGATGTTGACCACCTCGCCGATCGCGGCGTCGCACTCCATGAGCGCGATCACCGCCGTGACGCAGTCGGCGACGTGCAGGAAGCAGCGGGTCTGCGCGCCGTCGCCGTGCACCTCGAGCGGCCCGCCGCCCAATGCGGCGCGGCACAGCCGCGGCAGGACCATGCCGTGGCGCGCGCTCTGGCGCGGGCCGGTGGTGTTGAAGAAGCGGCCGATGCGCACCGGCAGGCCGCGCTCGCGCCAGAACGCCAGGGCGAGGAACTCGTCGAGCATCTTGCCGCAGGCGTAGGACCAGCGGTGGCGGCTGGTCGCGCCGATCAGCGTGTCGTCCTCCTCGCGGAACGGCGCCGAGACCCCCTTGCCGTAGACCTCGCTCGACGAGGCGAGGAACACCGGCGTCGCGCGCGTCGCGGCGTGGCGCAGCACCAGCTCGGTGCCGATCACGTTGACCGAGATCGAATCGATCTGGCGCTCGAGGATGCGGCGCACGCCGACCGCCGCCGCCAGGTGCACGATGCGGTCGCAGCCGCCGACCGCGGCCGCCACCGCGTGCTCGTCGGTGATCGAGCCGCGGACCCATTCCAGCCGGGCGTGCCCGGCGAGCGCGCGCAGGTTGTCCGCGCGGCCCGTCGAGGCGTCGTCGAGCACGCGGACGTGGTCGCCGCGCGCGATCAGCGCCTCGGCGAGATGGCTGCCGATGAATCCAGCCCCGCCGGTGATCAGCGTGCGCATGGCGTCGATCATGTCGGCGCGCCGTCGCGGCGCGACCCGGGTGCCGCGCGGGCCGGTCCGGGACGGTGATGCACCAAAACGAGCGGTCGCCGACCGGAAACGCGTAGATGGGCGGAACAGCGCGCGGACGCTGCCGGGCATGACCACCCCGACCGCCACCGGCATCCCCACTACGAACGACGGCAGCGGCCGCGCCCCGCGTCTGCGCGTCGACATCAACGCCGGCAACCTCTTCGGGCTGCCGGCCTACACCAGCGCGCCGCGGGGCGACGAGCGCGCGCTGCTGAGCGCCGCCAAGGCCGCCGGCTTCGAGGGCGTGCAGGGCGGCAATCCGGCGCTGTGCCGTGAGCTGGGGCTCGGCTTCACCACCGGCGGCCGCGTCAACCTGCCGGCCGAGGCCGAGCCGCATGCCGCGCAGGCGGCCGCCGCCGGCTACGCCTGCTCGACCCTGCACGTCGGCTGGGGCCACGAGGACGACGACGCCATCGCACGCCTGGTCGAGGCCATCCTGGATGCGTCGCGGAAGCACCGCCTGCCGATCTACATCGAGACCCATCGCGCGACGATCACCCAGGACACCTGGCGCACCGTGCAGATGGTGAAGCGCTTCCCCGAGGTGCGCATCAATGCCGACTTCTCGCACTGGTACACCGGCCTCGAGATGGTCTACGGCGACTTCGCCGCGAAGCTCGACTTCCTCGCGCCGGTGTTCGAGCGCGTGCGCTTCATGCACGGCCGCATCGGCGATCCCGGCTGCATGCAGCGCGACATCGGCGCGACCGGCGAGGGGCTGACGTACGTCGAGCACTTCAAGGAGATGTGGACGCGCTCCTTCGTCGGCTTCCTCAAGACGGCGAAGCCCGGCGACTACCTGTCGTTCAATCCCGAGCTGCTGCCGCCGGGGATCTACTACGCGCGCCTCAAGCGCGCCGCCGACGGCAGCGAGATCGAGGAGGGCGATCGCTGGCAGCAGGCGATCCTCTACGGCACGATCGCGCGCGCGTGCTTCGCCGAGGCGCAGAAGCGCGTCGGCGCGACCGCGACCGCCCGCTACACGGCTGGACCGGCTCCGTCCGGGCGCAGGACGCGGCGCAGCTCGAGGTATTCCTCGTAGACGCGGTCGGGATTGACGTCGCGGTAGCCGCGGCTCTTGGTCTGCGCGATCGCCATGCCGAGCGGCATCATCACGACGTTGGCGGCGTCGCGCACCGCGCCGACCTCGTCCTCGTCGAGCTCGCGCCCGAGCCGGTCGTGCGCGGCGATCAGCAGCGACGCGAGCGACGGGACGAAGACCGGGACCAGCGGTTCGTTCTCGTCGTCGCTCACAACCCGCACGCCGCGCGCGCGCGCGCGACCACGGCGCGGGCCTTGCCCCGCGCGGCGGTGGCGCCGGCGGCGAGCACGCCGTCGACGTAGCCGGGATCGGCCATCAGCTCGCCGCGGCGCTTGCGCGCGTCGGCGAAGCGGTCCATCAGCAGCTCGAACAGCGCCTGCTTGGCGTGTCCGTAGCCCATGCCGCCGGCGCGGTAGCGCTGGGCGAGCTCGAGCGTGCGCGGGTCGTCCTTGCCGGCGACGCCCTTGAAGATCCGGAACACCGCGCAGGGCTCGGGATCCTTGGACGCCTCCATCGGCTGCGAGTCGGTCTTCACCGACATCACGCGCTTGCGCAGCGCCTTCTCGTCCTGGAAGGGGTCGATGGTGTTGCCGTAGCTCTTCGACATCTTCTCGCCGTCGATGCCCGGCAGGACATCGGCGTCGGGCGCCAGGCGGTACGCGGGCAGGGTGAAGACCGAGGACGTGAACTCCTCGTTGAAGCGCGCGGCGATGTCGCGCGCCAGCTCGAGGTGCTGGACCTGGTCCTTGCCGACCGGCACGAGATCGGCGTCGACAGC
>Ga0196963_10000420_pt1 | contig 39837 bp, 29 predicted proteins | sample S1_5metaG_FD_148600 | JGI IMG/M metagenome (GOLD analysis project Ga0196963, IMG submission 148600) | Soil microbial communities from Anza Borrego desert, Southern California, United States - S1_5 | ecosystem: Environmental > Terrestrial > Soil > Desert | place: USA: California | collected... | reverse complement strand
CGCGATGCCCGGCTCCGGGTCGCCGTCGTCGAGATCGATGCCGGTGCGGAAGACCTGCCACTGCGGGTCGCCCGTCAGGATCGTCGGGCCACCGACGACCGACAGCTGCGCGAGCAGACCTTGCGCGAAGTAGTCGTCGCTCCACGCCGCGATGTACAGCGTCGTGGTCGTGTTGATGTTGTTCCACGTCTCCGGCAGGCTCCAGTTGTACTGGCCCGGATCGCCGAACGGCCCCACCTCGTTGCGCCCGACGAAGGAGATACCCCCCCCGGCGGACTGGCTGTAAATCGAGTAGTGGTTGTCCGCCGTGATCGTCATGTTGACGATCTCGGCCTGCGAGACGCCTGCGCCCATCACCAGGGCGACAGCGCCCGCACCAATCGTTGCGGTGAGCCTATCCATAATTACTCCAACCCTTCTCCGTGGTTGTTGCGACGGCGGGAACAAACCGCCGAAGCACCTACAACTTGCCACAAGTCCGCGGAGATGCCAGCAAACCGTGCGAATTTTTTCGCCCTCACCGCGGGAATGGCGTTCCCCCGCACGGATGGGCCCTGGTGCCATAAAAAAGCCCCGTCCGCGGGGACAGGGCTTTTTCGGACCTTAGATTTGTCGGCCTCGGCTTACTTCTTGCCCTTGCCGCCCTGCTGACTCTCGACCAGCTCGCGCTGAAGGCTCGCGGGCATGGGCCGATATTCGAGGAACTCCATCGTCGCGCTGGCGCGGCCCTGCGACATGCCGCGGAGGCTCGTCGTGTACCCGAACAGCTCGCTGAGGGGGATTTCGGACGTGACGATCTTCACCGGGTCACGGTCCTCGGTGTCGATAATCATGCCGCGCCGGGCCGAGACGTCGCCCGTGACGTTGCCGAGGTAGTCGTTGGGCACGGTGATCACGACCTTCATGATGGGCTCCAGGAGCTGCGCCCCCGCGGCCTTGGCGGCCTCCTGGAGGGCGATGCGGCCGGCCTGCTCGAAGGCGACCTGCGAGCTATCGACGGCGTGGTACGAGCCGTACGTGAGCGTGACCTTGGCGTTGATGAGCGGGTAGCCGAACGCGACGCCGGTCTTGGCGGTCTCGCGCACGCCGTACTCGATGCTGGGGATGAACTCCTTCGGGATGACGCCGCCGACGATCCCGTTCTCGAAGGCGATGTTGTCGGTGAAGTCGAGCTCCTCGGCCTCCGCCTGCTCCTTGGTGAAGGGCTCGAGCGTGATCACGCAGTCGCCGAACTGGCCGCGGCCGCCGGTCTGCTTCTTGAAGAGGCCGCGCACGTCCTCGACCTTCCGGCTGATCGCCTCGCGGTAGGAGACCTTGGGCTTGCCGGTCTCGACGTTGATCTTCATGTCGCGGATGAGCTTGTTGCGGATGATCTCCAGGTGGAGCTCGCCCATGCCCTGGATGATCGTCTGGCCGGTCTCGTCGTCGAAGGAGTAGCGGAAGCTGGGGTCCTCGCGGCGGATCACGCCCAGGGCCTCGGAGAGCTTGCGCTTGTCGTCCTGGCTCTTGGGCTCGATCGCCATGGCGATGACGGGCTCGGGGAAGTGCATGCGCTCGAGGATGATGGGCTTGTCCGGGTCGCAGAGCGTGTCGCCCGTGTAGCTGTTCTTGATGCCCACGACGGCGACGATGTTGCCGGCGGTGACCTCCTCGAGCGGGATGCGGTTCTGCGCGTGCATCTCGAAGATCCGGCTCGCGTTCTCCGTCTTGCCGTTGCCGGGGTTGACGACGCGCGTCCCCTTGGCGATGCGGCCGCTGTAGACGCGGATGTACGTGAGATCGCCGTGCGTGTCGCTCACGACCTTGAAGACCAGGGCCGCGAACGGCGCGTCGGGGTCGTGCGGGCGCGTGAGCGGCACGTTCTTGTCGCGCGGGTCGGTGCCGGCGACCTCGGGCTTCTCCGTCGGCGACGGGAGGTACTCCACGATCGCGTCGATCAGCAGCTGGACGCCGATGTTGGACAGCGCCGCGCCGCACAGCACGGGGTAGCACTTGCGCTCGACCGTGCCCCTGCGCAGCGCGGCCTTGATCTCCTCCACGGTGGGCTCCTTGCCCTCCAGGTACTTCTCCATGAGGTGGTCGTCGAGCTCGGAGACCTTCTCGAGGAGGATGTGGCGGTACTTCTCGGCCGTTTCCCTCTCTTCCGCGGGGATTTCGCGCTCGACGACGGTCTCGCCGTGCTTGCCCTCGAAGTAGAAGCCCTTCATCGTGACCAGGTCCACGACGCCCTTGTGCTCGTGGCCCAGGCCGATGGGGCACTGGATCGGGATCGCGTTCGCGCCCAGGCGGCTCTTGAGCGTCCCGAAGCTGAAGTCGAAGCTCGCGCCGATCTTGTCCATCTTGTTGATGAAGCACAGGCGCGGCACCTTGTACCGGTCCGCCTGGCGCCACACCGTCTCGGACTGCGCCTCCACGCCCTCCTTGCCGTCGAAGACCGCGACCGCGCCGTCGAGGACGCGCATCGATCGCTCGACCTCGATCGTGAAGTCCACGTGGCCCGGGGTGTCGATCAGGTTCAGCTTGTAATCGCGGCCGGCGAACGTCCACGGGCACGTCGTCGCGGCCGACTGGATCGTGATGCCGCGCTCCTGCTCTTCCTGCAGGAAGTCCATCGTCGCGGTGCCCTCGTGCACCTCGCCGATCTTGTAGTTCTTGCCCGTGTAGAACAGGATTCGCTCGGAGCACGTCGTCTTTCCGGCGTCGATGTGGGCGCAAATCCCGAAGTTGCGGATGTGAGACAGATCGGCTGACATGACTGGTCCTTTCTGGATGATGCTGGCTTCGGCGCCCGGCGCTTCACGCGTCGAACGCCCGTGTCGGTGGGTTGCTCGTGACTGGATACCGCCGCTCGGGCCGCGCCGCACGCTGCGGCGGGTCGGGGCGGCGGGTCGATCGGTGTAAACGGAACGGCGCTGCGCGCAGGAACGGCTTACTCGGGTTCGATGTCTTCGTCTTCGTCGTCGCCCATTGGTCAGCCGTTCCGCGGCGGGAAATGGGCCTACAAACAAAGGCCGACCCGCCGCCGCAAGAGGCGGAATAGTAAGGGGGAAGAGCGCGGGGGATCAAGCGCAGACGCCGGACCTGAGCGCAGCGAAGGTCCGGGTCGAGCGACCCCGACGTGGTCACCGCCTACCTCGTCCGCTGCTTTAACTCAACCTGTTTGGCTTCTGGAAGGGCCGTCAAAGGATCCAGCCGCCGGAGCCCGCTCCGCCGGATCGCTTCCGCCGCCCACCGCCCCGCTACGGCCGCCTGGCCGGCCGCTGCGGCGATATCAGACGCCTTCGCCGCGGGCATCCAGTCGTACGGGGAAAGCGCGGCAGCGGCCTCATAGGCGGCAAGCGCCGAGCACTGGTGGGAGGATCTTCGGAGCGGGTCCGCCGTCCACATCGCGGCGGACTCGTGCATGACCGCCAGCCAGGCCCAATACGAGGCGACCTTCCCGAAACGCCGCCGGTGTTCGTCCATGACCGCGAACGCGGTATCAGTGGAACCGTTGGCGGCCGGGTTCTGGGAGCGCATCAGTTCAACACGCGACCGGGCGCGGAGCGTGCCGAAGTGCGTCGGAACGGCTCGCTGAGCCGCCGCGAGTTGCTCGGCGGCGGTTCGGGCTGCCCGCGCGTGCATTTCGGCGAGCTTGGCGTCAACGGCGGCCGGGGTCGGCGCGGCGCCGACGTCCCTCGCGAGCACGGGAAGCGAGTCCGGCTCGGACCCTGCAACGCGGATGCCGGCGGCGAGCAGATCGCGCCGGGTCTGGAGGTCCCGCCACGCGGCGACCGGCGCCGCGGCGTCGCGCAGCGCTCGCTCCCACCTCCACGCCGCGACGGCCCACGCACCGCAGCCCAGGGCGACGGCCACGGCCACGAGATGCATCGGCGCGCCGCGACCGTGTCGTGGTTTGCCGGGTTGTGCAGCCGGCGTCGCGACGCCCGCGGCGAGCCCGATCAGGGAGAAGCACCACGCGCCCGCGCCCGCGACCGTGCCCGTGAGCTCGATCTGCAGATGGGCGATCGCGACCACGGCGGCCGCGCCGAGCGCGACCATCATCGAGCGCAGACCCACCGCGATCGCCCTCGCGCACGCGCCCGCCACCGCAACGCCCGCGACGATCCCGGCGATGCGCATGAGCGATGTCTCGAGCATCGCCGCCTCGCGCTCGAGAAACCCGGCGAGGGCGGTCGGGAGCATGAGCACGACGGCGATGATCAGGCGGTCGCGCCGGGCGTCCCATCCCTCCCCGTCGGTCGGCGCGTGCGCACCCTCCACCAGCGTGCGGCCCGCTCTCGACGCCCACGCGATCCACGTGGCGCAGAGCAGGAGCCCGCCGAGCCCGAGGGCGGCGCCCCAATCGAACAGGATGCTGTGCGGGCTCGAGACCTCTTCCGGGGAAAGCGGGTTCTTCGCGCCGAGGTACGCGTCCTTGAAACCCGCGGGGCCGACGCCGACGAGCGGATGCTCGGCGAAGATCCGCGTCGCGGCCTGCAGGTAGAACCAGCGGAACAGGACGCTCAGCTCGCCGGTGCGCTCGCCGATCGCGCCGCGGAGCGCAACCGCGGTGAGCGCCGCGACGACAACCCCGGGGCCGAAGACTTGCGCGAGAACGTTCGGCATGGGCCGCCCCCCCCGCCGCCTCCGGATCACCCAGGCCGCGCACAGCGCCGCGAGGCCCAACGCGGCCGCGGCGTAGCCGCCCTTCGCGCCGGCGAGCAGGAGCGACGCGCCGCTCGCCACCGCGCCGGCGCCGAGCAGCAACGCCGCGCGTCGTTCCTCTCTCCACGCGGCGACGCACAGACCGCTCAGCAGCACGAGCGACGCCGCGGCGAGCGTGGCGAAGACGTTCGCGAAGCCGAACCAGCCGCTCGCCTCCGCCTGCTCGATGCGGCGCGTGTACGAAAGCGCCATGGGCGAGTCCTCGGTCCATCCCATCGACGCGAAGAACTCGCTTCTGGTGGCGCGGAAGTTGGCGAGCGTCTGCGGGTGCTCCACCGCCACCTGGAACATCCCCTTGGCCGCGATCATCATCGCGAGGCCGACGAGCACGCCCGCGGCGATCGCGCGCAGACGCGGAACCGACGCCGCCGCGGACACCGCGAAGGCGGCAAGGAGGCCCGAAAACCACTCGGCGCAGACGAGCGCGTTGTCGAGCGCGTGGAGTTGTCGCGGCACGCAGTGCGCATTCGCGGCGGCGAAGGCGACCGCGAACGAGCACACCTGCCACGTCGGAACGCGGCGGCCGATGCGCGCCAGCCCGACGAGCGCGACGCCCGATGCGAGCGATTGGGCCGCGTCGATCGCGAACGCGAGCCACGGCGTGAGGCCGAGGACGGGTTGGTCGCTGATGAAGGGGTCGCCGGACCAGATCGGGAACGGGTCGAGCGTCGCGACGCACTTGGCTGCGACGCACGCGAGCGCGGCGCACAGGCCGCCGGCGGCCGCCCGCGGAACCGGGGGCGGGGCGGTCACGGGCGTGTGCCCCGGCGCAGCCGGCTGTCCGCCGGAGCGAACTCGATCGCCGCGATGACGCACAGGAGCACCAGGACCTGCGCGCCGACGAGGATCGCGCCGGGCGCGTCGCTCCGCGAGAGGATGACGCCCGCCAGGCCGGTAACGCCCGCGAACCCGACGATCACGAGCACGGCGGCCCGGCGCGAGAGGCCCCGCTCGACGAGACGGTGCGAGAGGTGCTGCAGGTCGCCCACGAAGGGCGACCTGCCTTGACGCAGGCGGATCGCGACGACCGTCGCGAAGTCGTACAGCGGCACCGCGAGAACGACGAGCGGCGTCAGCAGGGCGTGCCAGGGCATCGCGGGAGCCGCCGCGGGCACGTGCGCGTACGTGATGCGCACGCTGAGAAACGCGAGCAGAAACCCGAGAACGATCGAGCCCCCGTCACCCATGAAAATCGACGCGGGCGGGCTGTTGAAGAAGAGGAACCCGACGAGCGCACCGAGGAGGGCCGCGAGGCACGCGGCGACGAACCACTGTCCGGACAACAGGGCCACGGCGAGGAGCGCCGCGCACGCGACGGACCCGACGCCCGCCGAGAGCCCGTCCATGTTGTCGACGAAGTTCATCGCGTTCACGACGACGAGCATCCAGACCACGGTGAGAACGCCCGACAGCCAAGGACCCCCGGCGTGAGCGTCCGCGAACGTGAACAGCCGCGTGCCGGTGAACGCCACGGCGAGCGCGACCGGCAGGGCCATCACGCCGAGTTTGATGAAGGGCCCGAGCGGCCTGCGGTCGTCGACGACGCCGAGCACGTGGAGCACCAGCGCGCCGCCGAGCAGGACCAGCGCCTCGGGCGTGCGCTGCGCCAGGCCGGGCGCGTGCGTCCGCAGCGGTGCGAGCCAGCCGTCCGTGTCGCCGCCCGCCGCCGTCCGGACCACGACCAGCCCGGCGCCGATCAGCGCGGCGAACGCCCAGAAGATGGCGACGCCGCCGGTGTTCGGCACTCGGCGCCGCGCGGCCTTGACCTGACCCGCGACGCCCGCCGAGTCGTGCGCCCCCGCCCGGTTGCTCACCGACCGGACGATCGACGTCAGAACCGCCGCGACAACGGCGGCGGCGGGGATGATGCTCAGCACGAGCGCGGTCACGCGGGCGAGTTTACGGGCCGACGCGGCGCCGGCAGCAAGGACGCCGCGGCCGTCATCGCCGCGTAAACCGCCTCGACCAGCAGGAACATCCAGAGCAGGCGGAGCGGCCACGGGCCGAGCCTGTCGATGAGCGTGGGGTTGGTCGGGCGCGTCGCGTTGAGGTAGCCGTAATTCCAACCCGTCAGAACGTCGAACGGGAGCATGACCGCCGTGTACGCGACGGTTACCAGCGTGATCGTCCGGAAGTCGCGCCACGACGGGCGCAGGCCGCGGCAAGCGACGTCGAAGATCGGCGTCGCGACGACGGTGAAGTGGCTCAGGAAAAAGATGTGGAAGCGCGCGGTCCCGGGTCCCTCGGTGATCACCGGCGTGACGAACCCCTGCGTTGAGAGCCCGAGCCCCCAATAGAAAACGATGATCCGGGCGAGCCGATGCTCCGACGCGAGGGCCACGACCGCGGCGATCCCCGCGAGGTCGCAGATGTGCAGCGGCAGGCTGCTGTCCCACTCGAGGTTGGACGGGGCGAGCCAGAAGACGATGTTGAAAACCTGCACGCAGGCGACGAAGGCGAGCCACACGAGCGTGACCGTGCGCAGGCAGCCGGCGGCGATCGCTCGGCGGCCGGCGAAGAGGAGCCCGAGCGTCGCGAACAGGTAGGCGGCCGCGACGACGGCGTGCGTAACGCCGAAGGGCTCGAATCCTGATTGCGCCGCTGTCCCCTGGGGCACGGCGGAGTGTTGGAGGCAAAAAAGAACCAGGGCCGGGGGTTGATCCCGGCCCTGGCGGAGTTGCCTCAAGTCAGGCGGTCAAAGACCGCCGGTGGTGAGGATTTAGTAGGGGCAGTTCGCGCCGCCGAAGACGTCGAAGAAGTCCTGAAGGTCCTGGTTGTCCGGGAAGAGGCCGTCGCGGTTGAAGTCGATCGAGTCGCAGCAGGCCGAGGGGCACGCCGCGCCGCCGAAGACGTCCAGGTAGTCCTGGAGGTCCTGGTTGTCCGGGAAGAGGCCGTCGTTGTTGTAGTCGATATCGCAGTTGCAGCTGTTGCCCTGGATGCTCATGTTCATCCAGTAGCGCTCGGCGACACCGTCGCAGTTGTTGGCCCCGGTGAACTGAGCGCCCATGAAGGCGACGTAGCTACCGGCGTTGAGCGTCGCGGTGAGGCTCATGTCGGTGCAGGGGAGCTGGTTGACTTCCTGGCCGACGATGAACGCGCCGCCGCAGCCGCCGTTCATGTCGATGAGGAACATGACCGCGTCGAACTCGGCCTGGGCCGTGAACGTGACCGTCTCGGTCGCCGTCAGCGTGAAGGCGTACCAGTCGGTGTCACGCCAGAGGTCGCCGGGGTTGGCGCCGTCGTAGACCGACGACGTGCCGCCGACCGTCTGGCCGCAGCTGATGGTGCTGTAGACCTCGGGCGAGCTGTTGCAACCGCCGTTGGTGACGTCGGGGTTGAGGAAGGGGTCGAAGCAGGCTTCGTCCTGGGTCGTGTCGGCGCACACGGTGGTGTCGAAGGCGTTGCAGACCGCCTCGCCGATGAAGAGTGAACCGGCGCCGAAGGCGGGGGCCGCGGCGTTCCAGCCCGCGACGCGGACCACGACCGGCGTGCCGGCCGTCACGGGGACGAAGAGCGAGCTCAGGAGCGGAGCGCAGAAGTCGTCGTTGCAGGCCAGCTCGGTCCCGCCGCAAGCGTCGAAGACGTTGACGACGGTGTCGCCGATGCCGGTGCTGCCGCAGGTGTTGACCTCGGCCGTGCCGGTGAAGCTGGGCGTGTAGAGGAACCAGACGTCGTTGCCCGAGCCCGCGCCGCCGAAGGAGCAGCTGTCGGTGCCGTCGGTCGTGGCGAAGGTGTTATCGAAGGCGAAGGTGCCCTCACCGACCGCGGTGGCCGAGGCGCAGTTGTCGTTGGCGGGCGGGATGACCTCGAGGATGTCGAGGTTGCCGTTCGCGCCGGAGCCGGTGCCCCAGTTGGCGACGCGGATGAGGTAGGTGGTGCCGCCCGTGGCGCTGATGCTCACGCCGCTGGAGAGGCCGCAGAAGTCGTCGTTGCAGGCGACCTCGGTGCCGCCGCAGGTGTCGAACACGTTGACGAGCGTGTCAAAACCGGTGCTGCAGGTGTTGGCCTGGAACGTGCTGGTGGACGGTGCCGTCCACGCGAACCAGACGTCGCCGCCGCTGCCCGCGCCGCCGAAGGAGCAGCTGTCGGTGCCGTCGGTCGTTGCACCGAGCGTATCGAAGGGGAACGAGCCGAGGCCGCTGATGGCCGTGGCCGAGCCGCAGTTGTCGTTCGCCGGGGGCGTCAGAGCGCTGATGTCGAGCGTGCCGGGGCCGGAGGCGCCGCCGAAACCGTCGACCTTCACGAAGTAGGTCGAGCCCGCCGTGAGGCTGGCGACAAGCTGGCTCTGCAGACCGCAGGCGGCGGAGTCGTCGTTGCAGCCCAGCATCGTGCCGCCGCAGGCGTCGAACACGGCGATCACCGTGTCATACCCGCTGCCGCACATGCTGAACAGGTGCGAGGCCGTGCTGCTCGCGGTGAAGGTGTACCAACGGTCGGGGCCGCCGAAGTTGCAGTCGCCGCCGCTGCTGGTGTAGCCGGTCGTGTCCGTGGCGTTCGTGCCGAGCGTCAGAGCGCCGAGCGTGCCGGTGCACTCGTCGTCGGGAGCGAGGGCCAGGATGTCGAGGTTGCCGTTCGCGCCGGAGCCGGTGCCCCAGTTGGCGACGCGGACGAGGTAGGTCGTGCCGCCCATGAAGGTGCCGGTGACCTGGCTGGAGAGGCCGCAGGAGTCGTCGTTGCAGGCGACCTCGGTGCCGCCGCAGGTGTCGAACACGTTGATGAGCGTGTCGAAACCGGTGCTGCAGGTGTTGATCCCGTAGGTGTCGGTCGCGGACGGGGTCCACGCGAACCAGACGTCGCCGCCGCTGCCGGCGCCGCCGAAGGAGCAGCTATCGAAGCCGTCCGTCGTCGCGCCGACCGTGGTGAAGGGGAAGGAGCCCGTGCCCGCGATCACGTCCGCGCTGGCGCAGTTATCGTTGGCCGGGGGCAACAGGACGCTGATATCGAGCGTGCCGGGACCCGAGCCGCCGCCGTAACCGTCGACCTTCACGAAGTAGGTCGAGCCCGCCGTGAGCCCCGCGGTGATCTGGCTCTGCAGACCGCAGGCGGCGGAGTCGTCGTTGCAGCCCAGGAGCGTGCCGCCGCAGGCGTCATACACCGCGAGGACGGTGTCATACCCGCTGCCGCACATGCTGAACAGGTGCGAGGCCGTGCTGCTCGCGGTGAAGGTGTACCAACGGTCGGGGCCGCCGAAGTTGCAGGCGTCCGCGCTGGTGGTGTAGCCGGTCGTGTCCGTGGCGTTGGAGCCGAGCGTCAGGGCCGTCAGCGTGCCGGTGCACTCGTCGTCCACCGCGCCGCCGCCACCGCCGGAGATAGTCAGCGTGCCGTCGATGAGCGTCGGACCGGTGTTGTACTCGGCAAGACGCAGGACGACGGGGGTGCCGGCCGTCACTGCCAGCGTGATCTGGCTGCGGAGTCCGCAGAAGTCGTCGTTGCAGGCGAGTTCGGTGCCGCCGCAGGCGCTGAAGGCGTTCAGAACGGTGTCACCGTTGCCGGTGCCGCACGTGTTGATCGTCGCGCTGCCCGTGAACGTGGGCGTGTACATGAACCAGATGTCGGAGTTGCCGCTCGCACCGCACGACGCGGCGCCGTCGGTGCCGGCGAAGATGCCGCCACCATCCTGGTTGCTAAACGGGAATGATCCTTCGCCGACCGCCGTGGCGTTCGCGCAAAGGTCGTTTGCCGGCTGCGCAAAAGCAGCACAGGCCAGCGCAAAGGCGGCGCTGACGCCAATACAGAACCGAGTCTTCATGTGGGAACTCCCCTTTACCAGACCCAACTCTCCTCGCGGCCTCCGCTGCCCGTCGCGACAGGCATCCTCCGGCGACCACGGCCCTCCCCTCCCGGCGCACCACGTGAACAGTGGTCCATGATCGGGAGATAAGAACGAAGTCAGAATACCCGACTTTTTTGCCTTCGCAAGCCAAATCCCGGGAACCGTTGCACGAGTTTGTGGTATCGCCGCAAAACTCACGTTGTTGCAACGACTTATAACATAGTTTTGTTCCCGTGATTCATGCCCCTGGTTATGGGGCGAAAAACGCGGCGAATGGCCGTGCGGACGTCATCGTCTGAAAGCGGCCTGAAACTTCATCCACCGGACGGTGGGAGGTAATGAAGACCACCACCCGGGCCCAAATCGGCACCTGACATGTACCAACCGAGCAGGAAGAGCGTCCAGACGATCCCGAATACAAGGGAGTAAGGCGTCATCAGCGCGATGAGCGTTCCCAGACCCGCTTTCGTGTTGTACTTGCGCAGAACGACCAAGAGGATGGGCAGGTAGGTATTGAGCGGCGTGATGACGTTCACCACGCTGTCGCCGATCCGGTAGCCGCCCATCGCGAGAGCGGGCGACACTCCCACCATCATGAACATCGGGATGATGATCGGACTCAGGAGCCCGAACTTGGCCGTCATGCTGCTCATCGCGAAGTCGGCGAGGATCACCAGCAGGACGAAGAGGACGAGGAGCAGCGGCGCCGGGAGGTCGGCCGACACCAGCAACTGCCCGCCGGTGTACGCGACCATGCGGTCGAGATTGGTGTAGCCGAAGTACGCGAGGAACTGGGCCGCGAAAAAGTTCATCGCGAGCACGGGCGCGATGCCCTTGATCGCCGAGTAGAACCCTTCGACAACGTCCGCCTGGCTCTTGATGCTGCCGGCGACAACGCCGTACGCGAGACCGGGCAGGAGGAAGACGAAGAACATCATCGGCACGATGACCTGCGACCAGCGGTCGCCCGGGGCTTCGACCAGACGGCCGCGCGTCTGCGACTCCGTGACGAGGAGGGGCTCGCGCGCGAGGACGTCGTGCGCGGCGACCGCGGTTTCCGTGCCGCCGGGCGCGACCTGCACGGCGTGGTGCACGATCACACGCCCGTCGGCGAGCGTCGGCTGGCCGACGCCGGAGAGGGGCCAGCCCTTCACCACGATGAGCGCGGCGAAGATCCCGACGACGCACGCCATCGTGACCGCCGCGGCGGACAGTCCCCGCTTCTCCAGCGGCGTGAGCGTGAAGTCGCCGGCCTTGACGGACGCGACCTCGGCGGTCGCGATGTCGCGCCAGTCGGCGCCGCCGCGGCGGAGGCGCGGCTCGACGATGCGGTCGGTCACGTACCAGCCCGCGAGCGCGACGATGGGCGCGGAGGCCGCCTTGAAGTACCAGTTCACCGCGGGGTTGACGGTGACGGAGTCGTCGAGGATGCGCGCGGCCGTGGTCGCGAACCCGGCGAGCACGGTGTCCGCCGCGGTCACGAAGACGCCCGCGCCGAAGCCGCCGGCGACGCCGGCGAAGGCCGCGGCCATGCCGGCGAGCGGGTGTCGGCCGACCGCCGCGTACAGGGCAGCGGCGAGCGGCGGGAGGATGATGTAGCCCGCGTCGCTCGCGATCGACGCGTTGGCGCCGAGGAAGACGATCATGGGCGTGAGGAGCTTCGCGGGCGTGATCGAGGCGAGGAACCGCATGACCGCGCTGAAGAACCCGACCTTCTCGGCGAGCCCGATGCCGAGCATGGAGACGACGACGAGGCCCAGCGGGGGGAAGGTGATGAAGTTCCGGACCATCGAGGAGAGCATCCAGTAGACGCCCTCGCCGGTCATGAGGCTTCGCACGCGGATGGGGTCGCCCTGAGCGACGAGGTTGATGGCGGGCTTGGCGCCGGGTTCGACGGCCTCGGCGAGGCGCGGGACGACGGGCTGGACGGACCAACCGGCCATCGCGCCGATCCCCGAGGCGAAGACGCACACGACCGCGAGGATCGCGAAGAGGAGGACGGGCTCGGGGAGCTTGTTCCCGACCCATTCGATCCAATCGAGCCACGAACGCCGCGCGGTCGGGGGGTTCATGGCGGGGAGGCTACGCGCCGTTGCGGCGGGGCGGGCGGCGGTTTTCATCGCACGAGAAGCGAAAGTCTGCTATCTTGTGCCGCGACGCGCCGATGGGACGACTGCGCTTCGGCGCGCACGAGGACAAGCACATGCCGACCACCCCGTTCGACCAGGAGAGCGCGACGCCCCCGACGGAGAAGACGCTGTGGGGCCACCCGCGCGGGCTGTTCCTGCTGTTCATGGTCGAGATGTGGGAGCGGTTCAGCTACTACGGCATGCGCGGCCTGCTGGTCCTGTACCTCGTAAGCGTGATGTCCGTATTCCACTTGAAGGACGGCGCGTACACGAACACGCTGCTGCTGAAGCAGGTCGAAGACAACCCGGCCGACCCCGGCAAGCCGATCGAGAAAATCGCCTCACGTTCGCACACTGTGGTCGTCGGCGGTGCGCAGGTTCAGGACGCGCCCGCGTGGACGAACCCGACCGGGCTGACGTTCCAACGCCTCCGTGCGAACCCGGGGCAGAATCCCGACGACCCGAACGACGACTGGGTGGCGGACGGTCCCGAGACCGGCGAGCCGCACGTGGTGCGCGTGTCGGGGGAGAACGCCGAGGACGACGTGTACGCGCTGCGGGTCTCGAACCCGACCGACAAGCCGATCAAGTTCGTCGCCGTTATCGACCGCGAGTCGAACCCGAAGGGCCCGGGGATCGCCACCCGGACGTACTTCACTGTCAACGACAGCGCGGGCTCGAAGTCGTACACGATCGAGCCGGACGCCGACCGCAAGCCCGGCGCGCCGCCCTACGACATTGTCGTCCGTGCCAACACCGGCGACAGCGGTCGGAACTGGGTTCCGTCGGAGGCCAGCAACCTTTACGGCTGGTACACCGGATTCGCGTACCTGCTCCCGATCCTCGGCGGGCTGATCGCGGACAAGCTTATCGGCACACACCGCAGCATGGTCGCCGGCTCGCTGCTCATCACGCTCGGGCACATCGTGCTGGGCGTGTCGGGCATCGGGGACCTGGCATTCAGCGACTTCGGGATGTCCGCGTTCGTCTTCGGGCTCGCGATCATCATCGTCGGGACCGGTCACTTCAAGCCGAGCGTGAGCGTGATGGTGGGCCAGCTCTACGCGCCGGGCGATCTTCGGCGTGACGCTGCGTTCAGCATCTTCTACATGGGTATCAACACCGGCGCGTTCCTGTGCAACATTGTCTGCGGCTATCTCGCCGCTAAGTACGGATGGCACTACGGCTTCGCCGCCGCCGCGGTCGGCATGATGCTCGGCCTCATGACGTACCTGTGGGGCAAGCCAAAGTACCTGCGCGGGATCGGAGAACCGCTCGTGACCGAGCGGGCGAAGAACTGGTGGGCGTTCCTGCCGGTGGGTATCGCCGTTTCGGCGATTGCGGCGTTCCTATTCCACCGCGGCATTCTCTCGGATCTCGACGCATTTCTCGGCCATAAAGCCGTGATCGGCACGCTGGTCGCCGGCGCCCTGGCGTGGGCCGTGTACTTCATCGCGACACAGGAGAAGCAGGACCGGGGGCCGGTCGCCACCATCTTCATCTTCATGCTCTTCAACGCGGTGTTCTGGCTGTCGTTCGAGCAGGCCGGCAGCTCACTGAACCTCTTCGCGGAGACCGACACGGACCGGATGATCGGCTCGTGGGAGTTCGAGACGCCCTGGTTCCAGTCGATGAATCCGCTGTTCATCATCCTGTTGGCGCCGCTGGTCGGCGTGATGTGGGTGTGGTTGGGCAGGAAGCGGATCTTTGTTCCGCAGCCGTCCAAGATCGGGCTCGGCCTGATCTTCGTGGGTCTCGGGTATGTCGTGATGGTCTTGGCCGGGATGAAGCTCAACACCGGCCTCCCAAAGGTCGGCATGATGTACCTGACGACCACGTACTTCCTGCACACGGTGGGCGAGATCATCCTGAGCCCGACAGGTCTTGCGTACGTCTCCAAGACGGCGCCGCGTCGGCATGTCAGCATGCTCATGGGCATGTGGTTCATCAGCAGCTTCATCGCGGGGCTCGGCGCGGGCAAGGTCGCGGCGCTGACGGAACCGATCATGGAGGGCAAGATCGATCTGCCTTGGAACCTCGGCGGCAAGGCAGACTTCTTCCTGCTGTTCGTGATCACGAGCATCGCCGCGGGCGTGCTGATGATCGTCCTCACGCCGTTGCTGCGGAAGCTGATGCGGAATCCGAACGACTGAAGATGTGCGTTGTGCGTAGGGAAGAGAAGAACACCAGAGCCCGAAGACGGGCTGTGGTGGTGGCACAGGACGGGGCCTGAAAGGCCCAGCCCCAAGAAAGACCCCTCACCGGCGGCGAAGACGCCGCCACCTCTCCCCGAATGAGCAGGGCGAGGGAGGAAGAAGACCGCCGCGGAGCGACGGCGTACCCAGGAGAAGAGCCGCTCCTCCGGGGCGGACCACCAAGAACGTCATCCGCCTAGGCCGAGCTCGGGGCCGTTCACGCAGTTTACGGCGCGGCCGTCCTCCTTGAAGACTTTGACGACGCGGACGGCCTCTTCGGCCACGGCCGCCTGCGCCTGGTCGGTGCTCGCGCCGCAGTGGTGCGTCGCGTAGACGCCCGGCATCCTCGCCGTCGGCGAGTCCCACGGGGCCTCGGTCTCGGCGGGCTGGTTCTCGAAGACGTCGAGCCCGGCGCGGATGCCCTTGGCTTCGATGGCGGCGCGGAGGGCGGGCTCGTCAACAACCGCGCCGCGCGACGTGTTGACGAAGATCGCGCCCGGCTTCATCGCCTCGAAGAACGCGGCGTTGAAGAGCTTCTTCGTGCTGTCCGTCAGGGGCAGGTGCACGGTGATCGCGTCCGCCCGGCGCGCCAGCGCCAGGAGCGCGGGCGTGTCGGTGCCGCCGAACTCGCAGTTGAGGGCCGCGGCGTGCTGCGGGGTGATCGAGCGGCTCCACGCGACGACGTTCATCCCGAAGGCAACGGCGCGCTTGATGACCTCCTGGCCGATCGCGCCGACGCCGATGACGCCGAGGGTGCGGCCCTTGAGGCCGCGGGCCTTGCTGAACTCCTTCTTGTTCCACTGGCCGTTGCGGGCCGTGGCGACCTGGTCGGGGATCCGGCGGTCGCAGCAGATGAGCAGGCCCATCGCGATCTCGGCGACGGCGACGGCGTTCATCCCCGGGCAGTTGCAGACGGCGATCTTCTTTTTGGTGGCCGCGGGGACGTCGATGTTGTCCACCCCGCTGCCGGCGCGGACAACGAGGCGCATGCGTCTGGCGCCGTCGAACGCCGCGGCGGGGACTTTCGTGGACCGGACGATGAAGACGTCGGGGTCGTGCGTGGCGATGAGCCCGGCGACGCCGGTGGCGGCGGCGTTGGGGTCGGCGATGACCTCGCAGCCGAGGGCCTTGAGGGCGTCGATGCCTTGCTTCTCGAACTTGTCGGCGATGAAGACCTTCACGGCGACCTCCGGGGGTTGGGCCGGGAGGGTAGTGAGGCAACGCGTGAATCAGGACGGGAACAGAGCGAGGAGACGGAGAGACGAAGTGAAGACCCCTCACCGGTCGCCTGCGGCGACCACTTCTCTCGGTGAAGACACGGGGAGAGGGAGGGCTGCGGGTGCTCGGCGGCAGGCGGGACGCCTGCCCCACATCTTCTCTCCGCGCACCTCCGCGGTCTCCGTGTTCAACCTCTTTCACTCCGTGCCTGCGTGCCTTCGTGCCTTCTTCACTGCGTCTCTACTCTCCCCCATGCAATCCAAAGCCCAGACGGTGGATGCCTACCTCGCGTCGCTGCCCGCGGAGCGGCGCGAGACGGTCGAGGCGGTGCGGAAGACGATCCTCAAGAACATCGACCCGGTGTTCCAGGAGCGCATGCAGTACGGCATGATCGGGTACTCCGTGCCGCACAGCGTCTTTCCGGCGGGGTACCACTGCGACCCGAAGCAGCCGCTGCCGTTCGCGGGGCTCGCGGCTCAGAAGAACGCGTACTCGCTCTACATGCTGGGGCCGTACGTGGACCCGCAGATCGACCGGTGGTTCCGCGAGTCGTGGCTCAAGACGGGCAAGAAGCTCGACATGGGCAAGGCGTGCATCCGGTTCAAGAAGCTCGACGATCTCCCGCTGGACCTGATCGGCCAGACGTTCAAGCGTCTGAGCGCGAAGGAGTACATCGCGCGGTACGAGTCCAACCTCGCGATGACGAGGATGTCGAAGCCGGCGACGACGAAGGCCGCGAAGAAGACGGTGAGGAAGGGCGCAAAGAAGGTGGGGAAAAAGGCGGCGAGGAGGTAGGAGAAAACGAGGAGATGAACAGGCGAGAGCGCCTGCGCATTCCTTGTTGACCCGCTTGCGTCCTCTTGTCCTCCGCCCCTGTTCGCTCGCTCGCTATCCTCGTCCATGTTCACCACCGCCGCGACAATCGCTTTGCTCGCACTCGGACAGGCGGGCGCGCAGCCCGAGACGAAGTCCGCCGACAAGCCCGCTCAGACGACAGAGGCGGCCGCGCCGCTCGCGCCCGTGACGAGCGTCTTCGAGGCGGCGGAGCTGACGCTCGTGGCCGACGGGTGCACCTTTACCGAGGGGCCGCTGTGGCGTGACGGCAAGCTCTTCTTCTGCGACCTCGCGGGGGACGCGATCTACGCGGTCGCGCCGGGTGCCAAGAAGGAGGTCTTTCGCAAGCCTGCGTCGCGCCCGGCGGGGCTGGCGACGGACACACAGGGGCGGCTGCTGACGGCGCACTTCGCGGGGCTCGTAACGCGCACAGAGAAGGACGGCACAGTCGCGACGATCGCGGAGAAGGCGGGCGAGGAGAAGCTCGCGCGGTGCAACGACCTCGCGGTGCGCCCGGACGGGGTGATCTACTTCACGGACTTCGGGGGGCGGAACTCCAAGAGCAAGGGGCTGTACAGGATCGATGCGGCGGGCGCCGTGACCTCGCTCGACGCGGACTACCAGGCGGCCAACGGCGTCGCGCTCTCGCCGGACCACAAGACGCTGTACGTGAACGATTACGGCAAGCAGCTCGTGATCGCGTACGACGTCGCGGCGGACGGGGGCGTCTCGAACCGACGCGTCTTCGCGGACTTCTCGAAGGAGACGGCGGAGGGGCGCTGCGACGGGATCAAGGTCGCGCCCGACGGACGGGTGGTGACGACGGCGCCGGGCGGTGTCTGGGTGCTGACGCCCGGGGGCGAGCGCGTGACGCTCCTGCAGCACGCGGAGGGGGCGTCGAACATCGCGTTCGGCGGCGAGGACGGGCGCACACTGTTCATCACGCGGGCCGATTGCGTGTGGAGCGCGCGGCTGAAGTAGTTCCACCGAATCGCGGACTTTCGCGGAAGTTTCGCACGCTCTGTTTCGCGGCGCGACATCTGTGAGCGACGTGGCGTCCAACCCCATGGTGCAGACCACACCGGTACGCGCGGCTGAGGGGTTGTCCGCCGAGGAGTTCGCGCGCCTTCATACGCAGCATGCGCCCGTTCTCTGGTGCATCGCGGTTGGCGTCACGGGGGACAGAGAGCTGGCTCGGGACGTGGTTCAGGAAGCGGCCGTCATCGGCCTCGCGAAGCGGTCCGACTTTTCGGTCGGGACGAGCTTCCCGCATTGGATGGGTCAGATCGTGCGATTCGTGGCGCTCAACCAGGCTCGGCGCGCACGCCAGCGGGCGGGGATATCGATCACGCCCGAGTCCGCGGCGGACACCTCGGCGCCCGCGGAGCCGCTCGGCGTGACGCGGACGGGCGACGTGCGCGTGGACGAAGACGCGTTCGACGACGCGACGACCCGGGCGCTGCGGACGCTGGACGAGGTCGCGCGGTCGTGCCTGCTGATGAAGACGGTGCTGGGGATGAAGTACAGCACGATCGCCGCGGCGCTGGGCATCCCGGAGAACACGGCGATGAGCCATGTGCACCGGGCCCGGCGGCGGATGCGCGAGATGCTGGGCGGGCGGGGGGGCGCCGCGTGAGCGAGCACCTCCACCAGAGCGACGCGATGGACGAACTCGAGCTCTATCTCGACGGGACGCTGGCGGGCGAGGATCTTGCGCGCTTCGAGGCGCGGTTGTCGGCCGAGCCCGGGCTGCGCGCGCAAGTGGAGCTGCAGAGGCGGGTCGATGCCTCGCTCTCGCGCGTCTTCGCGCCCCAGATCGCGTCGCCGGCCGCCACCACCCCGTCCGCCACACCCGAGCGCCCGTGGATCGCGCGCATCGGATGGACGCGGCTCGCCGCGGCGGTCTTCCTCGCGCTGCTCGCGGGCGCGGCGTTCGTCGCGCACCGTGCGGCGAGGCCCGAACGTGTGCACCCGGTCGCCGCGTACAACGACGAGATCGCGACGGGATTCCGGCCGTCGGTGGTCTGCGAGAACGACCGGCAGATGATCGAGTTCACGCGGAGCACGCTGGGCGTGGCGCTGGTGTTCGCGCGGTCGCCGGACGTGCATCTGGTCGGTTGGGACTACAACACGAAGGTGTTGACGGACGACACGGTGAGCCTGCTCGTGAAAGCGGGCGACGACCGGATCGTGGTCTTCATGGACAGGTCCGAGAATGACCGGAGGATTGGGAAGTTCGAGGGCTCGAGCGGTATGTACGTCCACCGCCGGCAGATCGGAGACGTGGTGCTCTACGAGGTCTCTCCGCGGCGGGAGGCGGTTGTGCTGCCGCTGGTGAAGCCGGCCGCGTAAGAGCGGCCCGGCGCTGAAGTCGGGGTGCGGAACGTCCGATCACCTCCGGAACACCCGGAGATGATCATGACGACCCCCAATACCGCCCGCACCGTCCGCGCAGCCGTCATCCTCGCCGCCGTCATCGCCCTGCCCGCGTGCGACGCGGCGCGGAAGCACGGCAAGTACACGACCGAGGGGAAGAGCGCTGCGCAGGCGCGCATGGACTCGATGAAGGCGGCGACGGAGTACCAGATCGCGCTGCAGGCGCTGCTGGCCGGCAACCGCGACAAGGCGCTCAAGCACGTGGACCGCTCGCTCTCGCTCACGGACAAGATCGCCCGGGCGTGGGTGCTGCGCGGGCGCGTGATGCTCGAGCGCGGGCAGCTGGAGGAGTCGTCCCTGTCGTTCGACAAGGCGGCCGAGCTCGAGCCCAAGAACGCCGAGGTGCCGTACTACCGCGGCGTGCTCGCCGAGCGCGTGCAGCGCAAGGAGGACGCGCTGCTCGCGTACACGGAGGCGGCGCGGCTGGACCCGCTGCGCCCGCAGTACGCGCTCGCGGCGGCGGAGATGATGATCGACATGGAGCGGCTGGAGGAGGCGAAGGCCTTCCTGAAAGAGCGGCAGCGCGACTTCTCGCACACGCCGGGCATCCCGCAGGCGCTCGGCCACATCGCGATGATCCAGGGGGACTACGCCGAGGCGATCAAGCAGTTCTCCGAGGCGAGGCTGCTCGCGCCCGACGAGTTCGAGGCGCTGGAGGACCTTGCCCGCGCCCAGTACATGGGCGGGAGCTTCGCCGAGGCGGAGGCGAACCTCGCGCGGCTCGCCAGGAGCGAGGCGTTCCGCGACCGACGCGACCTGGCGCAGATGCGCGCCCGTTGCCTCGTGAACATGGAACGCTTCGCGGAGGCCCGCGACGTGCTGCTCGCGCTGACGTCGGACGAGGCGGGAGCGGCCGACGCGGACCTCTGGATCGAGCTGGGCCAGGTGGCGTACCAGCTGCGCGACATGTCGCGCCTGCGCGACGCGTTCAACCGCACGCTGGCGATCGCGCCCAACCGCGCGGAGGGGCACGTGCTCAAGGGCCTGTACCAGCGCCGCATCGGGCGCAACGCCGAGGCGGCGGAGACGTTCCGCCGGGCGGCGGAGCTCGATCCCAGCGCGGACAACTACGTGCTGCTGGGGGTGACGCTCAACGACCTGGGCAAAGCGCAGGTGGCTCAGGAAGCGTTCAGGCGCGCCGCCGCGATCGATCCCGACAACGAAACGGCGCGCAAGCTCGCGGGCGTCTCGAACTGATTCTCTCTCCCATCACGCGCAAAAAGGCCACGGGCCGTCGGGAGTTCCCGACGGCCCGTGTTCGCTCGCGCGGCGATAAGCCGAGTTCTGTGCCGGCCGGTGGTTTCCGCCCGTTCTTGACGGGGGCGGGGCGGACCTTCCGGTTGGCCGCGGCCATTTCTCTGGGCCCCCCGTTGCCGAGAGGCTCGAGCGGTCTACCCGCGTTCATCGCCCGGACAGGGCTCGAGCGAACGCTGTTCGACCTTGCACGCGGTGGGGTTTGCCGTGCCCCCGCCGTCACCGGCGGGGCGGTGGGCTCTTACCCCACCGTTTCACCCTTGCCTGCGCCCTCGCGGGCCATCGGCGGTCTGTTCTCTGTGGCACTGTCCCTCGCGGGGAGCTTTCCCGCGGGTGGGCGTTACCCACCACCGTGTCCTGCCGTGCTCGGACTTTCCTCATTCCCCGCGCGCGATGCACGGAGAACGCGGCCGCGTGCCGCGCTTGCAAGAAGTATATGGACCGAGCGGCGGCGGTTCGGTCTTTCTCTACCATGCGGGATGCCCCGCACCGTCCGCGCCGCGTTGATCCAGCACTCGTGCGCCGACCTCATGCCGGCAGACGTCGGCTCGCTCGACGTCCGGGCGATCAGGGCGCAATGCGTGGAGCGTCACGAATCGCTCGTGCGCCGCGCGGCGCAGCAGGGGGCGCAGGTCTGCTGCCTGCAGGAGCTCTTCTACGGCCCGTACTTCGGCGCCGAGCAGCACGACCGGTGGCACGCGCTGACGGAGCCGATCGGGGACGCGCCGGACGGCGCGGAGGCAGGGCCGACGACGCGGCGGATGATGGCGCTGGCGCGGGAGGTCAAGATGGCCATCGTCGCGCCGATCTACGAGCGCGCGATGCCCGGGCTCTTCTACAACACCGCGGCCGTGATCGACCAGCAGGGCGTGCTGCGCGGTCGCTATCGCAAGTCGCACATCCCGCACCTCTACCCGGGCTTCTGGGAGAAGTACTACTTCGCGCCCGGCGACCTGGGCTACCCGGTCTTCGACCTGGGCTTCGCGAGAGTCGGCGTGTACATCTGCTATGACCGGCACTTCCCCGAGGGGTGGCGGGCGCTGGGGCTCAACGGCGCGGAGATCGTGTTCAATCCGAGCGCGACGGTCGCGGGGTTGTCGGAGTATCTCTGGAAGCTGGAGCAGCCCGCCGCGGCGGTGGCGAACCAGTACTTCGTCGGCGCGATCAACCGCGTGGGGACGGAGAAGCCCTGGTCGATCGGCGAGTTTTACGGGACGAGCTACTTCTGCGACCCGCGCGGGCGGACGGTGGCGCAGGCGCCGCGGGACAAGACGGAGGTGCTGGTCGCGGACCTGGACCTGTCGCAGATCGACGAGGTGCGGGCGACGTGGCAGTTTTACCGGGACCGGCGGCCGGAGACATACCCGCGGGCATGACGGCGCGGGTCGGTATCATGCGGCGTGACCGGCCGGCGTCAGCGCGAGTCCATACCCACCGCCCGCGACGCCGCGGCGGCGGTCGTGCGGACGCTGCGGGGCGCGGGGTTCACGGCGTACTTCGCGGGCGGGTGCGTGCGCGACGAGCTGCTGGGCGTTGAGCCCAGCGATTACGACGTGGCGACAGACGCGACGCCGGAGATCATCGCGAAGCTCTTTCCACGCACGGCGGAGGTGGGCGCGCACTTCGGCGTCGTGCTGGTCAAGATGTACCCGCACGTGGTGGAGGTGGCGACGTTCCGCGCGGACGGTGACTACACCGACAAGCGACGTCCGGACAGCGTGCGGTTCTCGTCGCCCGAGGAGGACGCACGGCGGCGCGACTTCACGGTGAACGCGCTCTTCCTCGACCCGCTCGCGGCTTCGCCGGCGGAGCGCGTCATCGACTTCGTGGGCGGGCTCAATGATCTCAAGTCGCGGGTGCTGCGCGCCGTCGGTGACCCCGAGAAACGCCTAGCGGAGGACCACCTCCGGGGGTTGCGTGCGGCACGGCTGGGGGCGAAGCTCGGGTTCGAGATCGAGCCGGGGACGGCGGGGGCGATCCGTCTGCACGCGCGCGAACTGGCGGGTGTCAGCCGCGAGCGCATCCACGACGAGGTCGCCGCGACGCTGACGCACCCGTCGCGCATGCGCGGCGCGGAGTTGCTGCGGGACCTTGGTCTTGAGGCGCCCGTGCTGGCCGGTCTCCCGTTGTCGCTCGCGGGACGCGGCCCGCGGGTTCTCGCGGGGATCGGCGGGGCCGGGTCGAACTTCGGCGTGGCGCTCGCGGCGTGGTGCCTTGACATGGGCCTGCGGGCGGAGCCGGGGGCGGTCGACGCCGCGGCGGATGCTCTCCGCAGAGCGCTGGTGCTGAGCAACGAGGAACGGGCGGAGTTCCACGCGTCGCTGACCGGGCTGCGCGTTTTGCGGGAGGGGTGGCTGGCCATGCCGGTGGCGCAGGCGAAGCGGTTCGCCGCCGGCCCCTGCTGGGCGGGCGGGCTCGCGCTGGCGCGGGCCGACGACGCGAACCTCGCGGCGCGTGTGGAAGCACGGGCCCGGGAACTCGAGGCGGACGGCGTGGGGCTCGCGCCTCCGCCGCTTCTCACGGGCGACCACCTGATCGCCATGGGGCACAAGGCGGGGCCGAAGTTCAAGGCCGTGCTGGAGAGCGTCTACGACGCGCAGCTCGAGGGGCGGGTCCGCGATCTCGGGGCGGCGCGGGAACTGGCCTCGTCCCTGTGCGTCTAGACGCGGGAAGGCCCGTGCGCGCGGGCTTACGCTTGCAACCGCTGGTCCGGAACGGGGGGGTCTTGCTCCCGCGGGCTGGGCATTCGGATTCTGGAGATTCTCGATGGACCAAGCGCGGAAACACCGTGGCGTGCTGAAGGCGTCGGCCTTGATGCTGGGGGCGATGCTCGCGTCGAGCGTCGCTTCGGACATCGGGTTGTTCGTCTCTCCCGCCCTCGCCCAAGAGAAGGCCCAGAAGCCCGTCGAGGGCACGGAAGAGGACATGCTCATCTTCCGCACGGGCAAGATCCTGACTGGGAAGATCATCTCCGAGAACGACAAGACGATCCGCTTCAAGGGCATGATTCAGGGGATCCCTTTCGAGACGGACTATGACCGGTCCGAGATCCTCGAGGTCAAGCGCGCGGCCGTCAAGACGGACCAGAAGACCGCGAAGGACGCCAAGCCCGCTGCCGCCGCGGCGAAGGCGGATGTGAAGGACGCATCCAAGACAGCGAAGGACGAGAAGGAGAAGACACCGGCGCCGTCGGAGACGGAGGGGAAGCAGCGGTACTACTGGATCGACCTCAAGGGCAGGTTCGGGCAGGACATCACGCAGACGCCGATCCGCGACGCGATCGACAACGCGAAGGCCCAGCAAGCCGACGTGCTGGTTTTCCACCTCGACGCAGCGCCGGTCGGCGACTCGCTCGACTTCGCCGGTGATGCGAAGGTCGAGCTCGAGCACCAGTTCGATGAGCTGATGCGCGCCGAGGAGATCATGCCCATCCTGGTGGACGAGATCTCGACGGAGTGGGAAAACCCGCCCCGGATCGTCTTCTGGGTGAAGCGTGCGATGGCGGGCGCCGCGTTCCTCCCGCTCGTGAGCAAGGAGATCTACTTCCACCCCGAGGGACGGCTGGGCGGCATCGGCAACCTGAGCACGATGATGAGGGGCAACGAGCGCGTCGTGGAGAAGCAGATCTCGCTGCGTCTCCAACACGCCGCCGGCTGGGCGAACGTGGGCGGCTACCCGGAGGTGCTTGTCCGCGCGATGGCACGCGAGGAGTTCGTCCTTTCGTACAAGATCGAGGACGGCCGGCCGGTCTACTTCGAGCGTCTGCCGGAGTCACCGGACGAGGAACTCCTGACCGACAGCGGCAAGGACGCCTTCGCGGACACGATCGACGCGGCGGCCCGCAACACCGGCAACGACTCGCTCACGCTCGACGCGGCCCTGGCGCAGAAACTGCTGGTGAGCAAGGGCACGGTCGAGACCAAGGACGACCTGCTGATCGCGCTCGGCCTCGACCGCGAGGGAGTGGACGTTTCCGACAAGTCGAAGAAGATCACCGAGGGCTGGAGCGAGCGACTGGGTCGTGCGCGGCGCGACGTCGCGCGGTTGATGGAGGAGTTCCAGGGCATCGAGGTGCAGGACCCCGCCGGCTATCGCGAGCGTACCGCGGCGCGGTCGGCCCGCATCAACAAGCTCCGCCAGCTCAAGACGGTCCTCGAGACCTTCATGGAAGCCTGGGACCCCGAGTACCTCAGCCGCGTGGGCGTGCCGCTCGGCAACGGCGGAAAGCCCGATATCTCGGCCCTCGACACCCAGATCAAGCGCATCCAGACCGAGCAGCAACTGGACAAGAAGTAAACGCGCGTGGCGTGAGCGCCGCGGCAAGACAAGGACACTCGCAAACCATGATCACATTGCACAAACTCATCGCATGGACGGTGGTCGCCGTCACGCTGTTTCTCGGCGCGCCCGGCGTCTTCGCCGCCGATAAGGTCACGCTCAAGGACGGCACAACCGTTGAGGGCACGATCACGCGGGAGCTGAACGGCTACGTGTGGATGAAGATCAAGGTCGCCGGGATCGAGCAGGAACGGTTCTTCCAGCCCGGGGAGGTGGCGAAAATCGAACGCGACGCGGCCGAAACGCCCAAGGCGGCGGCCGTTGATGCCAAGGACGAAAGTGCGGCGGCCCCCGCCGCGCCCGTCGCCGGCGGCGCGAAGGCCCCGAAAGGGCTGGTTCTGACGCTCGGCGATCAGGAAAACGGCGACATGGTGGGCCTCTACATGGTCGCTGACGTGCTCAAGCGGGCGATCCCGACCCTCGAGAAGGAGCTCGGCACGGACGGGACGGGCATCCTCGTGCTCCGTATCCACTCGGGCGGCGGCTCGATTTCCGAGATCCAGCCGCTCTCGGACGTCATCCACAACGACTTCAAGCCCCGTTTCCGCGTGGTCGGCTGGATCGACACCGCGATCTCCGCCGCGGCCATGACGTCGCACTGCATCGAGGAGATCTACTTCACGAGCCGCGGGAACTACGGCGCCTGCACGGCCTTCGCGGGCTCGCTCGACCGGCCGGTGGAGGGGTTCCAGCTCGAAACCATCCTGGCGATGATGGAGAAGATCTCGGCGCGCGGCGGGTACGACTACCGCATCATGCGGTCGATGCAAATCCAGGACCCGCTGAGCGCGACGATCACGCCCGAGGGCGAGGTTCGCTACTTCTCCGACGCGACCAGCGGCGACATCGTCGTGAACCGCGAGAAGGACATCCTCACGTTCAACGCGGTCACGGCCGAGCGGGTGAAGTTCAGCAGGGGCACGGCGGACACCCTGGCCGAGCTCGCGAGCCTCATGCGGGTCCCGGAGATCGAGTGGGTCGGGAAGCGCGTCAAGGGCGTGCCGTGGCCCGTGTCGGAGTCCGAGCGCATCCAGATCGACTTCCGCAAGAAGACCAAGGAGGACGAGAACCGGCTGAACGAGTATTACGAGGATGTCCAGCGCAACCTCCAGGTCGCGGCGGGCCTCCCCCGGGAAGAACGCGGGCCGTTCATCGGCAAGGCCGAGCGGGCCCTCGACCAGATCAAGCGCATGATCCGCAACAACCCCAACTTCATGGACATGACCTTCGGCGGCAAGGAGCGCTACGAGCAGATCATCAAGGACATCGAGCGGCAGATCACCGAACTGAAGAAGTGACGCAGCGGACCACGGTCCAGCCGAAGGCCCGGGCGACAGCCCGGGCCTTTTCGTTTCATCCCCGGTGCGCGGCGAGGGGTGCCGCGTCGGCGCTCCCTCCGTACGCTCCGCGCGTGAACGCCCCCACCACGATCCCCCACGGTCTGGCCATCCGCAGCTACGAAGACGTCTCGCCGCACCTCGACGAGCTGGCGCGGCGGCCCGTCAGCTCCCGCGCCGACCTCGAGCGCTGGCTCGCCGACCGGAGCGAGCTGATCGCCGCGTGCGCCGAGGCCCGCGCGAACCTGTACATCACGATGACGTGCGACACGGACGACGCCGCGGCGAGCGCGGCGTACGCGTCGTACATCGCGGAGGTGGAGCCCAAGCTCAAGCCGCGCTGGTTCGAGCTGGAGAAGCGTTTCGTGGAGCTGGCGAAGAAGTTCCCGCTCCCCCCGGAACGGTACGGCGTGCTCGAGCGCTCGGCGCGGACGGAGGTGGAGCTCTTCCGCGAGGAGAACGTGCCGCGCGAGACGAGGCTCGACGAGCTGACCCAGAAGTTCGAGCAGCTCGCGGGCTCGATGTCGGTCGAGTTCGAGGGTCAGGAGCGGACGCTCCCGCAGATGGCGCGGTACCAGGAGATGACGGACCGCGCCCTGCGCGAGCGGGCGTGGCGGGCGGTGTCCGAGCGGCGGCTGCGCGAGGTGGGCGGATTCAACGCGATCTACGACGAGATGATCGCGCTGCGGCACGAGGTCGCGCGGTGCGCGGGGTTCGAGAATTACGTCGGGTACGCGTTCAAGGCCAAGCACCGCTTCGACTACGGCGTCAAGGAGTGCCTGGACTTCCACGCGGGCGTCGAGAAGGCCGTGGTGCCGGTGATGCGCGCGGTGGACGCGCAGCGGGCGAAGACGATGGGGCTCGACGAGCTGCGGCCGTGGGACCTCTCCGTCGATCCGCTGGGCCGCCCGCCACTGCGGCCGTTCGGCAACGGGCGTGAGTTGATGGGGCGTGCCCGCGCCGCGATCGCGCGGCTGGACCTGCGCCTGGGCGAGATGCTCGGGCGGCTGGGGGACGGGAGCGAGGCGCGCGGCGCGCGCGAGGGCGCGTGCCTCGACCTCGACAGCCGCAAGGGCAAGGCGCCCGGCGGGTACCAGTACATGCGCGACCGGTCGCGCCGCGCGTTCATCTTCATGAACGCCGCGGGGCTGCACAAGGACGTCGAGACGATGGTGCACGAGGCGGGGCACGCCTTCCACAGCATGGTGTGCGTGGAGGAGCCGCTGGTGGAGTACCGCCGCAGCCCGATCGAGTTCGCCGAGGTCGCGAGCATGAGCATGGAGCTGCTCAGCATGCGGCACTGGGACGCGCCGGGGAGCTTCTACGAGGGCAAGCCGGATGAGTTCCGTCGCGCGTGCCGCGAGCAGCTCAAGCGGAGCGTCATGCTCCTGCCGTGGATCGCGACGATCGACGCCTTCCAGCACTTCGTGTACGGATTCCCCGCGCACACGCACGACCAGCGATCGACGTTCTGGCTCGGGCTCGACGAGCGGTTCGGCAGCCGCGTGTCGTGGCGCGGCATCGAGCACGTGCGTCCGTGGATCTGGCAGCGGCAGCTGCACCTCTTCAGCCACCCGTTCTACTACATCGAATACGGGATCGCGCAGCTCGGCGCGCTGCAGCTCTGGCTCATCAGCCTGGAACGCGGCGAGAGCACCGCCATCGATCTGTATCTCAAGGGCCTCTCGCTGGGCGGGAGCAAGCCGCTGCCGGAGCTGTTCAAGGCGTCGGGGCTCGAGTTCCGCTTCGATGCGGAGATCATCGCGCGGCTGGCGGACCGGGTGAGCAGGGAGCTGGAGAAGTTGCCGGAGTAGCGGTAGGCAGGCCCGCCGGCTCGCCGAACTTCGGTCGCTCTCGCCATGCGTGATAGGGTGAGGGAGGGAGTCACCGCACCGCAGCCACCGCCGGGTCCTTCGGCGTCGCCGACCAGCCGCACTCCGTGCACAGCCCTCCCGGGCACGGGTACGCGCACGTTGGACAGAGCCCGCGGCGGAATCGGCGTGCGCGGCGGACCTCGCCGACGGCGCGGGCGACACACCAGACGTGCGCCACAAGCCCGGCGAGGGCCGCGAGGTTCCACGCGACGCCCGACCACGAGACGCCGTACTCGGTCTTGCCGCCGTATGTCGCGGCGAGCACCGCCGGGCAGGCGATGCCGTAACCACGGATGGAGATGACCTCCAGCCGAACGACGGCGTTCGGGGGCGCAGGGACGGTGAACCTGTCGATCAACGGCAGCCAGTCCATGTACTTACTCTGGGAGACCTTCGACCGAGAGGCGGGCGCCGGCGGGTAGATGGAAGTCGCCGATCCGCGGTGGGCGACCCTCGGCGCCCAAGCCGGCTGGTGGTCCCATGACAATCTCCGCGACCGGTGGACCTCGGCTGCGGCGTGCTGGCGTGGCGCGATGATGACGACGCTCGACAGGCACAGCACGGCGAGCAAACCAAGAGCGAGGGTGCCCGGCACCCGTGCAGATCCTGCGGACCATGGGCGTCGCGGTGCGGCCGTGCGAACTCGATCGCGGCGACACATCGAGCCGGCCAAGACGACAAGGGCGGCGGCGCCGATTCCCTTCGCGATGAAACGCCCTGGTCTGACGCCGAAGGCTTGCGCGTGCGTGCAATCGAAGAGGCACGAAGGGAACAACGGGCCGGCTTCGATCCACTCGAATCGCCGTCTGTTCGTTGACAGTCGCTCACGGACCTCCTGCGGCAGAGCCGTGTCGCTTCGAACGACGACACCAACGAGTGCGCTGCTGATCAACCGTGTCCTGGCTGCGGTGCCGGTCTGCACGCCCCACCGGCGTGAAACATCCGCGCGGAGCCCCGGGGCGTTGACAAAGACCGTCTGCGAATCGCCGGGCGAAACGCGGAGGTCTCTCCACGCCGCGGCGGACCAGAGGGCTTCGATCCCGAGCACACCGACCGAGCAGGCAACCGCCATGGCAGCGAACCTGCCCGCGCTGAGCAACCACGATTGGATTCGTGCCCACCGGGTCACGGCGAACGCTAGCCCTCGGTAGGGTTCGGCTGAAACCCGGCAATCGCCAGGTGGTTAAGCGGGCGCCGCCCACCCGCACTCCGTGCACCGTCCGTGCGGGCTCGGGTACGCACACTTCGGGCACTGGCCGCACCGGAGTCGACGGCCGCGGCGGACGTCGATTGTCACACGGGCGGCGAACCACATGAAGCACCCCAAGCCCGCGAGGGCGACGAGGTTCCAGGCGACACCGCGCCATGAAACGCCGTACTCGGTCTTGCCACCGTAGGTGGCGGTGAGGAGCACTGGGCGTCCGAAGCCGAAGCCACGCAGGCTGATTCTCTCGAAGTGAGAAGGGTTCGAGGGCGCGTATAACCGGTCGCAGCGAATGACGATGTCTGCCCAATCATCAAGATGCTCGTCAAATGTGACTGACCAGCCCCAGTTGACGTCAACATTTCTTGCGACGACGGCTTCGGCACGGTGTAAAAATCTCGGCGCCCACCTTGGCTCTCCGTCATAATTGACGGAGTACATGTCGTGCAGAATCGTCCCACCGGGCGTGACACTTCCTAAAACGTAGAAACAACCTGTGAGTAGGGCAGCCACGGCACAAAGTGCGATCGTGATGCGTCGACGTGAACGGCTAGCTCCATGGGCTGTGGTCATGGACCTTCTCGCGGACACCCGTGAAAGCAACACCACTCCTGCCGTAGCGATCATCCCTTTGGAACAGAATCTCTCCGGACGGAGGGCGAAGAGCTGATCGTTCGTTTGGTCGAACGCAGCAGAAGGCAGAAAGGGGCCGATCTCGATCCAATCGAAAGGATCTCTCCCGTCGCGCGTCCTGTCGACAATGCCTTTTGGAAGGACCCGCTCCGGATCTGTTACGACTACTGACAGTCGAAGTCCGGGTGTCGCGCCCCATCGACCATCGGCTTTGCCTTGCACGACGCCCCAGACCGTGCTGAAGTAAGCCTCAAATCCATCTTCGACGCAGTGGCGGCGTTCCGGCCCGATCACAAATCGGTTGCCGATCAGAGAACACTGCCGCGCCGCCGCGGCGGACCACAGCGCTTCCAAACCAAGCACCGCGACGGCGCAAACGACCGTCAGCACGGCAAACTTCACCGTGTGACAAACCACGGACTTGGCCTTGCGCCGTCCGTCCACACCCGACGCTATGCGCCGCGCGGCGTTGCCTCACCGCCTGCTCGTCATCCCCTCCACCGCCGTCTGCCAATCGACGGCGCTCGGCTCGGGCGTGCCGGGCGCGACGCCAGGCACCGGCGCGCCCAGCCGCCGCAGCATGTTCAGGCACTGGGCGCGGTGGTGGTAGCCGTGCGTCGTCACGTGCGCGAGGACCGCGCCGGACGTGAACGTGTACGTCTGCGGCGTTCCGTCCGGCCCCGGCCACTGCACCACCACGGGCTTCGAAAGGTCCTTGAGGGACGCCGCGACGGCGAGGAGGTCCTTCTCCGCCTCCGCGAGGAGCGTCCGCATCTCCGCGACGGGGATGTCCCGCGACTCGCCGCCCAGGTGCGGAAGATCGGGGATCGCGAGGAGCACAGGGCGCGGCGTGCGCCCGGCGAGCCGGTCCGTCCAGCGACGCATCGTGCTGATGACGTGCGCGAGCGTGTCGTGCAGCGAGCCCAGCCCGATGTCGAAGCGCTGGTGGAGCTGGTCGCGCGAGAGCTTCTCGCACTGATCGAGGATCAGGCCCGTGCCCCACGCGTCGGACCTGATGAGCACCTGGACGACGTCGCTTGTCATGGCGGCAGCGTACGCGGGAGGGACGCGGCGCCCGCGCTCCGTTTCCTATCCTCGCTCACGCGATGGCATGGACGCCTTGGGTCATCCTCGGTGCGTGGCTCTTCTGGAGCGCCGTATGCAGAAACCTCGCGCGCGGGCAACCGCGGCGTGATCCGGGCATCGGCGAGGAGGCGCTGCTCGCGCTCGCGGCGGGTTTCAACAGGGCGTACGTGCGGCTGCTGCACCGCGTGCGGTACGTCGGCGCGGAGCACGCGCCGCGGGGACGCGACGCGGGACCCCTCATCGTCGTCGTGAACCACACCGCGGGCGTTGATCCGCTGTTGGTGCAGGCGGCCCTCGACTTCGAGGTTCGGTGGATGATGGCCAAGGACATGCGCCTCCCCGCGCTCGACCCCGTCTGGCGGCTGCTGCGCATCATCGGCGTCGAGCGCAACCTGCGCGGGGACCGGCCCCGGGACTCACGATCGCTGCGGGAGGCGCTCGCGCATCTGCGCGAGGGCGGCGTCGTCGGCGTCTTCCCGGAAGGGCGGATCGAGCGCCCGCGCGGCGCGTTGCTGCGGTTTCACGAGGGCGTCGGGCTCCTCGCGGGGCTGAGCGGAGCGCCCGTCCTGCCCGTGCTCGTGCAGGGAACGCCGGACGCGCGCACCGCCTGGGGCAGTCTCGTGCGCCCGAGCCGGTCGGTCGTGACATTCGGCCGGCTGATGGACGGTTGGACGCGCGACGCGGCGGAAAACACCGCGAGAATCAGGCGGTGGTTCGAGGAGCAGCTCGCCGCGGCGTGATCATTCGTCGCCGTCGGCCGCGTCGTCCGTATCGGCTTCGTCGGCTGCGCTCGCGGCGGCGTGCCGGGCGAGGGTGTCTTCGATTGCTCGCGCAAGCGCCGCCCCCCCACCGTCGAACGTCATCGCCAGGCGGGGCCGGAGCACGGGGCAGCCCCATGCGTCGTCCTTCACGCGGCGGAGCTTCACCCAGTCCTTCTCGGTCACGATCAGCGCATGCGGCGCGACCGCCCGGACACGCTTGATCAACGCCGCGACCGTGTCGTCGCCGTACGGATCGTGGTCGCGCAGGGCGATCGCGGGCTGGGGCGCGGTCCGTGCGGCGTGCGCAACCATCTGGAAGAAGGGTTGCGGATTGCCGATTGCGCACGCCGCGGCGACGCGCTTCCCGGCGACAGCGTTCGGCGGCAGGTCGCGGTCCTCGCCCCCGCCGCGCGTGCGGAAGCCCGACCACGCGTGCCGCGCGACATCGACGACGAGCGATGGATTGACGGCGAGCGCTTTCACTCGGATGTCGTTGACCGTCGGCGCGGGCACGCTCTCGGCGTGGGTGATGACCGCCGCGTGCGCGCGGGCGAGCGCCGCCGGGGGCTCGCGCAGCCACCCCTTGGGGAGCAGGCTGTCGCCGAACGGCGGGCGCGTCGCGTCGATGAGGACGATGTCGAGGTCGCGGGCGATCGCGCGGTGCTGGAAGCCGTCGTCCAGCACGACTGCGTCGATCTTCCGGCCCGCTTCGGCCGCGAAGAGTTCGAGGAGCCCGCCGACGCGGTCGGCCCGTGCGACGACGGGCACATCCGGGAACGCGTCGCGGTATTCGCGCGCTTCGTCGGATTCACCGCCGCTCGGCGCGTACCCGCGCATCGCGACGCAGGGGGTGCGTCCCAGCGACCGCAGCAGGGTCAGCAGGTGCATGACCATCGGCGTCTTGCCCGTGCCGCCGACGGAGAGGTTGCCGACGCTGATCACGGGCCGGTCGAACGTCACGACGCCCCGGCCCGCGTCGAACGCGCGGTTGCGCCGGGCCACGCCCCGGCCGTACACCCACGCCAGCGGCCCGGACGCGAACGAGAACGCGCCGAGCAGCCCGGGCCGCCCGCTCGATGTCCGCTCGGTGCCCATGCCGGACAACTAAAGGCGCTCGGGCGTGGGTTCATCCGCCGCCCGCTCGGCGGCCTTGGCGATGCGGGCTTTCCGGTATTCCTCGCGGAGCCTGGCCCTCTCGCGCGAGGCGAGGACCATTGTGTGCCCGGCGTCGAGAAGCGCAACGACGAGCACAAGCACGAGGAGCGCCGTCGCGAGCATCCAGGAGAGGACGAAGCGCCGCTGATCGGCGGAATCCGCGATGCCGAAGGCGTACGCCAGCACCGGGATCGTGATCATCATAAGCAGGCCGTTGGCGGATCGGAGCCCCTTGCGGAACGGGGGCATATCTGCCTTCCCCAGCGAGACCCAGTGCCCGGCGACCACCATCAAGGCGAGGATCGAAACGGGCAGGACGAACCACGCGGGCGCGATGACCGCGCCCACCGTCAGCCCGGACATCCCCGCTCCATCCACCATCAATCGCTCCCGACCTGCATCGCCGCCAGCGCCCGGCCCAGCTTCTCCATCGGCAGCCCCATGACCGCCGTCGGGTCGCCGGACCAGACGATCGGCCAACCGGCCTCGAGCCGCTCCGCGAGGTTGTACGCCCCGGCCTTCCCCTGCCAGGCGCCGCCCTCAACGTACGCCTCGATCGCCGCATCATCGACGTTCCCCCACCGGACGCTCGCGGAATCGACGAAGACCCGTGTCCGGCGGGGCGGAAGTTCCGCCAAGGATCCGGCGAAGCCTCGCAGGTCGATGAGCGCGACGCCCGTCAGGACCTCATGCTCCGTGTTCCGAAAGGCCCGGAGCATCCCCCGCGCCTCCTCCGGATCCCGCGGCGTGCCGATCATGCGGCCGTTCATCACGCAGGTCGTGTCCGCGCCGATCACGAGCCTGCCGCCTCCTTCGAGCGCGCTGGGCTTGTGCGCCCCCGCCCACGCCTTGAGGTAGGCGAGCGACGCCACCCAACCGCGGGGCGTCGCCGTCCCTGGCTCCAACGCGCCGTCCTCGAAGCCGGGGGCCTCCGCGACGTGCGGCAGCCCCGCCTCGTCGAGGAGGCGCTGCCGCCGCGCGGAGCGGCTGGCGAGGAGGATCGTCGGGGAGGCGTTCACGCCGAGTTGTTCGTCATTGCGGGGCGCGCGTTTCGATGGTTCGCCGCGCTATGGCCCGTTTGCTTCGACGGGCGCGGGGGGCGCGGGCACGCTCGCCGCTCGTTGTTGCGCGATGAGCATCAGGATCGCGCCGCAGATCGCCGCGGCGCCGGTGGCCCACTGGATGGGGCGCATGATGTCGCCGAAGATGAAAAGCGCCGCGAGCGAGACCGTCACGGGCTGCAGCTGCACGACGCCCGTCGCGACGACGAGCCCCAGGCGCTGGATTGCGGCGTAATAGAGCGTGTGGCCCAGGCCGATGCCGACGATCGCGCTCAGCAGGAGCAGGCCGAACTTGAAGGGCGGGAGGTCGATCGCCCCCCCGCCCATCCGATCGCCGAAGGCGACCATGAGGAGGAGGAGCCCCACACCCGTGTACTGGCTCACCGCGGCGAAGGCGGTGAACGCGGGGAGGTGGTGCATGGAGCGGCGGACGGCGAGGGAGTACGCCGCGTAGAGGAGGCCCGAGGCGACGGAGAGAGAGACGCCCAGCGCGCTCGCCCTGTCGCCGAACCCGCCCTCCTTGAAGGCGATCGTGGCGCTCGTGCCCGCGAGCAGAAGGACAAGCCCGGCGAGGAAGTACGGCGAGCGCACCACCCGCCGCTCGCCGGGGAACATGAGCATCGCCCCCACGGTGAGGAAGACGATCTGCAGGCGCAGGCCGAAGGTCATGAGCCCGGGGCTGATGTAGTACGGCGCAAGGCCGAAGCAGACCTGGGCGGCGATGTTGAAGACGCTGGGCCAGAAGGCGGCGCGCCAGAGGCCATCCGGCGTCGAGCCCCGGAAGGCGTGCATCAGGAGGACGGGGAGCCACATGAGCGCCGAGAAGCCGTAGCGCCAGCCGTTGGCGGTCCAGGCGTCGATGTCCTTGACGAAGTACCGGAGGAAGAGCGGGATGCTCGTCCAGCCGGCGAGGGTCAACAGGATCATCGCAACGCCCGCCCAGGGCGAGACGGGCTGGGAGTTCGGGGTGGGCATCGGGGAGGCGGAGGGTAGCGACGGGCTGTGCCGCGCAGCGCGTTTTCAGCACCTCTGCAGAGAGATATGGCAGTGAGTCGCTCGGCTCCTCCCAGACAGTCCCCGCTGTTTGTTCGCCGTTGCACAAACGATCTTCGGCTGTGCCCTTCGGCTTAAGCAATGCTACCCAGCTGGTGCGGCAGGTTGCCGCCCAGGAACCACGCTGAACAAGCTGATGCGTAGTGGGCCAAGACCGAAGCGGCCAGACACCGATTCGTACGCTAGGACTTTATCTCATCCGCGTTACTCGTCTACGCGTCACGCCACACGTTTTCCACATGCGTTGAATGCGCACCTATGCGTTATTCCTCGTCTGGAACAGTCACATTGTGTGTCACGCCAGCATCTCGTTTGGCACCTTTGCATCACATTTGAGTGATATCCCACTCATTTGATTTCCATGGGTCCTGCTGGACCCCTCGCCACCAACACTGACTCCCCTTTTCTTGTATGCTGCTACGAAGCTGCTTTGGACTGCCATGGAGATGGGTATGCGTCGAGCCACACAAATCGCGGTTGGACTGCTGGCATTGCTCTGCGGAACCTCATTCGCTCAAGAGCCTCTACTAAAGGTGCACACGCCGTCGCTCACGAGCGCCACGCCGGTATTCTCAAGCTCGTCGACGCCGGCGCAGCCGCTCTCGCTGACGTGGATGCACCGCGCAGCGTTTCTCGACGGAGCCGCCCGCACTTCGTGGGTTGGCGGCCCGCAGATCGGCGCCAATCCCGGCGACCCGGCCGGGCTGACCGACGCGATGATCGGCGGCGTCCGGCTCAGTACGTGCCTTTATGCACCCACCGAGGTTGATCTGGCGCTTCCATCCGCTGGCCCCCAGTGGATCATCGGCCGCACGCGCTCGCCGATTGGCGTGAGCGGGCTTGTTCACGGCGCGGGATGGTTCCAGACTTCTCAGCCGCAACTGGCCTTCCGGGACAATCCGGGCGAGACCGACGACCGGGTGTACATCGCGTTCGGCGGTGATCGGTACCTTGAGTTTGTCCGTGTGATGGCAGGTGGATTTGCGACGGATGTGTTCCGGGGTGTGAATGGCACTTCGGGGGCTGTCGAGTTGACTACTTCGGAGATGGCGTTCGGCGGCATGGGGCTCATGCAGTCGATGGGCGATAGCGGCGGGTTTGAACAGGTCCCGACCCAGGTCTGGATCTATCACGATCCCACAGGAATGAAGGTTTCGTTCTTCGGCGGCGACGCACAGTGGAACGGCCGCGACGCAAGATGGCAGGTCTGGAAGATCACGGACGCGAGCGGTCAAGAGAGCCATGCGGGCGACAACCCGGGCTTCTTGTCGGCGCTCACCAGCGGCTACGACGGGCAGGGACGTCTCGTGCGGGCGCACGACGCATCGGGGCGACGGTTTGCGTACACCTATGGGCTCGATGGCGGGTCTTCGAGACTCCTGCGTGTCGTCGCCTATAGCGCGCCCGGTGGCCCGGAGGTTGCACGCGTCGAGTACGACTACTGCGATCAGACCACGGCAAACGGCATGGCAGGCGACTTGTGCCTCGTTGCTGTTCATTCGCCGTGCACACCGAACGCATCAAGTTCCGCCGGGAGTATCGTCCGGGAGACATACTACCGAAACTGGGCTTGGACGTCGGGCCAACCTTCGGCGATTGACGGGTTTACACCCGGTCAACAACGCTCGGTGCGAATAGTCGTGCGGCCGGAAGGGATGAGGCGGCTTCGTCAGGCGTACCCAACGAACTGGGCCAACCAGCCCGACACGGTTTTGGCCGCGTATGCGAGCGTACGGCTCGGATATAGCAGCACTACCTCAACCGGTCTCGTGGCGCTGCTCCAGTCTGAAGGCTTGACCGACAAACGCACCGAACTCCGCCATGAGTTGCGTCCGGCATCTCTCCAACCCTCCCACACGCCCGCCTATGACGCGTTCTGAGCGCGAAGGACCACGGTGCTTGAGCGGACGGTGCAGGGCCAGACTGTCGTTCTGGAGCGAGCGACGACATTTTACTTTGACGAAGTCGGACAACGGCTCTCGTCCGTCGTCACGCCTTCCGATCCGGCGACGGGCGGCGCCTCCAACTGGACAACCTACGTCGAACGCGACAACCAAGGGCGTGTCGTGCGCGTCGGCACGCCGGCGAGCATCGCCTCATACTCGCATGCTCTCGGCAGTTTCCAGGCGAGCTCCGACTGTCTCCTGCACATCTTCAGTCGCCAATCAACGGCATCCGGGCACCCGGTCGAGCTGGATGGATTCATCTGGCGGGTTGGCCGGGCGCTGTCGTGGAACGGTCCAACGACCTGGGACGCGGCCTTTGAGTTCGAGCCGATCGGCGGTTTGATTCGCCCGAGCAAGATGTTGCCCGGTTACACCGTCCGGCGCCCGCTTGTCCACGCGGTGACCAAGTATCCCGTCGGGGGGCAGGGCGACCCTGGGAACGAGACCGTCTTCACCTATCACCTCCCGTCGTCCGCGCCGGCGGAGTCGTCGCAGGCGCTCACGATCGATTGGATGACGACGGACGCGCCGGCGGTGAGCGCGGCGCAACACGGTTCCGGTCAGCCGACGTTCGCCGCGGCCGCGTTCCGGCCGGACGGGCGTGTCTCGTATGTCCGCAGCATCGGCGACGGGAACGGAACGCTCACGTACTTTTCGTACAACGTTCCGGGTGTCGCCGGCAGCGACGGAAGTGGTCTGCTGAAGTCCGTTACGGTTGACGTGGACTCTGCAAACCTGCCGTCGCCGAGCGAGTTCCCGCTCGAGTTCCCGGCAGGATCGGCGAACCCCGCGCCACGCACCACTCAGTTCGTCTACGACTCACTCGGCCGCGTTATCGAGACGGTGGAGCCGACGGGCCTGCGTTCTCACACCGCGTACCAGCGCCTCGCGGACGGCCGCGCGGCCGTCGTCCGTGGCGTCCAGGTCGAAGGGCCCGCAGCGGCGTTCGCTTCGCCGGGATCGATTGCGATCCTCAACCTTGCCGGCGCGATCGAAGCAACGGGCCTTGTCACCTTTGGCGAGGCTCCAGCGTTCGGTGAAGTGACGACCACGAGCGCGCCCCCCTCGCATTGGCTCGACGTCGCATCCAGCGATCCCTTGCGCTGTCTCTTGCAGGGCACGGTCCGCAGCCCAACAACCACGCTGTACGGCGATACAGGCGTACGTCCATACGAGCACCGCAGGTACTTCGCCATCCCGGTGTCGGGGAATGGGACGCCCAACAGTCACTACGACCAAACGACCCTCACGTACGACGCACTGGGACGACCGAAGGCGGGGACCGACCCGACAGGCACCATTTCACGCGCTTCGTATGACGTGCTTGATCGGACGGTCAGCACGGAACTCGGTGTGTCGCTCTCGGCGATGCGCCTATTGACGACAGTGGAGTACGACGGCGGCGCCTCTGGCGGCAACAGCCTGCCCACCACGATCACCGAGCACGGCGGCACCCTCGGCGGCGCCGACAGGGTCACAACCACGTTGTTCGACCTGTTCGGGCGGCCGCGTGTTGTGGTCAACTCGGCACCGCCGCACGCGGTGATTTTGTACGACAACCTCGGCCGTGTGACCGCGGCGGGAACCTATGGGGATGACGGCTCGTCCCTCCTTGGTTTAGATCCGAACCAGGCAGATCCGACCGCTGAGACTTCTGATCGACTGCTGCTCATCGCCATGCTCTGGGCGGAATGGCATACCGCGGCGGACCGCCGCGAAGTGGAGCGAACCGGACTCGAACCGGCAACCCCTAGCTTGCAAAGCTAGTGCTCTACCAATTGAGCTATCGCCCCGACGGGCAACGGTAGCAGCCACGCGCGCGGGCGGGTAGACTCCGCTCCATGAGCGACCGCCCCACCGCTGCCTTCTCCCCCCGCTCCCTCCTCTTCACCGCCGCGTGCGCCATGGGCGTCGCCGCGGCCGGTGCGCTCGCGCAGGGCGCCGCGCCGACGCAGGACAGCGCGGCCGCCGCGCAGCAGGAGAACACCGCGCCGGCGCAGTCCACGGACGAGCGGCGCGACGAGGCCGTCTTCGGCAGCGGCGCGAAGGCCGAGCTCACGCTCGGTGCGGACCACGCCTTCTCGTCGGACCTCGAGGACGACGCCGGCTCCTTCTCGCTCACGCGCGGGGCGGTGGGCATCAACGCGTCGTTCCGGGCGACAGAGAAGGCCCGCGTGGGCTTCTCCGTCAGCGGCGATCAGTTCTGGTACTCCTTCGACGACGCGACCGCGTTCGGCGCGGGCGTCGACCAGCCGTGGGACGATGTGCGCGTCCTCGCGGTCGGCGCGAGCTTCACCAACCAGGCGTGGGACACGTGGGGCTACCGGGCGTCGGCGAGCGTCGTCTCCTCCGGCGAGGAAGGGTCGGAGTTCAGCGACACGCTGACGTACGCGGGGAGCCTTGGCTTCTTCCACACGCCGCGCGAGGGGCTGACGCTGGGCCTGGGCGTCGCGGTCAGTTCGCGCCTCGAGGACGACGCGACCGTGCTGCCGATCCCGTTCATCCGCTGGGAGTTCAACGAGCGGTGGAGCCTCTCGACCGACGCCCGCGGCTCGCGCTCCGGCGGCCTCACGCTCGCGTACAAGCAATCCGACGAGTGGACCTACTTCGCCACGGCCTCGGTCTTCGGCGAGGAGTTCCGCCTCGACGCCGACAACGCCGCGGCCCCGGAGGGCGTGGGGCAGCACTTCGGGATCCCCGTCGCGGTCGGCGCATCGTGGACATTCCACCCGCAGGTGACGCTCACGGGACGCGCGGGGTACGTCTTCGGCCAGACGCTGCAGCTCGACGACATGGACGGGATCGAACTCGCGGACGTCGATGCCGACGGCGCGCCGTTTGTC
>Ga0196963_10000415_pt1 | contig 40255 bp, 56 predicted proteins | sample S1_5metaG_FD_148600 | JGI IMG/M metagenome (GOLD analysis project Ga0196963, IMG submission 148600) | Soil microbial communities from Anza Borrego desert, Southern California, United States - S1_5 | ecosystem: Environmental > Terrestrial > Soil > Desert | place: USA: California | collected... | reverse complement strand
TGGTAACATCCTTGGCTAACGTATAAATCACATCCCAAGACTTCGTAGTGTTTACATTCACTGCGCCATTAAGGGTGACAGTCTCGACTTGTTCAGCCCCATTCAGTTCACCTCGAATCACAACGCTCTTGCTCGTGTCTGATGCTGAACTACTCACGAACCTCATCAATTCGTCAGCCGGTTGCGTAAGAACTCCAACAGGGGTTTGCTCAGTGTAAAGAATGGGAGTACCGGAGCGCTCAAAGATATTAGGATCTACTCGGAATAGGAGCTGTTGATCTACCGGGAAAACTTCCTGTTCATTCCACCGCACCGCTACCACATGCTCTATCTCAAGAGGTAGTGTAAGAATGTTCGTTGTTGCGGCCTTAGTAGCTAGAACAAGTGTATCCTTCCACAAACCTGCATGGTAAATCATCTCGTATCGGCGGCGAGCAAAACGCTTAGCTAACGCAACGCTTGTACTGTCTGATTTGTTCAGTTTATCCGTTACGTCAGCCGCGATTTCCGATAATGTTAATGACATAATAACCCTTTATTTCTTCGGATAGGTTGCGTTGATTTGTTCGATAATCGGTTTCAATTGCAGCAATAATGCATCGTTGTTATTTTGAATCTTCTCGTATAACGCCATAGGCAGATCTAACAGCAACCCTCGCTTAAGATATTCTTCCCTTCGACTTCTATCGTTATCTTTGGAAGCAACCGCATCCTTGATTTGATTCCACTTAGCCACACATTCTGCTTTAGTGGGACAATCACCGGAGCCACGCCACTTAGCGGCCATGGCTTCATAGCTCGACAAATCAGGCGCAACATTTTCCCCCGGCCGTAATTCATTCATGACAAGTGCAAGATCCATTATGCTACCTTTCTAAAGAACGCAGTGGTGTATATCTCCACTGAGCCGTCATTTGCAGGAAATCCAAATCCTTGAGTTGCAGATGATGCAGAGCAGAAGTGTTGAATTTCTAATGTTTTTTGTGCTGCTAGAACAAATCGACCTGTGATTTGAGAATGGCTAATACTGCCGACTGTGGCCGATGTTCTTGCTGATTCTCCTAAAAGTACGTCAGAAGAATCTGTTATGTTATACAACTTACATCTATGGTTATCGACTTGGTAAGCCGGCGCTCGAATAATGCATTCGTATGTACCCGCAGCTAGCGTGATTTGATTGGATGAAATACTGCAGTGATTTCCTGTATCAACAACCTCGGTGTTAATATCCCTTGTTCTCCATGCGCCCGAAGTAAAAGTACCACCCGCAGTATTTGCTGCTTTCTGATCTTGAACAACAATGATGTCGGCTGTTGTCGAAGAAAGCATTGTGCTATCAATCTTTCCACTTCCGTTGAGCTTTACCACCTTACCGCTATCACCTGCACCTGCGGAGGTTGTTACACCTTGAACCGCTGCACTTGCTACACTGTTAGATGTAGATATTTGACCGCTTGACACAGCAATCCCGCTATCCTTTTTACGCTCATTGCTCGAATCGTAAGTAATTAAATTATCAGCCATATATTAGCTCTCAATGACGTTGTTTTCGTGAAGTTCCCAAGATGTTCCGTTAAATTGAAAAGTCATTCCGCCCTTAAGCGTTTTACTTTCATTAAAGACAATTAATGAACCGCTTCCGTTCTCTTGGATGGTGAGCGTATTGCTTGCTGTGGTAACCGGCCCATTCATTCGAAAATAGAACCGATCTCCTTCGACCGCATTGGTGCGGCTTAGGTTAATAATACAAGCCCCACTTAATGTGCCGCTAAACTTCTGAATGTAATCGCTTGTGCTGCGCGTTAGTGTAGTTGTACCGCTTGTAAGGGTTACCGCAGCTACACCATACCCAACAATCTGTAAACTTGAATCGCCACCATTTTGAGCAAGACCTAAACCCGCACAATTAGCATTAAGCTTAACCGCTGTGATTGCACCGCTCGATATTTCACCTGCAACAATACCGGTGATAGTAGCGAGGTTAACTGCATTGTTTAGTTTTGTGTGAGTAATATTCAACTCACCATTTGCAAATGAATATCCCGTTGTAATTGTTGCCATAAATTATATTGCTGCTTGAAAATGCATTGCGTCCGGTAGCTTCCATAAGCCACCCCATGTCCACCCGTATTTCTCAAAAATCTTGATCACAGCCTCGGGCATCATTCCTTTTGTTTTGTCGTACTTTTTGCCCAACTGATTACGCTCCGGGTCTAAGTCGATTGCTGCACCCCATGCATGAGTTGAAAGACTGTGGCCGCCACGTCGGCGCCTATAGCAGTAGCATCCTCCGAATAAATCCATCCGCGCTTGATGCACGGCCTCTACACTTCCGTAATGCTTTAAAATGTCTCCCAAAATTGCATTGAGGGATTTTGCCACTTGCTTGTTGCAGCAAATCTTATGGATTCGTACCGGTTCAACGCTTCCCACGTAGAACATTGGATATGCTGTGGCGATTGTGGTGAGAAATGAGTTCTCCCACCGTTCCGTAGGCAGCCCGTCATACCCTAATTCATGTTTGCCGTAGTACTTGGTTAAATCTTCAACCGTATCTCTCGGCCACATTGGGAGCGCAAGGATTGAAGAGGGCGGAGTCGCCGCCCCCTTCTCTCCTAAGTTGCTTACTTGATTGCTCATTAAGCGACTAATCCGTGGTTACGGAGCTTCGTGCGAATGGTGTTGATCTTTGCAGCCAACGAAGCAACGGCATTGCGTACTTCAGCTTGGTTGTAAGAGGCACCAATAGCGGCGATTGTGTCGCCCGCTGATCCGCCTGAGTTATCAGTGAGAGCAGCGAAGGTTGATTCCTGCGCTCCGACAACTTTAGTTCCGTTAACTTTATACCCGGGTGTTCCGGGCCCATTAATGTCGATATTTACTCGTGATCTTTTATCAGCCATAATTCTTTCCTTTATTAGTCAGGTTGTGACCAAGCCTTTTTGATTTGTTCCTTTGTGTATTTGCTCTTCCACGGGCCACCCTTGCATTCCTCTTGGTAGTAACCCTTAAGGACATCGTGCTTAGTGGTGTTCGTGTTTTGAGCAAAACCAACAACGGAAATACTCGACGGCACCTCAACGCGTTCGAATTGAAGTACCACCGGCAAATCCCGTTCTGAAACAGACCTCACCATTGTGACCCTCAAACCGTTCTCCTTGTTGATGTACTCGTAGAGTGGCATAGACTTAGTACATTCCTCCCTCTTCGTCCTTTTTCTTGGCGCCTTCCATAAGGGAATCGAGCGATTCCTCGCTCTCATCCTTCTTGGGTTCTGCAGGCTCTTCCTTCTTAGCGGAAGCTGCAACAGGTTCGCCGTTGACCATGCTAGGGGTTACATAAGTAAACCCACCTTCAGCACGTGAAACCTTGCCTTTAACCGTAAACTCAACCTCATCACCATTTTCAGGCTCAACACCTTCAACAGCTAAGTTTTGAGACGGTAAGCAAAGCTCCATTGAGCCGCCTTTAGGCTTTCCAACTCCAATGACTAGAGCTTCCATTTATTTTCTTTCGTTATTGATAGCCCCGCCGGCTTTTACACCGGCAGAGCTATCAGCCTATGAATTAGGAGTATTGAGTTAAGCTACGAAGCACTACGAAGAAGCTGTTGTTCAGAATCTTCGCTCCGCAATAGCCTTTCCATCCCGCAGTGATGAACTGATTTAATGGATCGGATTTATCGGGCTTATCGTTGATGATGATCTTAGGAGAGTTGGGGTTCCCCAAATCACCAATGTCAGTCCAAGCGTAAGCTTCTTTCCCTACGATGTAGGAAGCGAAGACTCCGCCGGATCCGGCATATGTTCCTTCAGACCCACCGGTATCTTCACGCCAAGGAGCAGTGTCTTCTACGACACGGACACCATGTAGTTTTCCGGCTTCACCGTTAAACAATTTACCCACAGCGCTGTATTTAGCGGCTTCGAGCCAATCGTTGTCGTTCATCAAGTCACGTGTAACTTGAGGAGCTGCAATCATTACGTAATCTCCATCGAATGTTGGAGCACGGTTGATCTTGAGGTTAGTGCAAGAATCAAGAAGATCCGTTGCAATGATTTTTCCGGCTGCAGTTGAAGCGGCAACAAGGGCGGCATAGTTTGCCAATCCTTGAGCATATCGCTTGGTTGTACCGGCCTTCAGCTCAGTGTTAACGAGATCGTCAACCTTGAGCGCGCAATCTTCACCCATGAGGGCGATACCATCGCGCAGCACATCGAGCAATTGCACATAGTTGGCAATGTCGGTGTACTTGATTGCTTCCCCGATTTGAGAAAGCGTAATGTTCACTTCAGTGTAAGTCACAGAAGTGAAGGTATTAATTGCTGTACCTTCAGTGAGTGATTGCACATTGGATGCCGCACCTGCAACACGTCGAAAAACGGAAACCGTCTTACCACCTTGTTGTTTGGGAAGCTTTACTTTTTTCGCAAACTCAGCCTTGCGTGTGGCTTGAATCGCATGCTTGATAAGCTCGCGACTCATTACTTTTTGTAGTTGTTCGTTCCACCCTGATAATGATGTCGTTACTGCTGCCATTTTATTTTCTCCGTGAATCGATCAACCATGCTTACTTTTAAGCCTGTGATAACTCCTCAGCTTGTCGTTCCAACTCCGCTAACTGTTCCTCATGAGATAGATTCTCAAAGGACTTAGGTGCGGGGCGGCTCGACGGTGCTCCGGTGTTCAAGCTAGTGAGCTTGGTTAATCGTTGAATTTCTTTATCTTTTTCGGCGACTTGCTTCTGTAAATCCGATACAAGCGCGGCATTCTTGGTAAGATCGAATTTCATCTTCGCTACCTCAACAGCCTTCGAGAATCCGTTGACAGAACTAAAGAACTCCGGGTTTTGTTCGAGTAAGGACTTCAATTCCTTACCAAGGCCCTGCGTTGCATCCTTTAATTCCGGCATCTTCTCGATAATTTGATGCGCGTTGTACCAATAACGGTTGTCCTTACTGTAATCGGAGGGTTTACTTTCAGACTTACTCTTGTTTGCCTTCCACTCTTGAAGCGCTTTAAGTTGAGCTTCAGCATCCTTAACTAAATCCTCGCGTCCTTCTTGTTTGAAGTCCTCGATTGCATCAGTAAGTTCCTTTTCACTCCACTTTGTAGGAGGTTGGTCTTGCACTTTGAGCTTAGATTCAACCTCTTGCAGCTTGGCTATAATCTCACTTTCTCTCTCGGCAAGTTCCTTCTCCTGCTTTTTTAGCCTCTCCTGCCAATCTTGAAGATTTTGCCGCAACTCCCGATTTTGCTTGGCCCGTTGATACTTAGAAGAGTCCTCAGCGTCCTTTGATTCATCCCGTACTTCGTCTTTCTTCTCATCTTTCTCTTTTTCATCGGGTTTATTTGCGTTTGAATCCGCGTTTGAATCGGATTTATCAGAGTCAGTCGCCTGTTTTTGTTCCTTGTTAACGTCCTGAGTCCACTCAGAACCTTCTTGATCCTCTTTTCCCGAGTTAAGCGGCGCCTGTTCCGCTTCATTTGACAGGCTAGTATCAAGCGGTATCTCTGATTTTCCTTCGTCGGCTGCTTCTGCACCCGCGAGAAAAGCATCAAAAGGATTGCTTGAGTTATTCGAGTTAGAGTTATCTTTAGTTTGCATGTTAGTTGTTTAATTAAGGGTGTAGATGTTCAAGACTCTCAGCCCCCTTAGTAGCTTCAGCCTTGTCTTGTTCCTCATCCGGGGGAACTCCCGTAAAAGCCTCAAGGTGCGCAACACATGCTCGCCAACCGCATGCAAAACCTGCGGCATGTTCTACGTTCCTTGATTGCAAAGTTGCCCATCGGTCTTGCTCGAAAGAGCTATTCACCATGTTGGCGTGTAGCCTTTGACCTGTTGGGGTGTTAAAAAATGCGCGTAAAGCCGCCTCATCATCCGATGACCATTGAGCCTTATCTGTGAATGGCCGTGTGCGGGAAAACAGGAATAGCGACTTTAAGAATCTTCTCATTTAGATAGTTCCCTCCATTGGAAGTTGCTCTTGCTGCTGCATGGCTAGTTGCTGCTCCATCTGTGCCCGTTGAATCACTGACTGCAGGATTTGCACCGCTTGATTAACTTGAGGCGTCATCTGAGTTGCTAACTGCTTATTCATTTGCTGTAAGAACTCCCAATGAGCACGACCGTGCTTAAGTAGTAAGGCGGCTAACTCAGGGTGAATCGGTTCGCCTGTCTTAACCTTGCGCTCCAAGAAGAAGAGAAGCGCTTGAAGGTGGATTTCATGTCGATCATGGGGGTGAACCTGAACATCAAACCCGTTAATCATGTTGCCGATTTCGTCAGCCTGCTCTTCCATGTGATCGTTATTTGCAAGCTGTGGCTCAACGTAGAGCGTCTTAACTAACCGTGGGTCATCTTCCTCAAGCACTGACTTAGCCAATTCACCTTGGTTAACGAACGGATGGTTATTAAACATTTGAAAGCGATTCACCGCCTTTTGATACCGCAGTTGCTTATTAAAGCTGTCAGCACTGCCACTAGGACGAATGAGATAATCATCATGAAGTGCTTCTTGCGGCACATTGAGAAGCTCACCTTGATAATAATAATCAAGAGCCTCTTTATCGTATTGCATGTAGAGCGAGTAGCATTGCTCGTATAACTCAGTGAGTGAGTTACGGAAGATTCTTGCCCGCAGATCCACACCTTGCCCCATGAGGTTTGCAATGTTCTGCACCTCAGTTGCTGTCTTACGTTCCTTGGTATTGATTGCTTGCCCTTGTCCGTAATCCGGCATACCAATTCGGTATTCCGCAACCATGCGCTCATTGATCATCTCTTGATCGAATGAGATGCCGGGAGCGGGATTAACTACCGGAGTTAGCTTGAAATTAACGATCTGACCGGGCTTGAGCCGTTGATTCTGTGCAGGAGCTAGACCGCCTTCGCTCGAATAGATCGGGCGATTGTAAAGCGTCATCGCATCAAGCTTTTCGTTCCACGTCTTACAGAGGGCAGATTCAAATGGAGCTAAGATTTCAGGGACGCCACGCGCTGAATAGAACCCTTCGTCCTTCACCTCCATGAAGAAAGTGATGTAAGGAGGTTTCCCGTGCTTATACGGAATACCCATTGAAGGACGGATCTGAATATCAGGGGCGAGTGGGCTATAGAAATGAACCATCCAACCGGAAGCCGTGCGCTCGTAGGTCTCATAGATAATGATCTGATCGTCGCGTTCGCCATAAGTCAGACCTTCACGGCGATACTTATCATCAACCTTCTGTGGGGTCTCACCTTTGCCACAAATACGCTTAAGCGCTGCAGGATCTTGATTGTACTGATCGCCAAGGCGTTGGTATTGCAGCTTGGAATAACGGACGATTTCCGTCATCCGGTCGGCATTCTCATGGATGTCTTGGGTATCCCAAGGAACAACGAAGAAAATCGGATCAAATGCCCTGAAAGCTAAGCGTCGCCTTTCGTTATCCCAAAAGGGCTTAACAACTGCAACACCCTCCATGAGCATGTAATCTATGAGGGTAAGAACCGCAGTATCGAAGTTAGTCTTATACTTAAGCCGGTAATCGAACCATTGACCGGTAGCGCTCGTAAACTTGGTGTCTTGTGACTTCATGGAAATGAAGCTCGCTACATGCTCCATTCCGAACACTTGCTGATAATAAAAGGGCTTAAACTTATCGATGGTTGAATCAATCAGCGGAAAATGCATATCCGCTGCACCCGGCCAAGGCTTCTGCTTACGGCGCAATCCATGATGCCGCATCTCGTACCAAACCGATTGACGATCTTCCCATTCCTTTCGGTCTCTCAAATCTTGGTTGACCTGCTTACAAATTTCTTGGCTCATAATTTTGTCCAACAAAGCAAAAGGGGCTTAAGCGCATTTCTGCACCTAAGCCCCTTAAAGCTCGGCTTGAATGTTGCGGCTAAGGAACCGCTAGTGACCCATTTAGTGATCAGCTAAACAGGTATTCAAAATCTCAATAGTTATCCTTTTTTTTTACCGTAGTTAATATCTCCGTAACCATTTTTAATCCATCCTCGCCGAACGAGAGCGCAATTAATCTTGCGAACCTCATCACGGTTAAATGGTTTTACATCTACATCAAATATATGTTCATCAAAATCCACCTTAACCCGCATCGGTAGGTTATTGTGTCTTGCTATCCCAAGGGCGCTAAGGTTTTCCATTTGTAAGTCTAAGTTCATCAATCTTCTGTAATAGATATATTTCTCTTGCGTCGCGCTGTTCAATATATGCCTTGCTCACAAGGTAAACTTCATCGGTCGTAACCTCTCCAAATATCTCGTTTACCGTCAGCGCTTGGGCTTTGAGAGTCATTGGGCTTATCTTTGTTCCACGTGGAAGTTTTATTGCCCATGCGTTCCCGCTCGGCGTCTCGATGATGGTCGGCTCTTGTGTCGTTGCGCATCCGGTTAACAAGCTGCTCAAGCATAGCGTCAGCATCAGCATCGTGACCCAAACCCCGCAAGCGCCTAATGTTTTCAAGCGTTGCCCCGTAGCTTTCCCGCATATCATCCACCCTTTCATCCCTGTTTGGTGATTGCTTTCGTTTAAGTACATAAGTTACTAAACCAATGATCGCTGATATGATTGATATAATGGCCGCTATCGTCATTTCTTGATCACTAGGCCGATATGCTCCATGAATTTAACGATCTTGTCCAAGATACTGTCATCTTTTGGAGTAGGTGTTAGTTTGACGATTATGCGAGCTGCAATCACAATTCCACCGATTGCCGCCACAATATCTTGCCAATTTGTCAGTATGTAATTCATCTAGTATTTCCTTTTTAAAAGTTCCTTGATGTCTTCTTTGACTTCCTTCATATCCTGCCGAAATTCAGACAATACAGCCGATCTGCGGTTTTCATCCTTCTCGTAGTCGGTCTTAGAAACGAAATAAGTACTGAGATAGAATAGTACTGCAGCACCTCCTGTAATAAGTAGTAATCTCGGCTCAAGTTGTAAGAGATTTGCAATTAATTCTTTCATAGTCTCACCATCCAATAAAGTGCAGCACCGCTGCAGTTATTGCTCCCCATAGAAAGCCTATTGCGAAGGATAGTTTGTTATACTTAACGACAACCTTTTCAAACACCTGCGGTTTTAATTCAGTTACTGTAATGTATTTTGGAACCTCCACCGCTTTAGGCACTTCTATAAAAACTTCTTTAATTCGCTCAATAATGGTTGGCTCCTGCTTTGCTTCAGGCGCTATGGAATCAACAGAAGAATAAAACTTCCCCGTAGCTCGGTTCACGCGAACACGCTGAACATATTGTCTAGGTTGAATATTCACTATTGAAGATCTGTTTTACAATCCGGGCAGCACAACTCACAGAGATGATCCCAAAATCCCTCCTCAATTTGCTCCGGTGTAAGCCGCGCCTTAAGCCCCTCTTTTGAGTTGATGGGTGGGGTTGCCTGATGATTGTAGTTAATTACAGGCGGCGTATCCCCTTTTTCATAAACCGTTGCTGTGTTACCATTAATAACAACAGCAATTGTGTTTTTGGGATCCGGCTGCTCGGACAGCCTCTGCACTCCATCCACAAAGATCATTGGTATTGTTCTCATAAATTATTCATCCCATTCCCGCATAACAAAGGCTGTCGCAGCCTCAAGGGAGATTGTGTCACCTGTATTCGAGGGATCTCCTATACAATCAACCGTAACGTCATTGTCTGTATTCTGTGCAAAGGTAGTGATACTTGCCTGAGCAATTCCATCCGCGTCGCTAGCTGCAAATATTGCTTGTGAGGATGCGTTGTTAAGATTAAAGACGATTGCTCTACGATGCAGCGTCGCTGTTGTGGTTACAGTAACATTGACGATATTTGTACCTCCAAACGCGACCCTACATATCTTCGAGTTAGCATTGTTTGTGTACGACCAAAGTGTATCTATGAGGAATCCTCCATTCGGCCCCATTCGGCCCCCTTTAAGAGTAAAGGCTTTTAAACTTGTTGGCGAGGTCGTCCCCGTCACGCTATGCTGCGTATGGTCGCAGAACTCAATAGGTATAGTTCCAAACTCAGTATCATTACCTTCATTAATTCTCCAAATTTCAATAAACACGCCATACAAAGTAATTGTCTCAGCGGAATTTGCTAATGTAGCTATAAAGTCTATCGTTTGATTCGATGAGAAATCTACCGTAGCTGAACCTGATCCGAACGTAGAATTTCCCAGACCGATACTTTGACCTACTCCCATGAAAGATTGGGAGTTGAATGCATCCCTACAAAATATATAGATAGGACGTTGCAAAGAAGACACAGCCGTTGCTGTAACATTCAGGAAGTCTGTACCCCCGATCTGTACTTGCATGGTCTTATTATTAGCACTATTTGTATGTCCCCATAATGGCCATATAGCTATTAACCCAGCCTTACCCACCTTTTTTCCTAGCAGAGTAAGGGAAGCAAGGGTGGTAGGCGAAGTAGTTCCAGTGACAGAAGCATTCACTCCCTTCATATAATAAGCAGGCAGGAATTGTTGTTGAGGAAATAATGGCATGGTTAATAAGGTCTCGCTACAGCCAATACACAGGCATGCTGATTCATTGTGTCAGTACTAGTAGCTAACACGCTGTCAATATTGATTGTCACATTTTGAGAGGTATCCACAGAGGCCGTTCCTATCGCATTACCACTAGTTCCAAGGCCAATGCTCGAGCCTATATTCCAAACACACTGAGAGGAAACAGAGTTCCTATTTCGAATTACCGTAAATCTAACGCATTGGTTAGTGCTGTTCATCGTATGATCCACTAAGTCAGTGCCACCAAAGCTAATAATAAACTGCTTGTTGTTCGCGTTACTATTAACTGTCGTATAGCTGAGGATAAACAGAACTCCATTGGGTCCCATAATTCCACCGGGAAGAACGAAGGTCTTCATCGTGGTTCTGGAAGTCGTACCAGTATGCACGAAAGTGGTGTTGTTAGAGTCCAGCCCAAACGACTCCATTCGAGGGATAAACAGCCCTGACAAGGCACGTTGGAATTGGTATTCTAGTCTTCCCATGGCTTATGTGCTCTCGGTAGTTACCCGAGCGTCTCCTGAAACTCCTGTATCCCACACTGCATCCACTGCACCTGTCCAAGTGTCATCCTCGTAGTATCCTTGGGGGGCAATCTTTACAGAGTAAGAGGTAGTTGAAGCCGTGCCCCCCCGTTTGAGATACATATTTGTGGTCGCGTCGTTATATACCGACCACCTAATACGATTCCCATCAGCACTGAGAATAGAAGTATTTGTCGTGGCTCCAGTTACATTAGAAACAGTAGAGGTAGCTGTCTTTGGTTTATTAGTCCATAATCTTCCAGCGTTATCTGTTCTTAGAAATACATAATCACCATCAGCAGGTGTTAGAGCAGATACTGAGTCGTCCCGAACCGCCCCAGCTCCCACTACAGTATCTGTAGCTCCCGCCACAGCATCAACAGCCTTACCCAAATTTGTCGCTCCATTTCCGGGTGTCACACTCGTGACATCCACATCCCCAATATCAACACCACTGTTTGCTGCCAGCTTACCAATGGCATTCGTTCCCGCAGGAAGAGCTGAACCAATAGAAACAGATCCATCTACAGTGATTGAGTTGCCACCATCTTGAATGTTGACCGCTGAAGCTCCTGACGCATTGTTGATCGTGACATCACCAATATCTACGCCGTCATTGCTCGTTAGTTTACCAATTCCATTTGTTCCCGCACTTAATCCGACTGTCCATGTACCGCCTTGATGAGCTGCGATACTGTCTGTTGAGTTCGAAAGCGCTGTCGGATTAACAATGAGTGTACCGTCCGTCTCAGCTAGGGCTGCCACTGCAGCGTTTGCCGAAGTGAAGGCAATCATCGCCCCACCTGTTGCGGAGGAATCGGAATCACCTTCAGTATATTCTGTGCCTGCACCACCGCCTGCTGCATTAGTATCAACAAGAAGCCTACCTGTAGCTCGATCAATAGCTAACTCAGCTGCATCATCAGCTGTATAATTTGGCGCATACCCTGATTTAGTTACCGCACGAACAGCAACAACATTTGCCTCTGTCTTTTTGGCAACTATTTGTTTTATCCATGTCCAATCCATAGAAATCCTTATTTAGCTGCTACAATCTTGGCTCGCTGCCCTGCAGCAATAACCACACCCTCAGACTCTGCTTTAGCTAACACTTCCTTTGCGCGACTTGGGTTTGAATCCGCTAATGCTTCAAGTTTAGCTTTTACTGCAGCCCGAATCTCTGCAGCATTCGTCCTTGAATGATTATTGCGAAGGACATCCACCAACCGACCTGCGTTATGCAGATTACCATTCTTATCCTCGACATAAATGTTACCTAAAGACTCATCAACAACCACAACACCTGCACGTGCAGCTAGAGTGAAGAATAATAAACTAAAGATAATTAAACTTGCTGTTCTCATATTAATACCTCTGTAATACTGCTCCGAATGTGTTTGTGTAACCAAGAGTGGCACCGTTCCAAGTAGCGACCGCCGTTTGACTGACACTCACCGTGTCGTTGGCTGTTACCCTCATACTAAAGACCACGTTGGTTGTAGGTAGATCAGAAGGCCATCGAGGAATCAGGGCATCACCTGTGCGAGCACCTGTGACGGTAAATGTTACTGTCTTAGACTGACCGGCTGTTAGGTTGTCACCGAAACCTAGTGTAGATGTAGCCGTGACATTGGTTAATAAGAGGCTTCCTCCATTAACCTTCACCCCACCATCGTCTAACGACATAACAATGACTGTGTCATGAATTAGATTTAATGCACCCGCTCCACCGGTGTTTGCTTGTATTCTAACGTTACCGCCTCCATCGTCACTAATACTCCCCGCTCTAGCGCCTGCCTTCCAATAATATCCCGCGCCTTGATTGCCCACCGGCTCATGAACTAATATATCAGCCTGATCCCCAGATAATTCATTTGGTCTAATAACCAATTCGTTATCGCCTGCCGTTGGGACCCATGTATTAGTGTTTAGTCCAAGTCTTCCACTAATCAATTGGTTTGTTGTCCAAATATTAACAGTATTAGTTTGAGCTCCACCACCACCTGATGTAGTTCCTCCAACACCACCCAACACCCCAAGCACTCCAATAGCTAAGAGCATTAGCCCAACAACACACAGAACTATCTCTTCGCTATATTTATTCATATCCGTATGTCACATTTAGCCAACAATTGGCGGCTCCAATGGTCTTAGTTCCAATCGTGGTAGAGTTGCAAATAACTAACCCTGTAGAGCACGGCTGAAGACCGATTGTCCCCATGTCTAAGCTAATATTCGCACCCGCAAAGATCTTGAATACAGCTAAGGGGACTGCCCCATCAGAGGGTAAAGCAGATGCATCATGCACCTGTAAGTATTGATCCGGGCCGTTGTTGTATCCAACAATGGAATAAACCCGCCACGTTTTATTAGTTAGAACCGCACCTATTGTTAAGCTAGCAGCTAGCGCGGTTGTTTTTGCGTATCTAAGTTCGTTAAGTGATCCCATAGTATTTAAATTCCTGCAAATGCTCCTTCGACTTCCGTAAATTCATCTTCCTCGTCTGATAACCACCGACGATTCGTTTCAACTGTGTAAGAGATGGGTTCTAATGGTCGGCAAGCGATAGCACCGACAACCGCATCAGCACGGTCAGGTGATTCTGTCAGGTCTTGCTTTGACTCAAGACCAAGCTTTCCTCTACCCGTTAACCGAATCTTGCGAGTAGATAATTGCTTTTTAAGAATCTCATCGTTCGGTATGATGACTTCGCATTTTTCGATTTGGGCACATGCCTCAAACCACATCTCAGCCCCGCGGTTCGCGTAATTATCATTGAATGCTGTCTCACCGTTATTGACGCGGTTAACTCGCCATCCTGCCTCTGCTAATCGGTCGCAAATAGGCTTACCAATACCACCTTCATCACAGAAGATTTGATCGGGTGATAAGCCGTGGCGGTTAAACTCAATAATGAACTTTGCAACCGCTGACATTGTGTCGTTCTCTCTCCAACAGATAAGAGGATGAATGTAGTTCCCCTCGCGAACGGCGATTACATTTTCATCGCCGCCCGCGCCGAAATCACAGAAGGCAACCTTCGAGCCCGACCTCTTGGCTGGTGGATTTCGTAAGCAATGTTCTACCTTGGCTAATGTGATAACCAATGTGCGACCGTCGGCGTCATCTACAAACTCACTAAATATCATCGACCGTACTAGCGGATGATTCTCGCCGTACTTGGCTATACTCTTATCGATGTCTTCCTTGGCAATATGTGGACAATCAAAGGCAGTCACTGAATGGCGCCGGTAAAAGGCAGCCTCATCATGAAACGAACGATAGAACGCACCGGAACAGCCGCCCGTAGAACTCATGAGAAGCAGTCTCGTTGGTCGGCATCGTTCTATTGCTTCGAAGATGGGGTCAGCAACGCTCTTAGCCTCATCTACGATCATGAGAAGGGGCGATTTATCATGATTTTGCGCGTGCCAACCCTCGAACTTACCGGGTTTGTCAGTCGAGAATCCTACGACCTTCGAACCGTTTGGCCCGGTGATATCTGTTTGATTAAAAATGAACCCCGGAAACTTATCTTCATGTGCTCGGATAGCGGGGAATAGCTGTTCTTTGACTTGTCGAAATACGCCTGACGTTAAAACAGTGGTGCTATTCTTAAAGACTGTGAGATTCCAAAGGACTAATGGTGCTGCAATCTTGGTCGTTTTCCCTGATTCATTACAAGCTTTTAGGGAAGTAGCCCCGCGCTTAACGCAATCGTAGAGAACATCGAATTGCCAAGGGTAAAGCTTAAACCCGAGCGCTGCCGCAATACCCCAAGGAGTGCCGATCATTTGCTCGGGCTTAATCAAGCTGCTTCCTCCTGCCTAAGCTTGTTACGCTCAAACTCTTCCCAAGACTTCGACATTTCCTCTAAGACTTCCGGTGTGAAGACGTTGAGATTTATTGCACCGGAGTGTTTAAGATCGACTTCGTGACTGTCTTTAATTCCGTAAGCTTTAGTTGCAAGCTCATCTACCGCTGTTTCAGCACGGACATAGTTTAGAATTTCGCCACCATCAATAATCGGTACAGGCTGACCCTCTACAATGTTGGTAGCAAACTGACTCTGAGAAGCATCAATGAATTTATGGTATCGTTGGCAGCGCTGCTTAATTACATCGCGCCATTTCAAGTAACTGTCGGCTTCAATTTCCGCTACCTTTTCCGCCACTTTTTCCGCCACTTTTGCGACGATTTCCGCCTTTTCCCGCCTCCAACCTTCACGCGAACAACGTTTCTCGACGGAATTCTCGCTGACCCCAAACCTCTCCGCTAGTTCACGACACGAACCTTCACCGGCCTGATAAGCGGCTTTAATAGCAGACCAATCAGCTTTGGGGCGGCGAGTCAACAACCATACTAGTACTTAAAACGCTAGTTGATAGCGACTGACGCGCTAACTTGATGAGACATAAGTTGATCAATCCCCTATGACAATCAACGATTTACTTTTGAGACACAACAGGACATACAATCACACCAAATGTTCATACTTTTTCTTGTAAACCCATTGAGCATATATTCCCTTTGCTACAGCCTTAACCATATATCGTGGCACAATCCTCATTGCGGGAATTGAAGGCATTGCCAATTCTGTTAAGGTTTGTATGGGTGAATCTTCATACATAACAACCCATTGAACCCCTCGAGCACTCCTCCTTAATTTTAAAACCTCACTGCGCTGAAGAGCCCGATACCTTTTTACCTGATCACTCGCGTTATTTGCTTTCGGCTTCTTTTTGATGATAGGCATAGCTTTTCGATACTCCAACCGTAGGTCATGAACAGTTCTCTAATGACTGCATTCCTTGCCACAACCAAATGTGATGAACGCCCGCGCCCCGGAAACGCCTTTAAGCTGATGCCAAACTTTTGGCAGACGTAATCCAACCTCTCTGAATCCGGGACGTGCCGAGTCTTATCCTCTGCACGGGTCTCTAGTGCTCGAATCCTTAGTTCTAACGCTGCCAATCTCGCTTCAATGTCTTGCGGGTACAATCAGCTAGTAGGGGTTAAATAGTACTATCCTCAGTGCCAAAATTTTGGCAATGGATTTTGGCACTGGTGCCAAAAATTCTGCTTAAACGGGCTTGAATGCCTGTTTACTAATGTGCAGAATGTTTACTTAGAAAGTGAGTCCAAAAAAGGGATTTCTCCTCTGAGAATGAAGGAAAAAGGGGATTCTAAGGTACAACGCACTCATAGCTCAACTGGATAGAGCATCGGTCTTCGGAACCCATGTTTTCCCCTATGAGGATTGACTCAGTGCCAAAAGAATGCCAAAAATTGCACCCGATTTTTAGGACTTCAGTGCCAAAATATGAATCAACTCATCACTCAACCCGCACAAGAAACAACCAAGAAGTCATGGCCTAAAATCGAGTTTAAAAACGGATGGTGGCTCGTTGATTCAAGGAAGATGGTAAACGGAGTTGCATCCGGTTCAAGAGAAAAGTTTGAGACGAAAAAGAGAGCAGAAGCAAGGGCTGCTGCCATCCTAGATAAAACAAAAAGGTATGGAGTAGAGGCGGGAACAATTTCGGCTTCTCTAACTCATGATGCCATCACAGCAAAAGAGATTCTTAAACCTTTTCAGACAACACTCACAGAAGCCGCTCGCTTTTACGCCACCCACTTAGCAAAGCGTGAGTATTCTATTCCTTTAAAAAAAGCTTTAGATGAGTGGTTTTTATTCAAACGCAGCAATGACAAGTTAAGTAAAAAAACGATTACAACAAACGAAGACAAAGCAAAAATATTAGAGCCGCTACATGACAAGCTTGTCTTTGATATTTCCCCAGCCAATTTGCAAGAGCTGTTCAACGCCAGTAAGCTTTCGGAATGCACCAAGTACAATACAAGACGCATACTGTCTGAGTTTTTTCTGTGGTGTAAAACACCGGGACGCGAATACATACAGCATAATCCCTGCGAGTTCGTTGAAGTGTCATATACCCCCGGTGAGGTAAAAATTCTCAATGTGGAGCAATGCGGGACATTACTTGAGACCGCTAAGAAGTCTAGATGGCCTGATGAATTTGTTCCTTATGTCGCTATTGGTCTCTTCATGGGATTAAGACCTGAGGCTGAACTTCAACCACTTCGATGGGAGCACGTACATTTCAACACAAACGAAATTGAGGTTTATTCCACAAAGATAAAAGACAAGCGATATATCTCAATAACTTCTGAGCTTTCAAAACTACTACTTCAGCATAAGAAGCAATCCGGCTTAATTGTATCTACGGTTAATTTCAGAAAACGATGGGACGCTATTAAGCTTTTAGCCGGATTTGATGAAAGCAATCCATGGCCGAATGATGCCATGCGACATAGTTTTGCTTCTTATTGGCTAAGCATGAGCAAAGAAGGTGTAAAAGGATTTGAAGGTGGAAAGCCACGCCTAGCCGAGATCATGGAAAATTCTATTAGGATCATTGATTTACACTACCGCCGCGCTATTCCAAAAGATGAGGCTGAGAAGTTTTGGGGACTACTCAAAACGGAAAATTTGAAGACTCATCAAGCAGTTTAGGAAGATATTCTAAGGCCTTAGGATCTTTTTCCTCAAAATACTTTCTTGCTCGCTGGGGTAGCCATACCTCATGAAAATGTTTTCTAAAATCTGCCAGCCATTCGTTTGGATAAAGCCGAGCATCAACCATTCTACCATCTGCATAAACATGTTTGTAGGTTGGTAGGCTTTTTGTATCTACTTTTTTCTCATCCCGCAACCATTTGGCAAACATGCGCCCCTCCGAAATATCAGGAAGTAAATTCTCAGGTAATGTGTATCCTGAGCTTTCCAAGGGCCCAATCAACGAAAAGGTGAGCTCATTCAGGACAGAAAAATGCGTATGTGGAACCTCAGATCTATTAGCAATGTATCGTTGAATATGATAAGGCAACCTAGTTTTGACAGCACCACTCATCCACTCGCGAACCCATTTAGATACCGCGACAGCAAATTTTGGAGAAAGCCACTGACCTAAATGAACCGCCACGTCAGGATGAACCCAAGTACCTTGCATTTGAGGAATCCCTCCCTTTACTGTGACAACAAGTCCCGATGCGGGAATTCCCGCATCGGAAGATAAAGCCTCTAGGAACTCCTTTGTTGTATCTAGTCTAGAATAATCACTGAACTTCTTGCCAACAGCATTACATAAAGCAGTCGCATTGATGTATCCATCCATTGCCCGTTGCTGAATTAAAGCCCCCTCAATTTCCCTGTCGATAAATTGAAAATTAAGTTGATTGGTCATTTTGCCATTTTTACACGAAACCACGAAACGAAGCAAACATTCAACATTTTATGGAGGCAGGAAAGCGTAGGTAGAAACTGTGGGTGGAGTCTCTTATCGAGACGATCTATTGATGACTTCAGCTCTCCATTTCGAGTACCCCTCTGAAACAAACTCTGACCATCCCTGCCCTGTTGTCTCGAAAAAGCCTTTTGTAATCCAATGTGTAACAAATCCTACAATGAAAATGTCCACAGCTCCTAAAATATACCAAGCGTCAATACCTGTTAGCTCCATGAATTTTAAATTAGAGAGAATCAAAACGACCGACACCAACAAGAAAAACACACCCCAAGTAAAGAACCTCCATCGACGACCAACATAGTACTCTTTGAAAGCTGACCTTAAATTCTCATTTATATTTTGACCATCAAAACCACACTCACATTTTCCGTGTTCATCAACAAACACAAAACATTGCGGACATTTCATAGAAGTATTAAACCTTAAATGCGGCCAAGCGTATCGACGACCTGTAGAACAGGGTAATGCCAATAAAGATCCTCTTCCTTTAGCCGAATTGGCTCATACTTTTCATTAAAACTTGAAAGAGTAATGATCGTGTTGTGAGGGTCGCCGTTGCAATGGAACTTCTTAAAGACAGGACCCATATTCTTTATGTTAGCTACAACTAAATCTCCGTTTATGGGCTTTCTTTCATCAGTAACAATCACAACTTGGCCCGCGTAGTAGCGTGGTTCCATTGAGTCACCAACTATCTTAATACCTACCGCCTTCTTAATGTGCTTGGGGATATGCACGGGAACAGTGATTTGGTGGGCTATCGGTATGCCATAGAAATCATGGGCTTGTCCAGCTGTGGACATAGCAATAATTGGAACCTCCCTCGTCAACTCTAGCTCCACCTTATAATTAGAAATATCCTCTTTTAGAGTGCCTTTATCAAACGTCTCGAGCGCTTCTTTGATCAAGCGAATGGTAGAAGGATGAGAGGCTTCAATTCCCTTTTTTTCAATCAATGACAAAGTTGGCTTACTAACTCCACTCATTCGATGGAGATCAGCCTTCGTGAGACCGCGAATTTGAAGTTCGTGTTCTAAATCAAACTTTTTTTCCACAAAAGTTATATTTGTTGTTGACATTAGTTATATTTCTAACTAATGTTTGTTCTATATTGAACACGGCGCTGGCGAGCCCGACACAAAAGAATGAAAACGAAAGCTAAGATATCAAAGGGATTCATAGGTTGCAGTCAAGGTCAACGGCTTCACGCCGCATCTTCTGTGTCAAATCGCCAGTTTCCTGTGAGTCCCTTTGATCTCTCGCAACATCTCAAAGAGTCTCACGTCGCTACTTTGCGTAGTTAGTTTAAAAACACAAGACCAAACAAATGACTAAATTAATAAATATTTTGGAGTTTTTAAAAAAGACAGAAATTAACACCTCAACCCCACCGTATTTTAACACAGTTTTACAATTTGCCTAGTGGGGAAAATGAGAAATTTTTTCCTCCCATAAGTTCAACTAATAACCCCGTCAGCACAATGATAGACCCCGAACAACTATATAAGACAACGGAAGTAGCAAAGATACTCCGGTTCCACCGCAACACCATTCTCGACATGATTGAGTGCGAAGAGATCGACGTCGTTCTACCACGTAAACAAGGAGGGCATTACAAGATCCCGGGTTACGCAATCATCGAATATCTCGACAAGAAGAAACGAGAAGCAACCGCATTTAAAGGCTTATGAACTACCTAATCCGCAAAGTTCGCTACTACCGCAATCTGCATCGCTTGAAACTTCAAGGGATTAAATCAATCACACTATGACAGCCTGTTTTATTTGCCACACCCAACACGCTCCGATTACTCACCGCATCGGCGGCACAACAATTCACCATTGTGTTCCATGTGAGAACAACAGGTTTTTAGTCATATCAAATTTCCTAGAGGCTTCCGTGTTGGTCACACGGGGAAGCGGCACCGGTTTGAGAGAGAGGGAACACTCGCAGCCTCTGATGATTTCTGAAACCAAACAACTATAACACAAACAACATATGATATTAAAACATGACAGTAACTATACACCGGCTCCAGATGGAGTTAACAACGCAGTCTGTGTAGATGTAGTGGACTTAGGTTTAGTTGATACCCAATGGGGTAAAAAGCCAAAGCTCCGACTTGTTTGGGAGGTTGAAGCTAAGCAACCAAACGGAAAGCGATTTCTAGTTGTTCAATCTTACGGTGCATCTATCGGACCAAAATCAACTCTCAGAAAGCATCTTAAAGGATGGAGAGGTCGAGATTTTACACCAGAAGAGTTAAAAGGCTTCGACATTGAAAAGATCATAGGCGCTCCCTGTCAGATTGTCGTGGTTCACAACGAATCAGAAGATGGCCGAGTTTTCGCAAACGTTGAAACAGTTTTAAAAGCCAATGGCACAAAGCTAACGCCATCCGGTGAATACATCCGAGTTAAAGACAGAACCGAAGATCAAGCTGGTTCTACCAGCAATGAACCAGACTTAGCCAACGAAGATATTCCATTTTAATCATATGATCTTAGTAGAACGCCAACAACCTTCCCATTGGTATTTACCGGACGGCACACCCTACCACACGGTAGCACGTGCCGACGGTAAAGGGGAAAGACCTGTCACATTACGTGATGCCCGCAAAGTAGGCGCTCTTCCCTCTGTGACTAACCGACTAAGTGTATTAGCTAAGCCCGGATTAGATGCATGGAGGGTTGAGCAAGGGATTCTATCGGCTCTTACGTTACCTAAAGGAGCAGATGAATCCTTAGATCAATTCGCTAAGCGGGTAGTCGAGGATTCGATGAGCCAAGTAAATAAGGCTAGTGAACTTGGTTCATTGGTTCACTCGGCGGCTGAAGATTACTTAATTAGCAAGGTTCTCCCTAAAGATCCTCAGATTGTATCCCTCTTTGAACCTTTTAAAACTTGGTTAGACAACCATGTTGAAGCCGTGGCTCTATGTGAACGGGTTGTCATTCATGAAATTGAGGGATATGCCGGTCGCTTGGATTTATGCGCAAGAGTTAAAGATGTCGGTTTAGCTGTAATCGATTTCAAAACTCAGAACGTTAAATTAGACAAGCCTACCCTTTACGAGACTTGGCCACTTCAATTAGAAGCCTATCGCCAAGCTATCTTGGCCAAGGATGACCCATTCCTGAAACCTACGCACCTCATTAGCGTGGTTATCAACACCAATAAGCCGGGTGTATTCCCTCATGTCTGGGACACGGCCGAGTACGAAGAGCATTGGAAAGCATTTAAGAATGCATCCTTCCTGTGGAGTTACCTCAAAAAGTACTCACCAGTAGTAAAACAACTGAAGCAAGCAGCTTAACAATTTAGTAACGGTCTCCTGAGAGGTCGATGGAGGAGAGTAACAAATAAACCCAGATGTATATCATTAAACATTGGAACGACCTATTCGAAACAGCTGAAACCAGAAAGTTACAGCATCTTCGATGGGTTCCAGTTCCAAACAAGCATGACGGCAAATCATTCCGACGTATTGCAAACCTGCAAAACGGATTGGATGTATTTGGCGCATGGATGTTGATTCTGCAAATTGCCAGTAAAATGCCAGTTAGGGGACAACTAAAAGATGAGGATGGACCCATCACCTCTGAGGATATGAGCCTAATGACAGGCTTTCCAAAAGAGAGATTTGAGACCGCCATCCAGATTCTAAGTGACCCTAAAATTGGATGGTTAGAAACGGTTCCTGAGTCCGTTAAATCGGCACCGAACTCCATCAATATGGGTGGCTCAACTGAAATTCCAGCATCATCTCCTGCTCGTCCAGCAGATGCTCCTGAACGTCCAGCATCATCTCCCGCTGAAGGGAAGGAAGGGAAAGAAGGGAATGGAAAGAAGGTTAGCGACTCGCCTTCGGCAAGTCTGAAGCGCCAGTTCACTGACCTTTGGTGTTCTTCGTATGAGAAATTCTTCTCCTCAAAGTACCTCTTTCAGGGTGCGAAGGATGGAACGGCGGCCGATCGACTTTTAACGATAGAAACACCTGAGAACCTCATTTCGATTGCCCGGCTGGCTTGGGAGCTTCCGAACGACTTCGATTGCAAGCATGCCGCTTCGCTAGCTGGCTTTGCTTCCCGGTTTAATGAGATCCGCAAGCGTGTGAATTTCGTTAAGGCTCCAACCAAAAACACCGGACCATTCGCAAATCTATGAATAACCCCATTGAACTAGCCCTAATCGGACCCCTACTGCTTGGAGATTCCCTTGCTTTAGAAAAAGTGGATGAGTTGAGCCAAGTAGGGTTTAACTCGAAACACTTTCAATCTCACGCTTGTCGTGCGGTTTGGGAGCACGTTCGGGAACTACTCGCAAAGAGCGCCTTCACCTGTGAGAAATTGCTCGATTTCTGTCTAAACAACGAGCGCGTAGGGATTGATCCAGTTGAGCGCAGCATGTGGATTGCTGAAGCCCAGAAAAGCGGCCTAGCGGTCAATATGACTGAACACGCCCTAACCCTGATGGAAAGGAGCTTAAGGCAAGAAACGCTCGAAGCAATCGATTCTGTGCCCAAGGACAGCGCCCAGCAAATCCTTGATGAGTTAGAAAATAAGATTTTCACGCTTCGCAGTAAGGCCACTCACACCCAGACAGATGAGAAACTTGAAGGCATTAAGGAATTGCAAGAAGAGCTAACCCTCATGGCTCAAGGCAAGCGGGTAATGCGCTCTAGCCATGTTGATATATGGGACAAGACGTTTGGCGGCTTACCAGATGCTCAGCTCATCATTCTAGCCGGTCGCCCGGGTGGAGGTAAGACCAGCCTTGCTGAGCAACTTATAGATTCTATGGTTCGCAATGGAGAGCCATGTCTCTATGTCCAAAGAGAGCTTTCGAGATCCCGAGCCGTAGGAAGGCTTGCAGCACGTAAAGCTGGTGTTGCTTGGTCGAGATTCGAAACCAAGACCATGAACAGGCAGCAAGTTGACCAGCTTTATAGGTCGATCAAAGAGTACGAACGCTTACCACTTTACCTAGCACCGGTTAAAACTTGCAATGCTGCTACCCTAGCACCTCTCATCCGCTACCATGCCCGACATCACGGAGTGAAGTTCGTGGTTATGGACTACGTACAACTTATCGATGTTCCACGTGGAATGGAGCGCAGGGTTGCTATTGGAGAAGTTACTCGTAGCTTAAAGCTTACCGCCAATGAAACTAAGGCAACCATCATTGCTATAGCTCAACTTAGTCGAGATACAGACAAGGGAGATAAACCAACACTTAGCAGTCTTAAAGAGTCTGGGGACATCGAACAAGATGCTGATGTGGTTTTAGCTTTATGGTGCAAAGAAAACAGGGATGGCATGGATTGTTGGCCGGTAAGTTGGACAATTTTAAAAAATCGTAACGGTTCAGTTGGTACCGGTGAAGTTATGTTCGATGGTCCGAGTATGACCTTCAAAGGAAAAGCTCAACAATTAAGAGTAGCCTAATGCCCCGCCCCCTTTACGAGACAGAGGGACAAAGAAAAAGAGAATATGAAGTTGCTATCAAAGCCGCCGAAACTTGGAAGTGCAAAGCGCAAAAGATCCCTATCTCGTATCACCTCGATTACGCATTTATGCGGGACGACAAGTTATGCGCGTGGGCAGAAGTTAAATGCAGGACTAACCATGTCAACGCATACCCTACTTACATGCTTTCGATGAATAAGATTATGCACGGCATTCAAATGAACACGATCACCGGAGCTGCATTTGTTCTTATCGTCGAGTTCACAAACGGCATCTACTGGGTGAAACCGGAGGGTAAATACACCATCGGGTTCAATGGGAGAAGAGACCGTAACGATACAGCTGACATGGAACCAGTGGCATATATCCCCATGAATGAATTTAAACCACTATAACCCAGAAAGCGTTTTAACCGCCAGAACAAAGCACCTTAACCGCTATGAAAGCCTTATCCCTAGAAGATATTGACCGACTAGTCCGAGCCTTTGAGATGGACTTCAAGGAAGATTTACCGAGTTTGGTTATCGAAGTCCGAGAACCCCATCTCATCGCGACCTTCACCCATGCAGGGCATGAGATTACCCTCACAGTAACTGAATGGGCAGACTTGTACCACAAGCTGAGTGATACAGCTAAAGAACTAAAACAAAAACCAGCTAAAAAATGCTAATGACAACCATTATTTCCATATTTCTAGGGTTTGCATGCGGAGTGATAGCAACGCTTTCCGTGATGTTCTGGAAGATAACCAGCGATGAGGATCAAGAATCTTGAAGCTAACACACCAAGAACTCAATGAATTCCTCAAGCGCAATCCAAGCTTACGTGTTGAAGGTGAAGGGATGCGGTCACACACCATCATTCAAGAACAGCAAACAGATCTACCTCAACAAAAAAACAAGAAAGCCATTTGTAGCTACAAACAAAAAAAACAAGCTATGGATGGAGCAAACCATAAAAAGTTTCGTGTCTCAATACACTGGCTTATTTCCGATAGGAGAACGCGAGACGGTTGGGGAATGGCGGAAACGATTGCTGACTGCGTCGTATCTGCCTCTAGACGATTCCTTGGACTGGATGATTCCCGGACCACAAAGCGTAGAGTACGTAAACAAGGGTGAAGAGGGTGCAATCATAACAATAGAACCCCTATGACATCAGAAACCCACACCATCCACAAACTATCACATCAAGACCTAATCGAAATCCTAACTGAGCACTTAGAAGTGCCTAAAGGGGCAGAAGTATCAGGAGAAATTGGATTTGCTAATGACGATTTCAGCTTAGCTGAACTCTTAGAAATTCGCATTGACGTAAAGCATAAGCAATGAAACGCATATCCCATACCTATCTAACGCGTAAGGTAAAGCATCTTAACTGGTGCAGGGAGCAAGCTCGTAAAATGGCAGCGGAGTTAATGGAAGCTAAAGCTAACAATCTTATTCTTGAAGCAAGGATACAACTCTTAAGACAAGAGATCACCATGCTCAAGATGATGCAGGGAGTTGCTTAACAAAGGAATAAACTCATGAAAACAACCATATTAATTATATCGGGAATCGTTCTAACCATCGAAGTGTGTTCTCTATTGAGTGCTAGAAGGCTAGAGCATGTATGGATACCAATGTTTTTAGCTTTTATGATTATTCCCGGGGTGATTGTTGTGATTCAGGATATTTATAGAACTATTAAATCAAAATGAAAAAATACACAGCATATCTAGGAACTGAGAAAGTGGAATTAGAGGAGTTGGAAGCTCCTGACAAATTATGGTGCGACGATCTTAAATTGGTTTTATTGCGAAGATGGCTCACCAATGTCCAAGAAGTCGAAGAAGAGGTTGACTGGAGCAAGGTGGAGAGAGGGGCAAAGGTGATTGTTAATTGTTGGAATAGTTTTAGTGAACCTAATTCTTGGGAAGAAGCGGAATTTATTGCGTATGAACCACGAGACAAGATGCCATTCATAGTTTGGCTGGGCGATGGAACGGCTCATAAAACTCACTGCAAACTCGCCTCACCTGATAAGTCTGAGCCCACGACTCGTGAGGAGTATTGGTGTATCGACAAACCTGCAATCGAAAAGTTCTCTGTTAAACAAAGCTTTGTTTTTACACATCATACGGTTGTTCAATTAAAGGTGATTCTCGATGACTTAGGTAACATCAAGTCTGTGGAGGTCGTATGACCAATCGCAAACCGAGAAACGAGAGGGAGAGATGTGCGATGAATAAGGCAATAGCAACGCTGAATATTTATATAGATCATTGCCAGCGCAAATTCAAGGAATGTGAGGCTATTGGGGATTACTGCGGGGCTAGTAACAGTCGTTGGGAGCTTCAATCGTATAAAAATGCAGTGTCAATAATTCAAGCCAACATGCCCAAACCAACAAAGAAAGGAAAGGCGAGATGAAGCACCTTGACCTATTCAGCGGAATTGGAGGGTTTGCTCTCGCCGCTCAATGGACAGGATTTACTACAATTGGATTTAGCGAGATAGATCCTTATTGCTGCGAGTTACTAAAGCAACATTGGCCGGAAATCAAAAACTATGGAGACATTAAAACAGCTAACTTTGCCGACGTTGGAGACGTGGACTTGCTTACCGGAGGATTCCCCTGCCAACCCTTCTCTGTTGCAGGGAAAAAGAAAGGCAAGGACGACCACCGCCACTTATGGCCGGAAATGCTTCGAGTTATTTCCGAAGTCAAACCCACTCGCATCTTGGGTGAAAACGTTGTTGGTATCGTCGGAATGGAACTCGACAATGTGCTCGCTGACTTGGAAAGCATCGGTTACACCACGTGGCCGCTTATTATTCCGGCTTGTGCCGTCGATGCGAGACATCGAAGAGACCGAGTATGGCTTTTGGCGTACTCCGAAAGCTTCGGACGGAACAGGAGGAGCAAGGAGTTTAGAGGGAATGAAGAGAGGTCACTGCATCAATCTCAGAGATCAAGTGAAGTGGTTTCCAACGCCTCAAGCAAGAGATTGGAAGGGAGCGTCAGGGCGAGCAATAAAAGGATTAGCGAAAGACCTGCCGTCTCAAATGGGTGGAAGCCTGAACCCCCAATTTGTCGAGTGGCTTATGGGATATCCAATCGAGCACACCGCCTTAAAGCACTCGGAAACTCAATCGTCCCGCAAGTCGCATATCAAATTTTAAAAGCAATACCACAATGACTTCTCCCACCAACCAACCCGCGCCGTTGTCGAAGCCTGTGATGGCTTGGGCTGCTTACGATAAAAATGGTCAATTACTTGGATTGTTATGGAATGAAGCCTGTCCTGATAAGGACTCGCGAGAGAATTGGGTTCAAGTCGAAGTCCGCCCCATGCAATCTGCACCTGCCGTCTCAGAGGAAGCCAAGTGGGAGAGTGAGACAGCGACTAGTAGTGACGATGGCGGAAACTTCTTTCAAGAAACCGTAGATAGAGCCAAGAAGATTATTGAGGAGAAGGATAAGGAGATAGAACGCCTGCGTATTGAAGTTAAGACATACAGAGATCTTTGGCAGGGGAAGAATTATAGGGAGGAATTTAAAAAACTTAGTATTGAGCTTCACGAAGCCAATCGCTTATACGAGTTTTACAAGGGTTTATCAGAGGAATTAGAGCAAAAGATAGAAAAAGCACGTGAGGCTTTGAAGCAATGGTATTACCTATGGGACAAAAACTTTATTGGTTGGGATAATGGCGAGCCGTTGAGCAAAGTAACCGCTGAAAGCTTTTCTAAGCTTTTAGATATTACTAGAGAAGCCCTCTCCTCTCTCTCCTCACCCGCCGAGCAAGAGAAGAAGGATGAAGAGCCGAGTGCGTCTGAGTGCTTGGAGTGGTTGGCTAAATCTAAAGCTTGGTTATGTGAATGGAATGGCAATTGGCTAATTAAAAGTACTAACGGAAAAACTCCTTTAGAAGCAATTAGAAGAGCCATGAAAGAGGAGCGCAAATCAAATGAGTGAACAAGAGCCAAAGAGATATACAGTTAATGGGCTTTGGACGAGCGACGGATTTTACGTCAAATATACCGACTACCAAAAGCTCGCCGAACGACTGAGGAGAGCTGAGGTGCTACTGAGTGAGGCAAGGATTGTCAACAGTGCCTTCTATCCTGATTGGATAAAGAAGTACGATGAATACAAAAAGGACTACGACAAAGAGGAGGAGAGGTAATTATGGGAGGCTATATAGATCACCAAAAAGGATGGGAATGCCCAAAATGCGGTAAGGTATGGGCACCTTGGATGAGTTCGTGTGATTGCATTAAAAATTATCAAACTGAAACCACATACGGTACAGGATTTCCGCTTGCTGATTGGATAGAGAAGAATAAGAAGAATAACCCCAATCAGGAGCAATTATGAGTGATGAATTTAACAAAATTAGAGGCCCCGGAGGTATGACTTGGGAAGAGAGAAGGAAGCATATTCAATCCCTGACCCCTCCCGAAAATCAGCCTAGAGAGTTGCCGGTTAGCGGATTTACTCTTGATGCCTTTAAAAGAGATCTTGGTAACTACAGAGAAGGCATTGTGAATCTTGCATTAGGCTTCACCCAAGATTTAGCCGAACAAGCCCGCAAAGCAATCGAGCTACAGAAAAACTACAAAGAGGAATGTGATAGAGCAGATCAATTAGAGGATTTGTACATCGCTGAAGCCAAGGAGAATCATAAGTTACGCGAGTTAGTGAAGGCTGCGGATGAGTTCATTGAATATTACATGTCGTCAGGCCTCCCATATGACAAAAGGACTGGAATGTTTAAACACTACTACTCTATGTATGATAGAGCTAAAGACCAACTCAGCGAGAAGGAGGGGGAATGATTGAGAAATGCTACTTAAAGGTCAAAGAGATCAAGCAATGCTGCTGTAATTGCATTCACCATTTACCCGTACACCAACATTGCATTACAAGTAATAGGCTTAAGAATGAGCTTGGCTGCTGCTGTCACATACAAAAGGGTTGGGCTTGTGTGTTTCCAGAGGAAAATAGGGTTTACGATAACTGGCCTGAACATTCCGTTGGATGCGAGCTTTACACACCAAAAACAAAGAAGAAGAAATGAATTTTGTGCAGGAGTTAACCACGACAACCGAGGCAGAACATAGTATGGCTGAAAAGGCGAGACGTTGCCGTTCCTGTGGTGAGTACTTACATGGTGTTCCTGACGAGGAACTCTCCTGCACACCAATATCCACCACCATTAATTCAAACGGCGCACTGCGTAGCGGGACAAATGAGAAACCCAGTTTTAACTGGGGGATGAGGCTCGCCAAACCTCATGGATGGTGGAGTTATTTTGTGCAGGACATTGAGGGCGGTGCGTCACTAAGGCGTATGAAATGGAAAGGCTATACAAAGAGGGGTGACGTGATGCGTCATTCTGTTGACGTGTACGGCCTTAAAATGGAGTGTGAGGTCAGGCGATGGCAAGCCTTGAGAGATAGCTGCCAATGGCAGACGGCTCGGAAAAAGCGACGACATCACACAGCCGAGCGACCTGAATCCTGCACCAATTTAACCGCAAGTGCTTTTGCTGGCCTAGACTGTTGGAAATCGCCGTATGCTAAAATCTGTGCGAGCAACGAAACGGTCAAGCTTCAGCGGGCATCTACCTACAAGCAATACATGAGAATAAGCTCCTCATATAGAGTGTTTGGGACGCTGAAGGCTTGCGGTTGATTTTATGAAATACCTATCCGTTGCAATATTATTTTTAATGATCGGTTGTTCGAATCAACCCGAGCCTAAATATATTCACGGTAAGGTACTATCAAAAGAAGTAGAACCGTCAAGAACTGAGACTCAAGTAACAACCATGATGGGACAGCCTTGGTTTGGAAAAGGAATGCCTATTGCAAGAACGCAAACAATTCCTGAAACATATATTATACATATCGAGGTCACCTCTTCAAAAGTGTTGCGTGTAACCAAGGAAGAGTACGAGAAAGCGGTTGTAGGGAAAAATATTACCTTAATGAGGTGAGCGTTATTAATTTCAAACTAGAACCTGACAACTAGCACTTATTTGGCAAGTCATAACATGACAATTTTTCCCCGTTGATCAGAAAAGATTGCCGCTCAACCAACAGAATAGGTTGCAAATCCTTCAACTAAGCGGTTGCTCTGCAGAAGTGGAGCAGCGGGGATTATTTTCACTTTTAACCACAATCGAAAATAGCAGATTAACTTATTAGCACCATGTCAGAATGTAAGAATTGTAAAGAAATACTAGATTACTGCGAATTAACCATAGCTGAAGCATTAGGAGACAAACAAACTATGAATCAAAATAAAACTATCCTTGAAGAAGCGGCGCAGATTACATCTACAGATCGAAACATTGATTATGGCCACCCCGCAGAAGATCATGGCCGTGTTGCTGCATTTTGGACAACATTTTTAGGTGTAAAATTAAATGAACCATTAACCCCACAGGAAGTTTGTATAATGATGATTTTGCTGAAGATTAGCCGTGAAAGAAATAAACACAAGAGAGATAACCTTGTTGATATTTGCGGCTATGCTCGCAACCATGAAATGATTGAAGAGAGAAATCTTAAATCGTCGCCTTCATCTCAATCCTAAACTCTCTTTTACCCTTTGAGATTTCCATAATAGGAGTTAACTCAATCGTTGTTACTCCTAAATCAGACGGCCCCATACAAGCATCTACCACATAAGAAGGCGTCTCAGGCTCCCATGCCTTCAAAAACGATCCCGTGCGTGCGATCAATTGCTTCCGGTGCTTCAGCATTAGCCCCGACCTAGAAGAATGCTCTAGCCGTAGCTTAGGCACAAACGCGGCGGGCTTCTTGTGATCATGGCCCATTAGGTAAATGTCAGCTTCCGCAATCTCACCCATTTGCTGCACTCGGTTAAGCGACCCGCCCACCATCCTTGCTGCCCCCTTGCCATGGTGACAGAAGATATCCAAGTGAATCCGACTATTATAATAATGGAAGTAAAGCCGAATGAATGCAGCCACCCCCAAGAATGTTGTCTTCATGAGGCGGGCAAGGCGCATATCGCTATTGGTGCCATCCGAAAACTCAGCATAGTGGTTGCCATTCACTAGCCCAATCAATCGACCCTTCATAAAATCAATTTCCTTAGCAAACCGCTCTATATGCTGATCATAGACATCTTCAAGCGTCTGCTTGGTTGACTCATGCAAGGCGCGTGTACCAAGAATGATACGCTCACTTGTACTAGCTAGGTCATTATAATCACCTAATCCCAAGAAAATGGAATTATTAACATTCGCCTTAGCCTGTGCCAACCAAGCTTTCCATCTATCCACATCACAAGCCGGACTATCTCGGTGGACATCAGAGAATGGGCGTAGATAAATCGTCTGACCTATGTTTTTGATTTTGTAGTCAAACCTACATACTTTGAATATTCCGGTTGTGAGCATCGGCTTCCTTGTGGTTGCCGCCCCTTCTCACGAAATTTATTTCATAGCTGTACTTAAATCTGTTGATAAAAGTCCAAGCTTTTTAGATGTTTGATAATACGTTTTTGAAACTTCTCGAAAATCCTCATACAAGGCTTCATCTCGTTTTTGTAGCCATTGCAAGTAAGGCTTACGTAATTCTTTATCTACCTTCAACGGCCCTCTTGACGAAACGCTAGATTTGATAGCTCGCAAAATAATCTTTTTATCTTTGTTATCCTTAGCTTCGTTCATCATTTCAGAGATAACCTCTTTTGCCGCCAAGGTATCCCCAAGAGTTAAAGCTTCCGTTAGTCTATCGTAATATGGTGAACGCTCTGTTCGGCTAAAGCTTCCAAGAATGGCAGGCTTTTCAATTCCTTGTTCATCTAAAAACCTGTCCATGGAAGCACGGGCTTTAAATAGAACAGCTCGACTGCGTTGAAGTTCAGAGGCTTCCCATTCGGCACCAATTGTGCCGGCTGTCTTAGCTGCACCCGCCCATCCATATCTAATACCGGGTACCTCACGGAATAGGAAATTGCCGGAATCGCGCCAAGTTAAACCACCTTGCTCATATCCTCGAATAATTAGATTTTCAAAGACATTGCGAACTGTACCAAAAGAAGGTGGCTCAATAGGATTCTTACCTCGCAACCGCTTAGCCGGATCTTCAATTAACGTAACTGTCCATTCTCCCCCAATACCTAGACCACCTGCCCAAATTAGATCATGCCACAATCTTTCGAGCGCTAAACCCATGGCTCGGCTTTGATCTTCTGTCATTGTCTCGCTAATTTCTTGCCATGAAGCATCCGGCCTTTCTTTGTCGAATAGCATCGACATAAGCATTAGTAAGCCTTCACCTGTTAGAATGGCCCCCGCTAATGTCATCACTGCAGGACGGATATCACGAACCTTTTTGTCGTTTACCGTATAACCAATGGTTGCAGGTTTAATGATTTCTTCAACCACCCTACGCGACATCGAGAAACCGAACTTTTGAAATTGAAAGAAAAACTTAGCGTATGGCGACTCCATCCATGCGGGAACTTGCCGCATATCATAGGTGAATTGAGTACTATTCGCGGCTGCACGTGCTAGCTTTTTAGCTTCAACTCCATAATCACCCACATCAAATTCCGCTTTGAGTTTTTGCCAATCAACACCATACTTTTGCAACTTAGCTAATGCAATTCGTGCGCTTCTTGAATCAGGATCTTTTACGATCTTCTTAATCGAGAACCTAGCCCAACTTAACCCCGCAGCCATGGCGTGAGAACGGTTAAAAGCTTCTACCAAACTAAAGCCGGTGTACTTTAGGGCGCCTGAAATTACCTTTGCTTGCGTTTCGGTGAACTCGCGAGCCTCAGCCATCCCCGCAATTAAATCAGATCTAAGAACACCTGCTTCCTCGGCTTTCATGATGTTATCTCGGATGTTTACCATCGCGCGTAATCCCGGAATAACACCAAATTCCGGCATTGTGTTTACAAGTATGGTGGAGAGGTTTCGTATTGCTGAGGCTATATTGGCAAGCTTTGAAACCGTGGTATAAGCACGCAAGCGTTGCATCCATTTATGCCAAGCCGTGTTCGGCTCCTCTTGGTAAATCTTAGTTTGAACAGCACCAATAAAGGCCCGTGTCCTGCCGCTCATGGACTCACTTGCTAACTTATCAAAAATGTCTTTTTGTATCTCTCCTTTGCCGATGCGTTGACCGAAATGTTTAATTTGTGCCACACGTTGCGCCCATCGATCTGTATAGTTAGGGATTACACGCTCAAAACGATACTCAAACCATTTTGGCGGTAGATTACCAACACGAGCAGCTTCGATATTTCCAAAGAACCCGTTGGTTTTCACCATATCTCGGTAATCTCTAAGGAATTTTTCAGCTTTTACGTGATCCACACCTAGGAAGGTTTGTAATTCCGTCAAATACTCATTGTATTTAGTGGGCTTTAAGTCACCGCCTTGTTGCAGAATCTCTGCAATATCCTTCCGTAGCATCCTAGGCCAATATTCCTTAACTGCACCAATTGGACGGAACGTTTTCTTAACGGGGTCATACACTTTAATTTTGAGCTTTTGGTTTACACCATTCATTCGCTCAAACATACGCTCAACTTCTGCAAGTAATTGTTGTGTATGAGGGTTTACTCGCCCCATTAATTGGCTCATTTCTTGCCGTGTAATGGTTGCTTCTTGAGTTTTACCCGCAGTATCGAAGGATTTTGCAGACTCCCTTAATTCCATGATCTTCTCAAATTGATCCAATGCGGCTTTGCGCTCCTTCCGAGGCAAGCTTCTTAAAATTTCATTGAATGGCTTACGAATCGCAGCTTCTGTTGCTACTTCATCGTCGTAGTATTTTTCAATTCTTCGACCAAGTTCAGCAACTTTGCCACCTGCCTTTTTCAGTGTATCAACCGCCGATTCAAAAGGACCACCAGCACGAAGTACACGTTTCCATGTTGGAGCAACTACACCAATTCCTTCATTATCGTCCTTTGTAAGAAACTGTGGAGTTATTTCTTCAGAGCCTTTTGTGAAGAATCTAGTTTTAGCTTCAGACTTTGAAAGTTTAGCAACCTTTTCTATACCATTTAGTTTCGCTTCAGTTTTGACGATAGCTTCCCTTAGCAAAAGCCCTATTTCTCCATCACCGGCGGCTTTAGCTGAAATCTTCATTCTATCCAATGCAGCCTTTACCCATTCGGTGAGCTTATTTAAAATCTGAAGAAATCTAGTCTCTGTCGTGAATTGCTTGTTTTTTCGCAATTGCACCATTTGCCGGACTACTTCAGCGGCAATCTTAGGCACCTCGACGGGATTTTTTTGTAAATGCTTATAAAGATCACGAGCATTTGTGAAATCACTTGGCCTATCAAGGTGTTCTTTGCCGTAGTAGATATTCCAAGAATCCACCAAGGCTTGGTCAATCTTGTCGGCTCTGCCATCGCCTGCTTTTCGGTAAGACTCAGACAGTCTTTGCATCTCATCCACTAAGGAAACAAGATTGGAATCAACAAATTCTTTGAAGTCTGACTTAGAATTTGTTTGCTTCCACAAATCCTTTAAGACGGACACATGGGCTGTATGAATGACTTCTTCTTCAAAGATATCCCGAATAGCAGTTTTCGCCGCTACAGGATCATCATACTTGGCAAGACTCTCAGCAATTCTCTCAGGATCGACAACTAGCTCGATGTCTCCGTTGGATCCATATCCCACGCCAGCTTTGATCTTTCCTCCTGACGCCTTTGCAATTCTTGCGCCCAAGCCTTCAATGACTCGCTCGGCTCTTGGGAGTTGCTCAAGTTGGTACTGTAGGAGTAATGATCTTCGTCCGACCCCGGAACTCTTGCGATACAAAGAAAGTTCAGGTTCTGAGACATTGGCTTCATTGGTGTCGTCAATATATCCTTGTTGATCTTGATTGTCACTTGCAAAAATCGCCGGTTGGCGCTCCTTTTCCACTGAAGAAATCTTACGTTCAACAGCAACTTCTTCTTCCGTTGGAATCTGTGAGGTCGCTTGTTCTTCAAGTTCCCTTAAATCAAAATCAGAATCATTTTCTAAAGCAGCTAGTTCATCCTTTGGACTCTCAAAAGTTGGTACTTCAGGTTTAACCTGTTCCTCAACTTTAGGTTGCTGTTCAACAACTTCTTCTTGTTGCGCTGTCTCCGTGTTATCAACCGCTTTAGGTCGCACTCTTCGCCCTGTGGCAACACTAATAAGTGCACTAGCAAAACCTGCCGATATACCACCCGCACCACCTGATTCAATCATGCCTTCAAGCAAATCGCGATTTTCATCGTAAACAGCCTTAGCGCCGGCATTACCTAAAACTTGCTGAACAACTTCTGTTGCCCCTTCAAGAGTTCCCTCCTTTAAAGCTTCTTTAAATAAGGAGTGAGTGGCTTGTCCGCCTATTTTCTTGTATAGGCTACCTACTAAACGATTAGGAACAATAACATCAAGCATGCCGGTTGGCGCTGTCATCATCGCAACATCAAGTGCTTGCTGTTCTGTTGCACCCTTTTCTTTTGCCTCATCGTAAGCAGAGGCGGCGGTCGCTGATACACCTAGAAGCGCAGTTGTCCCCATTTGTGATGTTTTTAATGGAGCGGCCGCTAAACCACCTCCCATAAAGCCACCCAATTGACCCATTGCAGATGGTAATGTTCCTGTTAAAAACTTTCTTTCGTGCTTAGGATTTGTAGGAAGATACTCTTTTGATAAGTCTTCAATGGCTTGCCCGAATTTATAAGTAGCCAAGTCTTTAACCTCTTTACCCTCATATTCACCAAATAGGTCTGTTTGCTTGGCAAGTGTTGCAATATATTTAGGAACAGATGAAGCAACTTGTGCCGCACCTTGCCCAATACTTCCTATTGTGCTGCGAACAGTTCCAATCTTATTATCGGGCGCAGGGTTGTCAGGATCTTCACCCCAATCTCTTGCCATTGCGTCAGCGGCTATTCTGTCAGCAATTTCTTTGTCTGTTTTAGGCTCAGTGATAGGATGGTCTATTAATTGGCGTTGACCGGCTAGAAATGTTAGGTGTTTATCAGCATCCAATTCTTGTCCGGATTCTTCTGCATATCGCAAGACATCTTGCGACCATTTCGAGAGAATCTCCTTCTTTTTTTCAGGAGGTGCCTCGTTCCATCGTGGATCACCTGTAACTTCGGACCACTTTAAGGGACTATTTACCATTAGATAGATTACTTATAGATTTCGTCTAAAGATCGGTACTTTGGCGTATTGCTTTGGCTTTCTTTTCCGTATCGCTTCATGAGGGCTTGATATTCAACCTCTTCTTGGTCTGTTCGCCCTGTATTTCTTCCAAACCATGGTTTATTCGGATTACCCTTTAATTCTAATTCCTCAAGTCTAGCTATCTCCTTAGCACTTTTCTTCTTGGTGATAATCTCATCAAGTTTGTCTGAAGGGATTTTCTCGCGAATCTTTGAACCATCTTCAGCTTCGTATTCTATTTCTGAAAGCACCGGTTTATCTACTTTAGGTGTCCTATCATAAACACCCAACTCCTTACGCCTCTGTAACAACTGCAACTCTCGTTCTAATGCATTTGCGCTAGCTGCATCTCCGCGTTCCAACGCAAGATCCTGCTCAAATACTTTAAGTCTCATCGCTCGATCGAAATCCGCCGCTGCTTTCTCATTTGCAAATTCTTCCTTAATTGACAGCTCATCCGATATCGCATTCTTTCGTTGTTGCCGCTTGCGTTCTTCCATTTTTGAATCAAACGCATCAGCTTGTGTCTGATTCATGTAAGCACCACCACCAAGATCGCGAATGTCATCGGTAGCCATATAATTAGTTAGGCCCGCCGTCGGAATCTTCTCACCTTTAAGCTCCCCGTATTCAGCCTCACTTATAGGTCTCTCTTCCGGTGCGATGTACATTCCGGGGTTCTTATAGCGTAGCATGGCCTCTTCTAAGGCACGCTGCCGCTTGCGTTCCTTCAGCAATTCTCTCTGCATCATTGCTTGTTGAAAGCTATTGCCGATCTCGTTTCCTAATCGAAACCCTTCAATCAAATCATTCCTTGGCATATTTATTATCTCCTACCGAAATAAGCTCCTGCAGCAGACCCACCAATTCCACCAACCACACCAAGCGCTTGCATCCAAGGGTTGGATGTGTTTGCGTAGATATTTGCGTTGTAGTTATTCATCGCGTTCCAATTTGCACTTTGTTGGCCGTAGATGCCTTGAGCAAATGAAGCACCTTGAGCACCTGCATTTGGATTTAACCCCATACCGGGCTGATACGCTGTAGGCTGAAATGGCGCCGCTTGGTTTTGTGCCCCACTTATATTTTGATATTGAGCGGTGAGAGGAGTACCAAGAACATAACCGCTAGCATTAGCTAAGCGTTGTTGTTTGAGTTTCTCTCCAACCTCAAACTTAGCCATGGTTTCTTGTGCAGTCGCTGCATTACCAAGGATATTCCCCCTAGCAGCTTGCGCCCCACGTACATATTCCTCTACATCCCTTTGCGCTTGGGGCGACAAGCTACTCCCTAAAAGTAAGTCTTCACGTACTTGCTTGGCTAAATCTTGGCGGGCCTTAAATCCTTCAGGGTCGGACTCCTCAAGGCGTTTCAAAGCTTCCTTATTAAAATCTCCACCGTACTTACGTTGGATATCTAAGATGGATTGAGCTGTAAGATCGGCTGTTTCGGCATTGACCTTCGCTTGCTCGCGTCCAAGCTCCGAATCGCCTAATCCTGTGAAATCGTAAGTCTTGTTTGTATCAGGATCATAAACGCTACGACCAAGCCTTGCAGCTTGTTCCACGCGCTTACGTGTCCCTAACGTTTCTATATCTGCTTCGATTGCTTCTCTATTCGCTGCCGCGTAATCCGGTGCTTGCGGTGGCGGCGGTGCCGGAGGTGCTGAAGGTGATCCCATATTATTTGCTCAATTTACTTTTTAGTTTTTCCCATGCGTAAACGTGAACTTTCGGTACGTTATCCTTAAAGCGAGTGAACGCTACCGCTTCACGTTGACCAAATCTATCTAGCGCCATCTGCCATACAGTTTTCATTCCATGCGGATGAACGCTTGCTACTAAATCAATCCAAAGAATCGGCCCCTGATAATCGACCGCGTAATATCTACCGCCATCCTCAATGCGTCCAATGGGACGCCCAATGCCGACCCCTTGCAGCTTACCCTTATGCATCGCAATCCCGCAGTGGCCGTGCATAATTGCCCAATCGATCCACGACTCCAAATCCTCCCGCTTCCAATTACGGCAAGGTAGGTTCAATTTCTCCTGCACTAAGAAATCAGCAATACGCGAGGCTCTCATTGTTCGTATTTCATGGGGTTAAGATAAGCATTCGAAGCGATATACTTGAGGCACAGCTTCCCTGAACTACTTGTAAACTTGTATTGGATTTCCCTAAACTCGCCTAAGCTCGCAATGTCGAATGTACGCTTGTGAATTGAAATGACTGCTAAATCAAAGGGTAGAGATGGAATTGGTAGTGAGTTAGTTTCACCTTGTGTTGAAAAGCTTGTTTCAATAGGTAAATCGACACTGTCTTGATCAATAATTGCGTATAAGTTCGCAGTAGCTAACGATTTATTAAAACGTGCCTCAACACACCATCCACCCTTGGGTGACAAAATGTCGTTATGTTGATAACCACGAGTAACAATAGTTGTTGCTATAGCCGTTCCGTTATCGTCGAAAGTAGCTTCTAACTCATTGTCTGCATCGTAATCCCATTCAAAAACCGTTCCATCCGTTTGCCCAAACAGAAGACGAATCTCATTGGCAAGCCGTGAGACCATAAACACCATTGGCGTCCAACCTGTCCAATATCCTAGCCACGCTTTCAGCCGAGTGTCATAAACGAGAACTGCATTGGGGGTGCTAGACCCATCAATCGGAACAGACAGCAAATACTTATTATCTACATACTCGGCGTTTGATAAATGGGCTGCACCCCAATTGATACGGTCAATGAGCGGTTGAATCGGCCATGAGATAGGCTCGCTTACCAAGGCTTCTAAGTTCGTTTCAGTTTGCCGAACAGTTCTTACACCATCACGCGCCAAGAAGAAGAAATCATTACCAACCATCTTACCGCTTCGATGAGCAACACAACCTACGCGGTTTGACACTTGTTTGATTGTCCAATCTGCCACCGATTGGGAAGGATCAGCATTGACCACATAAAAGCTATTGTTCTTGAAAACTAACAAGGTGAACCCTAGCCATCCCGCAATACATGTAATATTGTCTCCTTCACCGCCACCAACTCGGAAGCTTCTGTTTGTCCAATCCCATCCACCGGCGTCAGCATTCAAAACAGCAGAAACATAAACTGTGTCAGAATTGGATGGCACTGCGAAAAGCCGGTTCGTAAACCACGTCATGAATTTGACGATTGGCGGGTTAGGCGAAGAAGTTCCTAGATCTGTGAAAGTTGTCCCATTCCAACTACGGAGATTGTTAACCGTGTCCGTCACATAAAGCTTGTCGATGCCTTGAACAATCTCGACCTGTACTGTAGTGCTGCTTGGGGTAAATCCACTCGCGGTACTCCATGAGCCACCGCTGTATTGGAAGAATGCACCATTGACCGCAGCTAAAATCTTTTCAACGGTCGAAGTATCAAGTTCCCCCATACCTTGAACTCGTCCTGCGCTCACCGCACCCGAACCAAGAATGGTTGATCCTTTACGGGTCTGCACGCCGTCGCGTGTCACCATGATATTAATGCCACGTGCAAGCTGATTCGGTGCAAGCTCCGTAGGATCGGCTTGTTCATCCACTCCGCCATTAAATGACGGTGAGCCGTCCGTTATCAGAGCATCGTCTAAACCATCATTATAATTTGCCATGGAGAGTCTTAGAAGTAAGTCTTACCTAAGAAGTAACCGCCTGAAATATGTTTGCCGTCATATCCACCATCATCATCCGGTATCACTTGAGAGAACGAACCGGTTTGGTACGTATGGAGATTGATAGCTTGGAAGAGTAAATCGCGTGCTTCCTGCTTGCGTTCGCCTGCTTTGCCATATTGACGCTCGCGCTGAAGCATATCGGCTTCCACGTATGCAATGAGCGCATTGTCAATGCCTCGAATCAGGCTTGTGTCATTGTCATTGGTAAGTTGTCGCAATCTGCGCTTCCCAAGAACTAAAAGGGATTTGCTTGTATCACTTGGAGAATCAAGCAAACGAATGCGAACATATTTACGCTCCCGTTCAACATCCCATAATTCAACTAAAGTTGCGCTACTTGTAACCCCTGTAACTGTTACGGTACCGGTGGTAACATCCTTGGCTAACGTATAAATCACATCCCAAGACTTCGTAGTGTTTACATTCACTGCGCCATTAAGGGTGACAGTCTCGACTTGTTCAGCCCCATTCAGTTCACCTCGAATCACAACGCT
>Ga0196963_10000414_pt1 | contig 40272 bp, 41 predicted proteins | sample S1_5metaG_FD_148600 | JGI IMG/M metagenome (GOLD analysis project Ga0196963, IMG submission 148600) | Soil microbial communities from Anza Borrego desert, Southern California, United States - S1_5 | ecosystem: Environmental > Terrestrial > Soil > Desert | place: USA: California | collected... | reverse complement strand
CCCGACGCCTGTGCCCACGAGCACGCTGGATCCGGCCTACTGGGGCTTACCGCCGGCTTCCCCTCCCTCTCCTGTGCCCGTTGACCATCGGACCAAGGTGGATCTCGGGCCGCGGCCCGATTGGGCGGTGAAAGCGCCTAAAGGATTCGACAAGGGCGTCTGGCGGCTCCGGGGCCGCGAGGGGTGGATGCGCATCCGCCGTCTGTCGAAGGGGCGTTGGCGGGTCCGAATCTACGCGCACGCGCCCGATCGTGGCACCGCCACCGCGGCGCCGTGCGGACTGGTGGCGGAGGGTTCTTTCGTGCGGGGCCGGTTCGTAGCCAACGTCGTACCGTACGAGGAATTCGGCTATAGCGTCGATGAGAACTCCTTGAAGAGGCAGAACAACATTCTGGTCATCGACTTCGCTCCTGGCAAGGCGGTCGTCGAGGAAGGCACCCCGTGGGGGATCTGCGGCCTTCTGGCTGAAGTTTCAGGCGACTATGTCAAATGATCCCATTTCCGGTGACTGAGCGGTTGGCGCCGGGAATTTGGCCAGGCCTCGGACAGGGCACGTGGCAAGTGGGCGCCGGCCGACAGATGGTAGGCCAGATTGTCAGCAAGGCGCAGGGCGCCGACAGTAGCGGCGGTAGCCGAGGGGACATCGTGTTGAGGCGGTTAACGGCGAACAGGCGGACCTGAGCCGTCGGGCCGCCAGCGAGGGGCTGTCGCCCGGCGTGCGAGCGGCGTTCGACGCCCTGACGGCGCCGTGGGCCGAGGGCTATTCGGCCCTGGCGGACAGTCGCCGGGACGAAGATCCCGCAATTTTCGACCGCCACCGTGCCGCCGAAGTAGCGGCGTCGACCATTCCGGCGTGCTGCGATCGGGTCGGTTGCGGCCCGGTCGATTCAAGGGGACGCCAAGCGTCAAGCCCGCGTGAGCGCCGGCTGAATGTTCCTGTTGTGTTCTGGCCGCGCAACGTGCGATAATAGTGGCGCCTCGAAGGCCCGATAGACGTTTTCCGACGGACCCTCCGCGCCTCGCGCCGGACGGACAAGCCGCCCCCAAAGCCAGCCACGCAAACAGCCCGCCCGCCGCGTCCGGTCGCCCGGAGTGGTGGCGGCAAGGGAGCCGCATGACCGTTTCAGCCTTTTCTTCGCGCACCGTCAGCTACGCCGGCGACGGCGGCAGCGGGCCGTTTCCGCTGCCATTCCGGGTGCTGGAGGCTACTGACCTCAAGGCGGTGGTGGTCGCCGCCGACGGGACCCGCACGGTGCTGGAGGGCCTCCTCGTCGAGGGGGTCGGCGAGCCTTCGGGCGCCGAGGCGACCACGGCCGAGCCGGTGGCGCCGGGGGAGACCCTGGTGATGTGGACCGACACGGCGCCGGTCCAGCCCGCCGACTATCTGGCTGGCGACGCCTTCCCGGCCGAGACCCACGAGGCCGCCCTCGACCGGCTGACACTGATCGCCCAGGACCTGCGACGGGACGTCGGCCGGGCCTTCAAGGTGGCGATCGGCGACGAGGCCGCGGCGGACCTGAGCTATGCCGAGTTCCTCGCCGAGACCGGCGCGGCGGTGGGCGACGAGGCCGTCGCCCTGGTGGCCGCCGCCGGCGGGACGCAGGTGGCCGTCATCGAGGCCGCCGGCGCCGCCCAGGTGGCGGACATCGAGGCCGCCGGCGAGGCGCAGGACGCCGCGATCCAGACCGCCGGCGCGGCCCAGGCCGCCCTGGTCGAGGACGAGGGCGAGGAACAGCTGGCGCGCATCGCCGCGGCGCAGGGCTCCAGCCTCTACGCCGACACCTCCGCCGCCCTCAGCTCCGGGGCGGTGGCCATCCAGTCGATCACCGCCGGCTCCGGCGGGGCCAACGGGACCTTCGACGCGGCCATCTCCGGCGGGGGCGGAACCGGCATGGCGATCCGGTTCGTGGTCGCCGGCGGGGCGGTGACCAGCGCCGTCATCCTCAACCCGGGCGTAAACTATACGGGCGCGCCGACGATCAGCCTGGCGGCCAGCGCAGGCCTCACGGGGGCGGCCATTGCCGTGACGCTGGGGGCGCGAACCAGCGTCGGGGAGTATTTCAGCACGCCGGGTAGCCACGGCGCGGCGCTGAATGTCTATCGCGTGGATGCGGGGCCGGTGGCGACGCTGGTCACTCAAGTCGAAGGCTGGCTGAGCCCGGCCAACCGCTTGGCGCTCGGCGAGGCGGTCTATGACACCCAGGTTGCCTCCGGCCTTAGGGATCAGCCGACCCAACGGCAATACCTGCCTAACCTGGTCCTGACCGGCGTTACCCGCCGCAGTGATGGTCTCTACGACTGGACCAGTGGCGGGACCATGGTCACCGAGCAGAAGTCCAGCAGCACGGACATCAGCCCGACGACGCCGCACTACATGTGGATCGTTGACCTTCTCGGCGCCAGCACCGGCGAATACGAGATCAAGGCCGAGTGGAACAACGCCACCATTTTTGCGGCGGGCAACACCACCACGACCCCGATGACGGGCGTCTACAAGCAGGTGGCGACCAACACCTACGATGGCGGCGTGAACGCGCGGGCCTATATCCGCTGGACCATCACCCGGGTTGGAGCCGGGACCGGCCTGACCTCGCCGCCCCTCTATGCCGACACCGACACAAGTTACCCCGAGCCGATCCGGTACAATGAGGCTGTCCATGTGCCCCAACTGCCGATCCGCACCGACATGTTCGAGTGGTGGAAGGTCCCCGGCGCTGCGATGGACCGTGCGGCCCTGCGCGCGCTGGAAATGCGGATCGACGCGGCGGCCGACAGCGCAGCCGGGGTGGACGCGGCGACTGCCTTCACCGGTTCGATCTCGGGGACCACGCTCACGGTCGCCAGCGGTCTTTCCGGCGTGGTGCGCGTCGGCCAAGTCCTGTCGGGCACGGGGGTGACCACCGGCACGACGATCCAGCAGCAACTCAGCGGCACGGAAGGCAGCACCGGAACCTATCGGGTGAGCGCGTCGCAGACGGCGGCCAGCACGGCGATCAGCGCCGCAACCGGCAGCGTCCATGCGCCCAAGGCCACGCTGGCCGGCCTTCCTGTGGCGGACACCGGCCGAACCTTCGGCCTCAAGCGGGGCTCCGTCTTTCGTGAGAGCTTCACTCAGCTTCGCCAGACCAGCTACGGCGTGCCTGGCATCACCGTCATTGGCTACACCTACGGCAGCTTTGACGAGGATTTCCCTCGCATCTCCGGGTGTGACCTGATCGCCACCGGAGACTGGACCGCGAACGGCGACGGGACCTACACCTATAGCTGGACGGCGAGCGAAAGCCCCGCTCTCGAGGACGACGGCTACGACGAAATCATGGTGATCGAGGTCGACCTGGACCTCGAGGCGACCGGCAAACGGCTGGAAGCCCGCAACATGATGGCTCGGGTCACCTCCGACGCGGCGGTCATCGCTACGGCCGGGACCAAGCGGGCGACGATCTCCGGCGCTACCAAGACGATCCGCATCCGGCCGACGGGCGACGGCGTGATCGGGACCGACTATCGGTATGAGGTCGCCAAGCGCTGGGGCGCCATCGGCACAGGCGGATTCGAGCGGGACATCTACCTGTTCGGGGTCGAGTTGGACGGCGCCTGCGACGGCTACGGCGCCCTCGCCAGCGGCGAGCGCACGGTGGCCGAGGGGCTGATACTGCACGGCTGGCGGACCCACCTGGCAGTCGCCGCGGGCGGCATCGTCCGAAAGGTGGTCATGTGGGGCAAGGGCTCGGCGAGCAACAACCTCACCTTCTATCGGGACAACGCGACCGGCCTGGAGTTCGGCGCGGAGCAGGTCTTCGCCCGCGAAGCCTTCTCGCCGCTTTACGCGCACCGGGGCAGCGGCGGCAACTACACGCGGGGTCGCTACCAGGACGCCAACCTGACCTATGGCCGCCGGTCGAACGGGTCGCTCAAGGGAAGCTCCTCGGGCGCCGTCCAAGTTGGGGCAACAGAGGAGCGCCGCATCTACGCCCGCGGCTATCTCGACAACGGCGGGATGGGCAACCCGGCGAACCCGACCGCCGGCCTGCTCGAAGATTGCTTTCTCGACGAGCACGGCCGGTTCCGCACGCGGGCGGTGACTCGGAACGGCCTGGTCATCGTCGAGAACATCTCCGACCCGGACGACGTCAACGGGCGCAACATGCGGATGTTCCTGCTCGAGAGCGGCCATGTGGTCACCAACATGACGGTGATCGCGACCAACGTGGCCAACGCGCTGGGCGACTATACGCCGACGATCTACCTCACCAGCGGAACGATATCGGTCAACCCGCAGGTCAAGCGCAGCCTGATCATCGTGGCTCCCCACCTGGTCAGCGCGCCCACTGGAGCGACTACCATCAACACCCTGCCGGCCGGCGGCGTGGCGAACATCGAAGTCGACGAGAACGTCTACGTATTCCTCAAGGGCTCGCGGCATTCGACCGGTCAGACGAGCGGCACGACCACCAACACATGGGCCGAGTGGCTGTCCCGCTCCGGGCAGGACGCCAACAGCATCATGATCGACGCCCGCGACTGGCCGAATGGAATTGATGATGTCTATGAGGACTTCGCCGGCCGCAACCTGACCTTCAAACAGAACAAGCTCACCGCGCGGATCATGGCGGCGTGTCGAGATCTGGGGGCCGGTTGCCCCTGGACTATCGACCGCGCCCCGGACGAGCCGCCCATCGACGAGTGCGTCAGCATCGTGCGGAAGTTGCTGTGACCCCGCCCAAGTTCATCGCCGACCTGTTCACCGGTCCGGACGGCAGGACCTGGCACCTCGGCCGGGTCGGGGCCGTGCCGATGTTGGTGAGCGGCCTGGCCCTGCCCTGGGGCGTGCTGCTGAGCGGCAAGGAGCTCGATCTGATGTCGGCGCTGGGCGGGTATGGGGCGCTTGCCGCCGGGGTCTGGGCGTTGGTCCATGGCGCCCGGAACATGGATCTCATGCCCGGTGAGACGGGCGCCGCGCCGCAAGGGGAGGGAAGCTGATGTGGACCTGGGACCAGTCGGCCGGCGAGCTGTGGCGGGACGGGGCGCTCGTCTCGCGCGGCTACAGCGGCAAGGCCCGCGGAAGGAACAATCCCGCCCTCCAGGGCGTGCCGGGCGTCGGACCGATCCCCCGGGGGCGATGGAGGATCGCGGGCAGGTACGACAGCGCCGCCGTGGGGCCCTGCGCCCTGAGGCTCCACGCGGCCGACGAGCCCGTGCCGGACGACCTGCACGAGGCCACGGGCCGCAGCGCCTTCCGCATCCATGGCGACAGCATCCGGGCGCCCGGCACGGCCTCCCGCGGCTGCATCATCCTGCCCCGGAAGGTCCGGGAGGCGATCTGGCGCAGCGGCGACCGGGACCTGGAGGTGGTCGAATGAAGGTCGCGCTCGACCTTCTCCGGCGCTTCAGCGGCCCCCTGGTCCTGGCGTCGATCGCCGTGCTGGCGGTCTGCATCGCCGGGCTCGGCTGGCGGTCCTACACGGGTGAGCGGGAGGCGCGGGAGGCGGCGCGGGCCAAGGGGGCCGTCATCACCTCCAGGGCCGGCCAGACCGCCACGGCGGCGGCTCTCGAGGCGACCGCCGGCTACGGCGAACGTGAACTGGGCCGGGCGGCCCTCGAACAGGAGACACGCGATGCGGTGCTGTCGGCGCCTGATGCGAAGACTGACGCCGGCGCTGCTGGCGATGCTGGCCTTGCCGGCCTGTGCCGGCGGGCCGCGTATCGAGACCATCCCCGTTGCGCTGGACTGCGCGGGGCGGATCCCGCCCCAGCTGCGCGCTGATGTGGCCCCGGCCCCGCCGCCGGCCGACAACAGCGTCGGCCAGTGGGTGGCGTTCGGCGACGCCCAGACCGGGCGGCTGGAAAGCGCCAACGACCGGAAGGCGACGGTGATCTGGATCCTCGACCGCTGCGAGGCGGAGGAAAGGGCCGCCGCCGCGCGGCTGGCTCCGCGGCCGTCCCTGTGGCGGCGCCTGCTGGGGGAGGGCGATCGATGAGCGAGGAGCGGCAGACCGTCGCCGGCGCCTACATGAAGATCGCCGCCCACGAGGAGCTCTGCGCCGAGCGCTATCGCGGGATCAACGAGAAGCTGTCCTGGGTGCTCGGCGGCATGGCGACCATGCTGCTCGGGCTCCTGGCCTGGTCCCTGGTCCAGCTCTACAGCCTCGAGCCGCTGCGCGCACGGGCCGCGGGGACGGCCGTCGTCGCCCAGGCGCCGGACCGTCCAAAGGCCGCCGACTGACCCGGCGCCCGGCGGCCCGCCTCGCTTGGACGTTGAGCGCGCCGGCGATTCTGGTCCTATGGTGGGCCATGGGGCTCGACCAGGATCTCACGGCCTTCGTCCAGCGCGTCTTCGACTGCCCGTCGGAGACCGCGACGGCGATCGCGCGGCAGGCCTCCGAACGGATCTACGCCAGGCAGGCGGTGATCGTTCGCGCCGGCGACCGGCCCAGCGACACCTGGCTGGTCATCGCCGGCCGGGCCCAGGCGCTGGTCTACGGCGTCGAGGGCCAGGAGGTCATGCTGCAGGAATATACAGACGGGGACCTGTTCGGCGCCATCGCCAACCTCGACGCCGGCCCCCAGGAGGCCGAGGTGAAGGCTGTCGAGACCCTGCGCGCCGCCCTGTTTCTGGCCGCCGACTTCCTGGCGCTGATCGAGACCCACACCGCCGTCGGCCTCGCCGTCTCGCGCCTGCTGCTGCGCCAGCTGCGGGCGGCCACCGGCCGGATCGCCGAGCGGATCACCCTGTCGGCGCCGGAACGCGTGCGCGTCGAACTGCTGCGGCTGGCGGAACAGGCCGACGGGCGCCTGATCATCCCGAAGTTCCCGGGGATCACCGCCCTCGCCCTGAAGCTGAACACCGCCCGCGAGACGGTGTCGCGCGAGATCAACGCCCTGGAGCGGCGCGGCGTCGTGCGCCGCGAGGGCGGGGCCATGGTCATCGTCTCCCCCAGGCTGCTGCGGGGGGACGGCTTCTAGAGCGCGTTCCGATGAGTGGGAACCGGTAATCGGATCAAACGCGCGACGAACAAAGACCTAGAGCAGCGCGGTTTGATTCCATCAAATCGCGCCCTGCTCTAGGAGAGTTCGAGGCTGTAGACCGGGACGTCCTTGCCGCCAGGACTGCGCGCCGGCAGCTCGCCGATCGGCTCGCAGGGGCACCAGGGCGCGTCGGTCTCGGACCCGAGCACCCAGGCGAACAGCTCGCTGACCAGCGCCGCCCCCGGGGGCGCCGACGCCAGCAGGCGGCCGGCCGTCTCGACCGGCGTCCCGACCCGCAACACCGCCCCGCCCGGCCCGGCGACCTCGACAACCTCGCCGACGTCCGCGGCGATCCGCCCCTCGCCCAGCACCGGAGCGACCGCCCGCGCCGCCTTCGCGGCGGCGAAGCAGCTGAGGAAGCTGAGCATCACCGCCGACCCGGTCCACACCGGCGGCGCGGCCAAGGCGGCGTCCGTCCCGTCGAGCGCAGACCAGAGCGCTTCCAGCCGGCCGCTCAGGTCGCCTCCGGCTCCGGCGTCGAGCGCCAGCACGGCGCGGCTCTCCCCCGCGGGCGCTGGAAGCCCGCCGGTCACCACCTGTGCGCGCGGCGCGGGCAGGACGAGCGTCCGCCGCCCGGCGCCTTCCCAGACCGCCTTTACCCAACCACTGCCGCCCGCCTCCACCGGCTCCGCGGCATCGGGCGCGAGGAGCTGGATCGCCTCGGTCGCCAACAACCGCGCCTGCATGGCGGCCCGCCCCATCGCCGCTCGCGCGGCCAGGGTGACGCCCAGGCGATCAAGTCGGTCTGCGACGCAGGTCACCGTGTTCGCGGCCGCCACGACCTTGTCGAACCGGGGCAGCCACTCCGCCCCGAGCCCGCCGACGCTGCGCTCGCGGAACATCGCCTGCGGGGCGGGCAGCAGCAGGTGGAGCTCCGCTCCCCGGTCCAGCAGGGCTTCGGCAATGACGATGTCGGCCCCCGCGGCCAGCGCCCCGAACCCGAACCCGATCCGCTCGACCTCCAGCAGTTCGGCCACCCGCCGGCCCAGGTCCGCGTCCGCCGGGTCGGTGCCCAGCTGGCCCGCGAAATGGAGCGACCGGGGCGGCCGCAGCGGCTCCAGCCAGGCGACGTCCTCTCCCTGCTCGGCCAGGATCAGGGCGAACTGGCGCAGGGTGGCCGCATGGTCCTCCCAGGCCCGGGGGGCCAGGGCGATGGCGCCCTGCAGCGTCAGCCAGGACTCTTGCGTCCGGCCCAGCAGCAGCTCCGCCTCGGCGCGCGTCGCCTCCCGCCAGTAGGGGGTGTCGGGCTCACTGTCCCCCTGATCCAGCCGCGCCAGGACCTTCTCCGCCAAGGCCCTGGCCCGCTCCGGCTCTCCGGCCAGCAGCGACAGGCTGGCGGCGTTGATCAGCGGATAGGTCGCCCAGCCGATCGCGCCGGCGGCGCCGTAGGCTTCCGCCGAGCGGGCGTAGAGGGCGCGGCGGGCCTCGCCGGTGGCGCGCCGGGCCTGGTCCTTGAGGAGGCGGCCTTTGAGGGCGAGGACGGCGGGATCGTCATCGACGGCGTCCAGGCCGGCATCGTGGAACAGGCGCAGGGCGTGGTCCAAGGCTCCGGCGCGGGCATGGGCGATGATGGGGAGCAGGGAAGGGGACACAGTACTAGGGAATGCTCGATCCACCGGAATTTGGCACATCCGGGTCAAAAATAGTCGGCAGTCGCATCGCGGGAATGATCTTCTTAGGATCTATCGGATCGAGTCTTGCTTCCCATTTGAACTCAATATGAAAATTGAAGCCCTGCCGGGAATTGTATCCGGGCACGGGCGGTGTCGTGTCCGCCCGACGCCGCGCCACGCCAAAAAGGAGGATCTTACATCCCTCAGGAGCGCCAAAGCACGTATTCGGATCCGAGAAGTCCACTAGGACTCTGTGTTCATCCTGTCCCGTCTTGACTAATTTCCTCGTTACGAAGCTGACCCCAAAGTTATCTGCACCATAATAGGATTTCGTCGTAACACCCCTACCGTTCGCCATAAACTGCCAGTTCACGCGGGGATCAAGTATAATTATCAAGTAGCATTGTTGATCAAATTCGAAATCGTACGGAGAAATCTTCGTAAAGGTGATTTTCTTTCCGTGAACTTCAACATCTATGTCAGCGAGATTTCGATCGAAGTTCAACTGCCCATTGTGATCTGGGCGATCAAATCCAATCTCATATAATCTGCGGATGATGTAGCGAGCATCCTCTAGGCCGTTTGGAGTGGATACGCTGGCACTAAGACAGTAAAAGTCAAGAGAATGTGGGGGGTCGCCGTCCGTGGTATCTGTCTTCGGTCTGACCGAAAGGATGCGGACTTCAGCCCTTTCTGGAGCAAAGATGATATCTGGCTCATCGGGATGTGGAGTATAGGTCGCCGGTATTCTGTACTGGCTGCTGGTCAACATCAGATCGGCATCTGAAGGATAGGTGTCTTCCTCTGAGCAATAGTCGTTCATCGCTGATGTCCTTTCTTCGTGTGGGTCTCAAAGTAGGCCTTGGCTTCATTTGCGTTCTCGAGATATCTGCGCCAAAGATTGTTGCTAGGGTCTCGGTTAGTCATCTCGATGAGGTGTCGACGGACGATGTCGATTCGCAAGAGAGCCTCCGCGTTGTTTCCCTGACGGAAAGCGATGCGAGCAAGGGCGCGTTGGGAGCCAACCCAGTTGTCACGAGCCTTTTGATTGCTGGGGTCGCTGCGTAGGACGTTGGTAACAATATCTTCCTGACGGGTCCGTTGCTTCCGCGCTGCTTCAAAGTCTCCGGCTAGTTCAAGGGCGTCGGCCATCCAGCCATGCCGGTTAGCAACGTTGATTGTCGCGTCAGCTTTACTTGGCTCACGATCTGCGGCGATCTCAGCCCACTTGAGTGATGATAGGCATGATCTCAAAGCTTCTTTTGCGCTCTTCTTCCACTCGATGGCGAGAGTGCAGAGATTCCCTTCGGCGAAGGCCAATTCGCGAATGGCCCGCGGGTTCCCTGGTTCCAGGTTCACCAAGCGCTGCGCCAGCCTCAGATACTGAGACCAATAATGGCGGGTGGCCTCATAAGATCTTCTCTGATATTGTATATAGCCCAACCAATAGACGCTTTGAGAATGTGCCCATGTAGGCTCAAACTCGTTGGGGGCGTTTCTTAATATTTCATCTGTTATATGATATGCTTTTCTGAGCATAGTTGTGGCGGAATTTAGCTCCGCTTGGCTAATTAGGTCCTCAGCCTTTGTCTGCAGAAGTCTCGCATAGAGCAAGCGTGAGGCTGGCGGCAGTGTGTCGGGGTCATGACGTTCATAGTAATCCAGTGCGCGCCGGTTTGCCTCAGTCAGCACCTTGAGACTTCCGACTTCTTCCAGCTTGTCTCGGAGGTCCGTGAGCATGAACTCAACCATTCCCTCGGCTTCCCGCCTTTGCCGTTCTGCTTCTGCCTGGGCCGTTAGTGCGAACGTTGTCATCCCCCCCATCGCTAGCATCCCCACGAATGCCGCCACCGTGACCGCCATCACACCGCGCAACCGCCGTTGCGCGTCCCGCTGCACCAGCTGGTCGACCCCAACGCCCGCCATCCCAGCCGCCAGTTTCAGCAGCGCCAGCCGCTCACCGTCCGCTTCCTTCCGGAAATCCGCCGCCAGCGGCTCCACGCCGCCGTCCGACAACGCCGGCGGAAACGCCTTCGCGGGCTCCCCGCGGATCAGCGCCGCCAGGATCGGCCGGCTCGGTTGCAGCGCCCGGAACGTCTCGATCTCCTTCGCCACCCAAGGCGACGCCGCCGCGTCAGGTGAACAGACCACGATCAGGCAGTCCGACGCCGCCAGCGCCGCTCGCACCTGGGCGCTCAGGTCGTGCGCCGCAGGCAGTTCCTCACGGTCCTTGAAGATGGGGGTCAACCGCCGGCCGGCGTTCAGCCGCTTCGGCAGCACATAGCCTTCCAGCCGCCGGTGCAGCCGCGCGGCGAAGGCCGCGTCCCTGTGGCTGTAGCTGATGAAGGCGCGGTAGCGCGTCCCGGTCGGCCCTGATGCGTCGCTCATCGATCGTCCCCCCGGACGCAGAGTCTCAAGGTGGCAGAACGATGATTGGTTAACAACCCTGAATGGCGCCGTGGCCGTGGTCACGGGTCATGCGAAGGGGACCACGACGGGCTAGGCCTTTCAGGCCCGCGGAACACTGCGAACCGCTCCACCGGCGCCATTCCGCCACCAGCCCATGCGGGGATCCTGGGAGGCGCCCGTCGTCAGGTCTTGGGCCGGGGCCTTGCCGCCGTCTTCGCCTGCTCCTCCCGCAGGCCCCCGGCCGACACCTCGATGAAGCTCACCTTCACGCCGGCCTTGGTCTTGCTGGCCAGTTCCTCCGCATCCCAGTTGGACAGCCTGATGCAGCCATGGCTGAACTTCTTGCCGATCTCCTTGGGCTCATTCGATCCGTGGATGCCGAAGGTCGGCTCCGACAGCGCCAGCCAGACGGTGCCGACCGGGTTGTTTGGCCCCGCCGCCAGAGTCAGTTTTCCCTTCACCCCTGGCTGGCTGTAGGTCAGGCGCTTGGGGTCGAAGGTGTAGGTCGGGTCCCGGGAGACGCCGGATATGGTCAGCACCCCTTCCGGAGCCGGCCGCTCGTCGCTGCCGATGGTGGCCGGATAGAAGGCCAGCAGCTTGCCGCTGGCGTCGAAGGCCCGCAGCGCCTTGTCCGCCTTGTCGACCTCGATCAGCGCCACGTCGGCGGGGAGGGCGTCGTCGCCTGGCTGGACCACGACGATCTTCGCGCCCGCCGCCCCGAAATCCACCCCGGGATTCAGCTGCTCAAGCAACTCCTCGGTCATGTGGAACTTCTCGGCCAGCGCCTCCTTGGCGCTCTCGAAGCCCATGGCCGTCAGCTTGGCCTGCTCGGTCATCCTGTCGCCGAGGGTCACGAACGGCCCCTTCACGTCCTCGGCGGTGATCACATAGTCGCCGAGCACGGGCCGGGAATCGCCGGTGGTCAGCCGGGTGAATACCGCCTCGTCCAGTACGCCGTCGATCGGCAGGCCGCTGGCCTCCTCGAAGGCGGCGACCGCCTGGCGCAGGTTCTCGCCGGCCGTGCCGTCGATCACCCCCGGCGAGAACCGGGCCCGGTCGAGCAGCACCTGGGCCCGCAGCACGGCCGGCGTCCGCGCGTCGGGCGAGGCCGGGGCGGCGAAGGGCGCGGCGTTGACGGCGCCCGGCGACAGGCCCCCGGCCAGGGTCGGCGCGGGCGGCGGCCCGCTGGCCTCCTGCGGCGGGATCGGCGGCTTGCCGGCGCCGTCGCCACAGGCGGCCAGGGCGAGGGCGGATGCGGCAAGCGAGGCAAGGAGCGCGGATCTGGTCATGCCCAACGAATTCCCCGCACGGGCGCCGGTTCCGTCAGATCGGCTCCCCGGTCCACTCCCAGTGCCAGGGCTCGAAGGGATAGTTGACGAAGCCGAACCGGTGGGCGTTGCGCACCAGCCAGCGGTAGCCGGGGTCCCGCGACTGGGCGAGCCGGTTGAACGCGGCGGTGGAGGCGGGGTCGCCGCCGGGCGCCATGCCGACGTGCAGGTCCAGCGCAAGGCCGGTGCGGTGGGCCGAACAGAGGGTGCGGCGCAGGCCGTCGCAATTGCCCTCGGTCTCGCAGCGCCGGGCGTCCGCCTCCGGATCGCGCCAGGCGGAGAAAATCTTCAGCGCCTCGGGCCGGCCGAAGATCGCCGGCGCCTCGACCCGCGCCGCGGCGATCATCCGCCGATAGGCGGCCAGGGTCCCGGGGCGCAGCTGCATCGGCCGGCCGTAGACCTCGTTGGTCGCCGCGAAGGTGAGGTCGGCGGTCGGCGGCGGGCAATCCTCCGGGCGGATCTTCGAGAACGGCCGGCGGCGATGCCAGGTCTGCTTCATCGTCTCGAAGTCGCGCGGGCGCATCACCCCGTCGCTGGTCGGCCCATGGCGGCGCTGCCAGCCGGCCAGGGCCTGCGCGAAGCCCGGCTCGCCGAACCCGCAGGTCGTGCCGATCTCGGCGGCGATCAGCGGCGCATAGGTCTCCCAGCCGACCTCCTCGGGCCCGAACGGCGTCCAGACCAGGCTGACCGCGCCCTCGGTGTTGGCGCGGGCGGCGGCCTGGAACCGCGCCGGTCCGCCGCAATCAACCGTTTGCTCCGGCCCGGCCGGGGCCAGCGGCGCCTCGGCGAAAGTCTCGCCCTGGTAGGGTTCGGGCAGGGCAGGGGCCTTGGGCGGGGGATCGGGCGCCAGCAGCAGCCAGGCGCCGGCCAGCACGGCGACCGCCACCAGCGCCAGGACCGCCATCCAGCGCAGCGCCCGCATGATCCAGCCGGTCACGGCGGCGATCGCGCCCATCCCATCCTCCGGGCCGCATCGGCCCACGGCAGGCGGAGCGCGTCAACCGCCCGAAGGTTCAAGCCAGGCCAGCGCCCCGCGCCCCGCGGCGGTCCCTGTCGCCATGCAGCCCTGCAGCAGGTAGCCGCCGGTCGGAGCCTCCCAGTCCAGCATCTCGCCCGCCGCGAACACGCCCGGCAGCCGGCGCAGCATCAGGGTCGGGTCCAGTTCGCGAAGGGAAATTCCGCCGGCGCTGGAGATGGCCCGCTCCAGCCCCTGGATCCCGGTCAGGACGAGCGGCAGCGCCTTGATCCGGGCCGCCAGGTCCCGCGCTCCGTCGGGCAGGGGGCCGGCCTCGCGGAGCAGGCCGATGGCCGCCGGCGACAGGCCCGCCGCCTTGCGCAGGAAGTTCGACAGGCTGGCGCCGCCGCGCGACCGCGCCAGCCGCCCGGTCAGCGACCCCAGGCTCTGGTCTGGCCGCAGGTCCAGGGTCAGGACCGCCGAGCCCTCGGCCGCGATCGCCTCGCGAAGCCCGGCCGACAGCGCATAGAGCCCGCCGCCCTCCAGGCCGTAGGCGGCGATCATCGCCTCGCCCCGCACGGTCCGCCCGCCATGGCTCAGGGCGAGGGCCTTCAACGGCTGACCCGCGAACCGCGCCCGGAAGCCCTCCGACCAGGCCAGGGTGAAACCCATGTTGGCCGGCCGCAGCGGCGCGACCTCGACGCCCCGCGCCGCCAGCAGCCCCGCCCAGGCCCCCGTTGATCCCAGCCGCGGCCAGCTCGCCCCTCCGAGCGCCAGCACCGTCGCCGCCGGCGCTTCCGCCTCCCGGCCGGCCGGGGTCTCGAAGACCAGCGCCCCTGCCTCGTCCCAGCCGAGCCAGGCGCTGCGCAGCCGCAGATCCACGCCCAGGCCGGCCAACCGCCCCAGCCAGGCGCGCAGCAGTGGCGAGGCCTTCATCGCCCTGGGGAACACCCGCCCGCTCGAGCCGATGAAAACCGGCTGGCCCAGTCCTTCGGCCCAGGCGGTCAGAGCCTCCTGGCCGAAACCGGCCAAATGGCCGGCCATCCAGCCGGCCGCCTCCCCGTAACGGCCGACGAACCGCTCCAATGGTTCCGAATGGGTCAGGTTCAGCCCGCCGCGCCCGGCCATCAGCAGCTTGCGCCCGGCCGAAGGCATGGCCTCATGCAGCCGCACCCGCCGCCCGGCGCCGGCCAGCGTCTCGGCGGCGGCCAGCCCGGCCGGGCCGGCGCCGATCACGGTTACGAAGGGGTCGGCGTTGGCCATGCCCCTTCCCTAGAGGCTGCTCGCAAGCCTGTGAACGGCCGTGATGGAAAGGCCGGCCTCGGACGGCGTTTGAGTCTCGGGGAATTTTATCCTGCGGGGGTGAAACCAACCGCCCGGTGGCGCGCTAACCTCTCCGTGATCAACAACGGAGGGAACTTCCCATGCGTATCGTGACCATTGCCTTCGCCGCCGCCGGCGCCCTGGCCCTCGCGGCCTGCGGAAGCCCCGCCGAGAAGGCCGCCGAGAAGCAGGCCGACACCGTCGAAGCGCAAGGCGAAGCGACCGCCGACAGCCTCGAAAAGCAGGCTGAAGCCGCCAAGGACGCCGACACTGCCGCCGGCGAAGCCAAGGGCGACGCCCTGGACGCCAAGGCCGACGCGGTCGAGGAAGCCGCCGACAAGAAGGCCGACGACATCGAGAAGAAGGCCGAACAGTAGGCCTCCCTCGCCGTCGCGAATGGAACGCCCCCTGGTCCGAAGCCGGGGGGCGTTTTCGCTTCGGCGGAACGCTGCGGCTTGCCGGCGTGAAGCCCTGGGCTAAGGTCCTTCGCTCCCGCCCGAGGCTCACATGTTCCGCGCCCTCAAGGCCCTGTTCGCCGGCAAGCCGCCCCCCCGGATTGCCGGCGAACCCGACCCTGCGCCTCCCCCGCCCCGCGAGCCGCGTGGTCAGGTCACCCCCCGTCCAGAGGTCCTGACCGGGGCTTTCGAGCCCGGCTTCGTCGGCGAGGCCGGCGAGGACCGCTATCCGCTCTGGACCGTTCGGCTGGGCCACCTTGATCTGCCCAGCGGACGACTGGTGGCGGCCGATCCGTTCATCGTCAGGGACGATGACCAGCCGTTCGACATTGCTATCGAGCCAGGCCGCTATCCGGTCGACCTGGCCGTCGCCGACGCTGGCGGAAGCGGGATGCGGGTGGCGCTTGCCCGGCTGCTGTTGTCCGACCGGCCGCCGGCGCGCTGGGCCATCGCCGTGCTCCCAGGCCAGGATCCCGCCACCCTCCGGGGGCCGGACATCTACGGCTACGGGGTCGACACCGGGACGGGATCCTTCATGGACGCCGGCGCCGCCGCCTGGCTGGCCGGCCAGTCATGGGAGGTCCTGGAAAGCATCACCGAGGACTGGCAGGCGCGCGGCGAAGCCCGGGGGCCGGAGATCGGGCTCCCACACGGCTTCGCCCTGGTCGAGCAGGCGGGCGGCGGCGGCATGGTGATGTTCTCGTCCGGCTGGGGCGACGGCTACTACGCCACCTGGGTCGGCTACGACGAGGCGGGCGATCCGGCGGCGGTGGTGACGGACTTCGCTGTGATCACCGCGGTGAACATTCCGCCGGCCTAACGCTCCAGCAGCGTCTCCGCCCGCCGGGTCGCCGCCGCCAGCCGAGCGCCCCATTCGGCCGCCAGCGCCTCCGGATCATCGTCCCGCACGGCGAACAGCGGCCCCTCCCAGACCATCGCCCCCCGCCCGAACGGGATGGGGATCATCGCCCTGTCCCAGCTGCCCAGCCGGATCGCCGGCCTGCAGGCCAGCCCCACCAGCATCACCGGCGCGCCGGTCACCCGGGCCAGGGCCGGGGCGCCGGACTGCATCACCTCATTGGGCCCGCGCGGGCCGTCGGGGGTGATGGCGATGGCGCCCTGCTGGCCGACCCATCGGATCATGTCGCGGAAGGCCTGCTCGCCATGCTTGTTCTTGCCGGGATCGGACTTCTTCTTGCTGCTGCCACGGATGGCCGGAAATCCGACCGCCTGCATGGCCATGGCGATGAACTCCCCGTCCGCGCTGCGGCTGATGAGGGCTCGCATGTCGTGCCGTTCGGGCGCCTGGGGCCAGCTCATCGGCGAGAGCGGGATCCGTCCGTGCCAGAGGCAGAGGATAGCGCCCTTGCCGGCATAGGGGGCCTGCCCCGAATACCAGCCGCCCCACAGGGCCTCGATCTGGTCCTGCCCCTCGCGCGTCCAGCGCATGGTGAGGAAGCACAGGCGAAGCCACAGGGCGAAGACGTCGGCCAGGAACCGCTGCACGCTCGGGGAACGGAGCCACTTCTTCACGGTGCGACCTCTTGAGGCTGAACCTCCTCGGGCGTGGTCTCCAGGTCCTGGGCCCGAGCCAGCCGAGCATAGAGCCCGCCCTTGCGGCGGATCAGGCCGGCATGGGTCCCGCTCTCCACAACCCGGCCCCGTTCGATGACATAGATGCGATCGGCGTTCTTCACCGTCGACAGCCGGTGGGCGATGAGGATGGTGGTCCGCCCGGCCATCAGCCGGTCGAGGGCCTGCTGCACCTGCACCTCGCTCTCGGTGTCGAGGGCGCTGGTCGCCTCGTCTAGCAGCAGGATGGGGGCGTCCTTGAGGAAGGCGCGGGCGATGGCGATCCGCTGCCGCTGGCCGCCCGACAGCCGCGCGGCGCCCTCGCCGACCACGGTTTCGTAGCCGTCGGGCTGTTCGAGGATGAAGTCGTGCGCCGCGGCCAGCTGGGCGGCGTGCTCGATCTCCTCGTCGGTGGCGTCGGGCCGGCCATAGGCGATGTTGGCCCGGATGGTGTCGTCGAACAGGAAGGGCTCTTGCGTGACCAGGGCGATCCGCTCGCGGAGCGAGGCGATGGTCGCCTCCCGCACGTCCATCCCGTCGATGGTCACCCGCCCGGTGCTGACGTCGTAGAAGCGCGGGATCAGCGACAGGATGGTGCTCTTGCCCCCGCCCGAGGGCCCGACCAGGGCGATGGTCTCGCCCCGCTTGGCCTCCAGGGTGACGTCCTCCAGGGCCGGCGCCCCTCCGCCATAGGCGAAGGCGACGCCCTCGAACTGGACGCGGCCCTCGCTGATCGCCAGCGGCCGGGCGGCTTCCGCCTCGCGCACCTCAGGCTCGACGTCCAGCGCGGCGAACAGCCGGCGCGCCGCGGTCAGGCCTTCGGCAAAGACCGTCTGCAGGTTGGCCAGCTGGCGCAGCGAGCCGCCGGCCATGGTCAAGGCGCCCATGAAGGCGGTGAAGTCACCGACGTTCATCCGGCCGAGCGAGGCTTGCCAGCCGGCGTAGGCGAAGACGCCGGCGGTGATCAGCATGGTCAGCAGCTCGGTGACCGGCGCGGCCTGGGCCCGGGCGTTGGCGCCCTTGATGATGTGCTTCTGGCGCTCTTTGATGACCTCGGCGACCCGAGCCTGCTCGGCCGACTCGCGGTTCTCCATCTTCACCACGCGGACGCCGTCGAGGCTCTCCATCAAGGTGGAGGACAGGACGCCGGTGGCGGCCATGGCGCCCTTGGCGGCCTTCTTCGAACGGCGGGAGAACCGGCCCATCAACCGGCCGGCGAAGGGGGCGACCAGCATCACGCCAAGGGCCATGATGATGTCCTTCTCGATCATCACCACGAGGCAGCCCAGCACGATCAGGACGTGCTGGGTGAAGTTGATCACCCCGGCCGTGGCCGCCTCGCGGATCAGGCCGGCGTCGTACAGCACCTGGGAGATGAAGGCGCCCGAATGGGTGGCGCGCAGGCGTGCGAGGTCGGCGCGGACCATGCGGCCAAACAGGTCGACCTGAACGTCGCCGACGATGCCGTGGCCGATTCGGTTCATCAGCGTCGCCTGGACGATCTGCGCCACCGCCCGGCCCAGGGCGTAGAAGGCGATGGTCAAGGGGATGGCGACGAGGGCTCCGGCCTTCGGCTTGACCAGCAGGTCGTTGGTCGCGGGCTCGAGCAGCGCGACCAGCAAGGCCGACAGGCCCGCTCCGATGGCGGCGCAGGCCAGGGCGATGACCACCCCCTTCCAGCGGGGCCGCAAGTAGGTGCGGGCCACCCGCATCGCCAGCTGGCGATTGGTCATCTCGGCGGGGGCGGCGTCGCTCATGCGGGCGGTGCGGGCTCTTTCGCTGTCCCTCGCCGAGGAAGCCGGGAGGGTTTGCATCGGCGCGGTCACCGCCTACTTAGGACGCTCTGCGATGGAGCGCCACTTGTCCGGCTACGATCTGAGCACGCCCGGGGGCCGCCTGCGCGCCAACTGGGACTTCTTCTGGAAGGACCATGCCTTCCTGCGCCTCAGCTTCTCCAACGCCCACTGGATCGGTCCGGACATGGTCCGCGCCGCCCAGCCCTGGCCCTTCCAGCTCGCCTACTGGAAGCGGGACGGGATCAAGACCATCGTCAACCTGCGCGGGGGGTTCGATGCCGCCTTCCACGCCCTGGAGAAGGACGCCTGCCAGCGGCTCGGCCTGACCATGGTCGACTTCACGATCACCTCCCGCGCCGTGCCCACCCGCCAGCAGGTGCTCGACGCCAAGGCGATGTTCCAGTCGATCCAGTATCCGGCCCTGATGCACTGCAAGTCCGGGGCGGACCGGGCCGGGATCATGAGCGTCCTCTACCGCCACTTCCACCTGGGAGAGCCGATCCGAGAGGCGATGACCGAGCTCGGCCTGCGCACCCTGCACGTCAAGCAGGGCAAGACCGGCGTCCTCGACTACGTGTTCGAACGCTACCTCGCCGAGGCCGAGCCCAAGGGCCTGTCGTTCCTCGACTGGGTGATGAGCGACGCCTACGACCCCAAGACCATCAAGGGCGACTTCCAGTCGGCCTGGTGGGGAACGCTGGTGACCGACCGGCTGCTGAAGCGGGAGTAGCCGCCGGTCGGCTACCCCGGGAACCGATCAAACACCGGAATCCCTTCCGGCCGTGCATGGAACGGCTGCGCGTCCGCCATCTGGATGGCCATCCCCGGCGTGAACACCGCAGGATCGTCCAGGGTCCCGACCTTGACGATCGCCGCCGGCAGCATTCGCGGCTTGGTGACCAGGTGAGTCCCGCAATCGGCGCAGAACTCGCGCGTCGCCGCCCCGTCCAGGTCCTCGCGCATGAAGGTCTTCGGCGTTCCCCTGGTGTAGGTCACCGCGGCCGTTGGAAAGGCCATGAAGACGTTGGGGGAGCCGCCGGTGATGTACTGGCATTCGCGGCAATGGCACTGGCCGCTCATCATCGGCTCGCCGTCGATGGCGTACCGGACCTTCCCGCAGTAGCAGCCGCCTTCGAGATGCATGGTCGTCCTCCCTGTCTGGTTGGACCGACTATGCCGGCCGGCGCCGGAGCCGGCTAGTGGTGGTCGTCGTCGAGCGTCGGGTCCAGAAGCCGGTGGGCGTGGATGATGAAGTAGCGGGCGTGGGCGTTGTCGACGGTGGCCTGGGCGCGGGCCTTCCAGGCCTGGCGGGCCTCGGCGTAGCTCGGGAAGGCGCCGACGAACTCGACCTTCTCGAGGTCGGCGAACTCGGTCCCGGTCACGTCCTTCAGTTCGCCGCCGATGACCAGGTGGAGGAGCTGCTTGTCGGGCATGGGGGTGTCCTTGGGGGAAGCTATCTGTCGCGGTCGATATGCCGGACGCGGTCGAGGATCAACGGGTGCAGCGCCGGGGCCGCGCAGACCACCGAAGGCATAAGCGGCACAGGCTTGTTGTAGCGGAACGCACGGCCCTTGTGATCGGTCAGGGTCGCGTCCGCCTCGGCGCAGATCAGGTCGGCGGCCGCCAGGTCCCACTCGCTCTTGGCGGTCAGGGCCAGGGCGGCGTCGAACCGCCCGTCGGCGACCAGGCAGAGCCGATAGGCGATGGAGTTGCGGGTCTCGATTCGCATGGCGGGCCATGGAGCCGGCCAGGCGGGATGGCCGAACATCTTGGCGTCGCCCAGCATGCCGCAGTCCTCGACCAGGCAGACCCCGCTGGCCTGGATCGACCGGCCGTTCATCCGGGCCCCGGCTCCAAGCTCGGCCACATAGGTCTCGTCGAGGTCGGGCGCATGGACCACCGCGGCGATCGGTCGGCCGTCCTCGACCACGGCGATGCTGACGGCCCAGTAGGGCTTGCCCTTCATGAAGGAGACGGTGCCGTCGATCGGGTCGACGACGAACAGCCGCCGCCGCTCCAGCCGGTCCGAATCGTCGGCCGTCTCCTCCGACAGCCAGCCGTATTCGGGCCGCGCCTGCATCAGCATGGCCTTGAGGAGGGCGTCGACCTCCATGTCGGCGTTGGTCACCGGCGTGGCGTTGTCCTTCGACCAGATCTCCAGCCCCTGGGGCCGCAGCGCCTGGGCCGTCTCTCCGACCGTGCGGGCGGCTTCGCAGATGAGGTCGAGGTCGTTCACGATCCGGCGATGGCCAGCCCATCGACCAGCAGGGACGGGGAGTCGTGGCTGCCCCTGATCTCCAGGTCGGAGCCGGGGACCAGCCGGCCGTAGATGTCGACCAGATTGCCGGCGACAGTGATCTCGTTGACCGGATAGGCCAGCTCACCGCCCTCGAACCAGAAGCCCGAACAGCCAATCGACCAGTCACCGGTATTGGCGTTCAGCGATGGGCCGAACATCGAGGTGACCAGCAAGCCGGCCTTGGCGTCGGCCATCAGGCCGGCGAGATCCTTCTCGCCGCCGGTCAGGACGACGTTGGACGTCCCCGCGCCGGGTGGGCCGGCCAGACCCCGGGAGGCGTGTCCCGTGGTCTCCATGCCCAGCTGCCTGGCGGAGGCGGCGTTGAGCAGCCAGGTCGTCAGCACCCCCTCGTCGATCAGCGCCATCGGCTCGGTGACCACGCCCTCGTCGTCAAACGGGCTGGAGCCGAGGCCGCGGCGGCGCAGCGGGTCGTCGAGGATGGATACATTCCGCGCGAACAGCTGCTGGCCGAGCCTGTCCTTCAGGAAAGAGACCCCCCTCGCCACGCTCGGGCCGGAGATGGCGCCCAGGAAGGGTCCCAGCACGCTGGCGGCGATGCGGTTTTCGAAGATCACCGGGGCGGTGGTCGAGGCGATCTTGCGGGCCCCCAGGCGCTGAACGGCGCGGCGGCCGGCCTCGGCGCCCACCCATGCAGCGGAGGGCAGGTCCTCGTCGTGGCGCACGCTGCGGCCCTCGCCGGCGCGCTCCATTCCGGCCCCCTCGCCGGCGATGGCGCTGCAGCTGACCGAGAAGCCGGAGGTCCGATGGGCGCCGAAGAAGCCATGGCTGGTGGCCAGCATCCAGCGGTTGGTCGACCAGCCCGCCGAACCACCGTCGGAATTGGTCACCCCTTCGACCGAACGGGCCGCGTCCTCCGCCTCCCGGGCGCGGGCTTCCAGCGTCTCGGCCGCAGGCTCGAAGGCGTCGTAGAGGTCGAGGTCCGGATGCGGGCCGTCGGCCAGGCGGTCCCGGGGGGCGAGGCCGGCGTAGGGGTCTTCCGGCGCGAGCCGGGCCATGGCCACCACCCGCTCGACCAGCTTGGCGCGGCCGCTCTCGGAGATGTCAGATCCGGAGACGGAGGCGTGGCGGGATCCGACGAACACCCGTAGCCCCAGGTCCCGGGCCTCCTCGCGCTCGACCTCTTCCAGCTCGCCCAGGCGGACCGAAACCGACAGGGATTGACGCTCGGCATAGGCCGCTTCGGCGGCATCCGCCCCGGCGGCGAGGGCGGCGCCGACGAGGTCGTTCAACAGGGTTTGGTCCATGACAGGGGCTTATGGGCGCCCGCCGGGCCTATCGCAAGGGTGCGGCCTAGCCGATCGAGAAGAACAGGCAGGAGGCGATGATGAAGATGTAGGCCAGCCAGGTCAGCACCGCCCCGGCCGAGCGCAGCATCGACACCCCGCCGCTGTTGCTGAGGCCGATGGCGTGCAGCAGCCGGCCCACGAACAGCACCAGTCCGGCGATATGGACCAGCACGCCCGGCGCTCCGGTCACCTCCAGCACCACCAGCCCGATCAGGGCGGCGGGGATGTATTCCACCGCATTGCCCTGGGCGCGGATCGCCTGGGCCAGCTCGGGGATGCCGTCGTCCCCGAGCGCCACCTTGTGTTTCTGCCGCTGGCGGACGACCAGCAGGGCGAGCACCAGCAGCAGCAGCAGGTGCAACCCGACCCAGAGGGCGGCGGCGTGGCCGAGGTTGGTCTCGGTGAGCATGGCGCGGGTTCCCCGTTCCTGAGCCGGCGATTAGCCGCCCATTCGGTTCACGGATCAATAGGCTCGACCGGCCGCCGCGCCCCTAGTTTTCGCGGCCGATCGGGTAGAGCTTCCAGCGGTCGTCGAAGAAGGGCGTGCGCTCGTAGAACCAGGACAGGCGCGCGTCGGGGTCCTTGGCGAACGCCGGATCGCTCGCCAGCTTCGCCTCGAACTCGGCCTTCAGGGCCGGGTCCTGGGCAAGCATCTTCTCGGCCAGCGGTGCGATCGCGTAGCCCTCGATGTATTCCACCCGGTTCAGCACCTCGGGCACCATGCCCCAGGCGAAGAAGCCCTCGGAGGACTGCGGCTCCAGGAGCAGGACGACGATGTCGCCGAGCGGCTGGTCGGTCGAGATGCGGACCGAACCGGCGGGATAGGTCCAGTCGCGCCGGAGGGGGGTCACCTGGCTCACCCGGATCGGCACATGGCCCTCGTTGGTCGCACCGGCGACTTTCGGATCCTCTAGCCGCAGCATCTCGACACTCACCGTGCGCGGCGCCGAAAGCGTTTCCATGGCCACCCCATGGATGCGCAGCCGCTCGATCAGGTCGCTTCGGTAGGCCGGGACCCAGTAGGCGGCCGGCCGCTTCAGCATCAGGGTCGGCCGCGAGCCGTAGAAGGGCATGGCCCAGGGCTTGGGATCGGGCTTGCCCAGCCAGCGCACCTCGCGACCGCCGGACGCGGGGCTGTCGTAGTGCTCGAACAGGATGCCCTTGAAGCTGCGGGTGGACGACGGCTTGTCCTCGGGCGCGAAGTTGGCCGGGATTTCGGCCGGCCGCAGGGCTGCGTCCCGCGCCGCCGCCGCCCGCAGGTCGCCGCCCTTGCCGGCCAGCAGCTTCAGCGACTGCTCGATGAACACATAGGTCCCCAGCACCCGCTGCTCATGGGGTTTCAGGCTATGGTTCTCGATCAGGATGGTCGGAACGTGGGCCGCCGATCCCCAGCCGTTGGAGAACCGCTCGCCCAGGCCCCCGTCGCTGAGGCCCTTCTTCGGGTCGCGGTCGTCGAGCGCGAAGACCAGTTCGCCAGGAATGTGTCCCTGGTCCTCCAGCGCCTTGTTCATCGCCGGCTTGAAGTGGTCGTCCAGCCACTTGGCGGAAGCCGGCGACCGCGACCAGGCCCCGTCTTCGCCGTTGTAGCCGTAGGTGACGTCGTACTGGTAGTCGATGCCGTCGGTGACATGGACGTCGAGGTAGAGGTCCGGCCGGTACTTGTTGGCCAGGGCGCGCACCGCCCGCATCTCCGGCTGGTCCAGCTTCATGTAGTCGCGGTTGAGGTTCTGGTTGGCGGCCGTGTTGCGCCAGCCCTGCACGCGCGGCCCCCGCTGGTTGGGCCGGCTGTAGGCGCCGGCCCGTTCATGGCCGTCGACCGACAGGATGGGGATCAGGATCAGGTTGACCCGGTCGATCAGCGCGTCCTTGCCATAGAAGGCGATGTCCCGGAGCAGCATCATCCCGGCGTCCTTGCCGTCGATCTCGCCCGGGTGAATACCGGCCTGGACCAGCAGCAGCGGCTTCTTCGGATCGAGTCTCGCGCCGTCCTTCGAGGCGATCACCGCATAGATCGGCCGGCCCTCCGGCGAGACCCCGAACTGCTCGATCCGGATCAGGTCGTTGGCGGCGTCGAGCCTGTCGAACCAGGCGCGGGTATCTGCATAGCTCGGCGAGAAATCATGCTCCGGATCCTGCTCGAAGGCGCTGGCCCAGGGATCGGAGGCGTCGCGCAGCAGGGCCTTGGACTTGCCGTTCCACTCGGGCGCCGGCGGAAGGAAAGGCTGGTCCCAGGGCTTGGCGTTGGGAAGCGAGGGTTGAGACATGGCGGGACTCGACAGCAGGAATAACGCCGTCAGGGCGGCGGGCAGGGCTTGGCGCATGGCTACTTCCAGATCGGCTTGCCGTCGCCGGGCAGGCCCAGACGGGACCACATCTCGCTGACTCGGTCCACCACGGCCGGGTCCATCACGATCTTCTCCCCCCACTCGCGCTTGGTCTCGGGGGGCAGCTTGTTGGTGGCGTCCAGGCCGATCTTGCCGCCCAGCCCGCTCTCGGGGCTGGCGAAGTCGAGGTAGTCGATCGGGGTGTTCTCGACCACCGTGATGTCGCGGGCCGGGTCCATCCGGGTGCTGATCGCCCACATCACATCCTTCCAGTCCCGGGCGTCGATATCGTCGTCCACGACGATCACCCACTTGGTGTACATGAACTGGCGAAGGTAGCTCCAGACGCCCAGCATCACCCGCTTGGCGTGCCCGGGGTAGGCCTTCCTCATGCTGACCACCGCGATCCGGTAGGAGCAGCCCTCCGGCGGCAGCCAGAAGTCGACGATCTCCGGGAACTGCTGGCGGATCAGCGGGATGAACACCTCGTTGAGCGCCTCGCCGAGCACCGAGGGCTCGTCCGGCGGGCGGCCGGTGAAGGTGGTGTGGTAGATGGCGTCCTTGCGGTGGGTGATGCAGCTGACCTGGAAGACCGGGAACCGCTCGACGCTGTTGTAGTAGCCGGTGTGGTCGCCATACGGCCCCTCGTCGGCGTATTCGTCGAGCAGCACATGGCCCTCGATGACGATCTCCGCCTGGGCCGGCACCAGCAGGGGCACGGTCTTGGCCGGGACGAGGTCGAGCTTTGCGCCGCGCAGCAGGCCGGCGAACTGGTATTCCGACAGGGTGTCGGGCACCGGCGTCACCGCCGCCAGGATGGTCCCGGGATCGGCCCCGATCACCGCGCAGGCCGGCAGCGGCTCGCGCTTTCCCGCCCCCTTGTGGCGGCCGTAGTGCTGGGCTCCGCCCCGGTGGGCCAGCCAGCGCATGATCGCCCGGTCGCGGCCCAGCAGCTGCATCCGATAGATGCCGAGGTTGTAGTCGTCCTCCTTGGCGTTCGAGGGGCCCTTGGTGACCACCAGCGGCCAGGTGATCAGCGGCGCCGGCTCGCCGGGCCAGCAGGTCTGCACCGGCAGCCGGTTGAGGTCGATCGCCTCGCCCTTTAGCACCACCTGCTGCACCGGCGCGGACTTGACCTCGCGCGGCCGCATCGACAGCACCGTTCCGGCCAGCGGCAGCAGGTCGACCGCGTCCTTGAAGCCGCGCGGCGGGTCCGGCTGGCGCAGGAAGGCCAGCAGCTCGCCCACTTCCCGCAGCTCCTGGCCCGTGGTGCGCGGCTTGCCGCCAAGCGTCACGCCCATGGCGACCCGCTTCACCGTGCCGAACAGGTTGGCCAGGCACGGCATGTCGGACCTGGTCCCATCGGCCTTGATGACATGGTCGAACAGCACCGCCGGCCCGCCGGTCGCGAGCAGGCGGGTGCAGATCTCGGTCATCTCCAGCTCGGTGGACACCGGCTCGCTGACCCGCACCAGCTCGCCCGCCTTCTCCAGGGCGGCGATGAAGTCGCGCAGCGAACGGTAGGCCATGGGAACTCCGACGTTTGCCCCGGTCTAGGACGCCAGGCGGGCCCTGTCACCCGGCCTTGGCCGCCTCCCATTCCCGGACCATCGCCTTGGTGACCATCCTTCGCCAGCGCCGCTCCAGGAAGCCGCGCGCCTGGTCCGGATCGAGGGTCCCGATCCTCGCCAGCACGACCGGATAGTCCTTGTAGTGGGCCGTGTAGTGGAAGGTCTGCGGCTCCATCTCGATCAGCAGGTCCCGCTCGTCGTGCGGAACCTCCTGCAGCACGGCGCTGTCGTCCTCGGCGCGGATGCGGGTGAAGAACTTCCCCCGCACCTTGAAGCTCGGCATGCCGTAGCTGGTCCCCGCCTCGCAGGCGGGGAAGCTCAGCGCGATGGCGGCGAACTCCTCCCGGGTCATCTGGTCCCCAGGGCCTCCTTCAGGCCCGGTGCGTATTCGACGCCGTGCGGGACCTGGATGGAGGAGCCGGAGAGAGCCGTCCCGTAGGGCTCGGCCCGGCCGCCAAGGCATTTGGCCAGGAAGTTCTCGGTGGTGGCGTTGAAGGCCAGGTTGTTGGCCGGCCGCGCGAACCCATGGCCTTCGTCGGGGAACAGCACATAGGTGACCGGGATGTTCTTGGCCTTCATCACCTCGACGATCTGGTCGCTCTCCGACTTCTTGACCCGGGGGTCGTTGGCGCCCTGGCCGATCAGCAGAGGCCGCTTGATGGCGTCGACCCTGTAGATGGGAGAGCGGTCCTGCATCAGCTTCAGGCCTTCCGGCGTGTTGGGATCGCCGATCGCCTTCCGCCAGATGGACAGGCCGGAAGTCCAGTAGGGCGGGAAGGTGTCGTAAAGCGTCTTCAGGTTCGAGGGGCCCACGATGTCCACCCCGCAGGCGAAGGTCTCCGGGGTGAAGGTCATCCCCACCAGGGTGGCGTAGCCGCCATAGCTGCCGCCGGCGATGGCCACCCTGTCCTTCCGGGCGACGCCGCCCTTCACCGCCCAGTCGACCGCGTCGATGAGGTCGTCGTGCATCCTGCCGGCCCATTCCCCGTCCGACGAGCGGGTGAAGGCCTTCCCGAAGCCGGTCGAGCCCCGGTAGTTGACCGACAGCACCGCGTAGCCGCGGTTCGACAGCCACTGGTGCCAGCTGTTGTAGCCATAGCTGTCGCGCGCCCACGGCCCGCCGTGGACGAACAGCACCATCGGCACGGCCTTGTCCGGCTTGCCGTCGCCATCCGGGTCGGAGCCGGCCGGCAGGGTCAGGTAGGAGACCAGGGTCTTGCCGTCCCGCGACCGGATCTCGACCGGATGCATGGCCGCCAGGGTCTGGCCCTCCAGCTCGGGCCGGCTGGTGTAGAGCTTGGTCAGCTTCCTGGCCTTGCGATCATAGAGCCAGGTCGAGGCCGGGGCGGTCACGGGGTCGACCCCCACCACCCAGCGGTCGTCGGCGTCCGTGCGGGAGGCGATGCCGATCTCGCCCTTCAACTCCTTCTTCAGGAAATCGATGTCGGCTTGCACGGCCGGGTCGACGGCGACCCAATCGTTCTTCAGGTAGTTGACGATATAGGCCTCGAGCTTGCCGCTGGTCGGGTTGAACAGGGCGGGGGCGGCGTCCGCCCGGTCGCTCTCGCCGACAACGGTGGTGGTCCCGGTGGCCCAATCCTGCGCGACGATGGCCTTCTTGTCGCGGCCGCGGGTGTCGGTCCAATAGACGGTCTTGCCGTCGCGGGTGAAACCGAGCGGGGCGGTGTCGCTGTCCTGGAAGGAGACCTGGGCGACCGGCCTGGCCCCCGCCCTGCCGTTCTCGACGCGGTAGTAGTCCACCGAACCGTCGTCATTGACCTTGGCGGCCAGCCGCACGCTCAGCTGCTCGTCGGCTGTCAGGTCGCCGAAGCCGTCATTGCGGAACACCTCCTTCATCGCGCCGGTCTTGAGGTTGACCTCCCAGGCGTCGTGCCACTTGGGATCGCGGTTGTTGACGCCGACCAGGACGGTGTCGGGCCGGTCCTGGCTGACGCCCAGGATGAAGACGCGGGTGTTCTCGAAGGGGGTCAGCGCCTTCCGGACGCCGTTGGTGTCGACCGCATAGAGCAGGAAGTTCTCGTCGCCGCCCTTGTCGTTGACGAAGAGGATCGCGCTGCTGTCCTGGGCCCAGAAGTACTGGCGGATCGGCCGGGTCTTCTCATCGGTCAGGGGCTTGGCGGCCGCGGGATCGGCGGCCGGCGCGATCCAGATGTTCAGCACCCCGTCGCGCGGCGCGATCCAGGACAGCCATTTGCCGTCGGGACTGATTCGGCCGGCGGTCTTGGTCGGGTTGCCGAAGAAGCTGGCCCGCGGGATCAGCGGGGCCTCCTCCGCGGAGGCGGCGGCAGGGGCCCAGGCCCCGGCGGCCAGGGCGGCGGCGAAGGCGATGGTCAGGCTGGTTGCGGCAAGGCGCATGGCGGAAGCTCCCCGGAACGATGTGCCGGCACTAGACCCCTGCGGCGGTTGTCCGGCAAGCGCCTGGGCGCGTTCCGACCGGCGGAAATCGGCTATCGGTTCAGAGCGCCAGACGCCTGGCGAGCCGCGTTCCCGACGTCGATCGCCCGCCCATCAGGCCGGATGCTGGAAGCAGAGTTCGTAGCCGTCCGGATCGCGCACATAGAGCTGGCGCATGCCATAGTCGACGGTCTTGGGCGGCTCGCAGGCGATGCCCTGGGCCCGCAGGTGATCGTAGATGGCGTCCAGGTCCTGGGCGTCGAAGAACAGGCCCGTGTCCCGATGCGCGGCGATGCGGGCCGGGTCCGGCGCATCGGGCCGCTCGTGGGACTCATAGGCGGTGTTCAACATCAGCCAGGCCTCGCCGAGGGTCAGCAGGCACCAATCGATGTCGTCCCCGCGGCCGCTGTCCTGGACCCGATCGAAGCCCAGCTTGTCGCGGTAGAAGGCGAGCGCCGTCGGCATGTCGTAGACCTGGATCAACGGGACCACCATGCCCACCTGGATAGCCATGTCCGCCTCCTAATAGGCCAATGCGATGCCGTCCTTGCGCATCTCGGTCGCCGCCGCGTAGCGGCCCGGCCAGCGCTCGATGGCCTGGTAGCCGCCGAAGCCGCCGTCGCTGGCGCCGATCTTCCAGCCGAGCTTTTCCAGGGCGGCCCGCGTCGCGGCCGGCACGCCGCTCTCCAGTCGCAGCAGCCCCGGATGGCCGAGCTGCTCTCCGGTCGGCTCCATGCCCCCCTCGTGGTGCCAGCGCGGGGCGTCGCCCGCCGCCTGCAGGTCCAGGCCGAAGTCGACCATGTTGGAGATGATCTGGGCCTGGCCCTGGGGCTGCATGTCGCCGCCCATCACCCCGAACGACAGCCAGGGCTGGCCTCCCTTGACCGCGAAGCCGGGGATGATGGTCTGGAACGGCCGCTTGCCGGGGGCGAAGACGTTGGGGTGGCCGTCGGTCAGGGCGAACAGCTCGCCCCGGTTCTGGAACATGAAGCCGAGGCCATCCGGCGACAGGCCCGACCCCATGCCCCGGTAGTTCGACTGGATGATCGAGACCATCATCCCGTCCTTGTCGGCGGTGGTGAAATAGGTGGTGTCGCCGCGGCTCGGGGCCTGCCCCGGGTAGACGGTCTCCAGGATACGGTCAGGGCGGATCAGCCTGGCCCGTTCGCGGGCATATTCCTTGGAATTCAGCCACTCCAGCGGCGCGGGCGAGAAGCTGGGGTCGGCGAAGTAGCGGGCGCGGTCCTCGTAGGCCAGCCGCTTGGCCTCGACGGCATGGTGGATCGCGGCCGCCGACTGGAAGCCCATGGCCTTGATATCGAAGGTCTCCATCATCGAGAGGATCTGCAGCGTCGAGAGCCCCTGGCTGTTGGGCGACAGGCCGTAGACGTCCACGCCGCGATAGCCGGTGACCAGCGGCTTCGTCCATTCGCTCTGGTGGGCGGCCAGGTCGGCGCGGGTCATCCAGCCGCCGATCCGCTTGAAGTAGCGCTCGATGGAAGCGGCGATCTCGCCCTCGTAGAAGGCGCGCGGCCCGCCCTCGGCCATCAAGGCATAGGTGCGGGCCAGGGCCGGGTTCCTGAACACCTCGCCCTCGACCGGCGCCTTGCCGTCGGTGGTCCAGACCTTCAGGAAGTTTTCGACCTCCTCGATCTTCGAGGCGGGGTTGGTGTAGCGCCGCACGCTGGAGGCCAGGTAGTAGGCGATGGTCTGGGCCACCGGCACGCCCTCGGTGGCCATGCCGATGGCCGGCGAAAACAGGTCCTTCCACGGGAGCTTGCCATAGCGTTCATGCAGCGAGGCCCAGGCGCCGGCGGCCCCAGGCACGCTGACGGTGATCGCGCCCCAGGACGGAATCTTCCCATCGACCGCGCGCGACCGCACCGTCTCAAGGGAAAGGCCCTTGGGACTACGGCCCGAGCCGTTGAGGCCGACCACCTTCTTGGTCTTCGGGTCCCACAGCAGCACGAAGCAGTCGCCGCCGATGCCGCAGGCGGTCGGCTCCAGGAAGCCCAGGCAGGCGTTGGCGGCGATCGCCGCGTCCACCGCCGAGCCGCCCTTGCGCAGGATATCCACCGCGGCGAGGCTGGCCAGCGGGTGGGCCGTCGCCGCCGCCCCATTGACCCCCCAGGCCGCCGAGCGCGTGGAGAACAGGGCGCCGGCCACCCGGTCCCCGGGACGCACGTCGGCCCGCGCCAGTTCGGGATTGCCGTCCTTGGGCCGCGGGATCTGGGCCGCCGTGGAACTCGCCGCGGCGGCGGCGGCCGAAACCGGCAGGGCGGCAAGGAAGGTGCGGCGGCGCATGGTGTCACTCCCCAGAGAACTGGCGAGGACTATAGGCCGCCCTCCCGTGCGGGGAAGCGCCTAACCTTCCGACCAGACCGCCAGCTCGTTGCCCGCCGGGTCGCGGAAGTGGAACCGCCGCCCGCCCGGAAACGCGAAGATCGGCTTGAGGATCGTCCCGCCGGCGGCGGTCACCTTCTCCACCATGGCTTCCAGGTCGTGGGCGAACAGCACCGGCAGCGGCTTGTCGACCGCGTCCTCCGCCTGGAAGCCGCCGTCCAGCCCCTCGTTGAAGGCCGCATAGGTCGGGCCGTAGTCGATAAACTGCCAGCCGAAGGCCTCGGCATAGAAGGCCTTGGTCGCCGGCAGGTCGCCGCCGGGCATTTCCAGATAGTCTAGCTTCCCGTCCTGCTGCATCTTGACTCTCCACGCGTGTTCTCTGAATGTTCTGCATAGACGAGTGGCCGTCAAGCTTCGTTATCGGAGATCCGCCTGTGCTCACCGCCTTCGCGCTCGCTGCCGCTGTCTCTATTGCGGAAGACTGCGACAGGGGTGATTTCGCTCGGCGGCTGGAAACCGCCACTCTGTATCGGGTCAAGGCGTCCAACCGCACCCACTTCTATGACCTGTACGATTTCAAGGCTGGTCGCCATTGCCCGGAGGGCAAGCCTTGCCGGCAGGCTGCCTACCTCGTGCGGGGAGATATCGTGGCGGTCTCGGCGAAAGACGCCCGGTTCGCCTGCGCTTGGTACGCGCCGCCGGTCGGCGCCAAATCCAGCGAATGGTCATTCGGCGATTCCTCGCGGGAGGGACGCCCGACCTTGGGCCTGATTCCAGTCGATGCGCTTGAACCGGTCCCGATACAGAGTGGCCGATCGGCGGCCGCCTGGAACGGCGAATGGGTGGGCGACAATCAATCCTTGAGGATTCTATTCCGCAGAGGCGGCCGTCTGGCAATCGATGGGGACGCGGGTTACGCGCGGGACGCGAAGGCTGCTGCAAGCGGGGCAATCAATGTCGGCCAGGTCGAAGGCCAGTTATTCCGCAGCGGCGAACTGGCCGAAGGCGTGTTCCACCATGACGGATCGGTGACCCGGCCGAACGGCGGCGATCCGCAGAAGGAAGATGGATGCTTGCTTCGGATTAGGCTGCTGAACAGCTACCTGCTGGTGAATGACAACGGCCATTGCGGTGGCATGAATGTGTCCTTCAAGGGTTTGTATCGACGCGCGCCGAAAGCTCGCTGATCTCACGGGAACGCCCAGACGCTGGTCCGCTTGACCTCGTAGTCCTCCAGCTCGCGCGTCGTCGGCACCTGGTACTCGGCCAGATGGACCAGGCCCTCGCGCGGGAAATAGGTGCGCATCGGATCGCCGATCAGCACGGTGGCGCCGCCGGCCCTGGCGGCAGCCAGCCAGGCCAGCACCTTACCTGCCAGGGGCTGTTCGTAGCAGATGTCGCCGGCCAGGATGACCTCGGCGTCCGGCGGCGGGGCGTCCAGCAGGTCGGCGTCGGTGAAGGCCACCTCCACCCCGTTGGCCGCGGCGTTCAGCGCGACTGCCGGCCCGCAGAAGCTGTCAATGTCGCTGCCGAGCGCGCTCACCGCGTCCGCCTTCATCGCCGCGATCGCCACCAGGCCCGAGCCGGTCGCGAAGTCGACCACCCGCCGGCCGGCCACCACCTCGGGATGGTCGAGCACATAGCGGGCCACCGCCTGCCCCCCGGCCCAGGCGAAGGCCCAGAACGGCGGCGGCAGGCCGATCTCGCTCAGCGCCTCCTCGGTCATCCGCCAGATGGGAGTGACCTCGTCGGCCAGGTGAAGCCGGATTTCCGGCGTGTGCGGCGGCGCCTGCAGCCGGGTGTTCTCGAGGATGAAGGCCGTCCGGTCGAGGATCATGCGGCGGCATAGAGCGCGTTCCGGTCGGTGGGAACTGGTTATCGGATCGAACCGGCGACAAACCCGGAGCGGCGATTGGTCCTGTCGCCAACGGCGCCCGGCCTGCTAGGGCAGGGGACCAAGTCGGAGCTTCCCATGCGCCTTGCCCTCCTCGCCCTGCTGCCGGCTCTGGCCGCAACGGCCGTCGCCGCCCAGCCGCCCGCGCTCCCCATTCCGCCGGCGCCGCACTTCGAGACCGGCCAGGGCGTTTCCCTGCCGACCGGTCGGCTGCAGTTGGTCAGCGGTACAAGGGGCGCCGCCTACTTCATCGACCTGGACCGCACCGCGCGGTCAGGCGACGTGGTCACCTATTGGACCTATGGCGTCTACGTTCCCGGCCACAGCTTCAATGGCAAGCTGGCGGTACAGGAGGTGGCAGTCATGATCATCGACTGCGGCGACCGCACGGTCCGCACCCTCGGCGTGAGCGCTTTCGACGAGTCCGGCGCCTTCGTTATCGGCCTGCCGGCCGACCCGGCGCCAGAACCGATCAAGCCGCGCTCGGCCCATGAGTTCCAGGCCAAGGTGCTGTGCGACGGCATCCAGCTGCCGCCTCAGAACATCTTCAAGGGCCATGCCGCCGGCCTGGCCGCGGCGCGGGCCCACCTTGGCCGCACGTCCTAGCGGCTTTGGGCCGCCCCGGCGTCTCATGGCATTTGACCACGTCGGGCGACTACGGCCTCCGGACCCGGGCGAGTCGGAGGCCGTCGAGGAGTTCTTCGAGAGCAGGCTGCCGCGCATCGTCAAGTTCGGCTGGGCCTCGGCGCCGGGCGGGTATTTCGTGAAGGAAGAGGCCGATGACCTACGAGGTGCGTGAGCGGCTGGAACTGGGGATCTGGCTGGTGGTCGCCCTGATCGGCGGCGCTTCGTTCTGGGCCGCGCACTACGGACCGCTGCACGGTACGCAGTCCGCCGGCCTGGCCAGTTCCTTCGGCCTCATCGGCTGCGGCTTCGCCCTGATGCAGGCGATCGGGAAGGCCTGGTCACTGTATCGGCCCAGCCGGATCTTCGCAGCCCCGGCCGACATCGACCTGCCACCGGCGCAGCGGGCGTCCAGCCTGGTCGAATGGCCCTACGAGGTGGTGACCCTGCCGGGCGCCGGCCTGCTGGAAGCCCTGGAGCGGCTCCGCGCCGAGCGGCCGGGCCTGCTGCCGGTGGCGCTCGGGGACGACCAGGCGCTTGACCAGGCCAAGGAACGCTGGGACGCGGACGACCGCACCCCCGCCGCCATAATCGCCGCCGCCGAGGGCCAGCCGCCGCTGTCGGTCGATGTGGCCGAGCGGCAGAACGACCCCGAGCCCGGCCTGCAGCTCGGAACCTGGCCGGCTGCCCTGCCGAGCTACACCGAGACCCTGCACCCGTTCGACGCGCTGGAAAGCGTCCATGTCGTGCTACTGCCTGTCGCCGAGCCGGCCGAAGCGGTTGCTTATCTGAAGTTCGGCGACTTCAACGGCGCGCCCACGCCTGAGCGCCATGTCGCCATCCACCGGGCCTGGCAGGCGGCCTACGGGGCGCGGCTCGTCGCCTGCACGCACGAGACCCTGATCCTGCAGGTCGAGCGCGGCCCGGCGACCCCGGAAGAGGCCATCGCCCTGGCCCGCGAGGTCTACGCCTATGCCGACTGGGACCTGAACGATTACAGCGAGCTGGCCGCCGACCTGATGGTGACCAGGCTGTGGACCTTCTGGTGGGATTAGCAGGCGCGCTCCTGGATCAGTGTCGGGAGAGATACTGATGGGCGAACCATCTGAAGATCAGAGGGATGGTGTTCGCCAGTCCGCCGGCCAATGACCCCCCCACGAACAATGCTGCGAAGAAGAGCACCGCGTCCCAAGGCTCGATCGCTTTCAGCGCGGAGCCAATGCCGAGCAGAAGCAGGATCGGAAACGTGCAGCAGGCGGTCACGATCACACCTTCGTAGAAGGCCAGGCGGAAGCCTACAGGTCGCTGGAGAAGTCTGCGCACCACCTCATGGTAGTCGGCGACGCGCACAGGACAAGCCGGAGCCTCCAGCCAATCTGGCCTATGCCGCCTTGCCGGCCGCCATCCCCAGCACCGCCGCATAGGACGGCGCCGTCAGCATCCTCGGCGTCACGCCCTTCTTCTCGAGCAGCCGGCTGACCTTGGGCAGGTTCCAGCAGGGCACATGCATGAACATGTGGTGCTCGCAGTGATAGTTCACGTAGTAGGGCGCCAGCAGCAGCCGGGCGATGGGGCCGGCCTTGGTGGTGCGGGCGTGGCGCAGGGGGTCGGGCTCGTCCTTGCCGACGCAGGCATGCTCGGCGATGTTCCGCAGCCTGGTGATCAGCGGGTACCAGGTGGCCATCGGGACCAGCCACAGGGCCGGCCAGGCCCACCAGTAGCCGGCCAGGATCAGTCCGCCCCACAGCACCGCGTGGAACACCAGGAATGGCTTCCAGAAGGCGATCACGCCCTTCGCCGTCCGGCCGAACGGCACGCCCTTCCGGGCGCCCTGGACGAAGGCGTCGATCGTCGGGGCGATGCGCTGCTTGTAGAAGGTCTGGCCGGTCAGATCGCGGATCATCTTGCGCCGCAGGGAGGTGCGGGTGATCGGGAAGGGGGCGGAGAGGCCGAGGTCCGGGTCCTCGGCCTGCTGGGCGAACTTGTGGTGCTGCAGGTGGTAGTCGCGATAGCGCTGCAGGTCGGCGTTGGTCGGGGCGCCGGCCAGCCAGTGGCCGACCCAGTCGTTGACCTTCTGGTCGGGATGCAGGCAGCCATGGGCCCCGTCGTGCATCAGGATGGCCAGGCCCAGCTGCCGCCCGCCGATCACCATCACTGCGAAGACGTAGGTGATCGGATTGGGCAGGGCGACGAACAGGGCGCCGGCCGCGAAGATGGTCAGCCAGGCATGGGCGATCAGCCACAGCCCCATCCATCGTGAGCGCGCGGCCAGGGGCGCCCACTCCTCGGGGGTGAAGAAGTCGCCGGGTTTGACGCGGGCGGCGGCAGGCATGATCCGATTATCTCATGGCTGCGTAGGGCTGCCTAGAATGACCCGACGTTATGGACCGCCTGCAATGCGCCGCACCTTCATCGCTTCGTCCTTCCTGCTGTTCCTGGGGGCCGGTGTCATGCTGTGGGCGCCCGCGGCCGTGCAGTCGGCGGGGATCGAAGACGGCGTCCGCCTGTCCGCGCGACTGACCGCCTAGAAGGCGGCCGGCTGCCAGAGGCCGGCGACCAGGGCCGCCACCAGCACCGCCCCCGCCCAGACGTTCGACTTGAACAGCGCCAGGGCCCCGGCCGGATCGTCCAGCCGCAGGGCCGCCGCCTGCCGCGACAACATCAGGCCGAACACCGCCAGCGGCGGCAGCATCAGGGGGCCGAGCCCACCGACCCAGCCGGCGACCAGCACCAGGCAGAAGCAGGCGATGTAGAAGGCCAGCACGCCGCGGGTGGTGTGCTGCCCGAGCCGCCGGGCCGAGGACCTGACCCCGGCCAGGGCGTCGTCCTCGAGGTCCTGGACCGCGTAGATGGTGTCGTAGCCGAGGGTCCAGAACACCAGGCCGGCGTAGAGCAGCACCGCCGGCCAGGGGTCGGTCGGGCGCAGCGGCGGTTCGGCGATCAGGCCGGCGAGGCTGAGCAGGGTGGGACCGCCCAGGGCGGCGGCGAAGCCCAGCGGGGCGCCCCAGTTGAAGGTCAGGCCCAGCCAGGCCTGTGGCCACCAGGTGATCCGCTTCATGAACGGGTAGGCCGCGACCAGGGCGAGGGAGGCGACGCCGAGGCCCACCGACCACAGGTTCATGGTCAGCAGGACGACCAGACCGACCAGGGAGCAGCCGATCAGGAAGCCCCAGGCCTGCCTGACGCTGATCTGGCCGGCCGGAATCGGCCGCATCGCGGTACGGGCCACCTGGGCGTCGAAGTCCCGGTCGACGATATCGTTGAAGGCGCAGCCCGCCGCCCGCATCAGCGCCGCCCCGATGAGGAACTGGGCCAGCAGCACCGGGTCCGGCCAGCGGCCCTGCATCGAGCCGGCCAGGGCGATCCCCATCCAGCCGGGCAGCATCAGCAGCCAGATTCCCGCTGGCCGGTCGAACCGGCCGAGCTTCAGCCAGGGCCGCAGGCCCGGCGGCGCGTGGCGGTCGACCCAGTTGGTCGGCAAGGCGTCGGGGAGGACCTCGGTCATGGCGGCCTTATCGCGGGTTCGGCCCCTTGAGGCCATCCACCACCACATCGACCAGCCGGCGGGCGCTGTCGGTCCAGCCGGGCTCGGCGGCGCCCGCGAAGAAGCCGCCCATCAGCCGCTTGAGATCGTGGGCCTCGATGTCGGCCCGGATATCGCCGGCGGTTCGGGCGGCCGAGACCAGGCGGTCGATGGAGTCGGTGATCAGCCGGCCGGAGACGGCGTAGAGGGCGTCGGCCGGTCCGGCCCAGGCGGCGGCGATCAGCTTCTTGGCGGCCACGTAGTCGACGAGCAACAGCATCCAGCGGCGCAGGGCATCGGCCGGGCGGTGGGCGGTCAGCAGGCTGTCGACGGCGGCCGCCAGGGCCTCGACCTCGCGGCGGTAGACCGCCTCGACCAGGGCGTCGCGCGTGGGGAAGTGGCGGTAGAGGGTGCCGATGCCCACCTCGGCCCGGCGGGCGATCTCGTCCAGGCTGACATCCGGCCCGACGGCCTCGAAGGCGGCCCTGGCGGTATCCAGCAGGAGTTCGCGATTGCGCTGGCGGTCGGCGCGGGGCTTGCGGGCGGAAACGGGCACGGCAGACGACTCCTTGATAAACGGAGGGACCCTCCGTATATGAAAGCGGAGACCTCCTCCGTTTAACGGTGCGGCCATCGGTTGGCAATCCGCGGGGAGGCTGGAGAACCCACATGAGCAAGACCTTCGGCGCGACCTCCACCACCGACGACGTCCTGGACGGCGTCGATCTCTCCGGCAAACGCATCCTGGTGACCGGCGTCTCGGCCGGCCTTGGGGTGGAGACCGCCCGCGCCCTGGCCGCCCGGGGCGCGCAGGTGGTCGGCGCGGCCCGCGACCTGAAGAAGGCGCAAGCCGCCACCCAGGCGGTGCGTGAGCAGGCGGCCAATGGCAGGTCCCTGGACCTGATCGAGCTCGACCTCGCCTCGCTGAAGAGCGTGCGGGCGGCCGCCGACAGGCTCCTCGCCGATGGCCGGCCCTTCGACCTGGTCATCGCCAACGCCGGGGTCATGGCCTGCCCCTTCGGCAAGACCGAGGACGGGTTCGAGACCCAGTTCGGCACCAACCACCTCGGTCACTTCGTACTAGTCAACCGCATCGCCTCGCTGCTGAAGCCGGGCTCCCGCGTGGTCAGCCTGGCGTCCTCGGGCCACCGGTTCTCGGACGTCGACCTGGACGATCCCAACTTCGAGACCACGCCCTACACCGAGTTCGGCGCCTATGGCCGCTCGAAGACGGCCAACATCCTGTTCGCCGTCGAGTTCGACCGGCGCCACCGGGACCGGGGCGTGCGGGCCGTCGCCGTGCATCCGGGCGTCATCCAGACCGAGCTTAGCCGCCACATGACGCCAGAGACGACGAAGGCCCTGGTGGATTCCATCAGCGCCGGCCAGCCCGCCGGCCAGCCCTTCAGCTGGAAGACCATCCCGCAAGGCGCGGCGACCTCGGTGTGGGCCGGCGTCGTGGCCGAGGCGGACCAGGTCGGCGGCCTCTACTGCGAGGACTGCCGCCTGGCCGAGCCGTCAGACGATCCCAACGCCCGCTCCGGCGTGCGGGCGTACGCGCTCGACCCGGCCAACGCCAAGGCCTTGTGGGAGATGAGCGAAAGGATGGTCGGAGAAACCTTCTAGATCCCTAGAAATCCACCCGCTGCGTCACCCCGCCATCGCAGATCAGGTTGGCGCCGGTAATGTAGCTGGCGCGCGGGCTGGCCAGGAAGACCGCCGCGTTGGCGATCTCCTCGGGGCGACCCAGGCGGCCCAGCGGGCTGCGGTCCAGGGTGGCCTTGAACCGCTCGGGCATGTTCTGCTCGATCATGTGCCAGACGCCGCCCTGGAAGTAGATCGGCCCGGGCGCCACCAGGTTGGCGCGGATGTTCCGGGGGCCGAGGTCGCGGGCCAGGTTCTTCACATAGGGAATCTGGGCCGCCTTGACGGCGCTGTAGGGCCGGCGCGGGCCAGGGACCTCGATGGCCGAGATGGTGCCGATCACCACGATCGCGCCGCCCTCGGTCAGCCGGGCGGCGGCCGCTTCGCAGCCCTCCACGGTGCGCAGGATGTCGACCTCGACCGCCTGCTTCCAGGCGGCGGGCTCGTTGCCCAGCCCCATGGCTCCGCTGACGTTGGAGACGAAGATGTCGAGGCCGCCGAGCGCCTCGGCGGCGCGGTCGACGAGGCCGGCCATCGCCCCTTCGGCGGCGACGTCCAGCGCCTCGCCCCAGGCGTTGACCCCGGCCTCCCTGAGGGCGGCGACCGCCTCGGCCACCTGGTCTGCGTTGCGGGCGCAGAGGGCGACGTCGCACCCCTCGGCCGCCAGCTGGTCGGCGATGGCCCGGCCGATGCCGCGCGTTCCGCCGGTGACCAGGGCCCGTTTGCCCCTCAATCCAAGATCCATGGTCTTCTCCCTGAACCGCGCCACGCGGCGTTTCCCGTTTGGCACATGGGCGGCCGGGCTGTCGCCTGAAAGCCTCGGCGCCGCTTTTTGACCGTCCCGGGGCTCCCGCAGACCGGCGTTCGCGCCTATCTCCGGACCCTGAGGGCCTCATGAGCGAGCATTACGAAGACGAGGAGGTCACCCGCGGGCGGGTGCTCTCCAACGGCCAGGTCCTGGCCTTCATCGGGCGGCTGTGGCTGCGCCGGCCCTGGCTGCTGGGCGCCTCGGCCGGGCTGATGCTGGTGGCGGTGCTGTTCGACCTGCTGCTGCCCACCGCCTCCAAGGCGCTGATCGACGCGGTCTCGGATCCGGCGCGGGACGCGGGCCGGGCCTGGGGCGCCTGGGCCTTCTTCGTCGGCGTCTATGTGGCCTTCGTGGTCACCCGCAACATCGCCTTCCGGTTCTGGAACCCGCTGGCGGCGCGGAACATGCGCGACATGACCAACGAGGCTTTCCAGCGGGTGCAGAGGTTCAGCTCCGACTGGCATGCCGACAGCTTCGCCGGCTCGACGGTGCGGAAGATCAGCCGGGCGATGTGGGGATACGACTCGGTATCCGACGCGGTTGTGCTGTGGCTCGGCCCGGCGCTGATCGTGCTGTTCGGCCTCTGCATCCAGATGGCCTGGAAGTGGCCGCTGGTCGGGGCCCTGGCGTTCGCGGTCGTGTGCGGATTCCTCTGGGTGAACCTGTGGCTGGTGAAGGTCTATGTGCGGCCGGCCAACCTGCGCTCCAACGCCCTGGACAGCCGGATCGGCGGGGCGCTGGCCGATTCGATCACCTCCAACCCGACGGTGAAGTCGTTCGGCGCCGAGGCCCGCGAGGAGCAGCGCTTCGCGGCGATCACCGAGACCTGGCATCGGGCGGTGATGGTCACCTGGAACCGGTTCATGGATGTCTGGATCATCCAGAACATCCTCACCGTCGTGCTCCAGGCCGGCAGCACCGGCATCCTGCTGCACCTTTGGCTGAACGGCCGGGCGACGGCGGGGGACCTGGGATTCGCGATCACCGCCTTCATGCTGATGAGCGGCTATCTGAGGAACCTCGGCGAGAACGTACGGATGCTG